>Ga0209541_10001491_pt1 | contig 46341 bp, 44 predicted proteins | sample RifCSPlowO2_01_FD_184027 | JGI IMG/M metagenome (GOLD analysis project Ga0209541, IMG submission 184027) | Groundwater microbial communities from Rifle, Colorado - Rifle CSP2_plank lowO2_0.1 (SPAdes) (version 2) | ecosystem: Environmental > Aquatic > Deep subsurface > Groundwater | place...
CGCGTCTTCGGAAACAAGTTCAACAAGCATGCCGGAAGTGCTGATATTTCGAACCCGGCCTTGGCCAACTAAGCCGTTTTCGCGAATATGCCACAATAACCGGGTATTATCCTTGATGCGAACATGCCGGCGTGATTCCCCGGCCAATGCGCGCGGCAAATCCCGTGTCTTCATTTTTCTTCTCCCATAAAAAATGACAGCCCGTCCAAGCTGTCATACAGCATCCACATTTTTATGGATAAATTTTTGTCATATTTTTATTTAGATCAATGCCGTAGGGGCATCGAGCTAATATTGGCAATAGTATATAAGCAAATGTCGACAAATACAAGAAATTTTCAAGGTGTTTCCTTCCCCTTGAAAATGGCATCAAAAATGCCATCAATGAGGATTTCTTCCGGCCGGAGCTCTTCCGGTGGAGCCACTTCACCTTGTGCAGGTGGTTGTCCTTGCGTTTGCGGGGTGGGGACTGGGCTTTCTTCAATGTCCAAAGCCCGAAAGATGGCTTTTTTTAATTCATCTTTGCCACGACTTTGCATAACTTTTGCGGCCAACTCTTCAACGTCCGGATAAATTCGAATATTCTGCAATTTTCCATCGTATGATTTAAACGGAACATGGATCCTTCTATTTGCGTCCAATAAATACGACAATTCAGGAACAGATGCGTTCATGCTGCGAGCAAGATCTTCGGCGATGAAAAAATCAGCCGTTAACGCAAGATTCTGATCGAAATCCAGGTTGCCGCTGGCGGTCACCGTGAAACCCTCCGCTTGAAGCTCCGCGCTGAAGTACAGCGCCTGGTCCTTGAGTTGGATTGTTGACGCGACTCGCTCCAGAACGGTTTCATCGGATTGAAGTCCCTTTTTGTATCGCGGCGGCAAATTTTCTTGAATATTTTGCACCAGGTCAGGAATAAACGAAAGTTTATCCAGAACAAACCGCAAAAAATTGATGTTCAGCAACTTCCCGCCGCGGATTTCCAGGGAACCATCTCCTTTAAGCGTTTCGCGTAATTCCGGGATTTGCGCGCCATGCCCCTCGGCGTCGAAAATGGCATAAACTCCGCCCTCGAATTCCAGCGGCTTACCGTTTTCCGATAAAACCGGCATGTTTGCGCGGGGAACCAGCTCACCCAACTGCACACCATCAATCTTAAGATCGAAGATGAGCAGGTTGGATTTACCGTAATCGCTCCAGCGTCCTTGCGCGCCAAGTGTCCCCGCGGCAAGGGAAACAATCAGTTCGTTGATGGCGATATTCGACTCATCGACATGAAAACGACTCTGGATATCCTCAAGAGGCGCTTTGAGCAACCCCGAGTTCAATCTTCCAGCACGCAACTCACCGTTGGCCGAAAACGCGCTAACGCCCTCCCGACCGATACGCATCGTGATGTCGTCAAGGGACAATTCCCCCTCACATTCCCCTTCGAGCGAAAGTTGTTCCTGCAAGACCCCGTAAAACGGCAGCATCCTCAAACGTAATAACGAAAGACCCGTTTCCAATTTTACGCGCTGTAAATTTACTTGGGCATTTGCCAGATCAAGCACAATGTCCCCATTAACCGCAATATTTTGCTGGTCCGCCCAAAGCGAGGCCTTCCCCGCAAAGGGGAACGGCTTCTCAAGCGACAAATGAGTCGCCTGGAAATCGATCTGCCGTAACGGGATGGACAAAGGCGGCTCAAGCGACTCGTCGCTAAACGTCAACGCGCCATTTTCAATACGAACGGCTTGAATCAGCATCTCCGGGATAACGACCGGCTCTTTCTGTTTTCCACGAGGGACTGACATTGTCGTCGATGCGGCCCCGGGAACAGAATTCGTTCGCGGATTTTCCCTGACAACGTTACCCCGGATATTCTTTCTAAACAGGGTTTGCACGTTCAACAGGCCTTCTTTATTACGGACGAGATGAACCCGGGGATTGGAGATTTCAATTTTCGAAATGACAATCTGGCGGCGAAATATCAACGCAAGTATGTCCGTGTCCAGATCAATCAAATCAACGGTTAGTATCTTCTCTTTTGAAAATACCGGGTCGTCGGCAATCGAGAGCCCCTTGACGACGATGGTCAATCCCCTGTCGATCTTGAAGTCCAGTCGTAGTTGATCGATCCGGACATCCCTGCCCAACAGCGAACCGAGCTCCTGAATAATCCGTGGCTTATAATGCTCAATGTCAAATGTCACAAGAGATACGGCCAGCATGATCCCGGCAACGATAATCAGCCCGATAGAAATAAATACTATGATCTTCAGAAACTTCATGGGATATGGATAAAGCGGCGGATCACGGGACCCAACGATAAATTATGAAATTCATCGCCGGGGGGCCTCGAGACTATCAAGTGCGTCGCTCACGACCTGGACACGCGGTTTGACATAAACCGAAGGGGCTGCGACCGCATTTTCCGGCATCACAACAGCGGCGGGCCGCTTTGCGAACTTTTGATCTATTTTAATCAGAAAACTTTTTGCCCCTTTAAACGACGGTTGCACCGTGGCGATTTCATTAAAGAGATTCTTCGCTCCCGTATAATGCCCCAGCTTGTATAATTGAACGGCCTGGACATACGCTTGATTAATCCTGGTTTGGATAGTAGCCTGGAGATTTCTTCTTTCTTTCTGAATTTGAGCATATTGCCGGCGCAGGGCCGCGGCGTCCTGGTTAAGATCAAGGGCATCGAAATTCGGTGGATTAACCCGACTGAATTTTGGTTCCGGCACATTGAACGGGAGCGGTTTTGCCTGCACTTGCTGCTGCGCCTTCTTCTTTTCGGCCTCTTCCCTTTGATGGGCTTTTTCCGCTTTGTCACGGGCTTTCTGCGCATTTGTTTCACGAAGGGCGGTTCGCATCTCTTCTTGCCGCTGCTTCGCTTCTTGCTCTTTTTCCTGCTGTTTTATCTTTGCATTTTCTGCTTGTTGTCTGCCTTCTTCTAACTGTTCACGGACTTTTTGTGCATTTGCCTCAAGACGGACATTACGAGCTTCCTGCTTTTGCTTTATCGCGTTTTCCCTTGCGACACGGTCTGCAGCTTCCTTATCTTGCTTTTGTTTTATCCGCTCCGCCTTTTTCTGCCCCTTCAATACGGCCCGATCAATCCATCCAATATATTTTCGTGTGGTTTTGTAATCCGGAACCGTCCGTTCAGCCTCCTGGAATTTCTCGCGGGCGGGGACGAGCTGATTAGATGCATACAATCGCACGCCTTGGTCAAAAAGCTCTTCTGCTTTCAAATGATCCTGCTCCTGCGCGATGTCCTTTTGGGGCCGGACATATATAGGCGCGGCAACTACTTCTTTGGATTTCTTATTCTGGGCCGCGATATCCGCATCAACACGGCTTAGGTATTGGGTCGTTTCCTTAAGCCCCGGATAAAGCGCTTCGACTTCAATAAATTTCTGCTTGGCACCGACAAAATCTTTTTTCGTGTACGTGATGACGGCCTGCCCGTATTTCCGTTCAGCTTCTTTCAAAAGGCGCTGACGTTTCTTTTCTTCCGTCCGCGGCATCTTCAATCTGTTTTTTTCAGCCAGTTTCTGCGCCGTCTTTTCTTTCGCGATAACGCGAGCAGCTTCGAGATCCTGTTTTTGTTTCTCCTGTTCCGTTCTTTTCGCTTCGCGAACCAGCGCCCGTTCGATCCATTCCAGGTATTTTGAAGTTGTCTTATATCCGGGTCGCAACTGGTCAAGTTCCAAAAACTTCTCCCGGGCCGGGACAAATTGGCTGGATGCGTATAACTTCGCAGCGTCCTGAAACAGCTCCTGCGCCTTTGCGCTTAGCGGATCATCGATTTTTGCAGGTTCCTCTTTCGCACTGACTTCGGTCGATGCCACAACAACATTTGTCGGCTCCGGTTTCGGTATTTCAATGGCCGCCTGTTCAGCGACCATCGGACGGGCACGTTCCCTGGCTGCTTTTTCTCGTCGTACCGCACGCGCAAAGGCCTGTTGCTGCTCCTGAAACTGTCGTTGCTGTTCGCGTTGCAACAGAGAATCAATACGGGTCAAGTATTCGGATGTTGATTTATAACCGGGATACAACTGGTCCACATGATCAAATTTTTCTCGTGCCTGAACATAGTTTTTTCGTTTAAAAAGAGAAACCGCCTCATCGTAAGCGAAAGTCACATCATCTTCGGGCGCCGCTGCTGCTGGCGCTACAAGTTTCTCTTGCGCAACAGGAATCGGGACGATTTCCCTGGCGAAGACGACTTCCCTTTGAACTGGAAGCGGCAAAATCCCTTCCTCCACATACGCAGGTACATAGCCAGGAATCGTCGCGACCTCAATGGCTGCTTCAGTCCGATGTTCATAGGCGATCCGTTCCAAATATTCTTCGGTAGATTTGTACCCGGGGGAGATCCTCTGCACCTCGCTGAAACGTTCCTTTGCCAAGGCGTAGAGACGGTTCTTGTAATCAGACTCCGCTTCCCGATAAAGTTCAATGATCTTGCGGTTGATCATTTTGTTGCGCTCATCTTTAATGCGCGCGGCCGTCTCCCGCAACCCCCGCGTTTCCTGGCGGCGTCTGGCCGAGGCCTCTTTCGCCGCCGCTCGTTTTTGTTCAAACACTTTTTCCCGCGCCTGACGTTGCTCGTCTCGCTGCGCTAACGTTTGTTGATACTTTCCTTCCCGCTCGATATCCGTGTCGATCCGCGCCAAGAATTTCCCCGTGGCCTGATAGTCCTTGACCAGCGCGTCCACCTTTTGGAAAAATTCCTTTGCCCGGTCAAATTGCCGCTTTTTATACAATTCTTTGGCCTGTTGATAATACTGTTCCGCCTCCAAGCGCATGCGGGACGCCGGAACAACGACCTTTTTTGCTTCTTTCCGGGAAAGCACTGCGGATTCCATGTCGGGGGCCATTTCAGTTTCCAATTCTTGCTCCCGGGCCATATCCTTTTCGATAAGGGCCAAATATTTACGCGCCGAACGATAATCAGGTGAAATTCGTTCAACTTCGCTGAAACCCGCACGGGCTTTTTCTAATTCCCCCTGACCATAATACGTCCGTGCTCCCTGGTAAACAACTTCCAGTCTTTCACGCAGCTCTTGCTGGCGCAGCCGTTCGCTCTCTTCAATCGTACGATTCATATCCTCCTCGGCCTTATGTTCCATAAGCGCCTGTCGCCGCGATTCTTCTTCAGCCTGCAAACGCGCCTCATCATCGCGTAACTGTTGGATACGTTCCAGATATTTGCCGGTCAATTTGTAACCAGAGGCCGTAACATCCATTTTACGGAAATTATCCTCGGCCTCTTCAAATTTTCGATTCTTGAAATCTGCAATGGCCTGCTGGTAAGTTTCTTCTGCCTTGCCGGCCAATTCTTTTCGATAAGTTTCTTCCTTTGCCGCGATGGTCTTGCGAAATTCCTGCTCATCCTGGCGACGCGCCCGCTCCTCGGCCAATCGCTGCGCTTCTTCTTGCTGCTGCTGGGCATAAAGAATATCGTCATCAATACCGTCCAAATATTTGGCCGTCAATTTATAATCTGGTGAAAGGACCTGTACTTCTTCAAAACTACGCCTGGCTTCGACATACTCTTTGGTTTTATACTGCTGGAGCGCCCGCTGATAGATCGGCTCAACTCTTTCGGCAATCTGCTCCAGCAGTTTTTGCTCCGCATCCTCCACCGCTTCTTCCCACTGCGCCTCTTCTTTCCGGTCGTCGAATGTTGAATCGATATCTGTGTTTCCGGATTCCTGGACCATTGGTGGATACTCTTGCTGGTCCGCCCCGATTTGATTATCCCCCTCATCACCCAGCAATTCATCGATAACGATCAAATATTTTTTTGTATTTCGATAGCCGGGCTGCGCGGCTTCAATTTCCTGGAATACTTTTTGGGCTTCCCCATATTCTTTTTGCTCCAGCAATGACAATCCTGACTGATATTGGGCGGCTATCGGCGAAGCTTCCAGCGATTCATCCGGGGGGAGCACGTGGGGGGATTCAAGAGATGGCTGTTCTTCCGTCACTGCGTCGAGATCGAGACGCGCCGCTTGGGGATGCTCCATAAGATGAATGGCCTTTTCCCATAGATCCTGCGCTTCGGCGTAACGACCTGCCTCGAACAAATCAATGGCCTGATTGTTATATTCTTCGGCTTTCGCTTTTAAGTCTTCCGTGCCGGGAAGAGATTCTTTTTGCGCATTGGGGTGAGCCTTGATTTCTTTCCTCCCAGCGGCCGCACCGGGTTTAATAAAAAACAAGCTGGCGCATCCCTGAAAAACAAAAAAGAATATCGCCAACCGACTTATAGTCAAACAAAGTTGTTCTCGCATCACTTTCGGCATAAAAGCAGCAAATGGATAAATTATAAATATTATGGGCTCATTGTAACATAGGAATTTCCTGCCATTCCAGCGTTTTCTCCAATATTTTTGAAATAATTCAGCGAAAACAGGCGTTATTCCGGCAGGTCGTATTCGCATGAAAAAGATAACGATTTTGGGCGACCCACCGATAGGCCCAGGGGCCGATGACACCCATGCCAGGAAAATACATGACAGGGATCAGGGGATAACACATTGGCAGGCTAAAGCACATCCGCCGGAAGGCCTCGAAACCACCAAACAATTTTCCATCCGGCTCAACAAGATGAAGCTGACTGGCGGCGGTTTTCTTCGTTAATTGTGCGTGGAGGAGCGTCGGGTCATTCAAACGATGAAAATCAACCGGCTGAAAAATATCGAATATGTCCATTATTTTGAGCTGGTTAAGGCTCTGGCGGCAAAACCCGCAATGGCCGTCATAAATAATCCGGCTTCGCTGGGTGGGTTGGTTATACAGTCTCTTTTTTTCAACCCATGCAATCACCCCCTTGGGGTCGATGAACAACAAAAGCTGCGGAGGGAAAAGGAAAAAAAAGATCGCTGGCACATCCAGGGTCAAAATCAACGTAACATGGAAAATAAATCCCAGATAAATCGCGGTAATCCGCGTGGGAGGATAAAAAAGCAGGAAAACAAAGAAAATTTCGCAGGCCAGGATGACAATCCCGAGGCCATAACACAACTGCGGTTGCTGCGCCAGGAAATCCCGCAGCAAAAAATATTTGGTAACGCCCGCGGGTGGATAATGCATCAGATAATAGATCGGATTGCCGCTGATCCAGTTACCCTCCGCGGAGATTTTATAAAGAGCCGTGTAAAAATACGTAAATCCTATTTGTAGCTGCAAAAGCCTCTGGATAAAAAACGGCCGCTGACGGCGGTAGGCGAACACGTCTCCTCGCCGCAAACAATCCATGGAAAAGTAATCTCCATGGTACGGCGTCAAACACATCAAGAATAAGGTCACCAGAAGGATATCCCAAGACAAAGTGCCGACATAAAACGAATTTAGGGCGTAGAAATAATAACACGTCGCCGTCATCAGGACGCAGCTTAACTGACTGGCAAGCCCGATGAGAAAACAAAACCACGACAAACAGAACAACCCGGCAAAGACCCAAACCAACCAGTCGGGACTTTTTTGAACAAGCGTAATTACCTCCGGTGTGAAAAAATTATAATTCAGCGTCTTGAAAGACGTATGCAAGTAATTTTCATCGAGGCGAAAGAATAACGGCAGCACATGAAATCCGACCGTCACCGCGACAAAAATCCTAAAAAACGCCAGTCCGATCGACGGCCGCTCTTCCAGAAATAGTCTATTCCAACAATTTCTCATCTTTTTTCCTTGCGGGGTGATCCACACCGGTAGAGTACTTCTTGCCGACGTCTATATGGCTCTTTGACAAGTGAGGGATAATATACCGCCATGACGACAAAATCTTCATACGACGGTAATCGCCAGGAGAGATACCGGCAGAACGCCGCGGCGTGGTCCCCGGAACCGACATTACTCAAAATGTTACGGTGAATATTGTCAAACCCGAATGTGCGGGTACGAAAAATGTCGTGGGGATCAATCAAATGAACGCTCTCCCCCATTTTTCCATAAACTTCAACGTAACTATATGTTTCATCCACGTTAAAAAACATGATCCACCCCGCCGGCGGAAAAAGAAATTTGAATTTTGGAAGATCTCTTTTCGCGAGGGCGCTGAGATAAAAATGCCGTGTGGATTCGTAATGAAAGATAAACAGCCAAAGAACGACAAAAATACTGATAGCCGTATTGCGTACGCGTGAATTTCTGGAAAAATTGATGGTGGCAACAGGTGGGGCAAGGAGTGTGAACAAACTTACGGCTGGATATCGGAAGACCCAATAAAGCCAAATATAAATACCGGCAACAATCAGTAACGTGCGAGTGATTCGGTTTTTCAATATTCCCATGCGAGGTTATGGCCTCATCTTTTATTGAACATCTTTTTCGCCAAAAACCTGTGCCGTGAAGATTTCAATTTTTGTCTTAGGGTCTTTCCAGGCATCCCTGGCCAGACCAGCCTTTTGAGCGCAAAGCTGATTCAGGAACTCCTCTTTTGACCATCCGGTCTCCGTGGCGACTTGCGGCAGAAAAACCCCTTGATGCCGCGGACCTTGACTAACGATCACGCCGTGTTTGCCCAAAACGATCTCATCACTATTCTGGATCACGCGCGGTTTTGACAGTACCGAAACCTCGACAGCGAGCTCCTTTAATTCTCCTGCTTGGACAGGCTCAAAACGCGGATCATTGGCAGCCGCCGCAATGGCCATGTCCCGCACGGTGTGATATAACGGCCCGCGCCCCAGGATATTGCCGATACACCCCCGTAACCTTCCCTGTCTATGGATCGTCACAAAAACCCCTTCTTCACGTGACAAACGCGGGTCTGTTTCCCGGAACTCAAGGATTTTACCCGTGCGCACATATTCTTCCATTGTCTGGCGAGCAATTTCAAGAAGGCGCTTTTTCTGCGCGGGGCTCAAGGAATCCTTTCCATCATCGTGCTGCGAATCACCATAAATGATCATGGATGTATATCCAACGACGCTGTCGCGCTCTCCGGTCACATCCCCCGAATTGGCGTACCGCAGCATCTGCGCGTGCTGGAGTCCGCGCTGGCGGGCATATAAAAGCGCCGCAGTCGTGGGCACGAATCCGCACATCTCCATGGCGCTTCGCAACCGGCACCCCTCCCAAACTGTTTTGGCATCCAGGGAAATAATCGCTTTGATCGCGGAGGCGTCCAGCGCGCGCGCCTGGATGTCCGGATGATAGTGCGACAGATCGGTACTAACAACAATAAGAACATCGTTGCGGTTACCGACAACTTCTTTCAAACTGGCGGCAAATTTTTCCAGCAGCGTAAAACCGGGCTGTCCCATGATCACGGGAACGATCTTAAAACCGGTAAATGTTTTCTGCAAAAACGGGATTTCAACCTCAAGGGAATGCTCGCGCTCAAAGGCTTCCGGTGCAAAGTAGAATTTCTCGTCTTCCGCCATGAGCCGTTTCGCGAAATCCTGATCGACATTGACGATACCCAACGGTGTCTGAAATCCGTCCTGCTCTCCGACGGAAATACCGTCAAACCCGAAATAATGACTCGGCGCTAAAATAACGATTGTCTTGTATTTGTTGCGGCTGGCGGCCTTAAAGCCGTATGCGGCGACCGCGCCGGAATAGATATAACCGGCGTGCGGGGCGATCACAATGTCAATGTGTCTATCCGCAGGCACGACATCCGCCCGCTGAAAGAATTCCCCGAGCTGCGCGGACAACTCCTGCGGTTCGGCCGTGTAAAACTGGCCGCTGACATTGGGGCGCTTGATCTTTGTGTCGGCGTGGGCCATCGGGGAAAGGCTAAAAATCGCAAATAAGATAATGACAAAAATATTGGTCATGCGTTTTCATTTTTGGCAAAATACCTATCCATGCTGCAGCATTGCGCCTCCGGCATACGAAAAGAAAGAAACCAGGCAAAAACAAAGACCGTTGTATCAAATGCCAGGATCACTGGCAAAGGAAAGGAAATCAATCCGCCGAAACAGCCGCATTCCGTAATCGGCAATTGACGGATCAGCGCCTGGATGACGGCCCCCATAAACATCAGCAGCAATGCCATCACCGCGCGCAACGTCCATTTGATCCAAAGACCCAGGACAAGAAAAATCCCCAGAAAAAATTCGAACCACGGCAAAAGACGAGCAGCAATTTCGGTAAGAAAAAGCGGTAAAAAGGAATAATTCTGGATGACGTAAAAAAAATTCTGGTAGGGTCCGATGAGTTTTTCAAAACCGGAAACGACAAAAAGACTGCCGATCATTACCCGGAACAGCGGATACCGGTTATTTTTTAATTTCCGCAAGCAATCGAACAAGTTCGGGCTCCAGAGATTGCACACCGACAACCATTTTCCCGTTCACGTAATACGTTGGAGTGCTTTTGACCCCCCGTCGTTCACCTTCCAGATGGCTTTGCTGGATAAGGGCGTCAACGGATTTATCATTCAAGCATACCTCCAGGCGACCAGGATCCAGGGCGACTTCCTGGGCAATGAGCGCAAAAGCCGGGGTGGCGTCCGTCAGACGGCTCCAATTGGGCTGACGCGCGATCAATGCGTCATGAAACGGCCAGAATTTTCCCTGCCGGGCGGCGCATTCGGCATAACGGGCCGCCAAAAACCCATGATGATGACTGGGCAATGGAAAGTATTTAAGCTCTAGCCGAATTCCCACAGGGTGCTCTGCCATAATTCGGCCCAAATATTCGGCTCCGCGGGCGCAAGCGGGGCATTCAAAATCAATAAATTCAGTAATCTGGATAGCGGCGCCTTTATCTCCCTTTGCGCGCATCTGCACAGAAGACAGTGTATTCTGCGGCATGATCCCCAAAAGAAATTTTACCCCATAAACAACGGCGAGACTAAAGGCGATAATAAGGAAAGTAACTTTTATTTTTGGCTGTTGGGACATAAACTTTAGGAGGGTTACGATAATTGTGGCCCGGCAGTGACCAGGGATTTTCCTTTAGGCGTATCCGCAAATTTCTTAAAATTGGCGATGAACATCTCTGCCAATTTTCGCGCGGTTTGGTCGTATTCGGCCTTATCCTTCCACATATTTCGCGGATTAAGAATCTGCCGGTCCACCCCGTTGACCTGCGTGGGGACATGCAGGTTAAATATCGGCAAAACGGCAAATTCAGCGCGGTCGAGACTGCCATCCAGGATCGCGTCGACAATACGGCGATTGGCATCAAGCGATATCCGGGAACCAACGCCGTATTTTCCTCCAATCCAACCGGTGTTGACAAGATAAATCGTTGCGCCATGCCGTTCGATTTTTCGTCCCAAGATGTCCGCATATTTTGTGGGATGCAACATCAAAAAGGCCTGACCGAAACACGCGGAAAACACCGCTCTGGGCTCGGTGACACCGAGCTCCGTTCCGGCAATCTTGGCCGTGTATCCGCTCAAGTAATGATACATCCCCTGTTCCTTGGTCAGCTTTGCAACCGGAGGCAAAACGCCATACGCATCACAGGCCAGAAAGATAATTGTTTTGGGGTGTCCTCCCTTGGAAACAGGTTTGACAATTTGCTGGATATGGTCAATGGGATAGGAAACGCGTGTGTTCTCCGTCTTTTTCTTGGAAGCAAAATCAATCTTGCCGTCGTTAGCTATATCCACGTTCTCCAGCAAGGCGTCGCGCCGGATAGCACGATAAATATCCGGCTCTCTCTCCAAGGTAATATTGATGCATTTTGCGTAACAACCGCCCTCGAAATTAAAAATCCCTTCATCATCCCAGCCATGTTCGTCATCCCCGATCAACAGGCGTTTGGGGTCCGCCGAAAGCGTGGTTTTTCCCGTCCCGGAAAGGCCAAAAAAAAGCGCCGTGTCGCCGGCTTTGCCCATATTCGCCGAACAATGAAACGATCCGATGCCTTTAAGCGGCAATACATAATTCATAACGGAAAAAATCCCTTTTTTGATCTCCCCGCCATACCATGTCCCGGCGATGGCGATCATTTGTTCCGTCATGTTGAACGCAACAAAAACATCCGAGCGCATATTCATCCGGGCGTAGTCCGGATTGGTGGCCTTGCAGGCATTGAGGATCGTCCAGTCCGGCTTGAAATTCTTCAATTCCTGGTCGGTTGGCCGGATAAACATATTTTTAAAAAAATGCGCCATCCATGCCACTTCGGTCACCAAGCGGATTTTCAATCGTGTTTGCGGATTCACTCCGCAAAAGCCATCCATTGCATAAAGTTTTTTTCCGCTCAATTGATCGGCCGCAATGTTTTTTAGGCGTCCCCAGGTTTGCGGCGAAAGTCGTTTATTATCCGAACTACCGCTTTCCCCCGTCTGCCACCAGACCGTATCGCGCGTCAGGTCATCCTCGATGATATATTTGTCCTTTGGAGAGCGGCCCGTGAATTTTCCCGTGTCCACGGCCACCGCGCCGGATTTCGAAACAATGCCGCGCTCATATCCTTCCAGCGCGGGATCTGTTTCACAAGCAAAAAGTTCATCATAGGTCAAATTATACAAAATCTCCGCGCGGCCTTTCAGGCCAACGGATGCCAAGCGCTCTTGAACCGCCAAAATATTCATGTCTTCTATTTTCATTAGTGTTTTCTTCTAAATAATTTGTTAAACGCTGAAAATTTCCAGATCCAGATCCCTGTTATTGCGATGGCCGGCACAACGATAAATTTAATGAAGATTTGAAACGATGCTTTCGTCGCCCATGGCGAGTAAACGTAACACATAATCGTCAAACCGAGGATGATGTGGATCCAACGCAAAATCGCACGGAGCCTGGCTTCATTCATGAGTAAAAAAGTTAGGATATCGAATGTCTCTCGTCGTCCATTGCCGGGACGATCTCGCCATTATTCGCGATATTTTAACTCCGCGCCATCTTTAGGACAGAACTTGACGTCTTCCGTATATGTCGCACCGCAGACAGGACAAAATTTTTTCTGCATGTGCTCACCGACCACCATACCGCCGACTGTCCCAACAACACCGCCAATAGCGGCTCCCGTCACACCATCTCCGGTCTGATGTCCGATAATACCACCCAAGGTCGCTCCTCCCAGACCACCGACCGTTGCCGCCTTTTGAGTTGTCGTGCAGCCTGTTATCGCTAAAACCATGAAAAACGCAAAAATAAATTTGTTCATAAGTCTCTCCTTCGCTTAATATGGATTATGTATTATCTGCCGGACAAGATTCGAATGAACCCGTCTTTGTAATCCTGTTTGACTTTTGTCAATAATTCTTTGGCGGAAGATTGTGCATCAAATTTTCCGATGCAAATTTGATACCAGCTGCTACCGTCATCACGGCTTCGTTGGTCGACATACGCCGAATACCCCTTTTGCTGGGCTTGCGCCACGGCCTTATCGGCCCGGCTACGCTCTTTAAAAGCGGCAACTTGTATCGTATAAATTTTTCCGCTTCCTCCACCCGCTGCAGGGCCCAGCGATGCGCCTGTTCTAACGGTAGCTGCGGCCTTCGCTTTGGCAACTGGACCGGGAGAAACGGCAGGTTGCTTTGCTATCGGAGTCGCTGCCGCAGGAGCTTTAACCGCAACCGCTGCCGAAGGCTGGACAAGACGAATGGATTGTTGCTTTGTTTCGGCCGTTGAGACAAGGGCCGATCCCTTCTCGTCCGTATCAAAAAACTCATATTCAACTTCGCTATTAAGCGCCCCCTTTTCGGGGAATATTTCACTTAAAGGGACTGCTTCCTTCCCGCGCTCATAATTAAATGCGATCAGCACAGTCACCAATACGCCGCCCACCAAAGTCCATACAAGCCAAGTCCTTTTCATTTCATCCTCCTGTCTTCATCCGTTATAAATTTTGTGCAGGCGCTTTAACGGTTGTCATGCATCCCGGCATATAAATAAGTATTTTTATCATACCAGCCAAACGCATTTCCTTTTGCCGCAATCAATAGCCCAATCTTTCGCGTCGCGGGTTCGATGACCAGCAGTCCCAGATAGCGATGGTGAATGATAGCATATCGTCCGCCGGGAATCCAGCGAATTTGGGTAATTGTCAGTTCGCCTCCTTTATATGCATGGCGCGCAATGTCGCTGGGGCGGGCCTCGCGCTGAATGCGCAATAAACGCGTACGGAACCATTCCCGGGGGACATAATAAAGATGATCATCGTCATCTACGCCAAGGGATTGCCCCTTGGCGGAGACCAAAACATCCCTGGCTGTGCCCTCCGCAAACGAAAGCGCGTCCGCCTCAAGAGAAAGATTAATCCCGCGGACGGTCAAATTCTTCATGGGGACACCGGCTTGCTCAAAAGGGATCTTCACCACAAATTCTGGCTGCAAGGAAGCCAATGAGATACGGAAAACATTGACATCGAACGCATAGGCATGAACGGACGTATCCTTCGCTACCCGCTCCACATAGTAAAGATTTATGCTATCGCGGTCCCAATACAAAGATGAAATTCGGCGGGCCGGACTCTGGAGCGTCCGCTTTTGTTTTTCCAAAATATCATAAATATATAAACGGTTTTGCGATGAATAGCTGGACCAACGGGCCACCTCATAACAAAAATGACGGCTATCCGACGCCCAGCGGATACCACTGATAACACCCTTCCATTCTCCAGCTTCATCCGGCTGTCCCCAGGAATCGACAAGTTGTTTCTCCCCGGTATTCCGGTCGACTAAATAAATTTCCCGGGAAGTTGCGACAAGCAGATATTTGCCATCCAGCGAGAAATGATATTCTTTGACTGGATCGACGGCCACTAAAACGTCCTGCTTGTTCCGCCCGTTGATTTCAACACTCTGCAAGCGGTTAGCATCAATGAAATAAATCTTCAGATCATCTTTGACCCAGGAGGTATCCGCCAAAACGTCTTCGGGGAATTGGATAACAGAAGCGGGGTGATAATAATTGAACCAGAATAAATACCCGACCGTCAGCAACAGCAACAATTGGCCCAAGACGACAACAGAAAGCAGAATATTTTGAATGGCCGCTTTGGAGATAGCCCGGACATTAACCTCCCGCATTCGCACGAGCAGCAGAACCAGGCCAAAGACAATGGTCACTCCAACGACTATCCAGAAAAATAATTCAAAATAATTGCTTAAATGGGAAACAATCTCCGGAGCTTGTACGTCATCGGTCATAGAAGTTTCTACGGAAAAGCGTATTTTGTGTGTTGCGAAAAATTACATCGGGAAATGAAGACCTGCGGAATGGAAAGAATCAATAATCGCGGCAGGGCCGATTACGGCCACATTAAACCAATGGTACTGTGCCGGTTCTTGCTTATTCCACGGGGATAAGAAGGATCTGACCTACGCGCAACTTATTAGGATCCTTGATACGATCCTTGTTCAATTCATAAAGATATTTCCACCGGTGCGCGGCCCCCAATTGCTCCTGGGCGATTTTCGACAGGAAATCATTCTTCTGGACCTTATATTCACGCGTGGAGACCTTGACTTCCGTTTCGACATTTTCCTGATCTTCAACAACCATTTTTCCGTCTTCGACCGTAGTTGTCTCGGAAGTGTATTGTTCTTCGCCCCTGGCGGGCATGACGACCTCTTCGACTTCCGCCACCATAAACTGCGCGTTACGGTCTTTCTGCATCCCCAACAGGTCGGATACCGGCGCCACGGCATCGAGTTTACCACGGCTGATGATTTTGATACGCTCTTCCGGGATCCCGTTCTCGATCATATATTGCTTGACCACCTCACCCCGTTTCTTTCCAAGCTTCTGGTTATACTCAAGCGAACCGCGGACATCGCAATTGCCGGTTATTAAAATATCGGCCTCCGGATTACGTTCCAGCGATTTAATGGCACTTTGAAGCACGGGGAAATGGTCATCACGCAAATCGGCTTTGTTATAATCGAAATAAATTTTGACGTTCTTAAGAATTTTTTTCACCAGCAACGAAGCTTTCGGTCCGGGACCGGAAAACTCATCATCCTGCGCTTTGTAATCATAAATAATTTTATACACATAAATATACCCCCGGTTGCCCCACGGCCGCGCTTCCCCCGGTTCCGTCGGCATCCACCAGTAACCACCCCGCTCTTCATCTTTGACAGGGGCTGGCCTGGCGTCTGTCGGCCACCATTCAAACTTTTTTTGCAACTCTTCGACATCTTCCTTTCGACGTTCTTCCTGCAGGGCTTTATCCCGTGCGCTACCTGTTTGAGGGAAAGCCGTGACACACATGACAAAGAAAAACACATAACCCAAAACTTTTAATAAACGGTAATTCATCTTCTCTTTCCCTCCCATGGCACAAACGGTAATTTTATTTTACCCAAGCTCACACTCACATGCAGGACTATCCTGAACATTTCACAGATAGATTCCTCGCTGAAACATTCAAATCTTATTTCTTGACCAGTTCGCGAACGACGATTTGTTCAGCGTCCAACCAGTCCTGCAGATCGTTGCCGGTGGTGTAACCACGCTGCTCGTAAAGTTCGTAGGCTTTCTTTTCAACGCGTTGGCGGATTTCCGGCGAATTGATATCCACGTTGCTAGCTTTACGCAGCGACGTATTATCTTTAATGGAAGGTGCCGCTTCGGGCAAATAACGTTTTGCGGATATGCCTCTGCGTACGGCAATTGAGGAGATATCTTTTTGCGTTTGTGTTCGTTTTGTAACCATGCTCAGCTCCTTTCTAAGATCCCACAGAAATTGCGACAATATTTGTCGGACATTCATTGTTGTTATCATAACATTTTATTTTATCTTGTCCAGTATCTTGTGGTTAGAAAATTTTATACAAGTTTACGCAAGACTGTCGGCAATATACCGCCATTGCGAAAATAATCGATTTCGACCGGCGTATCAAGCCGAACGGTCAGAAAAAATTCTTTGCGGAAACCACCAGGACTTTGGGCCATTGCACGAATTTCCTGGCGTGGCTTTAAGGAATCCGCTGCTCCTTGGAAATCAAAAATCTCACTGCCCGTTAGACCCAGGGATTCTGTCGAATCGCTTCCTTTAAATTCCAACGGCAATATTCCCATTCCGGCCAGATTACTGCGATGGATACGCTCAAAACTCTGCGCTAAAACCGCCCGTACCCCCAGCAATGCCGCGCCCTTGGCCGCCCAATCCCGACTGGAACCGGTACCGTATTCCTTGCCGGCCAAAACAATTAAAGGTGTATTCTGTGTTTTGTATTTCATCGCCGCGTCATAGATGCTCATCTTCTCCCCCGACGGGAAATGAATCGTCCATGACCCTTCGATCCCCGGTACGATGAGATTACGCAAGCGAATATTGGCGAATGTCCCGCGCGTCATCACGCGGTCGTTGCCGCGGCGGGATCCATAACTGTTAAAATCAAAGGGCTGGACGCCGAGTTCCAGCAAATATTTACCCGCTGGACTCTGCGCGTTAAATGCCCCGGCCGGGGAGATATGATCCGTTGTAACGGAGTCACCAACCATCACTAGCACCCGCGCGCCCTTAATGCCCTCAATCGGCTTTACTGTCTTAGACATTCCGACAAAAAACGGCGGCTCCTGGATGTACGTGCTCTTGGCATCCCAAGCATACAAATTGGATTTCAGTGACTTGATGGCATTCCAGTTTTTATTTCCTTTGCTCACATCCTTGTATCGTTTGCGGAATGTTTCGGCCACGACAAATTCTTTGATCACACCATTGATTTCCTCTTGAGTCGGCCAGATGTCTTTAAGATAAACCGCCTTGCCCTCGCGGTCATTGCCGAGGGGATCTTTTGTTAAATCAAGATTAATCGTTCCGGCTAACGCATAGGCTACGACCAACGCAGGTCCCGCCAGATAATTTGCCCTTGTGTCGGGATTCACGCGTCCTTCAAAATTACGATTGCCGCTCAAAACGCTGACCGCCACCAAATCTCCCTCATGAATCGCACGGGTAACATCCTCTGGCAACGGACCACTATTGCCGATACAGGTGGTGCAACCATATCCGACAATATGAAATTTCAATTTTTCCAGATATTTGAGCAATCCCGCTACGCGCAAATATTCCTCAACGGCCTGGGACCCTGGAGCGAAACTCGTTTTGACAAAATCTCTCACATCGAGACCTTTTTCGACAGCTTTCTTGGCCAAAAGCGCCGCGCCAACCAAAACGGAAGGATTTGAAGTGTTCGTACAACTGGTGATGGCGGCAATGACAATGGATCCATGCGTGATGGTGCCCCTCCCATCAACGGCGACGGTTTTTCCGACGGCTTGCGGGACCAATCCGAATCCCCGTTCCTTGACCGGCTTGATCAAACTTTGCCTGAAATCCACAGGAACATTGCCGAGGGAAACGCGGTCCTGCGGACGTTTCGGCCCGGCAAGACTGGTTTCGACGCTTGCCAAATCAAGTTCAATTGTACTGGTAAAAACCGGATCTTTCCCTCCGGCTGAATAAAGCATTCCCTGCTCTTTCATATAACGTTCGATCAAATCCACCTGCGCGGAAGACCGCCCGGTCAGGCGATAATATTTAAGGGTTTCATCATCAATCGGGAATAACCCGATCGTCGCGCCATATTCCGGCGCCATGTTGGCGACGGTGGCCCGGTCCGGTAAGCTCAAAGATTTCAGTCCCTCGCCGTAGAATTCAACGAACTTATCCACCACGCCCTTCTGCCGCAAGATCTGCGTCACCGTCAGGACCAGGTCGGTCGCCGTGACCCCTTCGCGCAACTGTCCTTTCAATTTAAATCCGACAACTTCCGGCATCAGCATATAGATGGGCTCGCCCAACATGACCGCCTCCGCCTCGATGCCGCCAACACCCCACCCGAGAATCCCCAAACCGTTAATCATCGTCGTATGACTATCGGTGCCAACGAGACTATCCGGATAAATGATCGTCTTTTTCCCGTGTTTCGTTTTAAGAACACCTTGCGCCAAATATTCCAGATTGACTTGATGGACGATCCCGGTTGCCGGCGGGACCACGCGAAAATTTTTAAACGCCCTCTGCCCCCATTTCAGGAATTCATAACGCTCTTTGTTGCGTTTAAACTCCCACGTAACATTTTTGTTAAAAGCTCCTTGGGTCCCAAAGGCATCGACTTGCACCGAGTGGTCAATGACCAGATCGCACGGTACCTGCGGATTGATCTTGCGGATATCGCCACCGAGACGCTTCATGGCCGCGCGCATGGCCGCCAAATCCACGATGCACGGAACGCCGGTAAAATCTTGCAAAATCACGCGCCCGGGCTTAAAGGCGATTTCCCTGGCCGGGCCGGGAACCGGCGACCACTGAAGAAGCGTGTGAATGTCCTGCGTGGTGATTTGATAATTATCGTAATGACGCAGCACGCTCTCAAGAAGGATTTTAACGGAAAACGGCAACTTTCGCGGATCCCCTATCCCCACGCGGGCCAATTTTTCAAAGGAAAAAATAGTATAGGAGCCATGTGAAGTCTTAATTATTTTTTCAATCGATTTCTGGTCAAATGACTTGCCCATAAATAACCTCAAAATCTGTCCCCGGAAGATATTCTGTATTATATAAAACCCACCCAATAAGTCAATATAACCTTCCGAGATTAATGCGCCAAGGAAATCATCACGGCCCCCAGAATCATCAACAAAGCTCCAAGGGAACGTTCGCGAACCCCTTTTTCCTTAAAAATTACGAACCCGAAAAGCAAAGTCATAAAAACACTTAATCGTTTGATGGCAATTAAGTACGGGACCATGGTCAACTCAATGGCCATCATGTTAGCGATCAAGGCAAAAGCGTTGGCGGCGCCCAGCAATACCAAATATTTCCATCCCGCCTTAATGCGCTGCGTCACGTCGTTACTCTTGCGCAACATAATCAGGCCAAGCGCGATCGTCAGCACGGTATTTAATGCGGCCGCCCAAGCTAAGGGCGAAGAATGGCGCACGCCGATTTTATCAACATTGGCCCCGACACTATACAAGAGTGCTACCACCAGCATGTATCGCGGCCCTTTTTCTTTAACCAGCATCTTGAAGGGGACAAGATAGCCTTTATGCCATTGTGCGATGTTCAACACGTAGGAACCAACGACGATCAAAAGGATCCCCCAGAGCCCAAGAGGATTTGGAAACTCCCCCAGCATTAAGGGTGAGGTGACCAACAAAAATAAAGGCGTGAACGTCAACATCGGGATAGTGAGCGACAGATCCGAGACCTCAATGGCTTTGAAGTAAAGGATCGAAGCAATAACGATTATAAAGCTTTGGATCGCCAGGACGCTCCAAAATAGCGGGCCGAGAACAGGCAATGGTTGAGCGAATAGCGCGGCGTAAAGAAACGGCGTGGCAAAAAAATTCATTGCCCAAACAACGACATAGGCGCCGGAACGGCCAATGATTTTTTTGCCCAACACGTCCATTAAAGACGTAAATACAGCTGCGGCTATGGATAAAAATAACCACACGGCTTATACATCCTCTTCAAAAAATATCCCTGCACTGATAACAAAAACAATTGCGCATTATTATATAGCAAAACATTCTCGGACAAAAAGAAATTGCAGAATTCTTCCTCCCCGCCGGGAGCCTTTGGCCGCAGAAAACGGTGCAAAAATAAAAATATGCTTGAATTTCAAATACGACGCGATTATGATATGCATGTTGGTAAAATCCACTAATGACATCTTAAGTGAGGAGGCTTTCCCATGGCTCATATTGTTTGCGAACCCTGCGTAAAATGTCGTTATACCGATTGCGTGACAGTCTGCCCAGTTGACTGTTTCCATGAAGATAAAGAAATGCTCGTCATCGACCCGGAAGTCTGCATCGACTGCGGCGCCTGTATCCCCGAATGTCCGGTCCAGGCGATCTATGTTGAAGACGACGTTCCCGAGAAATGGAAAAACTATACCGCGTTAAATAAAACCAAATCCAAAGACTTGCCCGTCCTCACGGAAAAACGAGAACCTTTGGCGAAGCGCCCTGGCACCTAACCAGCGCCGTGCAATCAGTAACTACGGCAACCTTCCTGCGCTGAAAGACCCTGGCCACGAGAAACGCCTATGTGGTTTTTTATGAACACTTGTTATGGGTTAAGCGTATTTACCTTTATCCTGCTTATAACCGGGCTTGCCCAGAGCTTTATGCACTTTCCAGTTCTTAAAGCCGGACACCTCACGTTCATGCTGCTGACGAGCATTGTTTATCTTTTCACCGAAACGTTGATCATTTTCTTTTTCGTCGGTAGTGGAGTCGGCGTCAAGGAATACACACAGGCACACAAGCTGGACCCGTCGTATCATAAACGTTCGCTTGCGGTAAAATTCCGCGTCTATCCCCCGCTACTTCTTAACCTTCTATTGATGATCATTGTTTTCGTTCTGGTAGGCGCAGTGGATACCAACCGGTTGCCGGTCATCGCTTATCAGGCGCTTTTTGCGGTCGCCTTGATTCATTTTATCAAGGTCAAAATAATCCAACACCAGTGTTTCCGTGACAACACGCGGATTATCCTGGATATGGCGGGGATCAAATAAGGATTGCAAAAAATCCTGCTATGTATTGCATTGCCAAAATCGCCCAAGCGAGCGGATTAACCATCCTCCTCATCGGATTTTTAAAAGATTTTCCAAGATTGATGAGCCCCAAGGTATTCGGGATAGGCGCGTTGATATTCGTATTTGGATGGATCGTCCAGCGTTTTATGCTGCGGCGCTAAAAACGACAAACAGTGAGAACTATCCTTAAATTTGATACCGGCGCTGATGGTTTCCAAAAGATGATTTATGTCCTGGCCGTGATGGCGGTCATTGTGTTGATTGCGGGGATTATTTTTATCAAGACTAGTTTTTAAGAAAGTATGGCGGTGGACGAACCAAAATTCATTCAACGAATGAAGAAAAAATATAACGTGCTACCACCTTCGAACTCTGCATCATTGTGACCGTGTTCTCCCTGGCCGGCATGGCCATCATATATACCCGAAAACCAGTATTTCATCTGTTGGGCATCAACGCCACAACGCCATTTATCCTGAAATTCTTCGCGTGGCTCGCCATGGTCTTCCCTGCCTACCAGATCAATCTTTTGATATTTGGATTTCTTTTCGGACAGTTCCCGTTTTTCTGGGAGCGGGGAAAAAGCCTTTGGAAATTCTTGCTGCGGCGTCAAAATATATAAAGTATCAAATAGATAAGAACGCCGGTCCCCGAGACGTACATCCATGCCGGCAAAAGCCACTTCGTAATGCGCACATGCCGCGCAAAATCACCCTGCAGCGCAAAATAAACAGCCCTCAAGCAAAATGGTACAATGATGACCGCCAAAGGCGTATGCGTCAGAAGAATAGAAAAATAAACGACGCGCAGTATCCCCTGTCCCTGATAGCGCGCCACTCCCGCCGTCGTCAAATGATACGTCAAATAGCAAATTAAAAACAGGAACGAAACGACAAGCGCCGCGATCATGAATTTTTTATGAACAGCGCTTTTTTTGTTGCGGATGGCCCGCCAACCCAGAAAAAGCAAAATGCCTGCCGTCAGGTTCAGGCAGGCGTTTATGGTTGGCAAATATGGGACGTTCATATTTCTCGCCTTAGAACGAAACGTCAAGGATGATCAAGACGAAAAGGACCGGCAGATAAAGGACCGTCGCTTTAAAAAGATTTCTGGCATCCGCCTGGGACCCAGTTAAAGTCAATCTGCGCCCTGCCCACCACAGCACGATACCAGAGATAAAGGCTCCCGCCGCATAAATCCCGCCGGATAAACCGATCGTCGCGGGGACAAGCGATACGAATAGCAACATCCAGGAAAACGACAAAATCTGCGCGAATGTCCTTTTTCCATCCGGCTCCAGAACCGGAAGCATTTTAAACCCGGCGCGTTTGTAATCATCTCTCAACAACCAGGCAATCGAATAGAAATGCGGGTGCTGCCATAGGAATAAAATCAAAAACAAAATACCGGCGGAAAAATTCAGGTGCCCGGTCGCGGCCGCCCATCCGCCCAAAGGTGGAATGGCCCCGGGAAATGCGCCAATCGTTGTATTTAACCAGCTGACTCTTTTCATTGGTGTATAGACCATGATATACAAAAACGACGTGAGCAAACTCAAAAAAGCCGTTAAAATATTGACCTTCGCGTAAAGAATGAAAATCCCGATCAACGTTAGTATGACACCGAAATTAAGCGCGTGGGCCGGCGGAATAATTCCCGCGGGAATCGGACGGTTGCGCGTGCGCAGCATTTTGGCATCGAACTCACGTTCCAGGTATTGATTAAGCGTGCTGGACCCGCCGCAGGTCAGCGCGGCGCCTAACAATAACGCGATAAAACGGTCAGGATCATGGATCCCTTGCCCACCCCAAAAAAAACCTACAGCCGAAGTCACCAAAACAAGCGAGACAATGCGTGGCTTGGTCAATTCAAGGTAGGCGGGAATGATAGATTTTATGTTCATAGAACTTTCAGAAAAGTGGTGCTTTTAAATTTCTCCCAGGATAATGGCGCCGCGCGTAAAAGCAGTAAAACGGTAACACCAAGCGTTGCGGCCCCGGTCATAACATGTGTGCTTGTAATATGTGGAGATTTTTCCGAAAGCACGGTCAAAACACCCAGACAGAATTGCCCGATCACAAGCGCATTAAGCATCCAAATTGTCCTGATGATAATCTTATCGGTGATCCGCTCACGTAACGCGACAACATCCAGCAAAACAACCGTTACTGTGATAAAAAGCGCTCCCGCGCGATGCACAAAGTGGGTAATCACTTGCGCAATATTAACCGTGGGCAGATCATGTTCAAAACGCCAGTCGTTAATATGTTGCAACATCGCGCCATTAAACGGCGGGAACCAATATCCTCCCATCGCTGGAAAATCGGGAATCGCCAATCCAGAACCGGTGTGGCGCATGAGCGCGCCTAAAATAAGCTGGAGATAGATCAGCGTGCCTAAAACAACGGTCATCTTTGTCAGACCGCGGTAATCAATCGCTGGTTTAAATTCCCGGCGATGCCGCTCAAGCGATAGGCTATACGCGATGATAATCGTTATCACAAAAAACGTCTGCGCCAAAACAGCGTGCGTGACCGAAACGGGCATCGGAAGCAAAAATAAAACGGTCAGCCCCCCGAGGATCCCCTGCAACACGACCGCCGCCAAAGCGGCGATCCCCAAATGGCGCACCCACCTTCGTTTTTCCTTGATACCCAGCCAGATGCTCAGACAAAAAACCAAAAATCCGACGATCGTAGCGACCATGCGGTGCCCATGCTCGTAAAAAATCCCTCCCACCATCGGCGGGAAAAGTGTTCCATACGATAATGGCCAGTCAGGCACCGCCAAGCCCGAACCCGTGCTAGTAACCATCCCCCCGGCAAAGATCAAAAAAAGCGTTGAAAAGCAGGTTAACCTGGAGAACCGTCGCAAACCTTTAGGTGAGGAGGATGCTGTCGGCCGAGTTGTATCAGGAGCCCCAGAAATCATCGGTGTCTTCGTCCTCTTGCGAGGAACTGGCCTGTTCGTTGAGCCACTGGTCAAATTCTTCCTGGGTATGGATGGTGAGATACCCTTTCATGCGGTAATGGCCGAGTCCGCACAACTGCGCGCAGGCGATCTCAAATTTTCCTGTTTTGGTAGGCGTAAACCATGTCGGGATGCTCATCCCTGGAATGACATCCTGCTTGACCCGCATAACGGGCAAAGAAAACGAGTGCATGACATCCCGCGAGGACAAATAAATGACCGCCGGATGCCCGATCGGAAGATGCAGCTGATTGATTGTTGTGACATCATCTTTTCCGTTCGGATCGCCGGGATCTAAGCCAAGTGGATTAGCTTGTTTGTCAAAAAATTTTAAATCCGTCTTGCCAAAAATTCCGTCAGGGCCAGGATAATGAACGTTCCAGGCAAATTGCTCGGCTACAACGCGGACCTCAACAATGTCTTTACGATCAGGGAACGCGTTGACCTGTTTGGCCCAAAATGGAATTGAAAACCCAACCAGTAAAATCGCTTCCGCAATAATAACGCCAATTTCAATCGCAGAGGAAGCATGGGATTGAACGCCTTTATAATTGGCCCCAACATCTTTTTTGCGACGAAACCGCACTAAAACAACGACAAAATAGATCCCCCACCCCACAAAAAGAATGAGCATGAGGATGTGTACCAGATAAATCATCATATCTATTTCATGACCATGCGCGGAGGCAACGATCGGCAAATTCAATAATTTTGTTATGTCCATAGTTTCTAGACCCGCCCTGACAATACCTTTGTTCTTTTGCGAATGTTCCAGAAGAATTTGGCAAAAAAAGCCAAAACGATCAAGACGATCGCCGATAGAAAAATTACCCCGTTGCGCAGGCTTGCATTTGCGGGATCATCCGATGCGCCGCCGAAGCAAACGCTGCAGGCATAAACCGAATGTACTCCGGCGAAAAACAGATTGACCACGAGAAAAACAACTCCGCCAAACCATCCGAATCGCATGACCGCCTCACCCTTTGATCTTTTTAATAAAAAAAACTTCGTAAATGACCAGTCCGCAAGCGACAAGAAAAGACGCCAGCGCGGTCGTCAAATAACCCCAGCCGTGCAAAAGTGCGTGCTGGTTAACCGCCCACCATCCAAAACCGATGCTGCACAAAATGGAAGCGGCAACAAAGACGACATGAAAATCCCTAAGAGACAATTTTGACCCCCGGCGGCACGTTAAAATATGAGGCGTAAATCAACAGCATCAGGGACAAAAAGAAAAAAACCACAAAGCCGAGAATAACATAAACCAGCTTCCTCTCGGAAATAAGGTGCATAAAAAAGCAGGCGACCAGGGAACCCTTAGCGAGCGCGATCGTAAGCGCGACGATGATGGCCGCGGCCAGGCCGAACTTCAGATAACTGATCGCGACCGTGACCACAGTCAAGATCAGCAAGGCCGTAAATACCTTCCAATATTTTCTGATCTCTTCTTTGATGTCATGTGCCCCGCTCATCGCCGTTCTCCTATAAAAGGTAAAGCACCGGGAACAAAAAAATCCACACCAGGTCGACGAAGTGCCAATAAATTCCCGCAATCTCGATGCGGTTGGTAAATCGTGCTGGATCCGCTTGCCACATTTTGGCTCCCGGCCCCCAAAAATAACTGTTGACGATGATCCCGCCGATGACGTGCAGGGCATGCAAAGCCGTCAATGTAAAATAAATCGCTAAAAATGTGCTTGTCCTGGGATACATGTGGTGCTCGAATTTCGTGCCGTACTCAAACGACTTGACGACTAAAAATGTCAGGGCCAAAAGGATCGTTATGCCAAGATTAAGTTTGAATTTACCGAATTTATTTTCTTTCAGCGCGGCCCAGGCAAAAACCATGCTCACGCTGGAAGCGATCAGAACGACCGTATTAAACGCGCCGATAGGAACGTTCAAAATGGATGAGCCGTGCGGCCAGTGCGCCGCTCCGGTACGCAATAACACATAGGCAGAAAACAAGGCGCCAAAAAGCATGACTTCAGAAGACAAAAACAACCAAATGCCGAGCTTTGCATTAAAAAGCCCGGTATCTTTGCGTTCCTCGACAATGTACGGCATAATTTCCATAAAAATTACCTCTTGCCTTAAATCCGTTCCTGATTCTGCGGCGTGAAATCCTTCGCCGCCCCCGGCACGCTATATTCATAAGGCCCACGATAAACAGTTGGGACTTTTATAAAATTTCCATGTCCCGGAGGCGTGGGCGTGGCCCATTCGAGCGTTGTGGCTTCCCACGGGTTATCGGAAGTCACTTTCTTTCCCTTGAATAGGCTCCAGATCAAATTAAAAATAAATGGCAATTGAAATAGTCCCAAAAGCCAGACGCATATCGAGCTCATTTCATTGAGCGGCAATACGGCCTGGGCGTGGGCATACTGCTGACCACCGTCATATAAACGGCGCGAAACCCCGGCCAACCCTTGTACGAACATCGGCATGAAGATGCAGTTCATCAAAACTAATGATGGCCAGAAATGAATGTGCCCCAAGATCTCATTCATTTTCCGGCCCGTGACCTTGGGGAACCAGTAATAAATGCCCGCAAAAATGGCAAAAATTGTCCCTGGTGCGACCACATAGTGAAAATGCGCAATGACATAATAGGTATCATGCAAATGAATGTCAGGCGCGGACAGCCCCAAGGGAAGCCCTGTCAATCCGCCGATGCCGAACATCGGTAAAAAGGACAGGGCAAACAGCATGGGAATATTAAAACGGATCGAGCCGCCCCAAAGCGAGAGAAAAAGGCAGGTCAGGATAATGACCGACGGGATCGATATGATCATCGTCGTTGTCTGGAAAAACGCGTTGATGGCGGTTCCCATCCCGGTCAAATACATATGATGCGCCCAGACGATAAACGACATAAAACCGACGAAAACAACCGAATACACCATCGACTTATAACCCCAGATTGGCTTGCGGATATTGTTGGCGATAATTTCGGTCACAATGCCCATGGCAGGTAAAATCAACACATAGACTTCCGGATGGCCCAAGAACCAGAATAAATGCTGCCACAAAAGAACGCTCCCCCCTCCGCTTACATTTAATGGTTCACCGCTGACCACCAATCCGCTGGGAAGAAAGAAACTCGTGTGAGCGACACGGTCCAGAAGCTGCATGACGCCGGCCGCTTCCAAGGGCGGGAACGCCAGGAGAAGAAGAAACGCCGTCACGAGCTGCGCCCAGACAAAAAACGGCAGACGCATAAACGTCATGCCCGGAGCGCGCAACTGAATGACCGTTGCGATAAAATTAATAGCGCCAAGCAAGGAAGAATTGACGAGAAAGACCATCCCGATAAGCCAGAAGGTTTGGCCGACAGGAGCGATATCGGCTAAAGGTGAATAGGCGGTCCAGCCGGAACTGGCCGCGCCACCCGGCAGAAAGAAACTCGCCAGCATGATCAGGCCGCCGGTAAAAAGCAACCAATAGCTGGTCATGTTTAACTTAGGGAAAGCCATATCCGGCGCGCCGATCTGAAGCGGGACAAAATAATTCCCGAAAGCACCAAACACAAGCGGTACGACACCCAGGAAAACCATGATGGTGCCGTGCATGGCCCCCAGTTCATTATAAAATTCCGGAAGCATAATGCCGCCCGGCGCGCGGCTCTCTCCCAGGAATTTTCCTATCCAGGGAATAGGTTCTCCGGGATACGCCAGCTGCCAGCGCATCAGAAGCATCAAACAAAAACCAAATAGAAGAAAAAAAAGGCCGGTAATACCGTACTGCAGTCCAATGATCTTGTGGTCCGTTGCAAAAATGTATTTACGCCAGAACCCTGGCTGGTGGGGATCTTCGCGTGAATGGGGCATGTAGCTATTCCCCTGATGACGGTTTTGAAAAAGTAAAACCAATTTCTTTTGCTTCACCATCCGCCAAGGTTACGCTGGCTTTTTGAGTGCCAAGCTTTTCATGCCAAGCCTCGATTTCATATGTGCCGACCGGCAGGTTGTCGATGGTGAACTTGCCGTCTTGTTTTGTTGTCGAGAAAAACGGATGAGACATGACCGAACCCCATGCCAGCATCCATGGGTGGACATCGCATTTGAAGGCGAACATAAATTCCGGTTTATCGAACACTTTGGTTGTTTCGGTGCGAAATTTCGGCATGGCAAGATTAAATTCCGGATTGATCTTGCTCATGGCATGAACATTGTGAAGAGTCCCGTCCGGATTAAGGATCTTGACCGGCTGGCCGACCATGACCCCGAAAACGTGTGGTTCATAAAAGCATCCCTTTTGATCCAACACCACCGGTTCCGTGGGAGCCGTATGGGCTTGGCTAGGCAAACCACTTTTGACGTGCACAAAAACATTCGCCATCGTGTTACCTTCCCCCAAGACCAGGGTTTGGGGATAAACAGCGCTGGTATGCTTTTCCACACACAACGGATCCGCGTCCATTTTGATTTCCTTGAATTTGGGAGCCGCCCCGTCATATTTGACAACCCCGACAATTGTTGCGGCATAAACCGGTGAGATGAAAAATATTATTGCTGCGGTGATCAGGATATTGGGAACTATGTTTTTCATGGCGCCTCCTCCTTGCGAGATTATTAAAAACGTTTTCTATTGTAATACCGTTTTAAAAAACCGGGTAAAAAATATTATCTTTCTCCGCGTTGGTCATCTTGATCGATTTCGCGGACTTTGGGGAACAAAAAATGGCAATCGCCGGTGGCGTAACCCGCCACCAACAATTGCCGTTTTATTCTCGTCGAATTCTTATAAACGCTCGATTATCTCCAGATACTCGCTGGTGCTTATCCGTAAAGTCCTAAGATTGCTTTTGATTTCAAAAACCGGAATATCTTTCTTGGCACGAACGACCACCGGCCGGATCAAATCATCCCGGTCCCATATTCGATGATCTCCTTCCTGGCGGATAAAACGGCATCCAATTTCCTGAAGGAATTTCTCAAATTTTTTGTAGTGAATTGGGCGAAGGCTGGGCACGGTCTATGCAGAAAGAGGGATTTGAATGTTTTTACTTCCCTGACCAATAATTCGAGGCGGGTTCCACGCCTTCCTCACCTTCCTCCAGCCGTATTCTTCGAGGACATTGGCCCATGTACCCTTCTTGGTCACTTGCTCAATAAATAACTTCAGGGTTTTAGCAAACGACTGCTCGGCGTCCTCAAAAGAATCACCGTGTGCGGCGAGGTCAAAAGCAGGCGAGTAGCAAATGAATGCATCGCCTTCCTTCAAGTGAAGGACCGGGATATTGACATTAATACTAATTGGCTTGCTGGCTGGTTTTAACATCGACAACCTCTATGTCAAAAATAACACCCTTTGCCATTTAAAACAAGTGTTTATTTCTCGTTATTTCTCGAATGTTTGATCAATTCAACAGGCCGACTTCCTCGACTTCCCTGGCCTTGTGCCTTCGCGGGGTGCCGGCGGGCGAGGGTTGCTGCACCTGGAATCCGGAGGTGTCTTCGGCATCACCTTCATCGGCCAGGCCCAGCAGAAGCGGCAGGTTGGTCACCGGCGCCACGTGGATGATGACCGGGACCAAGCCGTCGATTTTGATGTTCTCCAGAGGAATCGTCGGCATCGGCAACTGGATCCTGTCAGCGCCGTAATTGGTCTCCAGCTCCATGTTCCCGGGGTTCAAATCGATACCGCCAAGTTCGTCTTTCGTCGTTCGTCTCTCGTCGCTCGCCTTACTGACCACTGACGACTGATCACTGACCACTGCTTTCACCGGCGAGGAGGTGATTCCTTTTCTAACTTCAGTAATGGCCGCTGCAATGATTTCGTCCCGATATCCACCTCTATCTTTCCTTCGAATGAATCTTGTTTGCACATCTTTAAGGGAGATCGTCCGCAATATTTTTCTTCGGCTGGCTAAAATCGGCGCCAAATCAAGCGGCGGATTTGCCGGGTACATAACCACTTTTCGTGTGAACTGACCGGACTGGATTTCCTTTAAAGCCTCTTTGGTATTCGCAGTAAAAACTACATTGGTATAGCCAAGTCCATGAAAAACCCTCTTGTAAATTGCTACGAGTTTAGGATGATGCAAATCGACAACTATAATTCTGGGGTCGTCCATCGGCGAGGAGGCGGATTCTTCCGGCGATTCAGCCGGGGCAAACGGCATGGTGTACGAGATATTGCCGTTGAGGCTTGAAATCCCGGCCGAAACGGTAAAGGGATGCACGCCTTCGGCAAATGTTTTCAAAAGTGCCGGGTTGGCCGCGGATGAAACGGGGATATTGGTTACGCTGACTCCGCCGGAGAAATACTTGCGCGGGATGATTTGCTGTGTGGCCGCGTCGTAATCTTCCTTGATAAAGTTATACACGCCCTTCTGGAACGCTTCGAGGTATTGATTGTATATCTTTTGGGTGGTTTCTTTGTCTTCTACCGTTAACCCGCCGGTCTTGGCCTTGTCCGCGTAAACCTGCCCCAATAAACTTTCCTGCAGATTCTGTTTGTACCAAGCGGCCAAAATCAGGGAATTGTAGATCTGTCGCAGTTTGGCAAAGGTCTTGCCTTCGTTGACTTCTTTTTCGATCTCCGGCAAGAGGACTTCCTTGATAATGGCCGAGGAAATCCCGCTGGCAACATCTTTGGAAACGGCATCCGGATGCTCGGCGCTGTGGTGCTCCAGGGCCAGATAATCTTCCTCCATCATGACCTTCAGCCGGCTGTCGATCACAAAGGCGTTGAGACCGTTGGCGTAAACAACCGCCTTCTCGGGCAGGATCCAAATCTTGTTAAAGGTATTCATCGGGATCTCGGTTGTCCCGAAGGTCTTCTGCGCTTTTTCATAGACGCGGTCCCAAAACTTCTTGCCCAGCTCATCTTCCGGGTTCATCAACGAGGCGGTCAATTGCTTGAGCATATAATCCTGCGCCAGGAGCTCCACGCCCATTTCAGTCTGGCCGAATTCCTGCGGCACGATCTTGTCTTTTTCGTACGGGGAAAGGTTGACCCAGAGTTTCTCGGCTGGCACGGTCAGGGAAGCCAGGAAATATTTGACCAGCGTCAAGGATTCATCCTGAAGCGCTTGCTCGCTTAACGTGGTCTCTCCGGGGTCCACCATAAAATCGAACATCAGCGGATTATCCGCGTGCAGGGTCATCCCGATGATACGCGCAGGCGTAAATCCCGGCGTCAAAGGCACTGATGTTCCGGGGACCGGCAAGTTCATCACGGTGGGGGAAATCCCTTGGGCATAAACGGGCGGAACAATGTAATTAAAACTGAAGGCAAATGCGATAAAAGCGGAAAAAATACGCCAGGCGAACGTCTTTCTTATCTTCTGAAAATGGCTGGTCATGGCTTCTTTCTCCTTTGGGGAAACGTTTTCTTAATGTATGAGAAAAGATAACATATTTTTAGCACTTGTCAAGGGCGAGGGTAGGACAAACCAGGACACGGCCTTTTATCGGTATTTATCGTATTTGAGGCCGACATGGTGCAGAAAGGGCTTAAAGCGATTGGTTTCCTCTTTGAACCCGCGGAATTCACTGCCGCATTTGTAACAATTGATGAGAGACTCCACCCTTCTGGCCAGGAACCAATCGATCAAGGCAAAGACCGGCAGGCTCAAACCGTAGGTGAACGGGACAAGCGCGATGCCAACCAGCATAATCAGGCACCCGAGAAGTTGATTAAAATCTTTGGAAATATAAAACTGGCGGCATTGGCAAACGGGACAAGAATCAAAAATTTCCTTGAGTGTGGCGACTTTGCCCCAGTGCGCGCTACAGCGCGGGCAGTTCAAAGACGTTTGGTCATGAAGCTCAAGGGTGGCATATTGCTTGCACTGCGGACAATGGCGGGAAATTGATTTCATAAAAATGGCTTTACCCAATTCGTGTCCCGGGACACGAATTGACCTGGACGCATCAGAGGCAGATCCCAAACTTGATAAAATAGTACTTATATGTCAGATCGCCAATTAAAACAGCGCATAAAATGACGTACAAGATGCCCGTCGTGGATTGGGTATTCTTTAATTTCAGAGTCCCGTGGACAAAATACAACGAAGCCAGCGGAAAAAGCAAGCCAAACATCAGCGCGATCAACAACAAAAAGCCATCAAGCCTAGCCATAAATCTCACGAGCGATACCCACTCTCCGCCGTAAAAAACTTTTCCCGTTGCCAGAAACCAGGCGTCCCATAAAAGCCGCGCGATCAGACAAAAACCAAAGACATTTATGGCGCGCTTCAGATGCGCAATCGGAAGTCCGTGAACGTTCAAATACCAATGCCCCAGGTTCATGGCAAAAAGCACCGAACAAAAAATAACCCCGCCTAGAAGCCAGGCGATCAAGGAAGTCGTCCCTCCAGTTCCGGTTAGGTCCACCATGACGCGATAAAACGCGTAAACTCCAAGCAGCGACGGGATACTCATCCAGCGCGCGTCGGGATATTGTTTTTTCCAGGAGATCCGCGAGACAGCGATAAAAACGGCCTTCCATAACAAAACGACCAGTTTTGTCTCCAGCGGAATGCCCATGAACAGCAACGACACGACCGTCACCCCGCCAATGACATTGGGCAGGCCGATGTGAAATTTGTGAAAACTATTTTTTAAAGGATCTTTATAACAAATCCAGAAGCAGAGTGGATAAATGACGCTGAAGACAAGACTTGTCAAAACGGTGAGCGGGATAATCATAAAGACCTAAAAGGTTATTTGCTGGACGACGTCTGTCCGTCGGGCTGCTCCGCGAGCGTCATCAGGTAGTTGCGCAACGCGCGGATCTGTTTATGTTCATCGCCGCCCAAGATGTCCTCCGGACCTGTGGTATCGAAATTATCCGGTTCAAAATACGTGGGCATTTTAGTCCCGGGCAACAGGTCTTGAGGGTTTTTAAGCCACTCGTTGATCCATTGCGGCTTAAGACGCGATCTGGCCAGAGCGAAATCCGGCGCCCAGTTCTCCGGAGAACCCCCCGGCATCTGGGCACCGACAATATGGCATTTCGCGCAGTCAAGATAATCTTTGGAGAATAATTTTGCGCCGGCTTCAAGCTCTTCGGCGCTTATCGCACCCTGAAATTTTTCCAAAAGCAAGGACTCCTCATTATCCAGCGCCGCGAAATACTTCACAAAATCATTAAGTTCGTCAGTAGCGAATGCGTACGTGGGCATGCGCACCTTCAACCAGGGCCGGATGATCGACGGGTCGTGCAGAAAATCAAAAAGCCACTGGGCCCGCACTTTTTTGCCTTCCCCAATAAGGTTCGGTGGACTGAAACTGGCGGCCATCGCCCCGGCCTCATTGACCGAGACATTGTTATAATCGGCCAGCCATTGCCCAACGGCTGGCTGGATAGCACCGCCGTCCTTTTCGATCTTGTGACATCCCTGGCAATTGAATATCCGCACCAGTTCCTGACCACGCTCCACATCAAGATTGTGTGGTGTGCGCGGCACGATCTTCGCTTTCGGCGCGTCCTTCACAAACCCCAAAAGGGCGGTCGTGACCGCTTCGATCTCTTCATCGCTGAACTCAAAATTAGGCATACGCAACTTTTCATCTGGAAATTTTACTTTGTCATGGTCAAAAATGCGCGGGTCTTTCAATTTTTGGGCGAACCAGGCCTGGCGGGTATGGTCAATATGGACAAACCCGAAGTCCAGCCGTTCCACCGGGCGGCTTCCTTCTTCGGTTAGTTCTGTCCCGATGGGCTTCTCATTTTCAAAGCCAGCGATAGTATGACACGAGAAACATCCGTAATGACGGATCAATCTTTCACCGGCGAAAGATAATTTTTCATCGCGGCTCATGGCGGCAAGTTTTTGTTGAGCGGAATCCAATGTCCCGGACTTGGTCAGGAAATCCAAGGAAATCTGATCGAGCGCCGCGTCATCAACAGGCGGAACGTCCGTCTGGGCATAAACGTCATCGCGCAAAGACGCGAGATACGCAGCCACATGAGCGGCTTCTTCATCGGAAAGCCGCAGGTTAGGCATCTTGGTCTCCGGATTATAACTATGTGGATTTTTCAGCCAGTTATACAACCACGCCTTCGAGGTCTTGCTGCCTAAGCCGCTTAAATTGGGCCCCTGTTCGCGCCGCAGTGTATCCCGAGCGATCGGCTCCCCAGGATCGCGCGGTTCGATACGATGACATCCCAGGCACCCCACGGAGGAAACGATCTCTTTGCCTTTTTGCGGATCTCCTTCAACCGGAATCGAAACCGCGGGATATTCCGGATTATTCTCAAATAAATAGGCCACGATGGCGTGGATTTCCTGTTCATTACGCTTGCGTGAATCCGGATCACTCGTATTGGACTGGTCAAAAAAAGCCGGCATCCAGGTGTCGGGACGGAACGTATGCGGAGACTTGATCCACTGGTATGCCCATTTTTTTGAAATCTTCGAACTTAATTTGGTCAAATCCGGTCCCGGTTTCGGCCAGTTTTTGTAGCGGTCGATGGCATGGCACGTATAACACCCGGAGCGTTCGATAAGACTCAACCCCAAATTCAATTTTTCCGCCCCCTTGATGGTGCCCTGTCCCGCGTGACACTGAAAACACCCGGCCTGGACATTGGGCAGGGGCAGCATCGGTTTTTCCCAATGATGCAGCGGCTCCCAATGATATTTCTTTTTCCATTCTTCGGCCCGCTGCGCCGAAGAAGGCGTGTGCGCCGCAGATACAAAATCCGTGCCCCGTCCACGGCCGCCATGGCAGACCGTGCACCCGAATTCATCCATCGGATGCGGAGAATCGTTCCCTAAATATAACCCAAGGTCGGGGTGCGTACGAAACGGCTGCTGCGCATCCTTGTAATCCGGATTCGCGATACCCTGGTGACAAGTGACGCAGCGATCCACTTTGGAGACTTTGGAAAAATTCAAATCTTCAGTGATGTCCTTGATGACAATCTGGTCGATCTTGTAATTGGGATTCGCGAGATCAATAACAGGCAAATCCCGTACCATGTCCGCGATGCGGTTGGTAAAATTCATCGCGTTGGGGTCAATCTTGCCGAGTTTTCGCTCAAGGATCTTTGTCTTTTGCTGAAGCGCCCGTTCCTTACGTTCAAGTTCCCTTAATTGTATGCCGCAATCATCGGCTGTTTTCTTTTGCTCCGCGAGTTTTTCATCCGATCGTTCAAAGTCTAATTTCAACCGGGCAAGCTGTTGTTCAAGGCTCTTTAATTCTTCAGCGGCCTTTTCGACATGCGGTCCGGCATAGGCCTGAGCCGTTTCATAACGGTAGCGCGCGGCGTCGTATTCAGCTTTGGTAAATTTGTATTTTTGGTTCAGCAAATCGTTCTCAACAACAAGTTTTTTTTCCTGCGCAGCCGGATCCTCTGCCTGGCAAGTGGCGGCAAATGCCTTGCGGGCATCATTGAGTTGGCTCTCCAGAGTCTTATATTCACCGGCGGCATCAAGTTCGTTGATGGCATAATCATATTTGACGCGGGTTTTCTCAATCTCCAATTCACGGAACTTGCGCTGATAATCTTTCCATTCGCGCGCGTAGTCGTCACTCACCAGCCATATCAGCGCAACCAGCAAAACGATGCTGGCGATGGCGAAGATCATGTTCAGGGAATTGATACGATAGTGTCGTTCTTCAGGTTCGGCCATGAATTTTAAATGTTGAAGAAAAATTCCGGAATGGCGACGATATATTTGATGTTAAACAACCAGCGCAGGACCATTTTGATCGGCAAGCTGACGGACATCAACAAAAGGATGGTGAATATCGCGTAACGAAACGGCCCCAATCTGGCGTAAATATTCTTAAACAACGTCTTGGCCAGCATGAGCGGCATCGCGCCGAAATAAAAGAGCAACACTGCGAATCCCCACATCTCGCGCAAAAGGATATTCTGCGGAAGCCGTTGCTTGAGCCAGACCATGTAGACTAGTTCCGACAAATTGATATTGGTCAATACTTCAAGCTTATGAATGTCCCAGGCTTCAAAAGGTCCAAAAAAATTCCAGTTCGGTCCGCGTAAAAACGTCCCCACGCTGATCAAAAAAAGCCACAGAACAAGCCAATAGAACAGGAAGATCGCGATCGCCATCTTGCGGTCTTTGAACGTATAATATCCACAGCCTTTTTTATTGGTGTCAAGATACGGAATGGCCATCATCCCGAAGATGATCACGGTGGGGAACAAAACTCCGGCGATCCACGGGTCAAAATAGACCAGCATTTCCTGTAAACCCAGAAAATACCATGGCGCTTTCGAGGGGTTCGGCGACACGGTCGGGTTCGCGGGCTCCTCCAGCGGGGCTTGCAGAACTATCGACCATACGATCAAAAGGACCGTGCACAAAATCAGGGCGATAAATTCGATGTAGACCAAATCCGGCCAGACCAGGATCTTTTCTTTTGAATCTTCCGCTTCCTTGGGCCGCGCTCCGGCGGCGATACGCGCGTCGTTTTCCCAAGCCTGCGTCATGCTGAACCAAACAAAAAAGAATATTAAAAAAATCAAGCCGACAATCGGCACGTTATCCGGCTTAGTCACGATCTTGGTGAAGTTGGCGTCCGTCAGACCGAACGCGAAGGCGAGAAAAAGGCATGAAAATAAAACGATGCCTCCCTGCTTTGTCCACAGTCTATATAAGCCCAACCTTTTATTGATGGCGAGAAGCCGGTCGGTGGGAGGAAAAACAAAAAAGAAGACCGCCAGGATCATCGGGAACATGATCTGGGGTCGGGAAACGGTGTTGATGAACTCTTTGACGGCTTCCATGATTAAGTCGGACCCGAGATGCCTCCATCTTTACGCACGCGCCAAAAATGGACAATCATAAAGATCATAATAATAAACGGCAGCCCGATGCAATGTAGCACATAAAAACGCAGCAGCGCCGCCTCACCGATAAATCGCCCGCCGATCATGGCAAAACGCGCGTCGCTCGAAGAGGTAATAAAATTCACGTCGCCTAATGCCAACAGCGATGACCCTGGCCCGGAAGTTCCCACCATCGGTGTGGCGCCGGCCATGTTCGACCCAACGGTGATCGCCCAAATGGCCAGTTGGTCCCACGGCAAAAGATACCCCGTAAAACTCATCAGCATTGTTAAAACCAAAAGGACGACACCGATGGCCCAGTTGAATTCCCGCGGCGGTTTATAAGATCCGGTCATAAAAACGCGGAACATGTGCAACCATACCGTGATGACCATCAAGTGCGCGCTCCAGCGGTGGATCTCGCGCATGATCCCCAAAGGGACCTGCTCCTTCAAATCCATAATATCACCATACGCGTATTCAACCGTCGGACGGTAATAGAACATCAGAAGGATTCCCGTAACGGTCAAGACCAGAAAGACAAAAAACGAAAGCCCTCCCATGCACCAGGTGTATTTGACCTTGACGGCGTGTTTAGGGAGGCGCACGGGATGAAGATGCAAAAAGACGCTGTTGAGCATGATCATCATCCGCTGACGGCGGTTGCGCGGGATACCGGTGCGGAAAATCGCTTTTGCTACTTGTGTTTGCGAAAGTTTGTCTAAAAATCCTTTTTTATCTGATGAATTCTCGCTCATGTTTAATCCCTCGCGCTAAACAGTGATATAGGACTCCGGATCGCGCCACTCCCCTTTTTCCTGCTGAAACTTTCTTGTTTTATCAACGATGATCTCCCCGTCATCGCTGAGCGTTATTTTAAATCGTTCCAGCGGCCGGGGCGCCGGGCCTTCGAAATTGATCCCTGTTTTATAAAATCCGCTGCCGTGGCAGGGACATTTAAATTTATTGTCGCTCTCCAGCCAGTTGGGCGTGCATCCCAGATGTGTGCATACCGTGGAAAGAGTGTAAATTTTCTCCGTGTCACGCACCATCCATACCCCGTGACTGTCCTTAAAACGTTCCGAAACTTTGCCGATGTCGTAATCGTTGGGGGTGCCGGCACGAAAAAATTGCTTCGGCTCAAATAAAACGTTGGGGAATAAATAACGCAAAACGAGGCTGCCATAACCGGCGACAACGGCCGCGAAAGCCGCCCAGCCGATGGCCGCCCATTTAATAAAGGACCGGCGGTCCAGCCCCGCCGCCGGCGGGGCCAGCGTATTTTGTTCTACCGGTGAAACTGGAACTTGTGCGGGTTTATTTTCCATCATCCGAACTATTTTTGCGCAATATCCAGCGCGGCGGAACGGATGGCCATATTGACATCCCCTTTGGCCAGCTGCGCTATCCGTTCATCGAGATCAACGTCCTGCAACGATGCCGCCGCGTTCATAGCCAGCAAAAGAAGATTATTTTGCTCCGCGACATCAACTTCCGGAAATTTGGATAAATATTCGCGGTCCAGCATATTTAGAAGAACATTTTTACCGGCGGCGTCCCCCATCTTCGCCAGCGAAACGGCGGCGCCCCATTGCACGTTCGGCTCGCGATCCGCTAAAGCCTTGCGTAACGCGGAATCCGAACGCGCATCGGCAATATTGCCTAATGCGACAACGGTGATCGACCGGATACGTGCCTGCGGATGATCCAGATAAGGGGATAAAGCGGGAACGGCTTCCTTTTGTCGCAACATTCCCAAGGCGTAAATAAACGCGGGGAGATTAACCTCTTTTTCTTCCTGAAGACCATTAAGAAGCGGCTGGAGAAATACAGGGTCGGCTGTCCTGCCCATGGCGAGCGCGAGATACTGCCGGATGCGGTCATCGTCACCTCTGGCGTGTTCAAACGCGTCAATTAACCCGGAGGAAAACCGTTCCTCCTGCGGAACAAACCGGGGATTCGCCAAAATTTTTGATAATTCAAAGGCCCCTTGCCAGCGTTTCGTCAGCCCACCCGTCTTGATATCCGTCAAAAAATCGTACACGCTGTGCTGCTCTTTGGTCAAAAGGTAAATTGCCGTAAAAAGCAACACACAAAAAACAGCGATCAGAAAAGGAACCACAAAAAACGAGTGAACAATGATCTTGAAAAAACCCTTTTCTTCCGGCGCGTTATCCCCCGCAGCCGGGGAGTCTAATCGTTCATTCTCGTTAACGCTCATCCGTAAATCCGATGAAGATTGGGACTAAAATTTGAAATATTCATTATCATACTGTTTTTACTTATAAAGTCAAGTTCTGTCTTGGGAAATGTCATGGGAAATGTAACTTAAAATGACGCAATAGGTTTAACGCGTGGCAAACGGCCGGGTATAGAACTTCGCGTCCTGGAGGGAATGTTTTTCCACGGCGTAATCACAAAGAAGAATCACGTTACCTTGCCCGCTAACTTCCAGAATGCCCGCACTGATGGAATAAAAATGCTCTGCGCCGCCTTTGCGCAGCATTACCGGCCCGTTCTTAAGCGCAACTATCATCGGCGCGTGCCCGGCTAAAACACCCAAAAATCCTTCTGTGCCCGGGGCTACCAGAGACTCGACGCGTTCCTCAAGCACCTTCCCGCCTGGCGTAACGATGGAAAATAAATAAGCATTCATGGTTTGGGCCCCGGAAATTCGTTAAAGATTTTTTGACTTTACCATGACCTCTTCGATATTTCCAGCCATATAGAACGCCTGCTCGGGAATATCATCATGCTTCCCTTCCAGTATCTCGCCAAATGAGCGTATCGTTTCTTCCAAAGGAACGTAGCGGCCGGGACGGCCGGTGAATTGTTCCGCCACATGGAACGGCTGGGAAAGGAATTTCTGAACCTTGCGCGCGCGGGCGACCGTTAAACGGTCTTCTTCGGATAATTCATCCATGCCCAAAATGGCAATAATGTCCTGCAACTCTTTGTAGCACTGCAACGTTTCTTGCACACCGCGAGCGACCTGATAATGTTCCTCGCCAACGATCGCCGGGGCAAGGATCGTTGAACGCGACGATAACGGATCGACCGCCGGATAAATGCCCAACTCGGCGATCGGGCGGGAAAGTTCCGTTGTCGCATCCAGATGGGCGAAGGTCGCTGCCGGCGCGGGATCGGTATAATCGTCGGCCGGGACAAAGATGGCCTGAATGGAAGTGATCGACCCTGTCTTGGTGGAGGTGATCCGCTCCTGAAGCTCCCCCATCTCCAGGCCCAGCGTGGGCTGATAACCGACGGCCGATGGGATGCGACCCAAAAGCGCGGAAACCTCTGACCCCGCCTGCGTAAATCGGAAGATATTGTCGATAAACAATAAAACGTCTTGCTTCATTTCATCACGGAAATATTCCGCCACCGTTAACGCAGATAAGGCCACACGGGCCCTGGCTCCGGGGGGCTCGTTCATCTGGCCGTAAATCAGCGACGTTTTCTCCAACACCCCCGCTTCCTTCATTTCCTGATAAAGCGCCGTCCCCTCCCGGGTACGTTCACCGACACCGGCAAAGACCGAATACCCGCCGTGTTCAGTCGCGATATTATGGATCAATTCCTGGATCAACACTGTTTTCCCGACACCGGCACCGCCGAATAACCCGATTTTTCCTCCCCGCCTGTACGGAGCCAGAAGATCCACAACCTTGATTCCCGTCACCAGGACCGTGTCTCTGGTTTCCTGGTCTTTGAAGGCCGGGGCACTGCGGTGGATCGGCATAGATTTTGTCGCGGTCACCGGGCCGGCGTCATCAATAGGATCGCCTAAGAGATTCATCAATCGCCCCAACGTGCCTTCTCCAACCGGCATGGTCATGACCTCACGGGTATCCCGCACGTCCACCCCCCGCGCAAGGCCGTCGCTTGTGTCCATCGCGATGGTGCGCACCGTGTTGTTTCCCAAATGCTGGGCGACTTCCAGCGTCAGGTTCCACGGCTCGTCATTGATCGATGGATTGCTCACCTTAAGGGCGGTGTGGATGGCCGGCAGCTCGCCGGCCGGGAACGTCACATCCACGACGGCCCCCAAAACTTGCGTGATTTTCCCGGTTGTTTGCTGTGCTTTTTTCATCTCAAGACCTCGGCGCCCCCGATGATTTCAGTCAACTCCGTTGTGATGGCCGCCTGACGGGCACGGTTGCGGATTAACGTATGCCGATCGATCAGTTCCGAAGCATTTTTTGTCGCGCTGTCCATCGCCGTCATGCGTGCCCCGTGTTCTCCGGCTGAATTCTCCAGCAAGGCAAAATAAATTCTGAAGTAAAGAAAATGCGGGATCAGAAAATCCAAAACCGATTGGGCTTCCGGCTCAAAAATATAATTCGACCGGTGTCCCGCCTTCTCCCCCAGCAATTGCGGATCCATGGGTAATATCTGCTCAAAAACCGTTTTCTGGACAAGGGGATTAAAAAACTGATTGCAGGAAAGATAGGCGGCGTCACACCGGCCGTTACGGAACGCCTCGCTTAAATCCCTGCCAATCTTGACGGCATCCGCGAAGCGCGGCGCCGCCGTTATATTTTCATAATGGGCTTTGACGATATCATGCCGCTCAAAATACATAAATCCCCTTTTCCCGCAGCACCACAATTCAATTTTTTCGTGATGTGAACGATTTTCCCGGATCCATCCGGCAACCATCCTGTTGGCATTATGATTAAAAGCGCCGCACAATCCCTTGTCGGAAGTAATGATCAAAATGACGACATTAGCGACGTGTTTGCGGGGCATCAACAGGGGATGGTCCGCCGAAGAAACAGATGCAGTGATACGTGAGGTCATGGCCGCCAGCTGCCGGGCGTAAAACTTGGCATTGGCCTGCGCCTGATGGGCCTTGCGCAGTTTGCTGGCGGAAACCATTTTCATGGTTTTGGTGATCTTCTGCGTGTTTTTGAGACTCTTTAACTTTGTGTCGAGCTCTTTGATCGTCGTCATCGCGTTAACGCAAATCGTTCTTTGACTTCGGTTAAAATGGCGTTAAGGGATTGTTTGGCCGGATCCGTCAGGGTTTTTTCTTTATTGAACATCCTGACAAATTCCGCATAACGGGACTCCAGGTCTTCAAATAGCCTTTGTTCGAATTCCTTGACTTTCGTATGCGGGATATCATCCAGAAAACCGTTAACGCCCGCGTAAATGATGGCCACCTGATACGCGACCGGCAATGGCACTCCGGCGTCCTGCTTAATGACCTCCATGAGCCGCTGGCCGCGTTCCAGTTGCCGGCGCGTCACCTGATCCAAATCCGAAGCGAATTGGGAAAACGCCTCCAGTTCCCGGTATTGCGCCAGATCCAACCGCAAAGATCCCGCCGTCTGTTTCATCGCCTTGATCTGGGCATCACCGCCGACGCGGGAAACCGAAAGCCCGGGGTTGACCGCCGGCCGTTGGCCGGCGTTGAATAAATCCTGCTCGAGGAAAATCTGTCCATCGGTAATAGAAATCACGTTGGTCGGAATGTACGCCGAGATATCCCCGGCCTGCGTTTCAATAATCGGCAAGGCCGACAAACTGCCCGCGCCTTTTTTATCGTTCATCTTCGCGGCGCGTTCGAGCAAACGGCTGTGCAGATAAAAAATATCGCCCGGATACGCCTCGCGTCCCGGCGGACGGCGTAAAAGCAACGATAACTGGCGATAAGCCTGGGCCTGCTTGGTCAAGTCGTCATAAACGATCAGGGCGTGACGGCCGCTGTCGCGATAATATTCCGCCATGGCGGTGGCCGCGTAGGGAGCAAGAAACTGCATGGCCGCGGGATCCGATGCCGTTGCCGCGATGATCATCGTGTAATCCATAGCACCATGGCGCTTGAGCGTTTCATGGATCTGGGCGACCGTTGAGCGCTTCTGGCCGATGGCGACATAAAAACAATACACGTCCTGGCCGCGCTGGTTGATGATCGTATCGATCGCTAAAGTGGTTTTCCCGGTTTTACGGTCCCCGATAATCAATTCCCGCTGCCCGCGGCCGATGGGTGTCAGCGCGTCAATGACCTTGATGCCGGTTTGCAGCGGTTCGTGCACATTTTGTCGATCCATGACCCCGGGGGCTTTGACTTCGATCTGGCGAAATTCATTCATTTCGATCGGCGCGCCGTCGTCAATGGCCTCGCCCAAAGCATCCACAATACGGCCGACCAGCTTTTCCCCCACCGGCACGGAGGCGACCCGGTTCGTCCTTCTGACCTCATCGCCCTCCTTGATCCTTTTGACGTCCCCGAAAACGGCCACGCCGACGTTGTCCTCTTCCAGGTTCAATGCCATGCCCGTTATATTACCGGGAAACATGACCAGTTCCCCGAGCATCACGTCCGACAAACCGTGCACGCGGGCGATGCCGTCGCCCACGCTTAATACCGTGCCGATCTGATAAACTTCGACTTTCTTTTCGAAGTCAGCCAGTTGCTTTTTAAGGATCGCTGTTATTTCTTCCGGTCGGATATGCATTGTCATGTCAAAATATTTTATGCGGTCACAACCGCGTGTTTGAATTTCTTTAATTGCGCCTGGAGCGTGTAGTCGTAGACCGTGTCATCAACTTGTATTTTGATCCCCCCCAGTATCCCGGGATCAACATCCCGGCTGGCCTCGACTTCCTTGCTGTCGAATTTCGATTTCAAATAATCCGTCAAAGCGTGGACATCATGAGGGGAAAGCTCGACACTGCTGCTCCATTTAGCCCTCAAGATCCCGCGGGCACGGGCGCGAAGGCGGTCGAACAGCGAACATATGGATTTCAGATGCGCCAAGCGCCTCTTGGCCTCAAGGAACAATATAAATTTATAGGTCAAAGTGTCAATTTTTCCATGGAATATATCTTTTAAAATGGCTTGGCGTTTTTCAGCCGGGACAACGGGATTTCTCAAAAAGCCCGCCAAATCATCGGACTGCCCGATAAGCTGATTGATTTTCTGCAGATCATGATGGAGCGTTTCAACTTTCGAAAGCTCCTCACCCGCATCAAAGAGGGCCTGCGCGTAACGTTGGGCGATGGCGGCGGACATAAAGTAAGCTCGAACTTAAACTTCTACGATTAATTGATGAATTAGTTTCCGGTTCCCTTCCGTATCCAGGTTTTTTTCGATGAGCTTGGCGGCCAAATCAATGACCACCTGGGCGCTCTCTTGCCGAAGGATGATCCGGGCTTTTTCCGTTTCTTCCCTGATGTCGTGCCGGGCATTGGCCAACAGGATGTCGGCTTCCTCGCGGGCCCTGTGCTGAATTCCCGCGGAAAGCTGGGCCGCGGCCTTGCGCGCTTCGCTGATGATCTCCCGGGATTTTTCTTCGGCCTCCCGAATAAATTGCTGACGCGTTTCATGGATCCGGGCCAGCTCTTCCTTGATCCGATCCGCCTCCGCGATCGAACGGCGCAACAAATCCTCCCGCGCGTCCAGCGCTTTAAGGATGGGATTCCAGGCAAATTTATAAAGAACAACCGATAACACCAGAAAGGTGACCCAGGTCAGCACGACCATGCTGACATCCGGATTCAATAACGAGGATTCAACTTCCGCCGGAGAAGCGGCGGACAAATCGGCAACGGCGTTGGTCATGGTGGATATGTTTTCTCTAAGTCTAGGAATTAATAGCGATAATACAAACCACAATGCCGAACAGGGCGATCCCTTCAATGAGCGCGGCCGCGATCAACATGGCGGTCTGGATTTTATTGGACGCCTCTGGCTGGCGTGCGATCCCTTCCATCGCCGAAGCGGCCAATTTCCCGATACCATGGCCGGCACCCAAAACAACGAGGCCAACCCCAAGGACAGCCAAACTTCCATGAACATTTTCGACCATATCTCTTCCTTTCCTGTTTTCCCTGACTGACTTATTCGAAAGCGGACGTATTATAACGACGTTCCCATCGCGTGTAAAGCATTTATCGCCGGTATATATGCCCTTTAGTGCTGGGGATGATACATCTGCCCGATAAAAACGGCCGTAAGCAACGTAAAAATATACGCTTGTAAAAATGAGATGAACACTTCCAGGATAGCGACACACACCGCCAAGAAAACCGACGGAAGCGCCACCAGCCCCAGCAACAAAACCAGCCCCAGCATGGCGAAAATCACCATATGACCGGCCAGCATATTGGCAAACAGACGGATCATCAAAGCGCCTGTTTTTATAAACAGCCCGAGAAATTCGATCGGCACCAAAATAATCAGAATTCCCTTCGGCACACCCGCTGGAATAAAAGCCTTTTGAAACCCCTTAAATCCATTTTTGTATATCGTGCCAAAAATCATGAAACACAATGTGAAAAATGCCAGAGCGCCCGTCACGTTAGGGTTCGCGGTTGCCGTTGAAAATACCGGGATCAACCCCATCAAATTCAAGGTAAGGATGAAAAAAAACAAGGTGCACAAAAAGGGCGTCATGCGGCGGCCGTCTTCTTCCCCGATGCTCTTGATGGCTATTTCATCGCGGATAAAAATTACCAGCATTTCCAGCAAATTCGTAAACCGCCGCGGGACGCGCGCCTTTTTGTCATAAACAAAACAAAAAAGCCCGACAAGAAACAACGCGGCGATGATCAGCATGAGACCGTGAAGGGTTAAAAAAGGCGGTAATTGCAACGGCGGCAAAAATGGCAGATGCCATTGGTGGGAGTCCTGCATATGATGCAAAATATACTTTTCGAGATTAAACGATGTGCTCATGAACGAATTGGGCGCTTCGGTGAACTTCTGGCGCGCGAGGCGCAAGCGCCGCCTCCACGGTATCAGCCAGGGCCCGGATAAATTCCGGATGACATTCAATGGCCCGGGACATGCGGTAATCCGCGACACCAAGCTTTCCGGCAAGCTGCCGGTATTCGATATCCACTTCACACAAAGTTTCGATATGATCGGTGACAAACGCGACCGGGACGATCAAAAGTTTTTTGTACCCGCGCCGCGTGACCGCCTCCAGCATATCTTCCAGGGATGGCTTCAACCATTGCAAAGGTCCCACGGCACTTTGATAGGCGATGCCCCAGCGCGTCGTTCGCCCGAGCCGGGTCAATATCTTTGCCACAGTTTGCGAGATTTGAAACGCGTAAGGGTCCCCTTCCACCAGAGAATATAAAGGAAGGCTGTGCGGCGAAAAGATCAGGTAAAAATCATCCAGGGACTCTCCTGGCTTTAGTTGTTCCTGGATCCGGTCAACAAAAGCCTGAAT
>Ga0209541_10001492_pt1 | contig 46313 bp, 50 predicted proteins | sample RifCSPlowO2_01_FD_184027 | JGI IMG/M metagenome (GOLD analysis project Ga0209541, IMG submission 184027) | Groundwater microbial communities from Rifle, Colorado - Rifle CSP2_plank lowO2_0.1 (SPAdes) (version 2) | ecosystem: Environmental > Aquatic > Deep subsurface > Groundwater | place...
GAAAGCGTTGCCGCTCCGAATTTTTTGCGCGGAGTAGAAATTCGTCTATTTCCTCATTTGGCAAGCTTGGGATTTTCATATCGTGTAATATTATCATATATTCGATAGCTTGACACACGAACACTAATTCTGTATTATGTCATAAAGTTTATTTGACATAGCAAAACAGATATGAAAGGAGAAAGCAAATGAATGACATAATTTTTCAGCCACTTCCCGGAGAGTTCGCATTGATAACAGGAGGAGGCACGAGAACTGCAATTAAGCTATCTAGACCATGGCAGCCATCTCTGCCGCCTATCGCACCGGAGAAGTGCCCATTCTGCAAAGAGTCGCAGCTGGAGGAAATTTCCCTCCCAAACCTTCCAGCAGGATGGTGTCTACGTAGCGCTCTATACACGCCACACCGCCGGCATCGCCTCGTTATTCCCAAGAAGTGCTGGGATGCGGAGACGCTCCAGAAACTCGGCGGCTACGCTAGAATCAGCGAGGCGCTTGAAATCGTGCGCCTTGCGACTAAAGATGATCAGGTGGAGATGTCGACATTCATCCATGTCGGTTATAGCGCTGGACAGAATCTCGCCCACGCTCACTGGCATCTCATGGAGGTTCGGGTGCGAGAACCGCTCATGCTTGCCGGCTTTTCTCAGGAACTATTGGTTCTCCAAGGCGAGAAATTCAACATTTTCGCCCAAGGGGCACGCGCTGGCGAATGTCTCGTTGTGTCGCGAGAAAAGCAATTGAAGTTCAACGAAGACATGGCTAAGAAACTAGCCGATGTACTCGAGTGGATTGTTGCTCGAGGCAATGAAAAATTCCGCAGCACCGAGGGGCGACCACCAGAGTTCAGTATCTCAGTTCGCATTTCCGCGGACGGGTACTTCCGCTATGCGGACTATTGCCCAATTCTCAACGCATGGGGCGCAACGGAGTATGTGTTTGCTCATCTCGAAGGAAGTCCCATTACGCTTCCTTGGCCGCATGAACTGACAGCCGCCTATCTACGCGAATAGCGGCTCGGAAGCAGTTTTTTGTTCAATCAAGCCCGCCATATGTCTCACAACATCTGGCGGGCTTTTTTCTTAAAAATTTCAAAGAACAGCAGGTTGCAAGCCGTTCTTTTATGATTTATAATCTTTAAAATGATGAACGGTGACATGGAAAAAATCTTGGCGTGCCGATCATGTGGAAGTTCCGACCTCAAAAGCTTTTTTGACTTAGGCGAGCATCCTCTCGCGAATTCGCTCTTGAAAGATCCCAACGAAGCTGAGCAATTCTATCCACTGTCTCTCTCCTGGTGCGGGAACTGCGAGCTGGTTCAACTTAACGAAACAATTCGGCCAAGTATAATGTTTAGAAATTACCCTTGGGTTACCGGAACTTCGAAAACAGTAAGAGACTTCTCCCAAGTTTTTTCGGAACTTGCTCTCAAAAAATCAAAGAAAGACAATCCCTTTGTCCTTGAGGTGGCGAGCAATGATGGGACCTTTTTAATGCCTTTTATAAAAAAAGGCTGCCGTGTTCTTGGGGTTGATCCAGCAGAGAACATAGTGGAAATTGCCGTCAAGAACGGGGTTCCAACGCTCCCGGAATTTTTTAATGCCGAAATCTCAAAAAAAATTCTTGAAGAATACGGGCCAGCGGATATAGTCGTTGCGAGAAATGTTCTCTATCATTTGGCGAATTTGCAGGATGTTATGAAGGGAATTGAGCACGTCTTAGCAGATGACGGAGTGTTGATAGTCGAATTTCATTATGCGGGGGAGATGTTAAAAGATCTACATTACGATTCTATATATCATGAACACGTTTGCTATTACACCCTGAAGACGTTCGAAGGATTGCTAAAGCGATTTGGATTATACGCTTTTGATCTAGATATAAGTCCTATCAATAGCGGAGGATTAATCGTGTACGTGAGTAAAATCAAAAGTGAAGAAAGTGAAGCTCTTAAGCTTTTGCACAAAAAAGAGGAAGTTCAGGGCGTTAATGAATTTAAAAATTGGGAAAAGTTCGCGAAGAGAGCTCTCGAGCATAAAGAAAAATTGCTTGAGATGCTAAAAGGCATAGAAAAAGGCAGCACTATCATAGGTTGGGGAGCTTCCACAAGAAGTTCCACGCTACTCAATTTTTGCGGTGTTGATTCTACATTTTTGCCAGCTATTATAGATATGAATCCATTGAGGCAAGGACTGTATACCGCAGGGACGCATATTTTGATCACGAGTGCCGAAGAAGGGATGGCTCGGAATCCAAATATAATTTTTATTCTTGCCTGGAATTTTGCCGATGAAATTTCGGGAATGCTCAAGGACACATATAATTTTAAAGGCAGCCGCATTATTCCGCTCCCTAATGAGCCGCGGATTATTAAATAACAAAAAATGCTTTTCAAAAAAACAAAACTGGAAGGTGTTTGGATCATCGAGCTTGAGCCGAATGCGGACACGCGGGGGTTTTTCGCGAGGACGTATGATAAAAAATTGTTTGAGGAGCACGGTATAGCTCGTGATTGGGTGGAGGAAAGCGAATCATTTTCCAAACACAAAGGAACAGTTCGCGGACTCCATTTTCAGTACCCGCCCCATTGGGAAGGAAAGCTTATGCGCATATCATCCGGTGAGGCATTTTTGGTTTGGGTTGATTTGCGAAAGAATTCTCTAACGTTTGGGCAGTGGGATTCCTTAGTGCTCACGCCCGAGAAACGCAGTATGATTTATACTCCGCGAGGGTTTGCGAACGGTCTTTGCACGCTAAGCGATAACTGCACCCTGCTGTATAAAATTGATAATCAATATCATCCGGAGAAGCAGGATACGGTGTTGTGGAATGATGTGGATTTGGGTATTGAGTGGCCGGTAAAAGAGGCGAAAGAATTGTCAGAGAGGGATACGAACGCAAAGAGTTTCAAAGAGTTTTTAAGCGCGTGCGGCGGACTTTCTGGATATGAATAAAAAAATAACACAAGCAGTTATTTTGGCTGGAGGGCGCGGGGAGCGCCTGCGGCCGTTCACTGATAATTTGCCGAAGCAGATGGTTAGTGTAAATGGCAGGCCATTTCTTGAATATCTCCTGGCCTCACTCAAAAAAAGTGGCATAGAGGAAGCAGTATTGCTCGTAGGTTATCTGAAGGAGAAAATAATAGAACATTTCGGAAACGGAGAGCGTTTTAACCTCCGCATTAAATATAGCATCGGCGTTGTCGAAGATGACACCGGTACTCGCTTGAGAAACGCGAAAGATCTTCTCGCTCCGGAGTTTCTTTTGCTCTACGGCGATGTTTATTGGCCAGCACTTGACTTGAAAAAAATGAATGATTTTTATTACTCCGTCGGAAAATTGGGGCTTGCTATAGTTTGCGATAAAGGCGAAAACAACCCAAATTTCGAGGTAAATGATAAAAATGACGTTTTAAGTTATATTTATGGCCGCGAAGCTAATGACAACAAATTTAATTGGACAGAAGTCGGCTACTTTATTCTGAATAAGAAAATAACTGATTTTATGCCAGCGGGTATTAACTTTAATTTTAATAAAGTAACTCTTCCAGATCTTGTAAAAAGAGACCAGTTAGTGGCGTGGAAAACGACTCAAGCTCCGGAGACCATTACGACACCGGAACACTTATCTGATTTTGCGAATAAAATGAAGAGTCTCGGACTTTAATTTTTTCAATGCGAGTAGGGTGGCCGCCATAGAACAGTCATCCACAATGCCAAGTTTCATAAGCGCGAGCCAGTGGTCGATATGAATTAGGAATCTTGCGGCAAACTCTGATTTTTCTAGTCTTTGTTTTTTTACTTTGAGGGGCAGTGCGGGCATTCCTAAGAAAAAGAAGTTTTTTCTGGTTGAGACTCTCGCATCTATGGGAACACCGCCGGAATTCAAAGGTATAAGCTTTTTAAGCGTTATGCCGATCTCCTCTCTGAACTCTCTTTTTGCGGCCACTTTCGGATTCGCATCAGTCGGTTCTATTAGTCCAGCTGGTAAGTTGAGCACAACCTTCTCGCTTCCATGCCGAAATTCCGCGCAGATCGGTAGTAAATTTCCTGGTAATAAAGCAAAGATCAGCACGCCACTTTTGTGAGCACTGCGAAAGCCAGTGAATGTATTTCCATTCGGGTCTCTGAATTTTACAACTTCTGTTTTTGGCGCGAATCTTAATTCTTTCTTTTCATCCTGTGTGAGTTCGTTTTTTAAATATTCTTCGAAAGATATCGTTTTTGTAAGTTTGCGGAAGCTGGCCACTTTTCGTGCCCGCATCAAGCCGGAAAAGTTTTGAAGATTCATCACCGGCAATCCATATATTTTTTTTAGGGCGCCCATGGACAGATCATAAAATGTTTAATATACTGAGGTCAACTATTTTTTATTATGAAAGAGCAAATTTCATCCATTCTCGTTACCGGCGGTGCCGGCTACATCGGTTCTATTCTTGTTCCTGAGCTTTTGCGCGCCGGGTATGAGGTTACAGTTATCGATAATTTTCTTTATAACCAGGCATCGCTTTTGGATGTGTGCAACTTTAAAACCCTTACGGTTGTGCGAGGCGATGCCCGCAGTGAAAATCTCATAAAAAAACATATTTTGGGCAAAGATTTCATTATTCCTTTGGCTTGTCTTGTTGGCGCGCCTTTATGTGATAAGGATCCAGTTAACGCTCGAACTACAAACTTGGAAGCAGTGGAGCTTTTGTTAAAACTTCGAAAGCCCGGACAGAAGATAATTTTTCCAAACACAAACAGCGGTTATGGAACGGGTCATGGTGTGTCATTTTGCACGGAGGAATCTACACTGAATCCCGTCTCGCTGTATGGGCAACTTAAGGTGGAAGCGGAAAAGAGGCTTCTCGATGCGGGGGATGCAATTACACTGCGCCTTGCCACTGTCTGCGGCATTAGCCCGCGTATGCGCTTAGACCTTCTTGTGAACGATTTCGTTTACCGGGCCGTAAACGACAGATTCATCGTTATTTTTGAGGCTAATTTCAAGAGAAATTATATTCACATTCGAGATGTTGCGCGAGCTTTTATGCACGCGATGGCAAATTTCGAGATTATGAAAAACAGTGCTTTTAACGTAGGCCTTTCCGATGCAAACCTAAGCAAGCTCGAACTTTGCGAAGAAATTAAGCGCCAGCTTCCTGATTTTGTGTTTATGGAGGCTTCGGTAGGAGAAGATCCAGATAAGCGAAACTATATTATTTCAAATGAAAAAATCGAACGAACAGGATTCAAGCCCATCGTTTCAATACAGGATGCTATTCGCGAATTGATTAACGGATATCAAATTATAAAGAGGAATACGTACTCGAATATTTAATGATTTTTACCAAAACGCCCTTCAGAATATCCTTTTTTGGTGGGGGAACTGATTATCCTGCCTGGTACGAGAAGAACGGGGGAGCAGTGCTTAGCACGACCATAGACAAGTATTGTTATATTATGACTCGGTATTTGCCCCCATTTTTTGATTTTAAATATCGTATTCGTTATACAGAGCGGGAGGAAGTGAAAAACATTGACGATATAAAACATCCGAAAGTGAGAGAATGTTTGAAATTTTTCAATTTAGATAATGGCATCGAGATGGTTCATTCGAGCGATATTCCCGCCATGTCGGGCATGGGTTCAAGCTCCGCCTTTACTGTTGGATTTCTGAACGCTCTCTACACTATTCAAAGCCTGCCGGCTTCGAAAATGCAGCTGGCACTTGATGCAATCAAAATGGAGCAAGAAATCACCAAGGAAAATGTTGGATCGCAGGATCAGGTTGCGGCAGCATTTGGCGGGTTTAATAAAATCGAGTTTGGCGGACCGGAAAAAATACGTGTAATGCCAATCAGCGTCGATCCGGCTACGATTGCGGCACTTCAAGATCGGCTCATGATTTTTTTTACTGGTTATTCGAGGAATGCGTCAGAGATTGCGGCTGACCAGATTAGGAATATCGGTACGAAGGAGAGTGAATTGCGGGCAATGGGCGCCATGGTTCCCGAAGCGGTAAAGATATTAAGCGGCGGCCCAGCGCGGCTCCACGAATTTGGCAAGCTCCTTGATGAGTCATGGAAATTGAAGCGCGGCTTATCGCCCCTTATCAGCAATGAACACACCGATGATATGTATAATGCTGCGCGCGATGCAGGCGCACTCGGGGGAAAACTCCTGGGTGCTGGCGGTGGCGGGTTTATGTTGGTATTTGCGGAGCCCGAAAATCACGCCACGATAGAAGAAAAACTGGGGAAATTTCTCCGCGTGCCGTTTCATTTTGAAAACGCGGGCAGCCAGGTCATTTTTAAAGCCGATAATGAAGCAGTACTTGCATAAGAAAACCACATTTTCAGGTATCGATGTAATCATCTTAGCCGGTGGATTGGGCACGAGATTGCGGCCTATAATTTCCGATAGGCCAAAAGTGCTCGCGGAGGTCGGGGGTCGCCCGTTTCTAGATATGGTGATCGAAGATCTTTTTGAGATGGGATTCGGGCGAATAATTCTCTCCGTAGGCCATTTAAAAGACCAAATTAAAAACCATTATGCCGAGAAGGGGATTCTTTTTGCGGAGGAAGAAAACCCAATGGGTACAGGCGGCGGAGTAAAAAATGCGGAGTCGCTTGTGCAAAGTGACCATCTCTTGGTCATAAATGGAGATTCCTGGATAGTTGGCGGAGCCGACTTAAGTACATTTCACGATTTTCACGAGGAAAAAAATTCCTTAGTTACCGTTGCGCTTTCCCGTCCGCGGAGTGAGAAAGATTACGGGGCGATATTTTTAGATGAAAACAACAAAATTGTAAAGTTTACTGAAAAAAACGGTGGTGGGAAGGGCCATTTTTTAAGCGCGGGCATATATCTTATGAAAAAAAATGTTTTTTCGCGCATGCCAAACGGCCCGTTTTCGCTCGAGGTTGATTTTTTCCCCAGTTTGATCGGAGACCCGTTTTACGGGTTTATGATAGGCGGAGAAGTTATAGATATCGGAACGCCAGAACGCTATTTATCGGCACAAAAAATTTTCAAAAAAGATTATTTAGGCCCGGCATAGTTGGGATCGCCATGATCACCCGCGCCCATGCCCATGTCTTCATGGACGATAGGATTCTTGCAATCGTCCCATTTTTTGGTCAAAAAGCTGACTATGGTGCAATCCGTAATTGCATAAACGACGTGTGGCGCGCCTTTGGGGATGTATATGCAATCTCCTTTTCCCATATATATAAATTCTTCTTTTTTGCCATTTTCTGACTTGGTGACCACTACTCCGTTCCCCGAAGTCATTAAATAGTATTCATCAAATTCCGGATGGTAATGGTTACCACGAATCTTGCCACTAGTGATATACACGAAATTGAATTCAACTATCGGTTTTTTGGGGTAGAAGGTAAAAATACCTCCCCTGCCGTCTCTGACCGTCGTAAGATTACAAGATGGGTCTATTTTTTCAATCTTCATAGTATGGATTATTATAACTTTTTTCACAGTTCGCGCAAATATACAATGCGTTTTTCTTTATGCGAAATTCTTCCGGCTTCGAGAATACGCGCCTGCGCTAGCAAATCACCCTCATAGTCTTTCGTGCTTGCACTACCATTCAATATCTCTGCGCAAAAATCATCTATCATTAATTTGAAATGGTTGGCGGGTTTTATTATTATTTCGGTCGTTTTGTCATCGGCTTCGATATAGATTTTTGTGTCCATGTCTTTCGGAACGGCATATGCTCGGGTGGCCTTTATATAAGCCTTGCTTCCAAGCACGCTATACGTGGATTGAAAGTAGCTTCCGATCGCCGTGGATATGAAGGCGGATTTTCCCTCGGGAAATTCCAACAGCATATCTGATTTCGTGTCGATGTTTTTTTGAAGATTCATTTTCAAATGACAGACAACGCTCAACGGCTCCTCTCCAAAGATCATCCGGCTTGCCGAGATTGGATAGGGAGCCGCATCATTGTAATAACCGCCACCGAGAGCACTATTTAAAATATTGTTATTCTTGTCCGGCATCGGGACGGCAAGGCAGCCATCGAATTTAAGCAATTTCCCAAGGACACCCCTTTTTATTAACTCTTTTATCTTTGCGTGTTGCGGGTGGTAGCGAAACATCAATCCTTCCATCAACCTCACTTTATTTTTTTTCGCCGCCGCTATCATTTTTTTTGCGGACGCCAAAGTAGTGGCGGCAGGTTTCTCGCAAAGAACATGTTTCTTTGCTTTCGCGGCTTTTATTGCCCACTCCTCGTGTAGGGCGATAGGCAGCGATATATAGACGGCATCGATATTCTTATTGCCTAAAACATCCTCGTAGCTTCCATAGGAATTGCAGTGGAATTCCTTTGCAAAAGCGATGGCTTTTACCTTCGAGCGGCTTCCTATCATTGCAAGTCGGGCGAGATTCGAATCAAGTATCGCGGGAAGCACCGATTTTCTGGCAATTCGCGAGCATCCAATTACTCCAAATCTTATATATTTTTTGTTTTTAGTGCCCATGAAAGATTAGGTAGATATTTCTCATAATTGTAGCACAAAACATGCTATTGACTTATTTTTACCCCTATGTTACAATGTATAAAATTGTTTTTTGGATAAATCCTTAAACCATGGAGGTGATGAATGGAAGCAAAAGCTCGGGTTTTTTGCCCGACGTTGGAAGAGGTGCGGGCGATCGACGCGAGAGCTCTAAGCGATGTTCAGCCGCATACAGCAGATCTGATCTACATTCATGGCCACGTGATATGTAATCAGTATGTCGTTCACAAAATGGGCGCGGAGCTTGCGGCAAGATATCCTGATGCCTGGTTGGGTATCGTCGGCATTGATGTGGATGATCCTGAGCTCCCGGGATATACTCGCGAGCTCGAAAATATGATCAAGCTTGGCGTTGACAAAAATAGGATCGTCGGACTCGTGGCTAAAACAAAGATCCCGCCTTCAACGGATTGGGAAAGTTACGCCATTGTGCAGAATGCGAAAAAGCTCGAGTACGAGAATGTGGTAATTGTGTCGGCCGCATTTCATCAAGTAAGAGCTTTGCTTTCCGACGTCTCGGCTGTTTTAAAGACTGCGAGCAAATTACGGATTTTCAGCGCCGTGGCGCGGACCGACAGCTGGACCGAGAGGCGCCGCAATTTGCAAAACACTCCACCCGCCTCATGGCTAGAGGAGCTCAATAGTACCGAATGGGAAAAACTCAAGAGGTACTACGAGAAGGGCGATCACTGCTCATTCGCGGAGGTGCTCGAGTACCTCAATCTGCGTGATAGACACAGTTGATGCATCGCGCTACTCCATGCGAACTAAAGGGCGTCGGGAAACCGATGCCCTTTCTTTTTTGTTGTAGAAATTATATAAAACATTATGCCAAGAAAAATTATTTTTTTGGATCGCGACGGGACAATTAACGAGCGCCCCGAAAAGACCAGGTATGTCACAAAGTGGGAGGATTTTAAATTTTTGCCAGGCGCTATCGAGGCGATGAAAATGCTTTATAATTCCGGCTATGAAATATATTTGATTACAAACCAAGCCGGCGTAGGAAGGGGATTTATGTCGCTCGAGGACCTGGAAAAAATCCACCTAAACCTTAAAAACGAACTTTCCAAATCCAGTGTTGTAATAAGAGGCGTATATTTTTGTCCGCATGGCTGGAATGACGGATGCGTATGCAGAAAACCTAACATAGGGCTTTTCCTTCAAGCTGCGCGTGAAAACAGTTTTGATTTATCTAAAGCCGTATTTATCGGTGATGACGAGCGTGATTTGCAGGCGGGGCAAAACGCGGGTATAATGACTTATTTAATCGATCATGAAAATAATCTTTTTGACATTGCATGCAAATTGACGAATCAGTTTCCAGATACCTTGTAAGACGCATTGAGGAGCTTGGTGTTGGTTTCGTTCCGTTCATTACCGGCGGGGCAATTATGAAAATTGTGGACGAGATTGGCCAAAGCAAAAAAATAGCGTGGATATCTCCGAATCATGAGCAGGCATTGTCTATGATGGTGGATGCCTATGCTAGACTTACAGGCTTTGGAGTTGGGGTGGTTACCTCTGGTCCTGGAGGGACAAACTTAATTACCGGTATAGCTTGCGCGTATTATGATTCTGTCCCGTGCCTTTTTATTACAGGACAAGTTGGAATGTTTCACGTTAAAGGAAAAAGAAGTGTACGTCAGAGAGGCTTTCAGGAAACCGACATTTTTAATCTGGTCAAACCGATAACTAAATATTCGGTTCTTCTGGAGAATCCTGAAGACGTGCGGTATGAATTTGAAAAAGCCGTTTATTTGGCCAAATCCGGAAGGCCGGGCCCGGTTTTGATTGATGTGCCGTATAATGTCCAGCGGGAAAAAATTAATCCAGACAAGCTTCGGAGGTTCAGTCCTCCAGAAAAAGAGACTCCGAGCAATTTAGATAAAATAGTCTCGGAAGTTTTATACGAATTGAAAAAAGCGAAAAAGCCGTTGATTCTCGCGGGGGGAGGTGTGAAGACATCTTTCCAGGATGAAAATTTACGAAAACTTACAGCTAAATTGAATATCCCGATTGCAACAACATGGTCTGCGACAGATATCTTCCCTCCGAGTTACCGTTTATATCTCGGTAATGTCGGACGAGGCGGAAATCACTCCGCAGTAAAGGCGATCCAGGAAAGTGATTTGATTTTGGGCCTGGGTACAAGGTTTACGACCAAAGTGATAATAGATGAGAAAAAATTTGCGAAAGGCACAAAAATTATTTCTGTGGACGCGGATGATGGCGAAATGAACGAAAGCCTAGTCAATATTTCCAAAAAAATTAATATAGATTTAAAGGATTTCCTGCCAGCTTTGCTGAAGAAAGCGGAGAAACTCTCAGTAAAATCTTGGCTTGATGAGACGGCTTTGATGAAAAAGAACTTCAAAATAGATGCGACAAGACAATATAGTCAGAAATATCTGAGCCCATATGAACTGATAAATACTTTATCAGACTTGTTACCGGATGACGCAGTGATAATTCCAGACTGCGGCTGCAACCTTATTTGGACTGTTCAGGCGTACAAAGCTAAGGTGGGGCAGAGTTTTTTCTCTGCTTGGGGACATTCTCCAATGGGGTATTCGTTTGCAGCATCGATAGGAGCCTGGTTTGCTAGAAAAAAATCACCGATAATAGCAATTATAGGAGACGGAGGGATGCAGATGAATATTCAGGAATTGCAAACGGCCGTATTAAATAAAATTCCAGTTAAAGTTTTTGTCCTTAATAACCGTTCTTATGGCAATACGAAATTCGCGGCCCGGGATCAATTTGAGGGAAGATCTTTCGGAAACGAAATTGGCTGGGGGTACGAACCGCCGGATTATAAAAAAATAGCGCACGCATACGGCATCAAATACATGCAGATCAAGAATAATAAAGGGTTAAAAGATAAACTTAAAGCGATATTAAAAAGCCGCGGGCCGATTTTGGCGGATTTCAATATTGATCCGGAACAGTACATTTTCGAAAATACTCTCTAGGCATGAAACGCTTTTCTTTTGCAGGGCAAAATGTATCTGGGCAGCCAATGTTTGCCTTTTTGGACAGGATGAAAGAAGCAGAGAGGGCGGGCAGAAAAATTATACATTTCGAAATAGGGGATTTGAACATGCAAATTCCGCAAGAGGCCGCATCGGCCTTAAAAAATTCAATTGATAAGGGCGAACACCGCTATACAGAATCGAAAGGACTTTGGGATTTCAGAAAAAAAATTGCTGAACATTTTTCAGAGAATTATGGATTTGAAGCTTCAATAGACCAAATTTTGGTCGCGCCGGCCAATTCCATGATAGATTTTATGATTAGATCAGTTGCAGACCATGGAGACGAAGTAATATGCCCGGATCCAGGATTTCCTACCTATTATTCTGTTATGAAATATTCCGGCGTTGTGCCGGTTCCGTACCCGCTTTTAGAAGAGAACGGGTTTCAGATTAATCCCAAAGATATTGAAAAGCGGATTACAGAGAAAACCAGGCTGATAATTTTGAATTCGCCGTCAAATCCGACTGGGGCGATAATGGATGAAAATGTCGTCAGAAAAGTTGCCGAGATTGCCAGGGAAAATGATATCTATGTTTTTAGTGATGAAGTTTATGGCCCTTTAGCGTATACTAAGAAACATTTTTCGCCGAGTTTTCTTGATCAATGCCGAGAGCAGACAGTCATATTGGGAAGCCTTTCGAAAGTTTACGGAATGTCCGGTTGGCGCTTGGGCTATGCCATCGGCCCTACGGAAGTAATTAAGAAAATGGGGTTGATGATGGAAACTATTTTTTCCTGCCTGCCGATTTTTACACAGCGTGGTGGGATAGCGGCAATAAACGTAAGCGAACGGATAATTTCAGAAAGAAAAAAAGAGCTTCAGGAAAGAATGAAAATATTAATTGGTGGACTTAATTCGTTTCCAGGCGTGAAATGCAGATATCCAGAAGGAGCTTTTTACGCGTTTCCAAATATAGAAGGCACTGGAATGAGCGGCACAGAATTCAGGGATTACCTTTTTGATAAAGCTGATATCGGCGTTTTGGAAGGAGAGGCTTTTGGCGTGCGCGGGAAGGGACATGCTCGCATGGCATTTGGCGCATCAACGCAGGAACAAATCATGGAAGCAATAGACAGGATGAAAAAAATTTTATGAAAATAGAAACCGTATTAAAGAATAGAGATTGCCCTGTTTGCGGTGCAAAGTACGGTAAGGCAAAGTTTAGAGAGCTTTTCAAGCAGAGATATGAGGTGATGTCACGCGATTATTATATTTCCGAATGTCTCAATTGCGGGTTTATTCATCAGAATCCTTCCTGGAGTGAAAGTTTTTATGACGAGTTATATTCAAATCTTATCTACGATCCTACTGGCCACAAATTTTATCCTGCCCAGCAGGAAAGATATCGCCTGGTATTGGAGAGAATTTCTGAGTTGGCAAACAAATTTGAGGAAAAGCACATCAAAATATTAGACTATGGATGCTATGATGGATCATTTATAGAATGGGCTGAAAAAAATTTTTTATTACCAAAAAATATCGATTTTTACGGTTATGATATTTACCTCAAAGGTATTCCAATTGGAACAAAATTTTATAACTCTCTTGATAAATTGAAAAAGGATCACCCAGAGTTCGATATTATTGTTTTTAATCACGTCATCGAACATATTTTTTATCCGAGCCGTCTACTTTCTAATGTCCGCGAGACATTCTTAAAAAACGGTGGGTATATGGTTATAGAACTGCCCGACATTTCTTTTATTCGCGAGAATGATTTCTCGCCATTTCATGTACAGCATTTAAATTATTTCAGTCCAAAAACAATGTCCTGGTTACTCGAGAGGAGTAGTTTGGCTACTTATTCGATAACAACTTTTAAAAATTACGACATAGCGCGCGATCCCCATATGCCAACACTCTTAGCTGTTGCAAAAAAAGATTCGCGGTTTCTTTCTGACGGAGAAAAATTGAGGAGAGAAGTGTTGCAAATTCGAGACTTCCATAGAAAGAGAATTCAAGCTCGCACAGATTCGAAAACGAAAATAGGAATAGTTGGATGTGGCGATGCACTTTATCCAGTACGCGAATTACTTGGCGACCTTAAGATTTCGGCGGTTTTTGACAATAATTCAAAGCTTTGGGGCAAAGAAGTTTTCGGAATAAGAATACAGTCTGTCGAAGAAATCGGGAGAAGTAATCTGGATCTGGTCATTATCGCAACGATCCTTAAGTACAATACAGATCAAATCAAAAAGCAAATAGTTCCATCAATTCCCGAAGATAAAATATTTACTCTTTTTGATTGAATATGGAGAATGAAAAATTAATATCGGTTGGAATGCCTGTCTATAATTCGCTAAGAAATGATGAGTCATTTCTTAGGCGATCGCTCGAGTCTATTCTCACACAAACTTATAAGAATCTTGAGGTAATAATTTCTGATAACGCTTCCCAGGATAAGACTGGCGATATTTTGAAAAAATATGCGTTGATTGACAGCAGAATTAAATATTTTAGGCAGGAAAATAATGTTGGGGCAGTTAAAAATTTCAGTTTTGTTATAAACGAGGCCAAAGGAGAATATTTTATGCTGGCATCGGACGATGATTTTTGGGAGAGAGATTTCATTAAAAAACTTTCCGAAGTTCTTGACGCAAACTCTTCGTATAGCGTTGCCATGAGTCATTATTATTCTTTTAGTAAGACCGATCTTAACGATAAGGAGCTTCGGACGCATGATTACACCCATATGTCATACATAGAGAATTATAGAAAGACTATTCTAGGAAAGACAAACCCAATTTTTATGTATGGACTTTACCGCACGCTATATTTTAAAAAATTATATGCGAGGCTTATGCCGAACTGTAGAGAAGAGACCGTAATATTAATGTGCGAATCAGCTTTAGCCACACGCTGGTATTCGTATCCGGAGCCTCTATATTGGCGCTATAGGAACCCACTCCCGAATGCTGTGAGGCATGCTGGCGACCCGGCTATCGAAAACTATTCTACTAAGTACACCTATACCAAATATTTCTTAACCCTTCTTTTCTGGCCGTTGAGTTCAAGAGTTATACCTTTTTCTCGCAAATTTTTAATTTTTGGGCCATGGTTTGAGAGAGCGTGGTATGCAAAAAGAAAGATCTTCAATGAAATCTTGGGTACTTTCAGTTTTTTCTATAAATAAACGCGCCCTGCGCGGACCAGCGCTCGCTCTTTGGAAAAATAGCCGGTATCTTCTTGCCCAAGATTTTTATATTTTTGCGCTTTTGGAAAAAACTGAATTCTGGAGCGAATCCGGAAAGAGCGTTATTTAAAATATTTTTTGGCAAGAATGAGATATGCGCCGTAGGCCCGCTTTTATTTTTGTGATTATGATAGCCCTCCACGAGCCCCGTTCGAAGAAATCGAAGGCGGGAAATCCAGTTCCAGCCGATATACATTGTTAGAAATAATTTGCCTCCGGGTTTGAGTGCTTTCCCGCACTCCCGGATAAAGTGATGAGGATTTTCAAGATGTTCTATCAAATTTGTCGCGAAAATAATATCCAAATTTTCGGAAGGGATCTTATCTACATTCAGATCCGCTTTAAAAAAAGGCAGTCCCATAATTTCGGGGTGAGATCTTTGATCTTCAATGTCGGATAAAATAATATTCCTAAATCCCTTTTCCTGTAGTTTTGCGGCCAAAATGCCCGACCCGCAGCCGAGATCCAAAAGTTTAGAATTTTTATCAACACAGTCGAGCCATTTTCCCAATTCGGGATACGAAAGCCACCAATAGCCTTTGTGCAAATTATATGTGCCCATGCTATATTAGTATACATTAAAATAAAAATGACAAAAACAATTTTCATCACAAGTTTCGAGGGGGTTGAGACAAAAAATGTGCTCCGTACGTCTATTTTCTCGACGCTTTTATCGCGCCAAGATATTCGGATCGTGATTTTTACCAAAGACCAGGCGCGGGCAGATTATCACAAAAGAGAATTCGGCGATACGCGGATTTCGTATGAAGTAGCCGAATCTTTTCCAATTAAAGGGATTGACCGCTTTTTCCAATGGCTAAAATTCGCGATGCTCAATACCGAGACCACGCGGCTCCGACGTAAAATGGTCTTTGAGATTAATCGGAATGTTTTGCAGTACTACATAGGGCTTTCTATAAGCTGGCTTTTGGCGAGAAAAAGGTTAATAAAATTGGCGCGCTTTTTGGATTTGCGGCTTGTTAAAGTAAATAAGTATGATAAATATTTTGAAAAGTATAAACCCAATTTGGTTTTCCTCGCCAACATTTTCTACGAGCCGGAGATCCATTTTTTACGGTCGGCGAAAAAATTCGGGGTGTGCTCGATCGGATTCATAAATTCCTGGGACAAAGTTACGGGGCGCTGCGTCCTGCGATTGCTCGCAGACAAATTTGTCGTTTTCAACGATACAGTTAAAGAGGAATTTATATCTGTCAACCACATTCCAGAGAAAGATATTTTTGTCGGCGGAGTTCCGCAATACGATCTATACTTCGAAAAAGATTTTGAGTCGCGCGATGAATTTTTCAGAAAAATAAAAGCGGACCCTGCCAAAAAATTAATCGTATATGCTCCAATGGGCTCGACGTATTCCAATTCCGATTGGGATATCATAGACCTTCTTTGGAAGTTTAAAACGGATAAAAAATTGGATCAAGATCCGGAATTATTCGCGCGCTTTCCTCCAAACGACCCCTTGAACCAAGAAGAAATAAAGAAACGCCCCTGGCTCAAATACGAACAGCCGGGAATAATGTTTTCCGAAGAACGTGGGATTGACTGGGATTTAAATTTTGATGACCTTCGTCATTTGAAAAATACGCTTTACCATATGTCGTTAATCGTATGCTATGCTTCTTCAATTAGCGTGGACGCGGCTATTTTCGATAAGCCCGTCATAAATATAAATTTTGAAATTCGTCCGAATGAATTGATGGTGAAGTCCCCAACGCAGTTTTATCGAATGACTCATTATAAAAAAGCGCTCGAAACCGGCGGAATAAAGATGGCCGAGAGCTCGGAGAAACTACTTGAATGGATTAACCGTTATATTAATAACCCGGAGGTGGATCGCGAAGGGAGAGGAAGATTAGTTCGCGAACAATGCCAATTTACGGACGGAAAATCCGGCGAGAGGATAGGAAACTTTATTTTAGAAAATATTAAGAATGAGAAAAAATAAAATTAAAATTTGCTTCCCGATAACGAGCCGTATTCATTATGCGCGGCAAAAGCATCTTCTGGAGCTTTTGAAAAAAAATCCTAAAATCGACTTGCAGTTGATTGTGGCGGGGTCGATACTTCTAGAGAAATACGGGGAAAAATTTTTGCCCGCAATGCGCGATAACGGATTTGAAATTCACGATGCGTTGTATAACGTAATCGAGGGAGGAAATCATATCACTATGGCAAGAACCGCTGGGCTTACTGCGCTTGAATTCGCGAACTCTCTCCATAAATTAAATCCGGACGTCGTCTTGATACGCGGAGATCGCTTTGAGATGTTGCCGATCGCGATGGTCTCAGCGTATTTGAACAAACCAATTGCTCACATCGAAGGCGGCGATTTATCCGGGACCATCGATGAATCTGTGCGCCACGCCATTTCAAAACTCGCGCACATCCATTTTGCGACCAATGAGGACTCGAGAAAACGCTTGATAAAAATGGGAGAGGATCCGAAGTTCGTTTTTAATGTTGGTTCTCCCGATGTCGAGATGGCGGCTAAGATTAATAAAAAAATAGATCCCGAAGTACTCCATAAAATCGGAGTTGGCTACGATTTGGATATAAAGAAACCATTTATGATGACGATGTTGCATCCAGTGACGACAGAAGGCGATAACCGGGCGCATATGGAGACAGCTTTGAAGGCAGTGGACAGTATTAATATGCAGACGGTCTGGTTTTGGCCGAATAGCGATGCCGGCACCGCGGAGATGGCGAAAGCGATTCGTGTGTACCGCGAGCTCGGGGTTTTAAAAAATAATAAAATTCACTTTGTAACTGACTTGCTCCCGGAAGATTTTATAGCTCTTCTCAAGCAAACCAAGATAATGATCGGTAATTCCTCGACGGGAATTAAAGAATGCTCATATTTAGGTGTTCCTGTGGTTAACATAGGCACGCGTCAGCAAGGAAGGCTTCGCGGTCCAAGTGTTATGGATGTCGGGTATGATAAAGGAGCGATAGAAAAAGCTATCCGGAAGCAATTGGCTCACGGAATGTATAAATCTTCGGGACTATATTTCAAACCGAATACCTCAAAGCAAATTGTTGATATTTTGACTAAAATCAGCGTCCCCGCGCAGAAAAAATTCTACGAAATCAAGGAAGCGTAGCACCCCTTGATTTTTTTGGCCATATATTCTAAGCTATATCTGAAATCCGCACATAGAGAACTTAATAAATGGCTGAGGGATAAGCCCTCCAAAAACAAATCCAAAAGGAGGATAAGCAGATGATTGAACTCAAAAGCAAGAGTCCTGAAGAGCTGGCAGCGGAAATCGTTCTGTTGCCGGATGGACACAGTTTCGCTTTGAAGTCCGAGAAGGAGTTGGCAGGACTTCTCACGGTGGTAAGGGATCCGCTGAGGTACGCGGCGATTTTCAAAGCTGTCGCAGAGCGCCAGGATGCGTCCGATTGGATGCGTTTTGCGGCGCGGTCCGAAGACATTAACGGCAGAAGACGCGCAAAGGGAGCGATTCACAGCGATGTCGTTCAAGAGTTGACGTGGTTAGCCCGCGATGCCGAGCAAAAGCTCAAGAACTCGATGGAGAAATACGCTCTGCTCGGGGGCGTTTATTGGAATACCACGATTCTGAATCGGAACCTTCGCCGCTATGCGGAGGCTGCGGTAAGCGCGCGGTTATCGGCATCTTGGTTTGGTCTCGCGGGCGATACCGAGAACCATTTCGTCAGTCTTTTCGAGGCGCAAGTCGAGGAAGTCACCGTTTCTTTCGGCAAGAGCGACAATGATGCAGTGAGAGACGCTGTGGTGGCTCTGGCGATATTCAGGGACTACATCAAACTCATGGTCGGCCCATACCCGCTTTGGATGGTTCAAAACGCTCAAGTGCATATCGCGTCGGCGGCAATGATGGCCTATCTGCGCGGCGTGCGCATCGATCTCGATGCATACGCGGATGATTTTCGCGATTCTGCTACCCAAACCGTAATGCCGCACTGGGCGAATGTGTTTGTAGCTTGTGAACATTACCGTGCGGGACGCTACCAAGAAGTGGTCGGAATTGGCCCTGTGGATGTTTCGAGCTCTTCTGCGGACAACGCCGAATTAGCCCGCCAGATTGTTATCGCGTATGCCGAAAGGGAACTGCAACGGGCCGAAAAATCGCGGGAACGATTCGAGGCCGTGGCGCATCACCGAGGACCCAACGGAGGTATGCTGATCGCGGTTGCGGAGGCGGCCCTTCAGTAAGGACTTCTCTCGGTAGAGGATAGTTAAACGAGGCGGCACGGAACATTCTGTGACCGCCTCTTCTTTTTATGTGTTAATATTGTATATAGAAAAAATGGCAAAAGTATTAGGAATTATGGTCGCGCGTGGTGGATCAAAATCTATCCCGCGAAAAAATATGAAGGAACTTGGAGGGAAGCCGTTGATTGCGTGGACGATTGAAGCTGCGAAAAAATCCGGAATTTTCGACCGGATTATTTTAAGCACGGACGATAATGAAATCGCCGAGATATCAAAAGAGCTCGGGATAGAAGTCCCCTTCATGCGCCCGGAGAAATTGGCCGAGGATACAACGCCGACCTTGCCCGTAATCGAGCACGCGGTTTCGTGGATGCGCGAGCACGAAAATTACGAACCCAACTTTGTCGCTATTCTTCAGCCGACCGCTCCTCTCCGCCAAGATCGGCACTTAAAAGAGGCTTTTGCGCTTTTAGAGAAGACTGGAGCAGATTCCGTAGTCAGCGTGTCCCCGATCCCGGGAGAACATAATCCCCACTGGCAATTTTCTATCGAACCGGACGGAGCGTTAAAACTTTTCACGGACGAGCCGATTTCAAAAATAATAAAAAGGCGCCAGGAATTGCCCGTGACATATACCAGGAACGGAGCCATCTATATTTTTAAAAAAGAACTTTTGGATTTGCCCGAACCTAATTTTTATGGTAAGAAAACATACGGATACGTAATGGAGCCGAAATATAGCGTCAATATAGATACGCCAGAAGATTGGTTTCGCGCTGAAATTTATTTACGTGATAAAAATTTATGAAAATTAAGATTATAGGAGCAGGATCAATGGGACATCATTTGGCGTACGCCTCCAGGAGGATGGGTTGGGACGCGACAGTTATTGATAATGATCCAAAAGCGCTTCTGCGGATGAAGAACGAGGTTTACCCTGCGCGGTACGGTTCCTGGGACGAAAGCATAAAACTTTTCTCTCCGGAGGAAGAACCGAAGGGAGGATTTGATATTATTGCTTTTGGGACTCCGCCCGATGTGACTGTTAAATTGGCGGCGAAAGCTTTCGAAGAAAAACCGAAACTTCTCCACCTGGAAAAACCGTTTTGTCCGCCGACGCTCGAGGGAGCGGATGAGTTGATCGCCCAAATAAATAAAAATCCGGAGACAATAGTTACGGTCGGATATATGTATTCGGTTTCGGAAGGAATTGCGGCGGTAGCCGAAATTTTGACCTCTGGAAAACTCGGTGAGATACTGAATTTGGATGTTGAATGCCGCGAGCATTGGGGGCAGGGAGTTTTGAAAGCCCATCCGTGGATTTCCGGCCCGTGGGATACGTATCTCGGATATTACAAGCGCGGGGGTGGTGCCGCCTGCGAAAATTCCCACGGACTTCATCTTTGGCTCTATTTGGCTGACCGGATGGGATGGAAAGGTATAACAGATGTGAAAGCAGCTTTCTCAATGAGAAGTGAAAACGGCTCAAATTACGACGGCACTGCGGCATTTCTGCTTAAAGAAAAAAGCGGGCGAGTTGGCAGAGTAACGCAGGATACGATAACCTCCCCGACAAAATTCTGGCTTAGGGCGCAGGGAGAAAAAGGATTTTTGGAATGGTATTGCCGCGGCGTTCCGGAGGGGGATGTTGTCCGGTGGCAGGAAGAGGGAAAGGAAGTCCAAGAGAAAATATTCAAAAAAGAGAGAGCAGACGATTTTTATAGGATGGTTCTTCATTATAAAGATTTGCTTGACGGCAGCGCATCCGTCGAGAACTCGCCCCTGTCCTTCGATCGGGGATATCGGGTGATGAAAATATTATCAGCAGCATTTAAAGAAGAAAAATTAATATGAAAAAGAAAGTTTTATATACCGGGCCTGTTGAATTTACTGGAGCTCTCCAGGAAGTTATTGGCCCTGATTTCGAAGTAGAACGAACGGAGCCGGACGATTCGCTTTTGGCAAAATTCGAGAAAGCGGATGTTTTTATGGACGCTTCGATGAAAGTACGCGTTCCAGCGAGCACGATTGAGAAAGCGGCCAATTTAAAACTAATCGTGACGGCGACAACTGGTGCGGATCATATTGACCAGAAAGCCCTCGCCGCAAGAAACATTCCTATATTAACTCTCTCCGGGCAGAAGGAATTTCTAAAGGGTCTTTCTGCCGCCGCCGAACATTCTTGGCTGCTCCTCTTGGCTGTATCGCGTAAATTAAGAAGCGCTATTCATCATGTTGAAGGCGGAGGATGGGATCGAGTGCAATTTCCGGGAATTATGATGCGTAATAGAACTCTCGGCGTTATCGGAATGGGCCGGATCGGCTCTTTGATGGCGAGATACGCGAGAGCCTTTGAAATGAACGTTCTCGGATATGATTCAGAGATTAAAGAATTTTCTCAAGACGCAACGCCAACTGAACTTGACCTGCTTTTGGCCACGTCGGATATCGTGACAATTCATATTCCACGAAACGACGCAACAAAAAACTTTTTTGACGCCAAGAAAATAAATATGATGAAAAAGGGAGCAATATTAATAAACACTTCCGGGGGGAGTATTATTGACGAGGAGGCGCTTGTGAAAGCTTTGGAAGAGGGCAGGGTTGCGGGAGTTGGCACGGACGTTTTGGATACAGAGCCGAAAAACGAAGATAGCCCGCTATGGAGACACGCGAAAAATAATGAAAACGTTATCATAACGCCTCACATCGGAGGTTTTTGTCCAGAGGCGGTCGGCTTATCGATCCGATTTTCCGGCGAGCGAATTTTAAAATACTATAAAGAAAATAATTTGCTATGATCTCGGAGAATATTGCCAAGCTTGCGGATACTTTGGTTAAAAAAGGAATTAAATATGCGTTCGGAATTGCCGGGAGCGGTTCAAGTTTGGAATTAATTACGGCGCTCGAGGAGCGCGGCGTTCCTTACCAGCCTGTTTCGCACGAAGCGGCCGCTGTTTTTATGGCTGGCGCTTGTTCAAGAGATGGGAAAACGAATGCGGTTGCAATTACTATCAAAGGTCCGGGATTTGCAAACACTGTTCCAGGAACTCTTTCGAATTTTTATGAAAATCGCCCGGCGCTTACCGCGAGTGAAGCGTATGGGCCTGGCGTTCCTCTTTTTCGCGCGCATAAAAGAATGGATCACAAATCCGTAATAAGCACTATTGTGAAAGGTTTTTATTCCGGCAGCGAACCCGAGGGCGTAGAGGCGCTTTTGGATTCGGCATCTTCGGAAGTTCCAAAGCCGGTGCATATAGATTTGCATAACGAGCCAGGCAAGTCGGAACTATTTATAAAAGAGGAAAAATATTCGGATGAGAGTGATCTCGCAAAAATAAAAGAATTGATCAATGCTTCGAAAAATCCAGCAATAGTCTTGGGATCTCTGGCTGTCCGGAAACTTCGCAACGTAGATTGGGGAAAGATCGGCGTCCCGGTTTTTACAACTGCGGCGGGTAAAGGATCTATAGACGAAAACGGCCCAAATGCCGGAGGAATTATAACGGGAGAGATAAAAGACCTTTCGCCTGAAGCGACCATTCTCACGAATGCGGATTTAATCGTTTCTTTCGGGTTAAGATACGCGGAAGTAATCGTGGCAGCTCCTTTTAAGGCTCCATTGGTCAATATTGACGCAGCTGGCGGACTTGCGGATGGTTTTTCTCCCACAATAAATTTCGTCACGAGCGATCCAGACAGCGCGGCATCCGAATTAATCCCCATTCTTTTCAAAAAAAAATGGGGAGAAGATGCTATAACGTCCGCACGAGTGGAATTAGAGAAAGAACTTTTCTCCGATCCGTGGCTTCCCGCGACTTTATTCCGAAATTTTCAGAAAATGTTTCCCGATGCGGCTCTTGTCTTGGATACGGGATTTTTCTGCACGGTAGGGGAAACGGTTTGGCGTGCTAGGAGTCCCGAATTTTTTCTGGGTTCCTCTGTCGGGAGGTTTATGGGCTCTTCAATCCCAACGGCTATCGGGTTCGCGATTTCATCCGATAAAAGAATTCTGTCTGTATCGGGAGACGGCGGCATCGTTCCATACTTCCCCGAGATTAAAATCGCTGTTGAGAAAAAACTCCCGATTTTATTTTTATTCATGTCCGACGGAGGCTACGGATCGGTGGGGCTATCTGGACGCGCAAAAGGATTGTCGCCCCGCGCTTTCGAATTTGAATCAAGCTGGTGGCGTGCGGCGGAAACTTTGGGGTGCAAGGGTGCGGCAATCGGAAGCGAGAAAGAATTCAATGACGTGATTGCCTCTTGGAGAAAAGAAGCCGGCCCTTTGTTTTTGGAAACAAAGTTTGATCCCAAAAAATACGGAGACATGGCAAAGCGATTGCGCTAAAATAATATATGGAGAAAATCTTGGGAGTAGTTACGGCTAGAGGAGGTTCAAAAAGCATTCCCGGCAAGAATATTAAATCGCTGGGCGGAAAGCCTTTAATCTCCTACATTATTGATTCCGCAAAAAATTCCGGAATTTTCGATCGGATTATAATTTCCACCGATGATGAAAAAATTGCAGAAGTTGCAAAAAAATACGGAGCGGAGGTCTTGTTTATGCGCCCGCCCGAACTCGCAGAAGACACAACTCCACATCTCCCAGTAATCGAGCACGCGGTTAAATGGATGGCCGAGAAAGAAAATTATAACCCAGAATATACCTCGATTCTTTCCCCAACGTCGCCCATGGTTCGGCCGGAGCATTTCAGGGAAGCATTCGAGATTCTGAAAAATAAAAAAGCCGATTCTATAATCGGTGTTGTCCAAATCCCGCCGCATTATAATCCAATACGTTCGTTCTCGTACGATGATGAAGGCTTTTTGAAACTATTTGTAACGGGGGAGCCTGTACGAAAAAGAATTCCGCGGAGGCAAGATTTGCCTGTTTTCTATACCCTCAATAGCGCGATATATATTTTTAGAACGGATCTGCTTTTTGATCCGACGGAGCCCAGTTTTTACGGCAACAAAGTCGCGGCCTATGTCATGGACGAAAAACACAGCATTAATATAGATGAGCCGAACGATTGGGAGGAGGCTGAAAAAATAATCAAAGAAGCAAACTAGCGATGTGGATTTTTGCCCTCCCAATAATATCAGGTGTATTTGAAGCGGCCAACCGAAATATAATGAAGCTTTCAAAGGCGCACACCCTTGTACTGCTTTCGCTCGGGTATTTATTTACCGTGCCGTTTTATGTGGTCTGGCTTTGGGTTGAGGGGATACCAAAGATTGGGCCAAATTTTTGGTGGGCTGTTTTCTTTCATGTCCCGCTTTGGAGTATTGCAATGATACTTACCATAGAAGCACACAGGAGATCTCCGTTTATTTTAACGGCCCCTTATTTGGCGCTTACCCCTGCTTTTTTACTGGTATCTTCGCCTTTGATGGGAGGGGGATATCCAACGCGTCTCGGTGTCCTCGGAGTTTTATTTGTAACGTTCGGAGTGTATTTTTTAAACGTCAAAGAAGGACAGAATGGAATTTTAGATCCGTTTATTCAGATTGGAAAGGAAAAGGGTTCTCTTTTTATGCTTTTCGTCGCGTTGATAGGCGCGGTTGTCACAAATCTCGATTTCATAGCGCTCAAAAATGCAAACGGCCCATTCTATGTTCTGATTGACGGTATGCTTATGGCTTTGGTTTCAGTAATTTTAATCCTGATTTATTGGCAACGCGGGAAAATAGAGACGAGCGAATTTTCGATAAAATCTTTTTGGCCGTTCTTTTTATTCGGATTTTTTCTTTTTGGAGCCGTATTTTTTCATATGACAGCGCTGAAATTCATTCAGAATGTTCCCTATGAGATTGCGGGAAAACGCACTGGCGTTATCTTGGCAACTGTCGGCTCGGGACTGATTCTCGCAAGCTTGAAGCGCTTCCAAGGCAAGTTTAAGGAAGAGAAAGAACAATTGGGATACCGCCTTTTTGGCGTAGGTTTGATTGTGGCAGGCATGCTCATTATAATCCTTCGCGGGTAATAAATCGGCGAAACAAATCTTGTCTTCAGAGGGTTTTAATTTTATAGTATAAACCATATGAATTCCGACCAAATTTGGGAAAAAATACAGAAGGGCGTTTTGATTATAGCCGATGCTGGCAAGAATTTTATTCAGACAGAAGAAGAAAAATCTACCGAGGAATATCTAGAAAATGCGAAAGAGATAGTTGATAAAGCGATTTGGGCGGGCGCAGATGTTATAAAATGGCAAACGCATAACGTTGAGGACGAACAGGTTGATATGACGATTGATTCCCCGCACGCCAAGGACTTAGATCGTTATAAGTGGACGACAAGAAATACAAATTCGACTCCTGTAGAAACTTTTTGGAAGCCTCTGCGCGAATATTGCGACCAAAAAGGAATCGCGTTTCTTTCGACCCCGATGTCGCGAGGAGCAGCGGAAAGATTGACTAGCGCCGGGAGCACTTTTTGGAAAATCGGCTCAGGAGATATTTTGGATTTTGTTATGATGGACTACCTTAGAAATTCCGGGAAGCCGGTTATCATGTCTTCCGGAATGAGTACTTTTGAGGAGGTGAAGAAAGGAATTAATTTTCTTAAAGCAAAAAATAATCGAGTAGCTTTAATGCATTGTTTATCAAAGTATCCTGGAGCGCCCGAGGAAGCCAACCTTTCCGTTTCGGAATTATATAGGGAAACTTTTCCCGGAACGCCGATTGGGTTTTCAGAAAATTCTCTGGGGATCGAACCTTCATGCATCGCGGTCGCGTTTGGCGCAACTATCGTCGAGAAACACTTTACCCTAGACAGAGCTTTTTGGGGGCCGGATCATAAAGTAGCGTCAACCCCCGAGGAATTCAAGACAATGGTGGGTAGTATAAGGGCAATGGAGAATAGCGACGAGGAAAAAAGAAAATGGCTTTCACTTCCGAACATTAAGGCTGTTTTGGGTGATAAAGAAAAAAAACTAAATCCTGATGAAGAGCCTCTGCGCCCAATTTGGCGTAAGGCGCTTGTCGCTGGCGCGGATGTTCCCGCGGGGACAGTGGTAACGGCTTCTATGATTTACGCCCTGCGGCCTCAGGCTTATGTAAGCGGGCTTGCGTCGGAGCGATATGAAGAAGTTTTGGGTAGAAAAACAAAGAAGGACTTAAAAAAATTTGATCCGATAACGGAAGATGTCCTCGAATAAGACTATATTACTGCCCGTATATAATGGAATTCGGGCGAAGAATTTTTTTAGGAATGATTCATATAGGGAGCTTGTTTCCATTCCCGGCATACGCTTGATTATTTTGATCCCTTCTTCGAAACTCGATTACTACCAAAAAGAATTCCCGGAAAAAAATGTCATCTTCGAACCTCTCGATATAATTTCCGAATCCGCATTCGGAGTCAGGCTTTATGACTTTTGCATAAATCTCCTTTTTACAAAAACTACCCGAACCAAGCAGTATCGGGACTATTTGAAATATAGGAATACGAGCGCGTTTGCGAAATTAATGGCGAAACGTGCTATAAACTTTTTTCTGGGGCCGTTTGGATTTATAATGCTGCCAATTGTGCATTTTCTCGACAATAAGTTTGTAAGTTTGGATGAAGGCGTTTCCGGTCTTTTAAAAAAATATAATCCAGATTTGGTTTTGGCGCCGGATATTGTTTTTCCTCCGGATCGAGTTGTATTACGCGCCGCGAAACGCCTTGGTTTCTACACGGTCGGAATGATCCGTTCTTGGGACAATCTTACTTCGAAGGGGGTTGTTCAGGTGCTTCCGCGCAAATTGATTGTGTACACGACGGTTATGAAAATTGAGGCGATAAAATATGCTGGAATGCCGGAAAAAGATATTGTGGTAACAGGCATCCCTCATTATGACGCGTTTTATCGGCCTCTTAAAATAAGCCGCGAGGCGTTTCTGAAATCACTTGGCATTCCTCTGGATAGAAAAATTATCCTGACCGCGCCTTTTATGTATAGCCACACGGGTTCTGCGGAAATAATCATCAAGGAGCTTTTGGCGGCAATTGATTCCGGGAAGTTGTCTTCAAGTACCCATCTTTTGGTGCGTTACCGTCCGGCAACTCCGGAGATCGCGGAGAGCAGGCTTCCTAAGTCGGATCACATGACGATCACCTCGCCTTGCGAACGCTGCTTTCAGGTAAAAAATTTGCAATCGCCCACCGAAGACTGGGAATGGTCAGATAAAGACGTTGAGCTGCTTTTGAATTCTCTGGCATATAGCGACGTCGTAATAAATTATATGTCCACACTATCAATTGACGCCGCCGTTTTTGATAAACCCGTCATTAATATTCGCTTTGAAGCGGACCCGACTACCCCGCCACATAAGCATGTCAATGCATATGTAGGGATGCTTCACTACGAAGCTATGGAAGATTCCGGAGGAGTAAGGCGAGTCTGGAATATGAACGAGCTGATTGACGCGACACGCGATTACCTTTTGCATCCAGAGAAGGAACGCGAGGGCCGGGCGCGAATGGTTGCAGAACAAATTGAGTTTACTGATGGCTTGGCAGGAAAACGTACCGCAGAATACATAAGAACGCTTTTATATTCGCGGTCTTAGCCGGAATCTGGTATCCTTATATCTATGCAATTAAACCGTTTTTTGACTGTCGCAATCAAGACGGGAACTTATATCATTTTGTTTTTGCCTCTCGTTGTGTTTCAGGGGATGTATTTTCCGTTTATAACCGGCAAGAATTTCATATTCAGAATAATAGTCGAAATAATTTTCGCATTTTGGGTTGTTTTGGTTTTGCGGGATAAAAACTATTTGCCGAAGCGATCCTGGATTTTTTATTTTGTTTTAGCGTCTGTGGCGGTATTAGCGCTCGCGACGGTTTTTGGCGTGGACGCTTCGCGTTCGTTTTGGTCAAACTTCGAGCGTATGGAAGGGCTTTTAGGACATCTGCATCTATTGATGTATTTTCTAATTTTGGTTGGGGTTAACCGGACAGAAAAAGATTGGTGGAGATTTTTTCATGTTTCATTTATCGCAAGCCTCGCTGTCGGCGGATACGCCCTTTTTCAACTCGCCGGAATAAATGAAATTCATCAGGGAGGCGCCCGTATAGACGCGACTCTTGGAAACGCAACGTATCTCGCGGTATATATGTTCTTCCATGTGTTTCTGGCCTTATATTATTTTCTTAAATCGCAAAAAAATACATGGCGCGTTTTTTACGCAATTTTGTTTTTATTCGACGCCTTTTTGGTTTATCAAACAGCGACTAGGGGCGCAGTCTTAGGTTTGTTCGGAGGTTTATTTCTTTCCGCTCTGATCTTCAGTTTTTCCTCAGGCGACAAAAAGTGGCGCAATTTTTCATACGGTGCCATAGCGCTTATGGTCGCATTAGGTTTTATTTTTTATTTTGCCAAAGATACTAAATTTATAAAGGAAAGCCCGACTCTCGCAAGGGTTCGGAATATATCGGTAGCGAGCGATGATGCGCAGGCGCGGTTTCATATATGGAGCATGTCTTTTAAGGCGTTTAAAGAGCGCCCTATTTTAGGATGGGGTCCGGAAAATTTCTCCGTAGTTTTCGCCAAATATTTTGATCCAAGACTATGGTCTCGCGAGCCGTGGTTTGATCGCGCGCATAACGCCGTTTTGGACTGGCTTATCCAGGGGGGCGTTCTCGGCCTTATCGCGTATCTGGGAATTTTCGCAAGCTCCGTCTGGCTTCTTTTTAAACGATTTTTTGCGGGTAAAATATCAAATATCGAATTGAGCGTTTTTAGCGGATTTCTTGCTGGATACTTTTTCCAAAATCTTTTCGTTTTTGATCAGATGGCTTCATATATATTGATCCTGGCCTTTTTTGCATATATAAATTTTCTCTCTGTTAAAGACGATAAAGAGACTAACCAATCGATTAACGTGTCCGAAGGCGCGCAGTATGTCTGGTCCTCCGCAATATTTATCGCCCTTTTCATCTCGCTTTATATATTTAGCATAAAACCTATTCTTGCGAATACATCTCTCTTGTCGGCTTTAAGTAGCGCCAATAGTGGAAATTTTCAAAGGGCTCAAGATGAATTCAAGCGCTCGATAAACCTTTCTCCTTTAGGCAGACGAGAAGCCAGAGAACAATATTCATATTTCGCGTCGCTAATCGCTTCCAATCAGGAAATCCCCGAAGCGATTAGAAAATCCAACCTTGAAGATGCAATAAAAGAAGCTACACTTCAAGCAGAGGATTCGCCGCAGGACGCAAGAACCGTGCTTTTTCTAGGCTCGCTTTACGAAGCGGCCGGCAAGGGTCCAGAGGCTTTCGAAGCGTTTAAAAAAGCCCTCGAACTTTCCCCAAAAAAACAGCAGATTATTTTTCTTGTGGCCCAATATTATTTGCAACAGCAAAATTTCGATAAGGCCATCGAGTTAGCGCAGATGGCTGTTGATCTCGACCCCACATATTTTGACGCGGTTAAAAATTTGATTTCTCTCGAAGTTTATGCCGGGAAAAATGATATGGCGCGCGAAGCAATTAAAAGCAGAATAGACTCCGGCAGCACATCTTCCGAGGAGCTGAAAAATTGGGCCAGCATCGCCGTTGGCCGAAAAAATTTTGCCCTAGCCGAGGAATTATATGTGGCGGCGATTAAGCTTGCTCCGAATGACATCCAATTAGTGGTAAATTTGGCCGCGACTTATTACGAATCCGGCAAGCCGAATTTGGCCATAGCCGAGCTTCGGAAAGCAATTGTCCAAGATCCTAAGTTTAAGGATCAGGGAGAAGCTTTTATACGGGAGATAATGTCTGGCAGGAAACCGCGCTAAAACGAAACCATAGCAAGCGCGGAATTGTTTTAATATGTATACATGACAAGCATAGTCTTGAGTTCTGTAGAGGAGGCAAGGGTTTTAAGGGAATGCGCCGCCAATCCCAATAAGGTTTTATTTGCCGCTACCAAACGGATAGGCGATATCGCATTGTCTTTTTGTCTTGCCGCGCTCACGCTTTTATTACTACCGTTTATTGCGCTGGCCATAAAAATTGAATCATCGGGCCCGATATTTTTCAAGCAAAAAAGAGTTGGGAAAGACGGAAAGCATTTTATGTTATGGAAGTTTCGCTCCACGCACCGCACTTCAGTAGACGAAACAATCGGATGGGGGGCGGAGGGGGATCATATCTATACGAAAGTTGGGAGATTTCTGCGCAAAAGTTATCTTGACGAATTGCCGCAAATTAAAAATGTTTTGAAGGGGGAGATGAGTCTTATCGGGCCTAGGCCAGAACGGCCTGAATTCGTGGAGATTTTTAAAAAAGAGATTCCGTTTTATGAATTGCGCATGCTCGTTCGCCCGGGGCTTACCGGTTGGGCGCAGGTTAATATGGGAAACCGCGCGTTTGCTAACGAAGCCAAGGAAAAACTGCGATATGACCTCTACTATATTAAGCACCGGACATTTTTAATGGAACTGAAAATTATCTTAAAAACTCTTGCTATGTTGTCCCGAAGAACAGGAAGATAACGTTGACTTTTTATGCAGGTTTGCTATAATGCAAACAGTGAGTGTTCCGAAAGGAACTCTCAACTACGTCTCACAATGCCCCGCAATTTGCGGGGTTTTGTGTTTTTTGTTACAACTCTTCTTTCTTTAAGTTATAATAAGTATGGCCTGGGATACTGGCACTCACTAAATGACGTAGTCACGGAGTTAGCCTATCCTAGGCCATTAAAAATAGAATCATATGCAAATAAAAATAAAATCAACTGGCTTTAAATTAACAGAAGGGCTAAGAATATTGGCTGAGGAAAAATTGTTGGCTCCGGTGGAAAAGAGGCTAGGATCTGAATTACCAGCGGATCATTTCTTGGAAGTTGAGCTTGCGAAAGTTACAAATCATCATGAAGAGGGAAGAATTTGGAAATGCGAAGCAAATTTAGCTCTACCGCATATAAAGAGAACGCTTTACGCCAAAGCGATGGCGGAGAGTTTAGAAGTCGCGATTGACGAAGCGAAAGACGAAATTCTTCGCGAAATTGGCGATTATAAAAATAAACGCTCTTCGCAATTTTTGCGAGTCGCGCGCAAATTAAAAGATTATATGCATGTAACTCGTTTGGCGCAAAGCGCCCGCTTTGCAACGAAGCACGCCGGGAATTTGTATCGATGGATTAGGAGAAAATAGTTTTCCACATCTCGACAAGACTTTTTTAAAATGCTATTTTTATAGTGAAAGTTTGAGAGGAGGAAAAAAATTGAAAAGAAAAAGTAAAACAGATGAGGAGGATCAAAAAAAAGCGTCGACTGATAACCACCAGTTCACTGCGACAGAACTGATGGAGGTGGCGCGTATTTCAACGCGATTTGCTCAAAAAGGCTACCACAAATTCGGCGATCAGCGAAAAAAGGGAGGTTATCACGATGAATAACTCGGATTCAAACTCCCTATCGACAACGGCTACCGTAGAACATTTACTACGGTAGCTTTTTGTATTATCATTAGCGAATTATGGGCATTTTGACCAAACTTTTCGGGATTTCGGGTGAGGCTGATTTAAAGAAATTATTGCCGATTGCAGAAGAGATAAATTCTCTCGAGCCTGATTTTGAAAAGCTTTCTCGAGAAGATCTAAAAAATAAAACAAAGGAATTCAGAAAACGCATCACGGACGGGGAAAGCTTGGACGATCTCATGCCGGAAGCATTCGCGGCCGCGCGGGAAGCGTCTAAAAGGACGCTTGGCCAGCGCCATTACGACGTCCAGCTGATGGGCGGAATTGTGCTCCACCAGGGGAAAATTTCCGAAATGAAGACCGGTGAAGGAAAGACTTTAGTCGCGACTCTGCCGGCGTACCTGAACGCGATTTCAGGCGAAGGGGTGCACGTCGTGACGGTAAACGATTATCTCTCTCGGCGCGATGCCGTATGGATGGGGGAGATTTATAACGCGCTTGGGCTCCAGACTGGCGTTTTAAACCATGAAGCGAGTTTTCTATACGATCCAACTCATGAAGCAAATAAAGAAGAAGACCGGGAACGCGATCAGCTCGGATCGTTCAAAGTTGTTCATGAATTTCTAAGGCCTGTTTCGAGGCGGGAGGCGTATCTCGCGGACATAACATATGGAACTAATAACGAATACGGCTTCGACTTTCTCCGCGATAATATGGCATATGCCGAAAGCCAAGTAGTGCAACGCGGCCATAATTTTGCAATCGTTGACGAAGTCGATTCAATTTTAATAGACGAAGCCAGAACCCCTCTTATTATATCAATGCCGGACGCGGAGTCTGGAGAACTTTATAAAATATTCTCGAAAATAGTTCCGCGTCTAAAAAAAGAGGAAGACTATAATGTTGACGAAAAACAAAAAGCTTCAACTTTGACAGAGGCGGGCATTGAAAAAATCGAAAGCATTCTTGGAATAAAAGATCTTTATACGGAGCGCGGCATGCGCTATGTTCACCACCTGGAGCAGGCGCTCCGGGCGCAGGCGCTTTTCGAGAGAGATCGCGATTATGTTGTAAAAAGCGGCGAAGTAATAATTGTCGACGAGTTTACTGGGCGATTAATGCCGGGGCGGCGCTGGTCGGACGGGCTTCATCAGGCGATTGAGGCCAAGGAGGGGGTGCGTGTTCAGCAGGAATCTCGCACTCTGGCAACCATTACTTTTCAAAATTATTTTAGGCTCTATAAAAAATTGTCTGGAATGACGGGGACGGCTTCGACATCTGCCGAAGAATTTCACAAGGTATATAATCTGGAAGCGGCCGAAATCCCGACGAATCGGCCGATGGTGCGCCTCGACAGGGGGGATAAAGTTTTTCAAAACGAATCCGGGAAGTTTAAAGCTGTCGCGAGAGAAGTAAAAGAAAGGCACGAAAAGGGTCAGCCAGTTTTGATAGGGACAGTTTCGATTGAAAAAAATGAGCGCCTTTCTGCAATATTGAAACGCGAGGGCGTTCCACATGAACTTTTAAACGCGAAAAATCATGAGCAGGAGGCGGAGATAATCGCGCAGGCCGGAGGGATCGGCCGGGTTACCCTTGCTACTAATATAGCAGGGCGGGGTGTGGATATAATTCTTGGAGGTAATCCACCCGATCCCGAAGGAGCTGAGCGAGTGCGAAGCTCAGGTGGTCTTTATGTCCTTGGCACGGAGAGGCACGAAGCGCGAAGAATTGATAACCAGCTCCGCGGGCGTTCGGGAAGGCAAGGTGACCCGGGCGAGAGTCAGTTTTTTGTCTCACTCGAAGACGATTTGATGAGGATTTTCGGCTCGGAGAAAATCAAAAATATGATGGGCTCGTTCGGGATTCCGGAGGATGAGCCCCTGGAGCATAAATTGGTTTCAAACGCCATCGAATCGGCGCAGGGGAAAATCGAGGGGCTCAATTTTGACGCGAGAAAACACCTTCTTGAATACGATGATGTTATGAACAAGCAAAGAAAATCAGTTTATGAAAGACGTAAAAAAGTTTTATACGGCTCGGACGATGAATTCAAGGAAATTTATAAGACTTATTTAAGCGAAGAAGTCACAGACGAAATTCTTGCGAAAAAAGAGGAGGAGCTTAAAGATTCTTTTTTGCCGACTTTAAGGACATATCTTCTACGCACGATTGATCTTTTGTGGATGGAGCACCTAGAACTCATGGAATATACACGCTCATCGGTGCGCCTGCGTGCGTACGGCCAGCGCGATCCATTGGTTGAATATAAAAATGAAGCAATCCGCCTTTTCAGAGAGCTCGAAGGGACAATGAGCACTAACTTTTCAAACTCGATATTGCACCTCGGCGAACACACGCATCCTGGCGAGCGAAAACACGAAATCCAAATAATCGCTTCGTCCGCCAATAAAAACGAACCAGGCCGAAACGATCCCTGCCCGTGCGGATCCGGCAAAAAATATAAAAAATGCGGGATGTTGAATACAGAGGAGCACAAGAAAAATTTGGAAAGGAAATAAATTGACACTTATCCCGCGATCGCATAAGAAGTACCACATTATTTTAAACGGAAATGTCTTTTAAGCTCCTCTCCATTGTCAATATGCTCGCCGACAATCATACGGACATAAGGCCTAAGGGAGAAGAATTCTATTATATAATCAATTTCATTCCAGCACTCAAACGGATGAACAAAAACGCTCTTTTGGAACTGGTAAAATCCAAGTCTTTTCAGGCTTTTCGAAAGTGCATCTCGAGCCTTCTTTTGGCGCTCTGGTATATCAAATAGAACAATCCGCCACTTTTTATCCCACTTTTGCATCGCCGGAATCTTCATTTCATCGATTTGATAAGTAAGCGCGCGTGTCTCACCCTTTTCGGTAAGAAGAATTGTCGAAGAGCCGTCCGGATTGTCTTTCGCTTCGACTAAACGAGCCTGATAGAGTCGAATTATTGATTTACGCAAAGCCCTACGATTAATCGCCTCCCAATTTTTTCTGATACCTTTTAGGATTTGAAAGTATTGGCGCGGTGAGTGTGTGAGACCAAGCGCGAGACCGCCCATAAGCAGTAATAACACTTTTTGAGTTACTGGACCTATTTTTATGTCCAATTTCTTAGTCTCCATATATTCATAATATATCTCGTAACACAATAATGCTACTTTTCATGCTATCGCAGGGAAAGTATCAGATTAGTTCTTTTTACGTTGATTGTGAGAGTTGGATGTTCTAGAATATTGGAATCAACTTAAGAAATATTAAAAGTGTAGAATGTTGAATACGGAGGAGCATCAAAAAAATATTGGAAAGAAATAGATTGATTTTATCACTGTAATTATGGGATATGAAGCTAAAAAAACAGAACATGCTGGAGCGAAGCACGGTAGCGGTGCTTATTGGGGCCGAAAGAAGAATGCTAAGAAGGAGAGCAATAAAATCCGACGTCGCAATTCAAAAAACGAAGTTCAACAGACTGTTTGACACTCGGTGTCGAACACGACGAACACGAACACATCTAAAACACTATGACCTGTCCATTCTGTGATGACATAAAAAGGCAACCCATAATTATCTATAAGGATGATCTAGTCATATCATTTCCGACTAATATGCCGATTGTTACCGGTCACGTATTGGTTTGTCCAACGAGGCACGTTGAAAAAATTGATCAATTGTCGAACGGTGAATTGAAAGCGATTAAGGATTTGATTGTTAAGTTAAAAAAGGGCTTGGCAAGTTCATTGCTTGCCGAGGGGTTTAATATTGCTTGGAATGAAGGTAAAATGGCTGGGCAAGCGATAGATCATCTGCATATTCATGTAGTACCGAGAAAGACTGGCGACAGCGGAATTCATGAGTATGATCCAAGAAAATTCCTTTACAGGCCAGGATCTAGGATTGAATCGCCAGAGCGGGAGCTGAAAGAGGTCGCTGCTCTTATTAAAACAAATCTTGGATAGTTTAATGACAAAACAAATTATATTGCAAGTCGGCGTAAAAATACTTTTAAAAAATCATATCCGACACCGAGTGTTGACCAATGTGACACTAATTCATTTAGAGCAATTTGATTTTTAATGGTTTGTAAATGGTAAACTAAATCATGAGCATTGCTAGGGATATCGAGTTGCTTTACGAGGTTAGTGCGTTTCGGAATGTGGAACGCGTATGGAAGCAATTCCTAATCACGGATGTTGCGAATAACACCGAGCACACATTTCGAGTGATTTGGATAGCTTTGACGCTGGGTAAATATGAGGGTAAGGTGAATCTGGAGAAAATAATTAAGATCGCATTGATCCATGATTTCGCGGAAAGCAGATGCGGGGACGTGCATTATTTATCTCGGCAGTATGCGAAGCGGAACGAAAAAATGGCAATCGAAGATATTCTCGAGGGAACTATGCTTCACGATGAATTCATTAAAATTTTTGACGAATACGAAAAGAGAAAAACGAAAGAATCCAAAATTGTAAAAGACGCTGATAATTTGGATGTTCAAATAGAGCTATCAGAAATTGCGTACAAGGGGAATAAGCTTAGTGCAACATGGAAGGCGCATCGAGATAGATACGTCTATCCGAAGTTATTTACCAAATCCGCAAAAGCATTTTGGAAAGCATTTTATAAAGCAAACCCGCACGATTGGCACTTGAAATCTCCCCGCAACCGTTTTAGGGCAGGAGATTGGAAAAAATAACATGAGTAAGGATAAAATTCCAGAACCATATAAACCCGAGCGACACCCGAAGGGATGGGGATTTGAGGATTGGGTCGCGAACAATAAAGAATATTGCGGGAAATTGTTATTTATGAAAAAAGGAAAGCGGTGCAGTTTTCATTATCATGAGAAAAAACACGAAACGTTTTTTCTATTTTCTGGAAAGATAGAAGTCTTGGTCGGCTGGGAAGATAACCCGGCTGATCCAAAAGTAAAACATTACATTTTAAATCCTGGGGATTGCCTTGAAATCGAACGCGGGCTCCGGCACCAGATGATCGCCCTTGAGGATTCGAATCTTTTTGAATTTTCCACGACGCATTTTGAGGACGATTCCAAACGCATAGTTAGAGGCGACTAGAGTTCGGCATGAAAAAGATTTTAACCCTTTCGATAGTTCACGAGCGCTCAAATATTCTTTTGGGGATGAAGAAGCGCGGGTTTGGGGAGGGCAGATGGAACGGTTTCGGGGGAAAGGTTAAAGAAGGGGAGAGTATTGAAGAAGCGGCAAAGAGGGAGATCAGGGAGGAGGCGAGAATCGAGGCGGAAGAGATGACAAAAAGAGGAGTAATTAATTTTGAATTCAAGGGCGATCCGGACACGCTCGAAGTTCATATTTTTGAAGTAATCAAATTTGACGGCGAGCCTACGGAAAGCGAAGAGATGCGTCCAAAATGGTTCGGCGCAGACGAAATCCCATTCGACCAAATGTGGCCTGATGACAGATATTGGATGCCCCTATTTTTGGCGGGCAAAAAATTCAGCGGAAGATTTTTATTTGATAAGCCTTCAGACAAAGAATATACGAGCCAAATTTTAGAGAAGGAATTATATGAAATTGAGGTTTCCTAATGCATTGTAAGTATTTAACACGCTCGTGGTGTATACTTTCAAGCTTACTTTCTCTGAAATAAAAAAACTCGGCGGTGTAAGATCAGTTTTGCGGATATTAATATCTTTGATGCATAATATCAAGGATGCGAGAAAATAATCACGACAATCCGAAGCCGCCATCGAAAAGCGAAATTAAGCCAGGGTCGGCCGTTTGGGTAATCGAGAAAGAAAATTACGGTACGGATAAATATAAGCAGGGGATTGTGAAAGACGTTTTGAGTCCTGGGGGATTGCATCCGAGGGGAATTAAGGTCCGCCTTATGGACGGCACTATCGGCCGCGTGCAGTGGCTGGCGGAATAAAAAAAGCGGGGAGCTTGCGCTCGCCCGCCTTTTCTTTGATGAGACAACCTTTCAGTCGTCAATTGAATTCATCTCGCTCCAATGGCAAGTCTTGAAGAAGAACCGATTATTTTCTGGTTCCTCCGCGACAGATTCTTTCATTGAAATGAGACAAGCCTCGCTTTTGCTCGTCGAAAGAATTCTCCATGTTCCGTCGACAGGATCCTGAAAAAGAAGCGCAAATTCGTCGGACTGCTGCCGCGCGAATCTGACCCAAGTTTTCAGATCTGGATTCCCCCGGACAACTTTCCCATGAATCAAGACACCTTGGCTCATAAATTCCCCTCCTTTAAATTGTTAATAATACAAACAAAAAAATCGGCTCTATTTAGCCGATTCTAGTCCCTCCTTTATGCTTTATTTTTCAGCAAAAACTAAAATCAGCTTCATCCTCAAGGAAAAGTCCTAGCATAATCGCCGATGTTAATTTCTTCTGACTCATTATCTCTAAGGATAGTCCGTAAAGATATGCTTGTCAAACGCGGTGTGTATAGTAAAATTGAGCTATGAAAAAGTTTGAGATTATCGGAGCAATTATATTTGTAATTTTGGCGGCTGGGCTATTCTATTACGCTTCGCATAAAACCGCGGAAGCGCCGGTAATAAATAAAAATGAGGGTGCCAAAAACGGGGACAAGGTTACCGTTCATTACGTCGGCACTTTGACGGACGGGAAGAAATTTGATTCCTCGCGCGATCTGGGAATTCCGTTTGAATTTACTCTCGGGGCGGGATATGTGATCAAGGGATGGGACCAAGGAGTTTTGGGAATGAAAGTTGGCGAGACGCGCAAACTTACGATTCCTCCTGAATTGGGATACGGAGAACGCGGGCAAGGCCCAATTCCCCCAAATTCAACCTTGATCTTCGAGGTCGAGCTTTTGAAGATTAATTAGTTTATTGCGAAGCCGCGAGAGCGTTTACGAGTCCGAAGCCAAAGAGATTATCGAAGCCCCCTATTCCGAGATCGGTTGCCGTGCTCTCGAGCGCCGCTATAACCTGATCCGGAGTCCAGCTCGGGTTTTTGAACAAAACGAGCGCGGCAGATCCGGCCACATGAGGAGAGGCCATCGAAGTTCCGGAAAGGGTCGCGTATCCCGTGCCTTTGTATGTTGAGTAGATGCTCACGCCCGGCGCTGAGAGATCAACTTCGGGGCCTCTGGCGGACCAGCTCGCGAGCTGGTCGGAAGAATCAGTCGCGGAGACGGCGATTGCTTCGGGATAGGCCGCCGGATAAATTACGGGGTCGGTGGCAGAATTTCCTGCCGCGGCAACGACAATGATGCCCGCGTTTTTGGCGCGGATAACCGCGGCGTGCATGGATTGCACGTCGCAAGCGCATCCCAAGCTCATGTTGATGACTTTAATATTTTTGGAAATTGCCCAATCAATTCCTTCTATGATATCAGAAATATATCCTGAACCTGCCGCGTTAAGGACTTTAATCGCGTAAATGTCCGCTTTCGGGGCGACTCCGACGGAGCCGGTTGTATTATTCAGCGCGGCAATAATTCCAGCGACGTGAGAGCCGTGGCCGTTATCGTCGTTGGCACTCTTGCGGCCGTTAATCGCGTTATAGCTTCCTTTTATATTTAATGCGAGATCGGGATGCGAAAGGGAAATTCCAGTATCAATTATGCCGACTTTAATGGGATCGGCGGTGTTTCCGGAAAGCCAGACTTGATTGGCTTGAATTTTGGAAATTCCCCAAGGGAGAGTCTGTGCCTGAATAGTCACACCACCTCCGCCCTTCGCGGTTTCTCGAGCATCGCGAACTTGAATCGTTGCGATCGCATCGGTCTCAACGCGGAGAACATTTGGATTTGTTTTAAGATCGGCGATTTCAGTGTCAGAAACATTTTCGAGAACGTCAGCCCTGGAATTTTCGAGACGTTTAATTTTTCTTGAAGCGAACCGGACGCCCAAAACTTTATCGCGCGTTTCATCAGAAGTTCCTTGTTTAAAAACAACAATTTTCCGAGATGTTTCGGAATTTAAATCATCATTTGACCTGGCGTTCACTGCCGTAAGTCCAACACTTGAATAAGAGAGAGCAATAATCGAAATACTCGCGAGAACTTTTTTGATATTCATATGTTCGGAGCATACTCCAGATAGATATTTTTGTCAAGCCAAATTTGTATACAAAAAACCCCACAAAATATGGAGCTTTTTGCGATGCCAATTCTGAATTTAGCGTGTGACGCAGAAGGTTGCGCTGTCAGGAATTGCTGCTTCCGCATGTTTCGGAGCACAAGCTGTTACACGACCAACTCCATCTTGAGCTACTGTATAAAGTGTATCTGCAGCAGTACCCCCGCTCGGGTCTAGTGGCACAGCTGTTGGAATATAGGTTGGTACAAGACACGATAGATCTATATTGACTACTACGTCTGTTCCGATGTTTTTTGTTGCGCCAAGGGTCGGGCATGTATAAGTTACGCCCCCGACAGTAAACGCGCCGTCAAATTTGCCTTTGTTGTCAGCTATACGTTGCCCTATTGCGTTGAGGACAGTGTTGACCGCAGATTCTCTCTGCGTGTTCCTTGCCTGCGCAAATTGCTTCGCTGGGTTAATGGCTACAATGACAATCGCCGCCAAGATCGCAATGATTCCGATGACGATAAGGATTTCAATAAGCGTGAATCCCTTGTTAGATTTTAAGTTTTTCATATTTTTTTAATTATTCTGATAAATTTCGACCGTTTAAATATCAATAAAAATGATATTGCGATATTACTTCAAAATCTGTTTCCCGTCAACTACGGGACTTCATTCCAAAAGATGACGGAAAGCGTCACGGAATTGACGACAATTTGTAGGTTTGTAACTGCGTTTTGATTCGTGATGGTTGATGCAGGAAAAACTGCGTTAACATTTATGGTTTTCTGTCCCGGGGTCGGCATGTCACTTTGGATAGCTCCGATGTTGCATTTATCTGAGCCAACGGAAATGTTAGCCTCATTGCCCGCATAGGAAGAATTTTGCGCAAGTTTCAAAAGCGCAGCATCAGCGCACGCCTCCGCAAGAGCGGAGCTCCTGTCTTTATATTCCGAATCCAAAATTTCTCCGCGCGTCAGGAATCCAGTTCGGTTTAATGCAATCGCGACAACCATCAAAATTAAAACGATAACTATTACAGTTATCAGCGCAACAAATCCGGACTTGGGATTATTTTCGTAAATATTTTGTCGTTTCATATAGCGTGTTGCTTATAGTCGTGCTCGCGTGTATTGCTTCGGGCTTGGTTCCAACTTGGGCAATGCGGTCGAAAACGATTGCTGGGATTTTCACGCGATCGTTTGTAATTTCAACTGGCATTGCCCCGTTTATTGATATCCGCGCGCGCTGACTTGCGATGTCGATTGTCACCGCGCCAACCCCAGCCTTATTTACCGAAAGATGGTCTCCAGATGCTCCGGAAGCGGGGAAAGTGATCGCTGACCCCGTCATAGCCCATTCAATTTTTCTAAGGAGGAAGTGCGCTTCTGATTCAATATTAATGTCCAACTTATTTTTTTCCTGCGAATCAATAATGTAGAAAGCCGCAACGACGCCCCCGCCGATCAAAGCCGCCAAGATTGCCAGATAAATTATGATCTCGATAAGCGTGAATCCTCTACGGCGCGTCATACAGAATTTGAAAATTAGGAGTGGCGTCTCCCGTTACATATAAAAAATCGGCTTCATAATCCATTCCTTTATCCGCGATATTTGTAAAATTGTATTCTTTGACCAGCTTTATATTAGATAAATTCTCATTATCCCAGATTTGCACTTCCTTGTTGGATTTTGAAGTAATCAAAAAAATTGTTCTTCCGGCGACTCGAATATCAATAACGCCCGCATTTATATCTTGAGAACCTAGTAAAGTTAATCCTGCCGGAGGATTGCTGATATCGTATACATATAAATCCTGACCGCTAGGAGTGGACTGCCTTCCAAAATAAAGTTTGTTTCCAATCACGAATACGCTTTGACCGTCTTGAGAGCCCGGCAAATCCTGGCTTGCCGCTGGCACCTCCGTTATAGCGAGCGGATTTGTTACATCAAGAACACGAAGTTCCCTATTATTTTGGTCCGTAGCAAGATATGCAAATCTTTTTGATATACCGCCGATGACCTGGTCGCGAATTTGCATATTTTCAACAGTTGAATTCAAAGAATATCCCTTGCACCCAGAACCGTATTCAACCGGGCTACTGGGAATACTCACATCAAATATGTGAAATTCAGGACCAGCTGTTTCTCTGGCTATTAAATATAATTTTTTACCATAATATTGAACCCTCCATCCCTCTGGAAAAGATCCCGTCACACAACTGGAAAGGGAAGTCGTCGCGACATTTACAGGATTATAAATGTCAGTTACATCGATAACTTTTAATTGGTTTGTGCTAGTATTCATCGCTGTAAAAACATAATACTTTGTTGCGTTAGTAATTGGATCTTGCCACTTGATGCTGTCTAGATCATTTATCTTATTTAAGGCAGTAAAACCATTTGTGTAAGAAATAAATAGGCCTCCGGATTGGCCTAAAATTGCTCCGTGCGTGTCGGCGGTCATGAAAAAGGGAGTTTTGTCCTCTCCTAGATATGCAATTCTATTTAGGACATCTATGGCCGTTGGTTTTCCGGGATTGAATGTATCCGAAGCAAACCGTTTCGGATTTTTCCATTCAGTGGCGGGACCAAATATATTGCAATCTCCTCCCATAGCCATTGATCCGGAAACATCTCCCAGATAAGTTTTGAGCTGGATCTTTTGTTGTCTTGCTCCGTCTCCTGTCCAGTTTACGAAACTCGCAAATTCTTTTAAGCATTGGGAATGATCAGTTACGAAAGTAGAGGATGAGTATATGCTAGTGGTTGTCGTTGCGATCGAATTTACCGAGATGAAATTGCCGCGCGAGTTTGCTCTCGCGTCCTCAATCATTTTTTGCGCTCTTAGCAAGGCTTCATTATTCGTTTTTGCATCAACCCTCAAAGTCTGATTCGCAAATACAAGTAGGATCGCCGCCGATATGCCCAAAGACAAAATTACAACGGCGATCAGTATCTCGACTAACAACGACCCCTTTTGATTAGTAGTTAATGCCCCCTTCACTGTTGATGGTTATGGTAATACTTTTTGACCCTTCAATAAGAGTAACTCCGCATGCCGAAGTTTGCCCCGAAAGCTGTATAAAGACAACTTGATCGCTTCCGCAAGTATTTGTATATGTTACGGCCTTAGATTTATCTATTTTTAGATCGTATCCGGCCTCGCGTCCCGCATAGTCTGTCGTCGTGCGGAATAAAATTAAATTGTTTGTATCCGCGAAATATACGCCGTGTTTCTTTCCACCGATATTATTTATCGCCTCGGAGCGCGCTTTCTGTAAAAGCGCAACCGCCGTATCCGTCTGGGAGCGAAAATTATAGCGCGCAAACGTATCAATTCCCGCGATAATTCCAAAAGCGGCGATCATGCCGATAATCGACAAAACGACGATTATTTCAATCATGCTAAACCCTTCGCTTACGCTCAGGGTCAATCCGCTACCGCGGATTGAGATGCTGGGTGACTTCATATATAGGGGTAATTATGGAAATCGCGATAAAGCCAACCAGAACTCCCATGACAATCATCATAACGGGCTCGATCACCGAAGAAAGGCGCTTGGTTTTTTCCGCGAGCTCTTGCTCATAGATTTGCGCGAGATAGGAAAGGGTTTCCGAAAGATTTCCAGTTTTCTCTCCTATCGCGACCATTTCCGTAAGCATATTGGGAAAGAGATGCGGATTTTTTTCTAAATATGTCGAAATGTTAGAACCTTTCGTGATGGCTTCTCTTAGTCCGGCGAGTTCGGATTTATAGAGCGGACTTGAGGATGTTTCAGACGCGACGCTTATCGCCTCGATTACGCGAACTTGTCCACGAAGCAAAAGCCCAAGGGTCCGGCATATATTTGAGAGATTATAATGCCTAAGAACTTCCCCGGCGATAGGCATCCTCAAAATTACGGAATCCAAAAGGAATCGAAAGCGCTTACTCGATGCGAATCCGATAGCGGCCGCGAAAAAAGCCAGAAAAAGAGCGAGTAAAACCCAGCTACCGTATTTTACGAGAAAAGTCGAAAGCCAAATTAAAAAACGGGTAGATACAGGAAGATCGACTTGAAGACTTAAGAAAACCGGCATAAGTTTCGGGAAAAGATACAAAGTTAAAAATCCAGAAATGCCAAGCGAGCTCACGAGAATAATAATCGGATAAATTAACGCGCTGATTACTTTTCCCCTAAGTTCCCTGCCTTTATCAATTTCCTCGGCGAGATATTGAAGATTCTCCGAAAGAGTTCCGGAAGTTTCGCCTACTTTGATTATGTTTACCGCGAAATCTCCGAAGACGCGCGAATATTTGGAAAGACTTTTTGATAAAAATTGGCCGGAAGCAACATCGTGCGCGATATGATCGAACATCTTGCGAGTCGCGCCTTTGGTCTGCCGTCGAATGATGTTTATTGATTCAAGAATGGGTACGCCTGCTTTGGAAAGCATGGAAAGACGGCGCGCGAAGAGCGCTTGATCCTGCAGGGAAAGGCGCGCGTTAAAAGTTAACACGAAGTCGCGAGACGCGCTGAATGCCTCGTTTAAATTTGGAATTTTGATTTTCGGCAGTCTTTTTTTAGCCATTATTCATGGACTACGCGCAAAATTTCTTCTATGCTTGTCACACCCTCCAAGACTTTTTTGAATCCGTCTTCGACCATTGTTTTCATTCCTTCCCCCCTCGCGATTTTTCGTATATCCGATGAGGACCGGCGTTCGAGCATCGCTTGCCGGATTGCGTCGTTGACCAGGATTACTTCAAAAATTCCAAGCCTTCCTCTGTAGCCCGAGTTGTTGCATGCTTCACAGCCTTTTCCTTTGTATATCATGGCACCCTTTGTTAAGGGAGCGACGCCAAAACTTTTCGCAAGCTCTTTTAATGCCGCGTCCGTTGCCTCGCGCCCCTCCTTGCAGAACGAGCAAATTTTTCTGACGAGCCTTTGCGCTATCACAAGATTAACCGTCGCGGTTATAAGGTAAGGCTCAAGCCCTAAATCGAGCATTCGGGGAAGCGTAGTCGCGGCGTCGTTTGTGTGAAGCGTAGAGAGAACAAGATGGCCCGTAAGCGCGGTGTTTATCGCGAGCCCGGCGGTTTCCCGATCGCGTATTTCGCCGACCATTATAATGTCCGGATCCTGTCGCAATATCGCGCGGAGCCCATTCGCGAAAGTCAGCTCGGTTTTGCGGTTAACCTGAATCTGGTTTACTCCCTCAATAGAATATTCAATTGGATCTTCAATTGTAATTATGGAAATCTCCGGCTTGTGCAGAGATTTTAAAAATGTATATAAGGTAGTGGTTTTTCCCGATCCCGTTGGGCCGGTGGCGAGGACCATTCCATATGGTTTTTGGATCGCATTTTTTATTTTAGTCAAATCTTCCGAGGAAAAACCCATCGTATCGATTGTGAATTTTTCCGCGTGTTCCGAGAGAAGCCTTAAGACGCAGTTTTCTCCGTAATAAGCCGGAGCAATGGATACGCGAATATCAATCGGATTGGCACCCTCGAAAATCGTCCGAAACCTTCCGTCCTGCGCGGCTTGGTGCTCGTCAGTTCGCAGGCCAGCCAAAACTTTGACGCGAGTTATAACTTCAGAATGTATTTCTCTAGGAAGAGAATAAGCATCCTTTAGGACGCCGTCAATTCGGAGCCGCACTCGGACGTCTTTCTCGCGTGGATCGATATGGATATCAGACGCGCGGGAATTTTGTGCCTCCTCAATAAGCCCGTCGATGAGGGAGATTATTGAAATTCCTGATTTATTTTCGAGTTCGCGCTTAACTTTTGACTCCGGGCTCATATTTCAAAGCTTTTCCTATAGAATGCTTGATAAATAATACAATAGCTTATAATTTAAAGCCAATGTTTACACGCGAATTTAAGTTGACAAAAATCTAGAATTATGTTAATTTGAACGCTAATTATGAATCTGCATATAAAGTCTACAAAAAGAAAAAAATCAGGAACAAACCCGTTTTTATCAGTTGTTATACCGGCGTATAACGAGGAAGAGCGAATCGGCCATACACTTTCAAGAATAAATCAGTATCTCTCCTTCAAACGATATGATTATGAAATTATCGTGGTGGACGACGGATCTTCGGATAATACCGTTGCTCTGGTCTCGAAGCTGTCTCATAGAATAAAGAACCTCTCTGTGATAAAAAATGGGAAAAACAGGGGGAAGGGATTTGCGGTGCGCGTGGGTATGCGAAGAGCGCAGGGGAGAATCAGGCTTTTTATGGACGCCGATAATTCGGTGGATATTTCGCATCTTGACGAATTTATCCGCTGGCTCGAATTTGGTTATGAAGTCGTAATTGGGTCAATAAAAATAGGAGAAGGCAAGGCAGTGGAGCATAACGGGGTTCACCGAAGGCTTTTGGGATCGCTCGCAAATTTTCTTATCAGGGCTTTAGCCACTCCGAGAATTCGGGATACCCAGCGCGGTTTCAAACTTTTTTCGGCCAAAGCCGCGAAAAAAATTTTTTCGCGGCAAACCATCAACCGTTTTGGATTTGATATAGAACTTTTGGTAATCGCGAGAAAAAACGGATACCAGGTAAAAGAGGTCCCGGTCGTATGGGATAATCCCGCTGGCTCGAAAGTAGGGCTTACCTCATACGTCTTCACTTTAGTTGAACTTTTGCGCATCGCCCTTAACAGAGCGGTCGGCAAGTACAATTTCTAATGGATACTTCCCCAAAAAAGAAAGGCAGTTTTATCTATAAGAACCGCGAATACGTTCATCATAGCGACTTGGACCGCATCGAAACTGCTTTTTATAATTTAGTCCTGCGCCAAAAGCTGGCGCTTTTAGTCTTGCTCGCGATCATTTCAGGAGCTTTTTATTTTAACTGGCACGCGACTTTGGTGGT
>Ga0209541_10001493_pt1 | contig 46313 bp, 46 predicted proteins | sample RifCSPlowO2_01_FD_184027 | JGI IMG/M metagenome (GOLD analysis project Ga0209541, IMG submission 184027) | Groundwater microbial communities from Rifle, Colorado - Rifle CSP2_plank lowO2_0.1 (SPAdes) (version 2) | ecosystem: Environmental > Aquatic > Deep subsurface > Groundwater | place...
ATGGTGGTATCTTTTAGATCCTGTAGACGAAGAGACGTGGAATATTGTATGGCGTTGGCGTACGGAGTCAGTAAAAAGAAAGTTTACGAATGGGCTTTATACCTGGTTAGTGCTGGGAGTTTTTTCCTCCACTTGATTATCGCGTAAGCGGCCAAAACGATCACTGTTAAAAAGGTAACCCCCTTTCCCAGTTTGTATGACTCTGGCTCATATTTGAGTTCGACGAATCGGGTGTTGGGTTTGACATCCACGCTGCGCAAGTGCACGGGGGTTTCCTGGACAGGTACTTTCTCCTTACCGTTTAGGTAAGCATTCCAGCCCGGGCTATAAACCTCAGAGAGATTAATACTCCCACCGGCCACTTCGGAAGTGGCCAGAATGATCTTGTTTGGGGAGTAGTAGGTAATTGGTATACCAACTCGGGGTTGCCATGCTTTGTTTAAATAAAGTATATAATTACCGTATTTTTTGAGTGGTTCAAAGTTACTGTCAGCCAGCTCATGTGGAGAGATGACGTATTTAGTGTTTTGTTCACCTAGTGCAATCGCGTCAGGCTGAAGACGTTGAAATTTATAAACTCCTATTGGTGGAGTCGAGAGCGAATAATCATCCCAGTAGCCCCCAGTTAGAGCCCAAGATCTGGAAAGGTAATTCAATTGAGTTAGGGTGCTATGGCCCTCGATGAGTTCTAGATTATGTTTGACAGCTTCTTTCTGGGGAATGCAGCGATCAATGCAAAAAACTCGGTATTGATCCTGGTCTTGATTCAAAAAATTATAAACTTCTTGAGAGACAAAGTCTCGCTTTTGAATTGGTTTGGCCAGGTAAGACCAGGAGATAATGATTGATTCGGCAATAGCTAAAAAGGTAATGAGTTTACCGATTTTAATTTTCTCTACTGCGTAGCCGGCAAGAAGTGCAATAAAAATTATCACTAAAAACCAAACTCGTGTGGGAACGCGCATAGTTTGGTACCATTCCTGGCCAATGAAAATATCATAAAAGGGTGAAGCGTTTGATAAGGCGATGGCTGTGATTAGGCCAGCTGCGCACAGAATCAAGATTTTTTTGGCATTTGAAAGCTTGAGAAAACCAATTCCGGCTAATACCGACGGGACAAGCCCCAGAACTAAAAACTTCTCGGTATTGATTTGCCCCAGCCCGTCTTTATTTAAGACAGGAATGAATACATTAGTTAAAAATTCTTCCTTTGATTCCCAGACTGGGAAGACTTGGGGCTTTTTGGTCAGCAGTGTTCGGGTGGTGAGATCTTTCCAAGCCATTTGGGGTAGAAAGTTAATTGCCACCAGGCCAAAACCAATTATGGCCGCTAAAGAAAAATGAAGAAAACTTTTTGGTAAGGATTGCTTTTTGGTAAGTAGCAGGAGGACTGGGGTAGCAACAGCCGTGATCAGAAAGGTTATGGTATGTGTTTGGAAAAGCGCTGCCATTGAGATTGCCAGGAGAATAGTCCAGCCAAACTTGGGTGAGCGGGCAATTTTGGCAATTGTTAGAATAACCAGGGGTACCCAGGCCCATGACAAAACTAGGCCGACGTGTCCAGCTTCGAGATAGCTGACAACCCGAGGGGAAGTGCTATAAAGCAAAGCGGCAATCATGCTGGCGCGGGGGGAGAACTTAAAGCCCTCTCTGGCAGCAAAGTACATGGCAAGTCCTCCGGCAAAGATGTGTAAAAAACTGGAAATCAAAAAGCCAGCGTCAATTGGTAAAAGAAGGAAAATGAGGTTAGGTAGGTAAAACATGCCGGATTGGGGATCAGGCAGAAGTGGTGTGCCCGACAAAATATGCGGATACCAGAGTGGAAGAACATGATATTTGAATATCGAATGTTTAACAAAATAATAAATTGGCCAGAAAAATTCTTCCAAGTCGTTTCCCCGAGAAAGGAAAATTTCCGGCTTGGCAAAGATGGGGAGGAAAAGCAGAACAGTTACTACAAAAATCGGCAGAGAAATTGTGTATAATTTCCTCAGCATGCGCAAGCTGGCCATAAGTATATCACTAATTTTGCTACCGGTACTCCTGATTTTCAAGAACTTATTTGTGCCTGGCCCATTGGCAGCCGGCGATGCGCCTCATTTCTTTTTTGAAGAGTTGAAAGATTTATCATTTGAACCAACGGCTTGGACTGCCAGGGGTCACAATTTGGGAGGCATTAATCAGCCGCTTTGGCTTCACCCAGTGATGATTTTGTACCGCTACCTAGGTCAGCTATTGGGAAACGATTTAACCATCAGAATCTTGTTTTATTTACCGGCAATTATTCTGGCCGGTCTTGGACCGTTTTTACTTACCCGCTATCTGAAATTTTCAGGAAAAATCCAGTTTTTTAGCTCTCTTTTCTATCTACTTAATACTTACTTCTTACTACTTATCGATGGTGGTCAAGTTGGAGTGGCGCTGGCATATGGCTTTTTTCCCGTTACTTTACTTTTTTTGATCAAAAACAAGTTTTGGCCGGCCCTGACGATAACTTTTTTGTTGACTGTCGCCGATCCGCGGATAGCGGTAATCTGTTTTCTAACGGCTTTGCTTTGGAATTTGAATTCCAAAAATCTTAAGTTTTACATTTTACTGGTGGTGACGCTGGTAGGCTTGACGGCTTATTGGTGGTTCCCGCTGGCTAAGATCAGGCAAGCAGTTTCTCTTGGCATGCCGGATTTGACCTTGGTTAGGCTAAGACATGCCATAACTATCTTTAGTCCCCACTGGCCGGGAAATATTTTCGGCAAAGTAGCTAACCCACCCTGGTATTTTTATGGGGTGTCGGTTTTGATTTTAGGCAATCTGGTTTGGACCAAAAAAAGAAAGCTCGTAATTCTTTTTTTGGTGTTTGCGTTTTTGGCGACGATCCCCCTGGGTTCTGCTTTTCGAGATTCAACTAAGTTTTTTGTTCCCTTGGTTTTACTGGGGGGAATATTGATTGGACAAACAGTTGAGAAATTTAAGAAAAGTTGGGCTACCGCCTTGGTGTATGTTTATTTGATTTTTCTTGTACACCCGGCACTTCTGGGGAACTTAAACTTTGTTCTTTCTGGTAACAAGTATTCTGGTGATTTTCAAAAGATTTATGAAAACTCAAAAACCGATAATTCATTTTTCCGTACAGCCTGGTTTCCATCAGTGCACCCTCTGACTTTTGAAACGGAAAGTACACCCGCGCTAGACGCTAAGGACCTGGTGAACTTGCGACCGCTAGCGGCAGTCAATGCCGGGAGTTCGGATAATTTTAACTACATACATAGAGATAATTTTCTTGATTGGTATGACTTGTTGGGAATTAAATATTTGGTTTTTTCCGGGGATCCTAGGAATCCGTACCCAAATGAGGAGGAGAGACAAAGTTGGGATGACCTATTGGCCCTGACGGCCACAACCAGTGGCTTGGTCCGCCAAGATTGGATCACTGATATTTCCGTTTATGAAAACCCCGATACTCTACCACGCATTTTCTCCACGGATCAATTGAATGTTGTTATTGGTCCGGAACTAGCTACTAACTACCAGCTACTAACTACGGTTTACGTTGAAGATGGTAAATGGGATCCTCATACTTTGGAAGGAACTGCCAGTGAGTCAGCAAGTTTGGTATTCAACGGCAAAAATGAAACTGACCTGGCCATGAGCTTTTTACAAGATTATTTTGTTGGGCCTGCTGATGCTGGCAAAAACCAGTGGGCAGTTTATGGCCCTGAAGAATATTTAACTTATAAATATCAACTATTGATTCGGGATTATGTTTTTAATGACTTTGACTATAACCGCGGCATCGCTTTTTCTACCCAAGAAGGAGAAAAAATAACGTTTGAGTTTAAAGTCCCGGAAACGGGCAATTACGTTGTCGCCGCTCGCCGCGCCGGTCCTGACGGCGATTTTGGCTGGGAGACCTCGCAAAAGACTTTGAAAAAAGGCAGGCATAAGGAAGTAATTGCAAGCAACGGCAAATTATCGATTTTTAACGTTATCGCTTTAATTCCGAAAACTGAGTTCGATAAAGCCATCGCCCTGGCTAAAACATTTAACTTACACTTCGGGAGTGTAAGTGACGATGAGACAAGAGACTTCGTTTGGGAACAGGTCGAAGTGGAAAAAACCAGCCCGACCAGATATTTGGTGAATTTTCCCGAGAATGCGAGATGGATCGTGTTTACCGATTCTTATCACCCCGGCTGGGCAATGACTAAAGATAGACTGGAATATCCAAGCTTACCTGCTTATTCAATGGTCAATGTTTTTTACCGCCGCCCGGGCTGGGTTACCGCTGAAATGGTCTTTGCCGGTCAAGACCAAGTTCGCTGGGGAATTTGGGTTTCCACTGTCTCCATACTTACTCTTGCTATAATCTGGTTATGGAAACGAAAATAACAGCGCATTGTTTGGTTAAAAATGAGGAGAGATTTGTTTGGTACTCGGTGATGAGTGTGATTGATTTTATTGACGAGATTTTGCTTTGGGATACCGGGAGCACAGATAAGACAAAGGAAATCATAAAGTTAATTAGTAGAGAAAATAGTAAAGTTAAAACAAATTATTTAAAGAGCGTGACTCCAGAAGAGTTTGCGGATGTGAGACAAGCTATGCTTGATGCCACAGATTCAGATTGGTTTGTTTTAGTCGATGGCGATGAAGTTTGGTGGGGAGATAGCATGTGCCATCTCCTTTCAACAATAAAAGAAGAAGGCCATAAATTGGAGTCAATTGTTGTGCCGACGATCAATTTGGTGGGGGATATGTATCATTATCAGGAAGAAGTAGCCGGGCTTTACCGATTTGGAAACAAAAGGGGTCATTATAACCTGCGGGCAGTGAATAAAAACATACCTGGCCTGCATTCGGCTAATCCCCACGGCACCTGGGGTTGGGCCGATGAGGATGGGAAGCAGATCCAAAACCGTGATTCCAAAAAAATCAAGTTTATTGATGCACCGTATTTACATGCCAGTTTTTTGCAACGGGCGGGGGCACTTGCGGGCCAGAAAGACGTTCCTAAACGCGCTCAAAAACTAAAATATGAAATTGGTGAAACTTTTCCACTTGATTTTTACTACCCGGAGGTTTTCTTTCGCCCTAAACCGGATGTTGTTCCCAACATCTGGGAACCGATGAGTAATGAGTTTAAGCAGAAAGCCCTTTGGCAAACTCCTCTGCGCAAGCTTAAGCGCCGAATATTACCTGCGAAAGTGGGGTACTAACATGCAATGTGTTCTATGTGGATCAGACAACTATGAAAAATTGTTCAGTGTTGATGGCTTTGAAATCAAAAAGTGCCTGAGGTGCGGCTTGGCGCGGACTTTTGGCAAGCAGGATGTCAGTTACAGCCACTATCATCGGGATGCAGATTACAAACTTCACGAAAAATATTTTCGAAACATTTTTATGAAGCGTTTTGTATTGATGAATCGATTCATCACTGCAGGGAGGGTTCTAGATATCGGTGCGGCAACGGGTACCCTGCTGCAAATTTTTATGGATCACGGCTGGGAGGCCCACGGTGTTGAACCGTCGAGTAGTGCTGGCGAGGTAACCAGACGTGGTATTAAAGTTACAAAAAGCATTTTCGAAAAAGCGAATTTGCCCGAGAATTACTTTGACGCAGTAGTTATCAACCACACGCTAGAGCACGTTGCTAATCCACTGGAAGTTTTGATAAAGATAAAAACCGTTTTGAAAAAGGGTGGCATCGTTTATGTTGACCTTCCCAACTTTGGCAGTTTATCTTCCCAGCTGATGACTAAAAATTGGGCACTTCTCCTGCCCAATGAGCATGTGTATCATTTCACCCCCGACACATTAAAAAAAATTATCAAGAAAGCCGGCTTGAAAGTTATCTGGAGTGAGACTTGGTCCGGAATTTATGATGTGGACAGTGTTTTTGGCCATTTCTGGACTCAGCTTACCTCCGGCAAGCCCTACATGTACAAAAATTTTGTTTTCGATGTCCTCGGTATTCCCGGCAATATCCTTGCCACTTCTCTCAACATGGGCACCTCCCTAGCTGTGATCGGAAAGAAGTAGGTCTTGCTTTTTCTGCTTCGTGGATTTATAATTTGCGTATTATGAGCTCATTTATTGAACGTGAACTTAGGCTGGGAGATAGGGTTTACAGGAAGGATGGAGAAATTGATGTGGAACTGGATAAACTTAGGGAGCGCAGAAGCCCTGAGGAAATAAGGGAAATTGTTAATTCTGTTGGATTGGACCCCGAGTTAGTTCAAGAAATATCCCCACCTAAATTAGGCGAATTGGTGTCTTGGATGGAGATTGTGCCGGATGAAAAAATAGTACAACCTCTGTTTACAACAGAAGACTTAGAGGTAAATTTTGGTGGAATGGTTGATGAGGATGGTGACATGGTTGGTCCTTATCGAAATAAGTGGTTCACTGTGTTGGGGACAGATTTGGTAATAAAAGTAAATTGCGGTTATGACACGATAATTAATTTGAAAAATGGTGTGTTTGATTCACAAATTAAGGAAGTCGTACTTTCTGGATTGAGAGTAATTACTTAAAGAAGTAAAATTGGGCTAGTGAGAAAGTATTTATTCTTAATATTGCTTCTAGGGGTTCATTTGTTTTTACTTCTTAACCTGCAATTTACTGCCTGGCCGGAAATGCTTTCCTATCCTTATCTTAAAAACCACGGCTTTTTGCTCTACCGTGACATGATTCACCCCTACCCACCGCTTTTGACTCTTGTTCTGTCCTGGCTCTACAAATTTTTGGGTTACAAGTTAATGGTTATGAAGATTTTTACCTGGTCGTTGATTCTGGCCAATGACGTTCTTGTATTTTTGATAGTCAACAAATTGACGAAAAAGCTAGCCCCTAGCCTCTGGGCTCTAATAGTTTACATTCTTACCCAGCCTTTTTTGGAAGGCAATATGCTTTGGTTTGACAACGTGATTGTGACCCCAATTCTTCTGGGCACTTTCTTTATGCTTCAAAAAAAGTATTTTTGGGCAGGCTTGTCACTAGCACTGGCAGCACTCACAAAGCAAACAGCGGGTTTGTTTTTAGTATTGGGTATTGCGTATTTAGTATTTCAAAGATCAAAGATCAAAAATCTAACATCTTTTCTTGCCGGTCCAGTTGTTCTCGGGCTTGTACTTGGATTTAGACTGTTAACTGAAAATCAGTTTACCGATTTTATTAATTGGACTTTGATCTATCCGGCAACAAAGTGGGGGCAGTTTCCGGGCTACATTGACTTGGCTCTTTCTCAACGTGAGCTTGTAGTACTTGTACTACTTGTGCTACCCGCCTTCGCCGCTTTGCGGCTTCGGCGAGGCAAGCCTGTGATACTTTTTTGGTACTTTCTTGTTTCGCTGGTGATGATTTACCCCCGTTTTTCCTTTTTTCATGCCCAGACAGCCATAGCCTTTGTGGCGATTATTTTTGGTTTGGTTACCTCCCGCGCGCGGCTTACTTATTTACTCTTGATTATTGTTGCGATCTCCTTGCCTGCAATCAGACTTAATTGGCAGAAACCACCACGCTTTTATGGCGCCAACGAACAGCAATTAGCCCAAGTTATCAAAAATAAGACCGCCTCGGATGACAAAATATACTTGCTTAATTTATCCTCTCAATATTATGTTTTGGCTGACCATCTGCCAGCTAAACCCTGGAGTGATAATTTTGGTTGGTATTTTGCCATGCCGGGTGTAGAAGAAGAACTGATTTTGAGATGGGAAAAGAATCCACCGTCGGTTATTTTCTGGAGGGATGCCGAGCCGGGAGCTTGGTGGGAATTGGGGACATATGAACCGCCCAAACTTACAAATTTCATTCGCGCAAATTATACTAGGAAGGAGGAGATTCAAAAGGGAATCTGGCTATGGAGAAAAAATTAAAAATTGCTTTTTTGAGTTTTTTTAGTGGAGAGATTGAACGTGGAGTTGAAGTATACGTGCACGAGTTAGCTAACCACCTAGCGGATTTTGGACATGAAGTACTGGTAATTCAGAATGGTCTTAAGGTGGAAGGATCAAAATACAAAACAATTTCCATTGGAATGAAAATTTGGGGCGGACTGGGTAGTTACGGTCCAGCAACCTGGCCATATTATCATTTTCTCAATGGTGTCTTTACTTTGAGAGCACTTAAATTTATTAAAGAGGATTTAGACGTGGTTTTTCCTACGAACAATATGCTTCAGAGCTTATTTATCAAAATTTGGTCGATGAAAAATAAAGTAAAATTCGTGATTTCTGCCCAATCTGGATTAGGTCTTGACGACAGAATAAATGCGTGGTTGTTTCCCGATGCTTTTGTAGCCCTGACTGGATTCCAGGAGAGATGGATACAAAGAAATAACAGCAAAATTAAGACAATAGTAATCCCGAATGGCGTAAATGTTAGTGAATTTGGTTTGCAAGTTAAACCATACAAGCACAATCTGCCTGGTAAAGTTATACTAAATGTCGCTGCGCTTACTTTTTGGAAACGCCAGGAACTAGCCATAAAAGCTGTTTCGAGATTAAAAGATATATCGTTACTTTTAGTTGGACAAGGGGAAGATAAAGAAAAATTGGAGAGGTTGGGGAAACGGTTTTTACCGGGTAGATTTAAGATTATCTCTTCGCGTCATGACGAGATGCCCTCTATCTACACTTCGGCTGATGTTTTTACTTTTCCAACAGCGAGCTGGGAAAGTTTTGGGATAGTTTTAATTGAGGCCATGGCAAGTGGTTTGCCGGTCGTGGCTGCAGACGATCCCATTAGGAGAGAAATTGTTGGTGATGCTGGCTTGTTTGTTGATCCAACAGATACGAAGGCTTATGCCGCAGCGCTTCAAAAAGCTTTGGATGCCAATTGGGGAGACAAGCCCCGCAGGCAGGCTGAAAAGTTTGATTGGGACAAAATTGCACTAAAATATGAGAAACTATTTTTAGAATTATGCTCAAAAAGATAGATTTTCAGGCAGTTAAAATTACTTTAGTTGGAATTATCGTTTTAATTGGTTTCTCGTGGTTGCTTTCTTGGTTGGGGGCAAAGCTGTTGCCACAAGATGAAATTCGAAATTTTGTAGAGAAAATGGGAATTTTTGGTCCACTGGTTATAATTTTACTTAAATCAGCAACTCTCATATTTGCCCCATTGGGGGGGAATCCTGTCTATATCGTGACGGGATTTTTATATGGTTTTATTCCAGCACTCGTAATCACTCTTTTGGGTGATTTATTAGGAAGTACAATTTCATTTTGGGTTTCCAGGAGATTTGGTAAGCAAATAGTTGTTAAGTTGGCTGGTAAAAAGTCTATCTCCACTATTGACGCGATATATGAAGAGATCGGTGGCTGGAGAGGTTTTCTATTGGCCTCTTTTTTTAGCCTTGCGGATTATGTCAACTACGCGGCGGGTCTAACAAAGATTCCCTATTCTAAATTCTTGTTGGTTGTTTTTTTATTTAGGATTCCTGCTAACGCCGCGATTATTTCTCTAGCCTTCTTTGGTGATTTGGCAGGATTTATAAAATTGGGTTATCTTGCCGTTATTTGTGTTTATCTATTAGCCCTCGGTATATATTGGTATAAACTCTCAAAGACAATTAAGAGCAATAAAGCTCTAGAAGATAACTAACTATGAAAGTTTCAGTAATCATACCTACCCACAACGAAGAGAAAGTGATTGGGGAGTGTTTGGAGTCCTTAAAGTTACAAAGTTACAAAGATATGGAGGTAGTTGTCGTGGATGATGGGAGTACTGATAATTCAAAAGTTAAAATTCAAAAGTCAAAATTCAAAAGTCAAAATTTTAGATTTTTAAAGCAAAGCCATAAAGGAGTCGGAGCTGCCCGTAACTTGGGATCAGAAAAAGCATCGGGAGAAATTTTGGTCTTCGTTGATGCGGACATGACTTTTGCAGAAAACTTTATTACCAAGTTGGTGCAGCCCATTATCGACCAAAAAACTGTGGGAACTTTCAGTAAAGAAGAATACTTGGCAAATAAAGATAATGTTTGGGCCAGGTGTTGGAATATTAATCGCGGCTTGCCATTAGACCGCATGCTTCCCAAAAACTATCCTGATAAACAGAAAGTTTTTCGGGCTATCAAAAAAAGCGCTTTTGAAGGGGTGGGAGGATTTGATGAGCAAGCTGGTTACACCGACGACTACAGCCTTTCTGACAAGTTAGGAGTAAAGGCAGTCGCCGCGCCCGGAGCCAAGTTCTATCACAAAAACCCAGATAGCCTGAAAGAGGTATTTATCCAATCAAGGTGGGTGGCCAAGCGAAAGTATAAGTTGGGGATAGTGGGTAGTGGGATAGCGTTAGTAAGGGTGTTCCTGCCGCTCTCTTTGATTCTTGGTTTAATACTCGCTACTTACCACTTGCTACCCAAGTTTGTAATTTTCAAACTCATCAGTGACTTTGGCCAGTTTGTTGGAGTTTTGGAATATATGTTGCTTGGAAAAGTTGCTAAATAATTCGATGATTCGAATCATAGTACTGCTGGCATTGATCTTACGGCTGATCTCTTTGAATCAATCTTTGTGGTTGGATGAGGCCACAAGTGCCTTAGTGGCTAGAGATTACTCTTGGAACCTGATTTTTGGCCAGTTTCTGCCGGGGGACTTTCATCCACCGTTGTATTATATGCTTCTAAAGATTTGGGGGCTGTTTTTTGGAACTAGTGAAATAGCGCTAAGAAGTCTTTCTGTGGTTGCTGGCGTGGCGACCGTTTACTTAGTTTACAAAATAGTTAACGCAACTACGGCAGCACTCTTGCTGGCCACAAGTGGCCTGCATATATATTTTTCACAAGAGGTCAGAATGTATCAGTTAGCCTCGTTTTTTGTGGCTTTGGCGGTTTATTTTTTCGTGAAAAGTAAAAATGAGGGTGGGGTAGGGTATGGGGTGGCGCTGGCAGCAGCAGTGCTAACTCACTACTTAACTGTATTAATGTTGCCGGTTTTTTGGTTAATCGCCCGGAAAAACAAAAAATTTTATATGTCGCACAATATCATGTTTCTGGCAGGCCTTCTCTGGTTACCCACTTTCATCAAGCAACTAACCGGTGGATTGGGTGTAAAAAATATCTCCCCCGCCTGGTGGAATATTTTGGGCAAAACATCACTCAAAGAGATTGCTTTAGTACCAACCAAGTTTATGTTGGGAAGGATAAGTTTTGAGAGTGATTGGTTATATGGTGTCGTTGTGGCTGGTCTGGGAATTTTGTTTTTTTGGTTGTTGTTTAGGGCGCGTCGCGCGAACAAACTTTTTTGGTACTGGTTGATAGTTCCTGCCGGGCTGGCGGCACTTATTGGTTTCTTTGTGCCAGTGTTCAACTATTTTAGGATCTTATTTGTACTACCGGCTTTTTATATTCTGGTCGCCGCGGGAATCTCGACGTTAAAGTCAAAATGGCGCTCGGTTGTGCTGGGGCTGGTACTGACAGTCAATGTGGTTACTTCGGGAATATACCTAGTCAATCCCAAGTTCCATCGTGAGGACTGGCGGGGGGCAGTTAACTTTGTTGAAAGCCAGAAAGATGAGGGCGACATTACTCTTTTTGTTCAAGATTCACAAATGGAAGCTTACCGTTATTACGCACCGGGGGCTAAATTGGCAGGTGGCCCCGACACGCTGAAAGGTGAATTTGATACAATTTGGCTCATGCGCTATGTCCAACCGCTTTTTGATCCCAGCGACACAGTTCGCCAAAAAATCGAAAGTTTGGGATATGAAAAACAGGGTGAATATGATTTCAACGGCGTGGTAGTTTGGAGGTACGAATGAAAATTGGAATTGATGTTAGCCAGATTGTTTATGGAACGGGGGTGAGTGTTTACACCAAGAGTTTGGTTGAGAGCCTCTTAGGGATCGACAGGGAAAATGAATATATTCTCTTCGGTGGATCTCTCAGGAGGATTCATGATTTACGATTCATGATTCAGGAGTATAGAGCCAAGAAAAAAATTTACACCTTGCCGCCGACGGCACTGGATTTGCTTTGGAATCGGTTGCACATTATACCGATAGAAACTTTTACGGGGAAACTCGACGTTTATCACTCCAGTGATTGGGCTCAAGCACCAAGCAATGCCTTTAAAGTAACAACTATTCACGACCTGGTGCCTTTTAAATTTCCCAAACAAACCCACCCGCGGATTTTGGCAGTACACAAAGCCAGATTTAAGTGGATTAGAAAAGAAGTTGACGTGGTGATTGCCGTGAGTCAGTCAACAAAGCAGGATTTAATTGATTTAGGTATTGATGAGAAGAAAATTAGAGTTGTGTATGAGGCGGCCGGTGAGAAATTTGTCCCCCAAAAGAAAGACGTCATATCCGAGACTCTGAAAAGATTCGGAATTAGGGAAAACTATCTGATTAGCGTGGGTTTTGGGCCAAGAAAAAACACCAAAAAATTAATTGAAGCTTTTCAAAAAATAAAAACTAAGAATTTGAAGTTGGTTTTAGTTGGGAGAAGACAGGAAAGGATTGCTGAGCGGGGAGTAATGACTTTGGGCCGTGTTGATAGCGATCAGGATTTAGCCGCGCTTTATTCTGGGGCTGAGGCTTTGGTCTACCCCAGCCTTTATGAAGGATTTGGCCTACCAGTTGTGCAGGCCATGGCAGTAGGTTGTCCAGTTGTAACCTCTAACGTTTCCAGTCTGCCGGAGGTAGCGGGAGATGCCGCTGTTTTAGTTAATCCCAATGACACAAGCTCTATTGCCGAGGGAATTCAAACCGCTTTACGACAGACCAAGAGTCTAGCGCAAAAAGGCCTGAAACAAGCTCAGAAATTCAGCTGGGAGAAAGCAGCCCAAGAAACGTTCGGGATTTACAAAACCGCGGCTTCTAAGATCTGAATCCTCTCCCTATGATCCACCAATTGTTTTCCCTGTCGATCTGATCGATTTTGTTGAGCATCTAGTTTTCTCTCTATCCTATCGTTACTCATTTTTAATTCATCAATCTGATCACCCATATTTTCCAATACAGGAATAACGACTTCGTTTAAAGCCTCAACGACCACTTTACCAATTTCCTCTTTGTCTTTTTTGTTCATTAACTGATCTTAGTTTGTAAAAGGTTGAGTGTCAACAAAAGGCCAATTGGCCAGTATTGTTTCCCAGCCTCTACCAATGTTTTGCAGTTGCTCAAGCAACTTGGGGTTTAATAATTGAAATTGTTCGATATCTCTTAAGTCGCGTCTGATCTTTCCTTTAGCATATTCCAAATCTCCCTCTTGTGCATGGATAATGTAGTTAACGTCTGTTAAATGACTGGCAGAGTCTGCAGTTGCTAAAATCTTTGCCTCCAAACTATTTGGTATAACATCCTTACACCTGTGCGAACGGACACAATGAGTAACGTTTATGATTTTCTCCCTGGAAGCACCCATTTGATCTAAAAATTCCAACGTTTCATAAGCAGATTTTTCTGCGTGATCAATTTGTTTGTCTCCGAAAGTGTGACCAATATCGTGAAGCCAAACAGAAAGCAACACTGTTTCTTTATCGGCTTCGGGATGATCCTCTAAAATGATCAAGGTCCATTTTTCTACCTCTTCAATATGCTTTAGGAGATAAGGGTAAATCAAACTACCCTCTCTGAAAAACTTTATGAAGTGTTCTCGTGCTGCTTCGACAAGTGGGGTACGCACCGCTCGCTCGCTCATGCGGCGATATTATCATATAATTGAAACAATGTTAATTGGAATTGATGGGAATGAAGCGAATGTCAAAGAGCGCGTAGGTGTGAACCAATATGCTTTTGATATACTTTGGGCTATTTACAGACTGCGAGAAAAAGGAGAGATAAAACACAATCTCATAGTTTACCTGCAAAATCTGCCCCTGACTGATCTTCCGAAAGAGACAAATTTCTTCAAGTACAAAGTTTTACCCGGCGGACCTTTGTGGGTGTTTAGAAAACTGACTCCGCATCTTCTATTTTCCAAAAATAAGCCTGACGTTTTATTCAATCCAACTCACTATTTACCCCCAATTCTTACTATCCCAGCAGTGCTGACAATTCATGACCTTTTTTACCTCGAGAACTCGGGCCAATTCAGAAAAATAACATTTTGGCAGTTAAAGTACTGGACTGCCAGGTCGGTAAATATATCAAAATCTATCATTGCGGTCTCTAATAGTACAAAAAAAGAAATTGTACGACACTACCCTAAAGCCTCAAAGAAAATTAGTGTTGTGCTCCATGGATATGATAGGGAACGTTTCAATACCGCAGTTCCCAACGAGGATGTGCGACGCATTAAAAATAAGTATACTATAGTTTCGGATTATCTTTTGTATTTGGGGACCTTGAAACCCAGTAAAAATGTGGAGCGGCTGGTGGAAGCGTTTGTTGGTGTGAAGCAACAAAAGCCAGACATTAAGTTGGTCATTGCTGGGAAAAAAGGTTGGCTGTTTGATGAAATTTTCAAAAAAGTCCAGAAATTGGGCTTAAATGATGAGATTATTTTCACCGATTTTTTGCCAGAGGGTGATAAACCAGGACTAATGGCAGGAGCAAAAGTGCTTGTCGCTCCCTCACTCACAGAGGGTTTTGGGATGCACGCCATCGAGGCCATGGCAGTAGGTACGCCAGTTGTTGTTTCAAAAATTGACGCCTTTGAAGAGGTGGTGGGTGACGCGGGTATTTTTGTCGACCCCCAAAGCATTAGGTCAATCACGGAGGGCATTAATAAAGTTCTCAAAATGAGTCCAGATGAGTATAATAGAATAGTTAAAAGAGGCCTTGAGCATGCGGCCAACTTTTCCTGGGAAAAGGCAGCTCGTGAGACGGTTGCCGTCCTGGAGGCAGCAGCCGATAGGACCTAATATACTAAAAATGCTGCAAGATAGAATGGGTAATAAGCTGACGGCTGGCCAAGCGATACCAAAAATATTGAATCGTTTTTACAATTATTTTTTGGATTTTGAATTGATGCTGGTTCGTTGGACCGGATACATCCCGCTACACTTTTTTAGAAAAATAATTTACAGGATTGTGGGTGTCAAGATTGGTGAGGGATCAACTTTTCACATGTGGACTAACTTCTATTTACCAAAAAATGTTGAAATTGGTAAGGATACAATTGTTGGAGCTAGGGCATTTTTAGACGGCCGCGCGAGCTTAAAAATAGGAGACCACGTTGACATCGCAAGCGAGGTTATGATTTACAATTCCGAACACGATATAGATAGCGATGACTTTGGTCCGATTGAAGAGACGGTTGAAATTGGCGATTATGTTTTTATCGGGCCCAGGGTAATTATTTTGCCGGGGGTAAGAATTGGAAAAGGAGCGGTGGTAGGAGCGGGGGCAGTAGTTATTAAAGATGTACCGGAGTTTGCCGTGGTCGGTGGCGTCCCTGCGAGAGTTATTGGAGAGCGGGCCAATAAGGATCCTAAATATAAACTGGGAAGAGCCAGGCTTTTCCAATGATTAAAGCTATCCTACGAGTGGTCTATGTGATTTTTGCTGCTGGATTTTTGGCTTATCTTGCTTTACCTAGTCCGGCTTTTCCAACTCCCCCGCCTGATTCTGTTCAATCGCAAGAACTGGGAGATAGTGAGGACCTGACTAGAAGAAGAGCTTATTTCACAAATTATACAAGACAGGAAGTGTTGAACCACTACCAAAACCAATTTGGCCCCATCCCTTCTTTTAGGCTCAATTATCCACCGGAGGAGTCCCAAACCCTGATTCGGGATCAAACACGCAGTACTTTTCTGGAGGAGATAGTTCATCCATTGCGGGAGTCGATATTTGTAAACGGTTTTGAACCCACTGACCCCAAAGACGACGTTTGGTATAAAGGGGTGGATTACAGGCAAAAAATAATTATTAAATATGCCCCAAGCAACGTTTTCGTGCGCCTGGGAGTAGGGGCTTTAGCCTTGGGAGCGATATGGTTGATCTTTCGATTATAATTATTAATTACAACACACCCGGCTTGGCCCAAGCCTGTCTTGAGTCAATCATCAAGCAGACCAAAAACTTGGACTATGAGATGATTGTGGTTGATAATGGGTCGACAAAGAAAATCAAAAGTTCAAAAGCCAAAATTATTGAGAGTAAGGTGAACCTGGGATTTGCGGGGGCGAATAATTGTGGGATTAGGGAAGCAAGGGGAAAATATCTTCTTTTTTTGAACTCAGACACTTTAATTCACGATAATTTGCTGAAAGAAATGGTTAACTGGATGGAAGTCCACCCCAAGGTCGGGGTTGCAAGCTGCGCGCTTAAAAACCCTGACGGAACGCAGCAGGGGACCGGTGGCTATTTCCCCACACTTTTGCGGGTCTTTTCTTGGATGACTATTCAGGATATTCCCGGGGTGGACATCATAATCAAGCCCTTTCACCCAATGAAATCTAAGTCTTTTGCCAAGGGAACGGGTTTATACAAAAAGGCTAGAGAGCTTGACTGGGTTATGGGTGCTTTTGCCCTCGTGCGCCGGCAGGCCCTGGAGCAAGTTGGCGGCTTTGACGAGGAATACCATATGTATACGGAGGAAGTAGATCTTTTTTATAGAATCAAGCAAAAAGGTTGGCAGATATGGTACTTACCCGCTTGGAATATTACTCACATTGGGGCGGCGAGCTCAACAGCTGAGTTTCCCATACTTCAGGAGTACAAAGGGATAAAGAGGTTTTATAAGAAATTTTATCCGAAATGGCAGTATCCGATCCTGAGATTGTTACTCAGGATTGGCGCTTTAGGCAGAATTGTTCTTTTCGGTATACTAGAGGGAAGGCGGTCAGCAAAAATATATGTTAAAGCGTTTAGGGAAGCTTAAAAGTCTTTTGAAATATGGCGTGGCCGCTATTTTACTTGCCATTCCGCTCTATCCGAAATTTCCGTTTGTGGATGTCCCGGGCACGTTTGTTTCAATTCGACTCGAGGATTTTTTGGTTTTTGTAATTTTTTTAATTTGGCTAATTACTATTCTTCCGGATTGGAGAAGCCTTTTTAAAAACAAGGTGAACGTAGCAATCCTTGTTTATATGTTCGTCGGTTTTGTTTCCGTAGTTTCGGCCGTTTTTCTTACAAAGACTGTTTCCCTGCATATTGGAGTTTTGCATTGGGTCAGGAGATTTGAATATTTTGCGGCATTTTTCATTGGTGCATCGGTAATTAAGTCCCAAAGAGATTTGGCTTTTTTCAGCAAACTATTGGTGATTGTGGCTATTTGGGCTTTTGCCTATGGTATGGGTCAAAAATACTTAAGCTGGCCGATTGTGACTACGCAAAATGCCGAGTATTCAAAGGGCGTGGCGCTTCGCTACCTACCGGGAGGCCACATCCCCGCCACATTTGCGGGCCATTATGACCTGGCTTCTTATCTGGTTTTGGCAACACCCGTTCTTTTTAGCATGTTTTTTGTTTCAAACAAAAAAGAAAAAATTGTCTACCTGTTTGGCATTGGTGCCTCTTACTGGCTGATGATCAATGCCGTTTCCAGAATTTCGATTGTGAGTTTTATGGGTGCAATAACTCTAGCACTCTTGTTGATTCGTAAATACAAGGCAATCCCCATTTTCATAGTCGCCTCCGTGCTTTTGATGGCCACTTCAAGTAGCTTGATAACCCGCTATATGCGAGTGTTTCAATACCTGTTAACGAGTATTACCCCCACAGTCCAAGCGGCGGAGTTATCCATCGGCAGCGTTTTGGGAGTGGAGGACAGGTCAACCTCAATTAGGTTGAACGTTGAGTGGCCAAGGGCACTTCGGGCATTTGCCAAAAATCCGCTTTTGGGGACGGGGTATTCGTCAATTACCCTGGCTACTGACAACGATTATTTGCGACTTCTGGGAGAAACAGGCCTTGTGGGGTTTGTGGCTTTTGCCCTGATCCTCATCAGGGTTGCCATTCGTTTTTTAAAAACCATTCCTTTGCCAAAGCTTGATGTCAGGAGCGCTTATTTAGCAGGTATAATCGGAGCCTTCCCGGGAATTTTACTCAATGCCACGTTTATTGACGTTTTTGAAGCCTCAAAGTTCGCTATTCTATTTTGGCTTTTTATGGGTTTTGGTTACGCGGTCACTCGGTGGCCGTCCCGAGCGATGTCGAGGGATGAAAAGAATTGAGTACATAATTTTGTTTATTATTCTTCTGGGGGGATTTTTTGTTCGTTTATATAAAATAAACAATCCCATTGCAGATTGGCATAGCTGGCGCCAGGCCGATACTGCTTCAGTTACCAGAGAATATATTAAAAACGGGCTTAATCTGCTTGTTCCCAAGTATCACGATCTCTCCAGCGCTCAAACCGGAGTTACCAATCTGGAGGGGTACCGTATGGTTGAGTTTCCACTCTTTAACTTTTTCCATTACTTATTGGCTACCAACTTCCCGCTTAGTTTGGAAGTTTCCGGGCGATACATTTCAATAGTTGCAAGCCTGGTTTCGACGATGTTTATTTACTTACTTGGTAAAAAATATTTGGGTGATTGGGGTGGGGTTTGGGCAGCATTTTTCTTTGCTTTTTTGCCATATAACGTCTATTACTCCCGGACTATTCTTCCTGATCCCTTGGCGATTACTTTCGCTCTGGCTGCCATTTGGTTTTTCCCAAAAAGCTGGCTTTTTTCCAGTGTTCTTTTTGCAGTTTCACTTCTGGTCAAACCGTTTGTCATTTTTTACCTGCCTGTTTTTTGGCTGCTGGCCAAAAACAAAAAGCGCTTCATTTTTTTTCTGGCGCTTTCCATGGCGCCGGTTGCCGCTTGGAGGTTTTGGATTAGTCAGTTTCCGTCAGGGATTGCGCACATTAAGTGGATGTTTAATAGTGACCGGATTCTAGGCAAGCCAAGCTTTTGGCGCTGGATTTTTGGTGAGCGCATTGGCCACTTGATCCTTGGCTCGTGGGGACTCATTCCCCTTGCTCTTGGGGTTACTTCAGTAAACAAGAAAAAATTATTTCCTTTGGCATTTTTTGTCGGCTCACTTGCCTTTGTTTTTGTTTTTGCAACCGCCAATGTTCGCCACGACTATTATCAACTCTTTTTAGTGCCGTCAATCTGCTTACTTTTAGCCCAAGGGGTTCTTCGCTTACCCAAATATCTGGGTGTTTTTGCTGTAGTAATGATGTTTGTGACCTCGGGCTTTCAGATTCGTGAGTACTACAAGATAAACAACCCTGTGATTGTAGAAGCAGGGAAAGCGGTTGATGAATTAGTACCTCATGACGCTTTAGTTGTTGTTCCGTACAACAAAGACACGGCCTTTCTTTACCAAACTGCCCGGCGGGGTTGGCCCTTTGTTGATGGTACCATTGAGAATCTTATTGCCCTCGGTGCCGACTATTACGTTTCAGTAAATCTCACCGATCCGATGACTCAACAGATTGGCCAGAAATACAAAGCGCTCCAAAAAACCGACAGTTATGTCATAATCAAGCTGCGATGAAGATCCAAATGCTTGTATCGTTTTTGCCGAATGGAGGCTAATTTATGCAGTATGCGATTATCGATGAAAGCGGTCGTTTTGCCGATCCCAAAAGTAGAATTATTTGCTTCGCCGCAGTTTGTGCAGAGTCACTCGTCGGCTTGGATAAAATAATCCCTAAAATCAAACGGAAAATTCCTTTTAAGGGAAGCCGTAAGCGAGAGAAGTTTTTAGCGGAGATCAAATTTAGTCGAACAGGGGACAAAACAAAGCGGGCAGTCTTGGGAGAAATGGCTCAGCGAGAAATAGAGATATTTCTTTTGACTATCGATACGGAAGGCCGGAAGGTGGCTGACAATCCGGAAAATTACTCTTTGATCATTGCCAAACTTCTTTCTGTGGTTAGACGCAAAAACCTGCAGTTGAAACACATAATTATTGATAGACATTTTACGTGGACATCCCAAATAGAAAGGTTTAATCATCTGGTTTGTAGAAAGTTGGGAGGAGAACTTTTTATCGAACACGTGGATAGTCAGCAAAATTCAGTGGTCTCATTAGCAGATTTTGTGGCCGGAGCTGTCCGGGAGTATTATGAGGACAAAAATGAAATCTGGAAGCCTCTGATCGGAAAGAGGATTGTTTATGAGAAGAAAGTCTCTTGGAGGGAATTGAGACAACAAAAAAGGTAAAAGCTTGAAGGGGTCCTCCAAAAGAGGCGCCCTGCTTTTACCTTAGGAGTTATAATACAATGTTAGTAATAGAAAGTCAATAGCTGATGAAAATTCTTATGCTTGTTCCTTTCTTGCCCAATACCGAGACTTCGGGTGGGCAAACCCGGTGGTACAACCTCATTAAATACATGTCCAAAAGCCATGAAATTACACTTTTTTCCCTGATTAAAGACGATTCAGAGAGAAAGTTTATTCCCGAGCTTGAGAAATATTGTAAAAAAGTAAGAGTTTTTAAACGTACCAAGTCACCTTGGCATATCCGCAATTTATTTTTGGCACTAGTGCGGTTCTATCCCCTTTTGGTTGTCCGGAATTGGTCACCTAAAGAAAAGCGGGCAATTCAAGCTGAGCTGGCGCAGGAGAAGTACGATTTAATTCACGCGGAGACTTTTTACGTCATGCCCCACATCCCCAAGACTTCGGTTCCTTCAATTATGGTTGAACAAACTATTGAATACCAGGTCTATAAGCATTATGTGGATAATGAAGTTTTGCCGATTTTCCGGCCGATATTTATGTTTGACGTTATTAAGCTCAAGTTTTGGGAAGCGTACTATTGGAAGAAAGCCACCAGGGCGGTAGCCGTTAGTGAGGAGGACAAGAAAGCGATGCAGGAGCTGGTTCCCGGTATGCGGGTGGACGTGATCCCAAATGGTGTGGACTCCAAGTACTATACCCAAAAAGAAGTTGCCAAGAAATCTCCACCCCGAGTTCTTTACGGTGTTACCAATTTTGAGTGGTTGCAAAATCACGAAGCAGCAGAAATTTTGATCAAAGAAGTCTGGCCAAAAATTAAGCGAGAAATTGCTGGAGTCAAACTTTGGATAGTGGGCCGCAAAATGCCGGATTGGTTGAAAGAGATTGCGAATGAAGATGAAAGAATTGAGATTACGGAGAGTATTCCCGATCCTCGGGATGCATATCTTGCCGCTACTGTTATGGTAGCCCCCATTCGTGGGGCTGGAGGGACACGCTTAAAGATCCTAGAAGCCATGGCTGCGGGCTTGCCAATTGTTTCAACAAGTATAGGAGTGGCGGGATTGGGGCTTGATTCTGGTGAGCAGGCGCTCATTATCAACTCCAACGCCGGGTTGGCTCAGGAGGCTATAAAACTTTTGAAAAATCCTGATTTGGCCAGAAAAATTGGTGAGGCTGGCAAGGAATTTGTTCGGGAAAACTTTGACTGGAAGGCAATCGTGAAACTACACGATCCGATATATGCAGAAATCACACACAAAGCCTAAACTTTCGGTTGTAATTCTAAGTCACAACACCAAAGACTTGTTGGTTAACTGCTTGAAATCATTGGAGAAAGTAAAAAATGAAGTTGATTTTGAAACCATTGTTGTTGATAACGGTTCAACTGATGGGTCTATCAAGACCATTCGTCATGCTGAATTTATTTCAGCATCAGACTGGGTTCTGAAACTAGTTCAGAACGACAGAAATGTCGGTTTTGCGGCGGGGAATAACAAAGCCAGAGATATGGCAGGAGGTAAGTATGTACTTTTTTTGAACTCCGATACCCAAGTCTATCTAAATACACTCCCGGTGTGTATTAAATATTTGGACGAACACGAAGAAGTGGGGGCAATGACTTGTCGGTTAGAGATGCGAAACGGTAAACTGGATCCGGACTCAAGAAGATCATTTCCTACTCCGTGGAAAAGTTTTACTCATTTTTCAGGATTGGAAAATATTTTTCCTCATTCAAGCCTGTTTTCTCAATACCGCTATGGCCGAGTTCCTGAAGACAGAATTCAGGAGGTTGACGTTATTCAGGGGGCGTTCTTTTTGACCAGAAAAAAAATATTGGATAAAGTGGGTTGGTTTGATGAAGATTATTTTCTGGACGGTGAAGATATCGATCTTTGCTGGAGAATTAAAAAAGCCGGCTACAAGATAATTTACTATCCCAAAGTTTCGATCCTGCATGTCAAAAAGGGTACTAAAGGAAAAACTAAACGATCTAAACAGACCGTGACTTCGGGGATAAACGCGATGGAGGTTTTTTATAAGAAACATTTAATGCAAAAGTACCCAGCTCTTGTTAATGGACTAGTTTTTGCAGGTATTAAAATATTAAGATTTATTCGGCTAGTGCGATTTGTAGCATGAAGATATTGATTGACGCCAGATTATATGGTCTTGAAAATGCCGGGTTGGGCCGGTATGTGATGAATTTGGTTAGGCAGCTGCAGAAACTTGATAGCGAAAATAAATACACCGTTCTTCTTCGGAAAAAATATTTCAATAGTCTAAAGTTCTCCAAAAATTGGCAAAAAATATTGGCTGACTATTCCCATTACAGTCTTGCTGAGCAAACTAATCTTCCCAGGATTATTGCCAATCAGAGTCCGGACCTGGTTCACTTCCCACACTTTAACGTTCCGCTAGCATTTCGCGGTAAGTATGTAGTGACAATCCATGATATTTTGATGCACAAACAAAAGGGTAAGGAGGCAACAACCTTGTCTCTGCCTAAGTATTTAATTAAAAGGGCAGGTTATAAAATGGTTTTTACCAAAGCCGTCCGCGGCGCAACTAAAATTATTGTCCCGAGTCATTTTGTTAAGAAAGAAATTGTTGACTCTTACAGACTAGATCCAAACAAGGTAACAGTAATTTACGAAGGAGTGGGGCTATGAAAAAACCTTATTTTCTTTATGTCGGTAACGCTTATCCACACAAAAATTTGCAACGGGCAGCTGAGGCGGCTTTGGCAGCCAGACAAACACTTTTTATTGCTTCATCCAGAAATATTTTTACCGAAAGACTGGAAAAAATGATTAGAGAGTTAAGGGCGCAGGACTACGTCAAGCTTTTGGGCTTCGTGCCGGATGATAAGTTGGCGGCTTTGTATAGAAACGCAATAGCTTTTGTTTGCCCGAGTACTTATGAAGGCTTTGGTCTGCCGGGGCTTGAGGCCATGGCAGCGGGGACGTTGGTTTTGGCAAGCAACATTCCGGTCTTTAAAGAAATTTATCAGGATCATGCGCTTTATTTTAATCCTTACGACTTTTCGGCAATTGCCGCGGCGATGAAAGACGCGCTGGAGATGTCGCCGTCGACCCGCACCGTCCACATCAAAGCTGCTCAAAAATTTGTCCGGCGCTACTCCTGGTCCCAAATGGCCAAACAAACCCTCAAAGTCTATAATGAAGCATGAATGGGAAGACTCACGTTGAAGTTGACCAAAGCGGCAAGATTGGTGACACTAAAGTACCCACGGTGCTTGCTTTTTCAAATTTGGAAAATTTTTCAATACTGGTTTCTGCGACTGAGAAACGTAAATGTATTTTGATACTTCGCAGGAAGGGTAAGCTAAGTAAGAGGTTTTATCTGAAATTATTCGCCGCTTGCTTATTTCTATTGCTTGAAAGAGATATAAAGAGTTTTAATAGGGTAATTGTAGATATCGAATACACTGGCCATAACGATAAGGTAAAAGGATACTTGTTAAATTTATTTAGCAAGAAAAAAGTTGAATTGGAAAGCGATATCATCCAATTTGGTTTAATTCATCGCGGAAAAAGGAAACCCAAAGCTCATGACAAAGCATATTTTACTTTTAAAGGGGACGTAAAGCCGGACAAAGTGATTAAAGCTGAACAATTATTGAAGCTGTTGGAATAAAAAAAGATCGGGGACCCCTTTCGGGGGAAACCCAGTTCAGCTCACGGAGTGATTACCGTGGGGTCCCTGAGCCACCCGATCTGAAAGTATATTAGCAGAATTAATGAAGTTTGTCAATGAAAATAGCTATTGTCTATGACAGGGTGGTGAAGTGGGGTGGGGCAGAGCGGGTGCTTTTGGCTTTAAATGAATTTTTCCCCCAGGCCCCGCTTTATACTGCGGTTTACAATTCCAAAACTGCTCCCTGGGCCGAAAAATTTCCAAAAGTTGTTACTTCCTTTTTGAATAAAATTCCGGGAGCCAAAAACAGTCACGAAAAGTTAGCGCTTTTTATGCCTCATGCATTTGAGAGCTTTAATTTTTCCAAATATGATTTGGTAGTTTCTGTGACCAGCGAGGCGGCTAAGGGGGTTATCACTAACCCAAAAACAAGGCACATCTGTTATTGTTTAACTCCAACTCGCTACCTCTGGAGCCACTACAATGAATACTTTTCTCATCCTCTGGCGCGCAGGCTATCTCGTCCGGCCGTGAATTATCTTAGAAGGTGGGACACACTTGCTGCCCAACGGCCGGATCAGCTGGTTGCCATATCCAATGAGGTTAAAAACAGAATAACTAAGTACTATAACCGGGAGTCTATCGTAATACATCCACCGGTAGATCATCTACCACTTTCCACTTTCCACTTTCCATTACCAATTTCCAATTTCTATTTACTAGTTTCTAGACTCGTTCCCTATAAAAAAGTGGATTTGGCAGTTAAGGCTTTTAATGAGTTGGGATTGCCATTGGTGGTTGTTGGGACCGGGAGCGAAGAAAAAAGGCTCAAAAGAATGGCTGGCAAAAACATTATTTTCACGGGCCATTTGACAGACAGTCAGCTTGCCGACTACTATAAAAAGGCACGGGGATTTATTTTCCCCCAGCGTGAGGACTTTGGAATCGCGGCTGTTGAAGCGCAGACCCACGGAGTGGGCGTCATTGCTTTTGCCGGAGGCGGCGCGCTGGATACGGTCACGGCTGAAACCGGAGTCTTTTTTAAAAAGCAGGGCAAACAGGATTTGATCAAAGCAATAAAAGAGTTTGAAACAAAAAAGTTTGAAGTACGAAGAATAAAGCAAAATGCCAAAAGATTTTCAAAAGAAAGATTTAAAAAAGAATTTCTGAAATTGATTGATAAACTATGAAAATCGTGATATTTGCGGGTGGTTATGGAACTAGAATGTGGCCTGCGAGCCGAAAATCTTTTCCCAAGCAGTTTTATCCGGTAATCAGGGGAAAATCGTTTTTTCAACAGACCGTTGCTCGATTCAAAAAGAAATATAAGTCTGAAGATATTTACGTTTCTACGGAGGATGCATACGTAAAACTTGCAAGAGAACAAGCTCCAGATATTCCTGCAAAAAATTATATAGTAGAACCTGAGAGAAGAGACCTTCTGGGCGCAGTAGGTTTAGTTGCTGCTGTTATTGACAAGCACAGCCCCGGATCTGTGATGTTTTTTTCTTGGTCAGACCATTTTATAAATGAAGAAGAGGAGTTTTTAAGGGCGGTGCAAGTTGCTGGTGACTTCTGCAAAGAAACCGGTAGGCCAGTCTCTTTGAATGAGAGACCTACTTTCCCATCAACGGCACATGGCTGGGTTCAGATGGGTAAGAAAGTTGACACGCGAGAGAGAAAGGATTTGTACCAGATTCAAAAGCATGTGGAAAAGCCTGATTTAAAAACTGCCAAGAAATACTTTAAGGACGATACTTGGTTGATTCATACTGGATACGGGGCTTGGAGATCAGACTTGATGCTTTCATATTACGAGAAGTATCGTCCAAGTGAGCATGAGGGTTTACTGAAGATCCAAGAGACTTGGGGAACGGACTCAGAAAGAAAGGTGCTGGAGAGAGAGTATGGTTTATTTGAAAAGATTTCTGTTGAATACGGGTTGTTTGAAAAGTTACCTAATGATTTAAGATTGACCATTCCTATCTCGGTTGGCTGGGAAGATGTAGGGACTTGGAAGCTTTTTTTTGATGCAATGAAGGAAGGAAATGAGAAAAATGTAATTGAGGGAGGGGCAGAGGCAGAGTTCGTTGAGTCAGAAGGTAACTTGGTTTATGCAAGAAGAGGCAAACTAGTCGGGATTGTGGGTATGAATAGCCTAGTTGTTATTGATACTGATGATGCTCTTTTGGTTGTTCCAATGGATAAAACAGAAAAAGTGAAACAAATGTTTAAGAAGATCGAGACGGAAAAGTCAAGATATGTTGAATAGACTTTTATAGTATAATGCCACCTGCCCAATATGTGGTACAGAATTATAAAAAGAATAATAGATCTGGTTAGCACCATAATTCTTCTTATTATTTTCTCCCCGATTCTCATTGTTTCCGCAATTTTCATTAAGATTACTAGCCGTGGGCCGGTCTTTGCCGACACCCCCAAGCGCGTAGGCCTTGGGGGCAAGCATTTTTATGCATATAAGTTTAGGACCATGATCCCCAATGCTTACGAACTCCTCCGAAAAGATCCCAGATTTGCCAGAGCCTATAAAGAACAACAGGAGGCCGGAAACTACAAAATAATGAACGATCCCAGAGTAACATCCGTAGGGAGGATCCTGCGCAAGCATTCAATTGACGAAATTCCACAGCTTTTTAACGTTTTAAAAGGGGAAATGAGCCTTGTGGGTCCGAGGCCCTACTATGAAGAGGAGCTAATTAAACAGCAGAGGAAGTACCCCGGAACCCGCGAGCTGGTAAAAGAAGTTTTAACCGTTAAACCCGGAATTACGGGCTTTTGGCAGGTATCGGGACGAAGTGAGGTAACCTTTGACAAAAGGATTGAGATGGATGCTTACTATGCCCGGAAAAAATCAGTCTGGCTTGATCTTCTGATTCTGGCCAAAACCCCCTGGGTAATGGTTAGTGGAAAAGGTGCCGCTTAATAGTGTAGAGTTAAAAAAGTATGGAAATACCACAAATTAAACCGGACGAGTTGGTCAAAAAAAGTTTCAAAGAAAAATTGGTAAGTTTTGTTAAAAAGCGAAAGTGGGTTTTGGTGGGTGTGGGGGTAGGGTTGGCGGTTTTTATGGCAGCAATTATTATTCCTGGCCTTTTGGTTTATAAAAATGCCAGGGCGCTCACGGCCTCAGCCAGAAAATTAGAGTCAGTGGTCAAGGACGAACAAAATATCATCAGAGTTAGGGAAGAAATTGGAAATGTAAGAAGTGATCTGACCTCCTTACAAAAATCATACAAAATTTTAGGCTGGACTCGAATCCTACCGCTTGTAGGTGGTTACTATCGTGATGGGGATGCGGTGATGAAGGCCGGGCAGCACGGCTTGGATGCCGCGGAAATTATTATCACAACGGTTGAGCCCTATGCTGACATAATTGGTTTTACGGGGGATCCGAGCAAAGAGGCCCAAAGTGGAGAAGAGAATGCCAATGACAGAATTGAGTTTATTGTTGCTACAATTGACGACGTTATTCCCCAACTTGAAGAAATTAGCCAAAAAGTAAAATTGGCGCAGGCCGAAATTGACAAGGTTAACCCCAACCGTTATCCCGTTAAAGTTGCCGGTCGCGAGGTTCGCAACAAAATTAAAGATGGGGTGGCCATGGTTGATCAGGGAGCAAGTTTAGTGGAAGACAGCATCCCGCTTCTGCGCGTTGCTCCCTACCTGATGGGTATTGATGGTGATAGGGAATACTTGATCCTTTTCCAAAATGATAAAGAACTGCGGCCCACTGGCGGCTTTCTCACGGCCTATTCTTTGGCCGATGTATCCGAGGGGAAGTTTTCACCCGTGGCTTCGGATGACATTTACCATCTTGACGGTAGGTATACCCCTTCTGTCCCCGCGCCTGATCCGGTAGTTAAATACATCAAGGGCCCATACGTTCTGAATAAAAATGTCAGGTTAAGAGACATGAACTTTAGCCCCGATTTTGCTGAATCGATGGATCTTTTTGTCGAGGCTGCCGAGAAGGCAGGTATCAGAGACATTGACGGAGTGATCGCCGTTGATACCCAGGTTTTAGTCAATTTATTGGACGTTTTGGGCCAAATTGGGGTTCCTGGTTTTGGCAACTTTAGTACCGAGATTGATCCAAGGTGTGATTGCCCACAGGTTATTTATGAGCTGGAGAGTTTTGCTGACCAGGAGGGTCCGGTGATCTGGGATCCGTTAACGGGAGAAATTATTTTGGCCCCGCCTAATATGGACAACCGCAAGAAGATTGTCGGGCCTTTGATGAATTCAATTTTAAGCAATGCCCTAGGTCAGCCCAAAGAGAAACTGCCCGACCTTTTTGAGGCAGCCTTTAAATCTCTTTTGGAAAAGCACGTTCTTCTTTATATGCTCGATGATGAAGCTCAGGCAGGCGTGGAGTCGTTTAACATTGCCGGGCGGATTAAAGAATATGGTGGGGACTACTTGCACGTTAATGACGCCAACTTGGGTGGTAGAAAATCTAATCTATATGTCAACCAAGAGGTGGTGCAAAACATTGAGGTAGCGCCCGACGGCAGCGTTACCAAAACCCTGACCATTACTTACAAAAACACCAAAGATTACGACGGTTGGCTCAACTCGGTTTTGCCTAACTGGACCAGGATTTATGTACCTCGTGGCAGTGAGTTAATTGACAGTAGTGGTTTTGAGGACAAAGCCCAGCCGTATGAAGATCTGGGCAAGACAGTTTTTGCTGGTGGATTTGAACTGCGGCCCAATGGTGTGGTTCAGATTGAGGTAGTTTATAAATTGCCTTTTGGTGTGGATGATGAATACAAGATGCTAATTCAAAAACAGCCCGGCAAAGACGCGCCACTTTATTCCATTGAGCTAGGGAAACAATCGGAAGAATTGTTTTTACGAACAGACAAAGAATTTCGCTTCAGGATATGATTAGGGGCTTCAAGGACGAGGGAATAGTGCTGGCACGCAGGAACTACTCGGAAGCAGACAGGATACTAGTGCTTTATACCAAAAATTGTGGGAAACTTTCCATGATTGCCAAGGGAGTCAGAAAGCCCAGTAGTCGCAAGCGGGCCAGTATTGAAATGTTTAGCAAAATTAACTTTCAAGCGGCCACTGGTCGGGGACTGGATATCTTAACTGAAACCGAGATACTGGATTCATTTGATGAAATACGCTCCAACTTGCCCAAAGTTTCCGTAGCTTATTTTTTTTGTGAGGTGGTTGGTAAAATTACTCGGGATGATGAGAGAAATGCCAGTTTATACAGCCTCTTGATTGATTACTTAGGAAAGCTAAAAACTTCTTTGAATTTACGGACTTTGCGGGCGGAATTTACCAAGGATGCGTTGGTATTAAGCGGCTTTTGGCCCGAGGGTAAACCCTTGGATGATCCGGATCAGGCACTTGAATCTGTGACCGAAAAAAAAATTAATTCGATTCGGGTTGGAAAGAAGCTCACTAGCTAGTATAATAAACACCAATGGCAGATAAAAAGGTCGCGTTAAACGCGATGGATAAAATCGTTTCCCTGGCTAAAAGAAGAGGGTTTATTTTCCCCGGCAGTGAGATCTACGGCGGTTTAGCAGGTTTTTGGGACTGGGGGCCACTGGGAGTTGAGCTTAAAAATAACATCAAGCGTGAGTGGTGGAAATCAATGGTTTATGAGAAAGACGACGTCGTTGGTCTTGACGCGGCTATTATTATGAATCCCGAAGTCTGGAAAGCCTCCGGCCACACCGAGGCTTTTACAGATCCCTTGGTGGAATGTAAAATATGTCATAAGCGCTTCCGTGCTGATCACAAAGATAAATTAGAAGAACACGAGAAAGAACACGACAAGAAAGTTGAGTGGACAAAGGCCAAAACATTTAATCTTTTAACTGAGGTCTACTTGGGAGTGATCGAACCGAAACAAAAGACCTATTTAAGGGGCGAAATCACCCAGGGAGTATTTGTGAACTTTCAAAATGTTCTGGCTTCTAGCCGTATTAAAATCCCTTTTGGGATTGCTCAGATTGGTAAAGCTTTCAGAAACGAAATTACTCCGGGCAATTTTACTTACAGGAGCCGTGAATTTGAGCAGATGGAACTTGAGTTTTTCATTAAACCGGATGAGAAAGAAGGCAAGAAAGTTTTTGAAAATTGGAAAAAAGAAAGGCTCGCCTGGTACGTATCTTTAGGGATGACCAAAGATAAATTGAGGTTTAGGGAGCACGCTCCCGACGAGCGCGCTCACTACGCTAAGTTTGCCCAGGATATTGAATACGAAGCGCCGTTTGGTTGGAGTGAGTTTGAGGGGATTCACCACCGAGGGGACTGGGACCTGGGAAGGCATAAATTAATATACAAAGATGAGGAGACGGGGGAGGAATATACGCCGTGGGTAATTGAGACTTCAGGTGGAGTTGACCGCACGGCCTTATTTTTCTTGCTTGACGCTTACCATGAGGATACGGATAGAATTGTTCTGAAATTACACCCTAAACTGGCTCCTTATAAAGTTGCGGTTTTCCCGCTTTTGGCTAATAAGCCGGAGTTGGTGAAAAAGGCGAGGGGGATCTTCGACCAGCTCAGATTCTCGTTTCACTCGACCTGGGATGAACGAGGGAACATTGGTAAGCGCTACTTTAGCCAGGATGAGATCGGTACACCCTGGTGCATTACAGTTGACTTTGAGACTTTGGAAAATGACACTGTCACCATCCGTGATCGCGATACCATGAAGCAAGAAAGGGTGGCAGTTGACAAGGTTTCTGATTATCTTCAGAATAAATTACAGTGAAGAAGTGGATGATTCCAGTGGGAATTTTTGTTTTAGGGGCACTTGTTTTTGCCGGTGTTTATTTTTTTGTCATTAGGCCAAACAAAAATGTTTCTCTTGAAGATGAGGATGCCAAAGTCCCTCCCATCCCCCTGGAAATGCGCCCGGTGGCTTCTCTGACTCCCAGTATTGATGGTCATTGGCTCAAGTTGGTTATTGAGGGCATTAAGATTGAAGCTTACTCTATGGATTATGAACTTTTGTATAAAGTGGGCGACGGCCGCACTCAAGGCGTGCCCGGGACGATTCAATTGAAGGGCGAGAAGTCTCTGGAGAGGGATTTGCTTTTGGGAAGTGAGTCCTCCGGTAAGTTTCGGTATGATGAGGGGGTTGAAACGGGAACTTTGACACTGCGTTTCAGAAATGATAAAGGCAAGCTGGTTGGTAAGCTTTCAACCGATTGGCACCTTGTGACCGACACCGATGAGCTCACAAGTGTTGATAACAAGTTTACTTATAATTTGACTAAGGCCTCAAAAGGAACCTGGTTTGTGGTGATGGAAACTTTTGGGTTACCAGATGAGGCTCCAGGAACACTAACAATGGGTCCGTATGGAGTGTTTGCCTCGGAAGAAGGATCCTTTGCCGGTACAGCCAGTAATATGACTCACTTCTGGTCTGGCTCAGCCTGGAAAGAAATCTCAAGTAGCAAATCTTCGGACGTAGGCATATTTATCCAAGTAGCTTCAGAGTAATCTCATACACTCCGGGAGTGTAAGTTAGCGTTCAATGATGAGGTGCTCTATCCTTTTTAACTCTTTTTGATGGTTCGCGTGGTTAATCAGGAAGTTCAAGTAATCTTTGGAATCTTTAAATAATGAAAGAATGCTTTCTTGTTTGCATATTTTTCCGGAGATTCCTAAGTACTCGGGTAGTGAGGACCAGGGATATTTAATCAGATCTTTTATATCTTTGATAATATTTGAAGAATACGGATTCAAATGGATGTATCGACTAAGGTGTAGTAGTTGTTCTTCGCTTTCTACTTTCACTGCTTTAAATGAGCCCTGCAAAAGAGGGCCAATTCGTTCGTGTTTAGTGTTAAAGTAACGTGAATAACTGACTTGGAATTTCCTCATGAAGTTTGAAATACCGTTGTTTACATTTTGTTTGAGAAGGAAGTGAAAATGATTGGGCATGAGACAAAAGCAAATGATGTCGACAAGCTTTTTTTGTTTGAGCGTTTCTCGAAGGAGTTTCTGGCGATTATCCCTAGCCAGGAGGAATAACTGAGAATATCTAACTGGTGGCTCAATTGAAAGATAAAACTTTATAGTTTCAAGGACTCTTTGGTAATCACGTTTATTGGTAAAGATTGTGCGTTTATTTACTCCTCGATTGTAAATGTGATAGAGACACTCATTTGCCAATACTAGACGCCTTCTGGGCATTACTTATCTTAACACTCCCGGAGTGTAAGTGGTAGTGGTACTTGACATGCGTGAAAAGATGCGGCAGAATGATATAAAGTAGTGTCAAGTGGCACTAAGTGGTGAAATAATATGTTAAACTGCCCTAAATTACTCCATGTTAATTGGTCAATACACGGGCCGGCTCAATCTCAAACGGCGGGTGGCTATTCCCAAAAAATTTATTCAGAAGTTAGGCAACAGACCAATTATGGCCAAGTGGTACGAGAATTGTTTGGTTTTGGTGTCGAATGAGGGCTGGAAGGAACTTTTAAAAAGAATTGGCAGTAGCCAGAAACTGATGATTGCGCCGGTGAGGGATATTGACCGTTTTGTTTCCGGTTCTGCCTTTGAGTTGGAGGCAGACATCCAGGGAAGGGTTATTATTCCCGATATCCTGTCAAAATTTGCGGGATTGGGTGAAGAAGTGGTTTTTCTGGGGCTTGGCGACCGGGTTGAAGTTTGGAATAGGGAGACTTGGGAGGCCAAAGAGACAAAAATCATGGATGAGGCCAAAGCGGCTCTGGAAGAAATCGCAAAAAATGAGTGAGCATACAAGTGTACTTTTGTCGGAGGCCATAGAGGCTTTGCACATTAATAAGGGCGGCAAATATATTGATGCAACGGTGGGAGCAGCGGGCCATACTGCGGCAATTCTGAAAGCAGGTGGAGTTGTTTTAGGGATTGATGATGATCCAATAATGCTGGCACTTGCCAAGAAAAAGTTGTCTGGTGAAACCAGGTACCGGCTGGTACCTGGAAATTTTAGGAACCTGAAAACAATTGCTCAGGGTCAAGGCTTTGACCGAGTCGACGGGATTTTATTTGACTTGGGAATCTCAACCATTCATTACGCCGATGAACGGGGGTTTTCTTTCTCCGAAAGCGCTTCGCTTTTGGATATGAGGTTAAACCCTCAAACTCAAGCGGTGACGGCGGCGGATTTAGTCAATAGTTTGCCTGAGAGTCAATTGGCGGTTCTTTTTGAAGATGTCATGACTTTTAAACCGGCTAGACGGCTGGCAAACAAAATCGTTAAAGCCAGGAGCGAGAAAAAGATCAAAACGGTTGGTGATTTTTTGGAAATTGTCGGGGAGGGAAGAAAGCCAATGATGGCCCTAAGAATGGCGGTTAATTCGGAAGTGGAGAACCTTAAAGCCGCGCTGCCGCAGGCGCTTTCGCTTTTGAAAACTGGTGGAAGACTGGTAGTTATTAGCTTTCACTCTGGAGAAGACAGAATAGTGAAAGAGTTTTTTGGACGCTTTGGCAGGCCTGCTCGGCCAGTTATTGCCAGCCAGGCTGAAGTAATCAAAAATCCAAGTGCCAGAAGCGCCAAAATGCGAGTTTTAATTAAAATATGACAAAGAAAATAATAATATTGGTGAGTTTGCTTGCCGTGGCAACAGTGATTCTTGCTATCGATTCTTCCGCGAAGGGTGCGGTTTTAGCAAGCCTGGAGAATGAAAGTGTAACCTTGGAAAAGGAAAACAGGCAGCTAAAAGATGATTTGGTTTCGGCAACGTCGCTTACTAATACCCAGAAAATTGCCGAGGAGGCGGGGCTAATTAAGCCTGAGAAAATCATTTACTTGAATATTTTGGAACCTGTGGCTTCTCTTCAATGAGAGGAAGAATAAAACTTCTGGGTTTTGCGTTTTTAATTTCATCGGCGGCGCTTATCGTCAGACTTTTTTTTTGGCAAATAATAAAGTCACAGGAACTAGCTAATTGGGCTCGACTTCAACAAACGTCTGGTAGACAGCTCCAAGCCCCCAGAGGCAACATTTTAGCCTCAGATGGAGGCTTTCTGGCCGCTACGACTCAAGGCTGGCTGGTGTATGCGAGTAAATCCGATGTGGTTAGTGATGCCAAGACACTAGCCAATAAACTTGCACCCTTTTTTGTTGATGACCCCTCCCTACTTTTGGCAGAAGTTGCCAGAGTTCAGGACTTACTTAGCGAAAATGGTTCAGTCTGGATACCGCTAAAACACAGAGTGGAAGATGAAACCAAAAGTACTATTGAAGCAATGAATCTTGCCGGAATTGGTTTTGAGCCCGAGGATTTAAGAAGTTACCCCGAGGCTTCGATTGCGGCGCAAGTTTTGGGCTTTGTGGGTAAGGACGATGAAGGTTTGGACAAGGGCTATTTTGGCGTGGAAGGTTATTATGACCTGGAGCTCTCCGGTAAAGAGGGCTTTTTGCAAAGGGAGTCAGACGCCAGAGGCATTCCCATTTTGTCAGGGACTTCAAGAGAAATCTCGGCAGTGGGTGGAGTGGATCTTTTGACTCACTTAGATAAAACTATTCAACTGATTGCCGAAAAAAAGCTCACAGACGGCATTGAAAAATATGGCGCTAAATCAGGTTGGGTAGTGGTTATGAACCCTAAGACCGGCGCAATTGTGGCCATGGCTGCCTGGCCCAGTTACGACCCGGCGGAATATTGGACTTTTGGCAATGATTATTTTAAAAATCCCGTCATTTCGGACAGTTTTGAGCCGGGAAGCATTTTCAAACCCTTGGTGATGGCCTCAGCTTTGGACGCTGGTGCCGTCGAGCCTGATACTAAATGTGATATTTGTGGGGGGCCGGCAAAGATCGACAAATATTCAATTGAAACCTGGAATAAGGAGTACCGGCCTGACTCGACTATGACAGACGTCATTGTTCATTCCGATAACGTGGGCATGGTCTTTGTCGGTAATCGCTTGGGCGCAGACCGTCTTTATGACTATTTGTCGAAATTTGGCATCGGGCAAATGACGGGCATTGATCTCCAGGGTGAGGCCAATCCCGGAATCAGAGAGAAAGGGACTTGGAATATTGTTGATTTGGCCACGGCCAGTTTTGGGCAGGGCATTGCGGTTACTCCGATCCAAATGATTAGAGCCATTGGGGTAATTGCCAATGACGGCGTGATTATGGAACCGCAAGTGGTGGATAAAATTGCGCTTGATGGTTGGCAAAGCGACATAAAGCCTTTAGCCGGTGAGCGTGTGATTTCCAAGAAAGCCGCGGATGAAATAACCGCCATGATGGTGCTGGCAGCCAGCGAAGGGGAGGCCAAATGGACGGCCATCGGCGGCTTCGGCGTGGCAGGCAAAACGGGGACGGCACAGATTCCGGTTAAGGGTCACTACGACGAAGACAAGACAATTGGTAGCTTTGTCGGCTTTGCTCCGGCAAATGACCCAAAGTTTGTAATGCTGGTTTCTTTGACCGAGCCTCAAAGCTCGCCTTGGGCCTCTGAAACTGCTGCCCCATTGTGGTTTTCCATTGCCAACGAACTTTTTGTATATCTTGGTATCCAACCTAAAAGTTGATTGTTATTGATATAATTTACAGGCGTTGGTTATGAAAAAAATTGTATGCGTTAGCTGTGAGCTATGATAATGAAAATTTTTGGGAGTGGTCCTGTAAAAATATTATTGTTGGGTCAATTTGATGGGCTAAAAGTTTTATCCAAAAAACTAAGTAATTTGTCAATAGTTGTGGTTTTTGATAAAAATATTGGAAATATAAAACACTTCGTTAAGGTTCAAGATAGGCCGTTTGGGTTAGTTCTTGATTTATCTGTGAATCATGGTCAAGTGTTTAGTTCCAGCACACGAAAAAGTGAAATTTTAAAAAAAACAGGATTAGACTTGCCAGTAGCTAAGAAAGACAAATCTTTTGTAGATTGGGTTAATTTTACATATGAATTACCTGCTTTTGAAATTGGTGCCAAGGTTGATGGCTTGGATGAAATTGTTACGAAAATGTTAACTTACTTTAATGGCAAAGAAGATTAGAATGACAGAAAGATCATACGCAGTAAGGGTAATCGGGACTGCAGAGGAGCCGGCGTGGCGAGCTAAACAATTTTTACGTGAAGAGAAAATTGTGTCAGAAAAATTGATTGGGGCAATCTTATTACCTGAAGTTCTGCCAGGGCTGTATATCAACCAGAATGGAAATGTGAGCTTTGTGGAATTTGAAAATAAGGGAGTGGTGGATCACACTGGCTATTCGGCTGAAGAAATGCGCTCTCATGGTTGTGGAATATCAGTCTTGCATATGTGTTTGGGAACTTTGTCAGATAATTATCAAAAAACATTTAAAAGTGTTGGCGCATTGGCTATTCATGCACTTTCACACCATCGAAATGACTTTGTCGTTAATGGGGTAGTGACGAGGGTTGGTACTCCGGTATTTAACTTGAAAACTGGTTGGTATCATGATGCTTTGGTTCATACTGCTATAGAAACAACGCAACTTGATGTTTTTAGGTTAGAAAATTTGCAGGGGATGGAAGAAATAGTCGTTATCGCAAATGGTTTAATCAACGATGGCAAATGCCCTTTGGTAATTTTGTCTGTAAAAAACAAGTTTTGGAGGTTGAAAAATGAGCCAGAATCAATGATGACCCATCTTGTAATCGTGAACGGGTTTAATTTTGATAACGACGGCAATCTCAAAGAAATAAGAGTTACGGATCCATTTGCACTTAATCAAGGTAAGAAACTAAATCAATGGGTGGAAGTTAACGAGAGAGTAAGGGAAGCATTTACAGGCAGAGCTATTTTTGTGGTGGGAGAAGATGAAAATTAATTCAGCAGTTCGTTGGTGGTTTGGGGGGAATTTTCCCGAGGCTCAAGTAAAACGGATTTCGGCTTATCGTCCGCACGGCTGGGGAAATCTGGTTAAAGACCGATATCGCACTTGGGTGGTGCATCCGTTGAGGCGGCGAGTAGCACGCTTCTGGGTTATTTTTTTACAGAAGTTTTTTGGCCTGAAAGTAATTGCTATTACGGGTAGCGCTGGCAAGACAACAACTAAAGAAATGGTCGCCTCGATTCTTAAACAAAAGGGAGAAACTGTCGCAAGTATTGCCAATATTGATCCGATCTATAATATTCCCACTTCAATTTTAAAGTGCACTCCGGCAACAAGATTTTTGGTTTTGGAAATGGGAGTGGAATTTCCCGGCGAGATGGACTTTTACCTCTGGTTAGTAAGGCCAGACATTGGTGTAATTCTTAATATTTACCCGACTCATCTGGAATTTTTTGGTTCGGTTAATGGAGTTTATCGTGAAAAAAGCAGGCTGGTCAAAAGTTTAAATAGAAGCTCCACGGCAGTTTTAAATGCAAAAGATAATTATCTAAAAAGGCTTGGGGATAAATTGGGCTGCAACGTTGTCTGGTTTGATGATGAAAATGATTCAGCTGCGGCTGCTGTAGGTCGAGTTTTGGGAGTTAAGGAGAACTTAATTAAAATAGGGCTGGTTAAATACCAAAATCCAGAACACAGAATGCGAGAGATCAGACACAAATCCGGGGCTTTGATAATTGACGATAGTTATAACAACAATCCCGAAGCGGCCAAAAGAGCGTTGAAGATTTTTACAGATATTTCTAGCACTAAAAAGAAAGTGGTAGTTTTTGGCGATATGCTTGAATTGGGAAAGTTTGAGGAAAAATATCATCGCGAACTAGGGAATATCCTGGCCCAAAACGGGCTTATATTTTTAATAGGCGTTGGCCCGGCATCTAGGGTGTTGATTAAAGAGGCGGCCAAAACAATGCCCAACAAAACAGCCTGGGTAGAAAAAAATCTTCAGGTGCTTGAATACCTGAAACCTTACCTTAAAAGTGGTTATGCAATTTTGATTAAGGGCTCAAGGTCCATTGGTTTGGATAAACTAGTTGAGCAAGTTGTAGTATAATACGTAATCAGCTTATGAATATGCCAAATGTACTGCCCTTGGCTTTAGGCCTGGTTATCTTTTCTTTTATCATCACTAGCGTTCTGGTTGTCCCCTTTATCAATCTTTTATATAAATTACGGATTACTCGGCGCAAAGAGGGAGTGGGCGGGAAAGAAAAATCACTTTTTGATCGTCTGCACGACAAAAAAGCGGGTACGCCAACTGGCGGCGGGATTCTTTTAATTACCATCGTGGTTTTGCTTTTTAGCTCGCTTTTGCCGCTGATTTCACATTTGGGTGTTTTTATTAACACTTCCTATGATTTAAAACCTGAACTTTTGGTGATTATGTTTACTTTTATTTCTTTTGGCCTTTTGGGCTTGACCGACGACTTGACTAAAATTTTCGGGAAGGGCAGAGCCGGTAATTTGGGGATGTGGATTGGTTTGTCTAGGGGAGTTAAATTTGGCCTTCAGGTGGTTTTGGGTTTGGCAGTGGGTTATCTGCTTTACCGAAACCTAGGTATTCATATCTTGCACATTCCCGTTTTTGAAGTCGTTGTTGATCTTGGCATCTGGTACATTCCTTTTGCCGCTTTTGTGATTGTCTTTTTTGCCAATGCTTTTAATTTTACTGACGGCTTAGATGGCTTGGCTTCCGGTCTTTTGATGATTTATCTTTTTTCCTACATCATCCTGGCAGCCAATATTCTGGATACTCCGCTTTTTATTTTCATCGCCCTTTGGCTGGGAACAATTCTGGCCTTTCTTTACTTTAACGTTTGGCCGGCCCGGATATTTCTGGGGGACGCGGGAGCGCTGTCGTTTGGCGCGATGATTGCGGTTATTGGTCTTCTGGTCGGCAACGTAGCCGCCCTTTTTATCATCGGCGGCATTTTTGTCATTGAAGCAGCCAGTTCTGCCATTCAGATTTTGGGGTGGCGCATTCTGAACCGGCCCATTTTTAAATTAGCTCCAATTCACCACACTTTTTTGGCTATCGGTTGGGAAGAGCCTAAAATTGTCATGCGCGCGTGGTTGGCAGGAATAATTTTGGCTGTCTTCGGGCTTTGGTTGGCGACAATATGAAAGCGAGAAAAACCCAAGCCGATAAGGCGCTCTTTGGCTTGGTATTGGTTCTGACCCTACTGGGCATTTTGGCCGTGGCTGACGTTTCCGCGCCACAGGCCTTGGCAGTTTTTGGGGATAGTTTTTATTTTGCACGGCAACAGTTGGTTTGGGCGGGGTTGGGGCTGGTTGCCTTAATTGTTTCTTCAAACATTCACTACTCTTTTTGGAAAAGGCTTGCCTTACCGTTTTTTGCAGTTTCCGTAGCGCTTCTTATTATGGTCTTGCTGCCGGGTTTGGGCTCAAAGCTTTTGGGTGCCCGGCGCTGGTTGGTATTGGGTCCGATTAACTTTCAGCCGGCCGAGGTAATTAAGCTGTCGTTAGCGCTTTATTTGGCTAAAGTGGCAGATCAAGAAAAAAGAACCCTGGCGTACATAATTCCCATCGGCGTTGTCGCCGCACTAATTATGGCCCAGCCGGATTTGGGGACGACTTTAATAGTAAGTAGCATTGGTTTGGTGCAAATTTTCGTGGCCGGTGTGAGTCTGTTGCACTTGGCGGGAGCTGTAGCAGCAGGTGGCGTCATGAGCACCATTTTGGTTCTTTTTTCTGATTACAGGAGGCAAAGGCTTTTGACATTTTTGAAAAGTTCAACTGATCCCTTGGGTTCAAGCTATCACATTAGGCAAATATTAATCGCTTTAGGGTCAGGAGGCATTTTCGGTGTCGGTCTGGGGCAATCCAGGCAAAAATACCTTTTTTTACCTGAGGTGGCGACCGATTCGGTTTTTGCGGTTGTGGCCGAGGAAGTTGGCTTTATAGGGGCAACTGTCCTGATAATACTTTTAGCCGTGCTTACCATTAAGATAATCAAAATAGCCTTAGCTGCTCCGGACCGCTTTTCAGCCGTATTTACGGCCGGAGTCGCAGCTTGGATGGGAGGTCAGATATTTTTAAACATTGGCTCGATGGTGGCGTTGGTTCCTTTGACCGGTGTTCCACTCCCGTTTTTTTCCTATGGGGGTTCTTCTCTTTTGGCTATTCTTTTTACCATGGGAGTGGTGATCAATATCTCAAAGGCTAGAAAATGAAAAAAATTGTTTTGACAGGAGGGCATGCGGGAACGACCGCCCTGGCCGTGATTGAAGAGTTAGTAAGTCAAGGCGGCTCCGCCGGTGGGCGAGACAAGTGGGATATCTATTGGATAGGGCCAAAAAGAGCTTTTGAGGGGGCAAGGTTCAAGACCTTGGAAGCAAAAATTTTTCCCAAAATGGGCGTAGCTTTTCATCCGATTGTCGCCGGGAGACTGCAGAGGCGCTTTTCCATTCATACGATTCCTTCAATTATTAGGATTCCCTTTGGTTTTATCCACGCTTTAATCTTACTAATTCGCATTAAACCAAAAGTGGTATTGTCTTTTGGCGGGTTCGCCGCTTTTCCAGTAGTTGTAGTAGGCTCCATCTTGGGTATAAAGATAATTATTCACGAGCAGACAGTTGCCGTTGGTTTGGCCAACAAAGCCTCAGCCGTTTTTGCCGACAAAATTGCCTTAGCAAGGCAGGAAAGCAAAGAGTTTTTCCCGGTCAAAAAAACGGTGGTCGTGGGTAATCCGGTCATGGCCTCGGTGGTGAATGTAAAACACAAGGACCAGGTGGGTAACCCTCCGACACTATTGATTATGGGTGGCTCAAGGGGCTCAGAGCCGATAAATGTCGTGGTCACCGAAGCTTTACCTCAACTTCTCAGGAAGTACAATGTTATCCATCTTACTGGTGAGAAAGGATTTACCAGCTTCTCAGAAACAAAAAGAAAAAACTACCGGGTTTACGACTTTGTGGAACCATCCGCCATAGCTGAGCTTTACCGGCAAGCTGACGTTGTCGTGGCCAGAGCCGGAGCCAATACTGTTTCGGAGATTATGGTCGTTGGTCTTCCGGCGGTTTTAATTCCTATCCCTTGGGCGCGGTTTGACGAGCAGACAAAAAACGCCCAGGCTGCCGAGGTGGCTAAGATAGCGATTGTTTTGCCGCAAGAGATGCTAACTGGTGAAAGTCTTACGGCAAAAATTGCCGAAGTGTTTGGCAATTGGGAAAAAATGACAAAAAGCTATGACAGGACTTTAGCTAAAAAAGATGCCACTGCGGCAAAAGCTCTGGTAGAATTGCTGTAAATGAAGTATGTCTTTTTAGCTGCTCTCGTACTTGTCGTCTTGGTCGCTCCGTTTATTGTCTTGCCCAGAGTAGTGGTCATCAAAAAAATTGATTGTGAAAGTCAATTCGGACCGTGTTCCGACATTGTTGAAAACGCTGTTGAGTCGGCTCTTGGAAAAAACCTGAGAGATGCGCGAAAGACATTAAAAAACTCACTTTCCGCACATGATAAAGTAAGCGATTTTTCAGTTACTTTTAACTTACCCGACAATTTGGAAGTTTTTGTGGTTGAGAGAAAGGCTTACGCCGCCGTGGTTAGCAAAGGCGAGCAAATCTATACCTTGATTGATGAGGACGGAGAGGTAGTTGGTACAAGCCAAGATACTCAGCTGCCGATTATTGTTTTGGAAGACGAAGTGTCGGCGGCGGATCTTTCCTTTGCCGCTGCTATCACTAATGCGATTTACAATTTATATCAAACACGGTTTGGTAGGCTGACAAACGATGCCATTGAATTTGAAATAAAAGATGGTATTAAGGCCATTTTCCCCAGGGAAGGTGATGTTGAAGTTTTAGTTGGGTCCCTGCAGCTAATTTTGGCTAAGGTAGAAAGTGAGGTTCCCATTCATAGTGTAGATCTTCGCTACAAAAACCCCGTGGTGAAGTAGGGATATGAAAACTTCTTGAGATTTTATAGAATGAGTGTAAGATACACTTAACTAGTTATGGCCAGTAAAACCAGAATTATTGCGGCAATTGATTTGGGTTCAAGTAAAATTGCGACCCTCATTGCCCAGGTAAATGTTGACGCAACAACTTTCGAAACTTCGGTAAATATTGTCGGAGCGGCAACTTCAAACTCAAAGGGAGTGCGTAAAGGTCAGATCGTGAATATCGAGGAAGCCGTTGAAGCGACGATTGTTTCGGTTGAAGCGGCTGAAAGAATGGCCGGTTATAACTTGACTGAGGCCTACGTTTCAGTGGGGGGTGGGCATATTGCATCTCAGAATTCTACTGGAGTTGTCGCGGTTTCTGATCCTGACGGTGAAATTTCGGCAAGCGACGTGGAAAGGGTGATCGATGCGGCCCGCGCCATCAGTCACCCGGGCTCAAGGGAGATAATTCACATCCTGCCACGGGAATTTGTGGTTGACGGTGAATCTGGTGTGCGTGATCCTACCGGGATGACGGGAGTCAGGCTTGAAGTGGAATCTCACCTAATTACGGCCAGCACGGCGGCTCTCAAAAACCTTGCCCGGTGTATAAACGAAGTCGGAGTTGATATTACTGAAATGGTTTTTTCGGGTCTGGCCGCAAGTGAAGCGGTTCTTTCTTCGACCGAAAAAGAATTGGGGTGTGTTTTGGTGGATGTTGGTTCTGGGACTACTTCCGTAGCTGCTTTTGTAGATGGCAGTCTGTCCTACTCGGGGACAATCCCGATTGGCGCCAGGAATGTGACCAATGATTTGGCGATCGGCTTGAGGGTTTCTCTAGACTCGGCAGAAAAAATTAAGCTAGCTCTTTCAAATGAAGAAGTTTGGGTAAATAAAGAGGATCAAGTTGATATTGCCAGCTTTGGGGTCAATGAAGAAAAGCGGGTTTCCAAAAGAACTTTGCGCGAAGGGATAATCAGGCCAAGATTAAATGAAATTTTTTCCATGGTTAGACTGGACCTTGAAAGAGCGGGTCTAGCCAACAGAATTCCTTCAGGGGCGATTATTACCGGTGGCGGGGCTATGACCGTTGGAGCCGTAGATTCGGCCAAAAGAATGTTGTCCTTGCCGGTGCGGATTGGTAAGCCCAAGGGGGTGGGTGGTTTAATTGATGACATTATCGATCCGGCTTTTGCCACGAGTGTGGGACTTATTCTTTACGGCGCCAAAAAGGGCGGTGGTGAGATCTCAAGTTCTGGTTTTGGTAAGAAAATTAAGCTTCCCGGGAAAGGCACGATTGGTAAATTAATTGAGACAATTCGTGATCTTCTGCCCTGATTTACCCCGCCTTTGGCGCGGGCTTGTAATTTCGCTCTGTCCACGCTAGAATCTGCTCACAAACTATGGCATTAGTAAAACCAGACTCCGCAAGATTAGCCAAAATTAGAGTGATTGGCGTGGGCGGTGGTGGCAACAACGCTGTCGCCTCGATGGTTGAAAATGGTACTATCCAAGGTGTTGAGTTTATTGTTGTTAATACGGATGCCCAAGTTCTTCTGGCAAACCCCACTCCGACAAAATTGCAGATTGGTGAAAAACTGACCAAAGGGTTAGGTGTTGGTGGGGACCCTGAGATCGGTCGGCAAGCAGCTGAAGAATCTCTTGAGAAGATAAAAGAGCTTTTGATCGATTCTGACATGGTTTTTGTAACGGCAGGCATTGGCGGTGGGACAGGTACGGGTGCCTCACCGGTAATTGCTCAGGCAGCTAAAGAATCGGGCGCTTTGACTGTGGGGGTGGTTACCAAACCGTTTTCTTTCGAAGGCACGCGGCGCATGATTGTGGCTGAGGAAGGAATCGAAAAGTTAAGGGAACAAGTTGATACTCTCATTGTGGTTCCGAATCAAAGACTGATGGATGTGATTGATAAGAAAATGACGCTTCTGGAAGCTTTCAAAGTTGCAGACAGTGTTTTGGGCCAAGCGGTGGGGGGCATAGCCGACATTATTACTCTTCCGGGACTGGTTAACGTTGACTTTGCTGACGTTAAGACCATTATGAAAGACGCGGGGACGGCGCTTCTTGGAATTGGTACCGGAGTTGGGGAAAATAGAGCCCAAATGGCGGCTCGTGCGGCGGTTTCCTCGCCACTTCTTGATCTTTCGATTGAGGGTGCCAGGGGAGTTTTAATCAATATCATGGGCGGACACGACCTGACCATGTTTGAGGTGGATGAGGCTGCCCGCGTGATCAGCAAAGCCGCCGATACTGACGCAAATATTATTTTTGGAGCGATCATCAATGAGAAAATGAGTGACCAGATCCAGATTACGGTGGTGGCAACCGGCTTTGATGAAACTCAGTCACGGATTGCCCAGATTGCCCGTGAAGAACGCGTCGCTCCAATCCAGGGGATAGTCAGTCAAGCAGTAGTCAGCGATGGCTCTGGTGACGACACAAGTAGCATTCAGGAACCGGATTCTCAAATCGAAGAGCCAATGGATGAATTTGGGGAAGAAGAAAGAAAAGATGAATTTGGAGAAAAATTCGAAATCCCCGCTTTCCTCCGCAAGGTCCACTAAGGATTTCTTAGAGGTTTGATTTTTTCATCTCCGTCAATTTCTTTGCGGAGTTTGATCATTTCGACTACTCCATCAATGGCTGCATTAACCAAATCATCAACTGGGTGATCGGTGTGTGTGTGTGTGTGTGCCTCTGTCTTCAGCTATCTGCAGGTTTCTTCTCCAAAGTTTTTCGGTAAAACTCATAAGTATATTATAGGCTAGATGTTTTTTCGTGGTCAATAGCAGGCTGAAAATGGTGTAAAGTTGAATTATGCGGGTGGAAGTGGACCAGAGCGGTAGGAATGACCAAACCAACAAGAAAACCGTGTTAGCTTTGGCCAATGGGATTGGATTCTCCATTGCAATTTCCGCCAGGGAAAAACGTAAAGTTGCGGCTGCTTTAAAGTTGCGTAAATCGGACTGGAGCACTGCACTTACCAATATTTTTGTCTTTTCAACTTTACTTTATCTTCTTCTCAAAGAGCGCATCGGCAAAATCACTGAAGCTATTGTTGATGTAGAATATCCAGGCAAAGAGACTATTATTAAGGACAGAGTGATGCTTATTTGTCGCAAACATGGCATTGCCGTTCAGAAAGATCAATTTGTTTTTAAACATGTGGGCAAGAAATCATTGGCACACAAACTAGCTTATCGGGTATACAAAGGGATTATAAAACCCGGCAAGACAATTTCTGCTGAAGAAGTTCTTGCAGAATTTGGAAAATGAAAGCGGCGGAGCCTCTTAAAAGAGTTATGCTTGGTTCAGCATCGGGTTGGTTACCGATGGGTGGCCAAGCCATCCGCCAAAAGCATTATACCAGGTTTGTCAAAGGGATTGCAAGCGTGTAAAATAGCAAGAGTATGGCCAAAAGTTTTTTCGATTCTGTTGATACAAAAGTAGATTTTCCAAAGATGGAAGAGAATATTTTGGCTTATTGGCAAAAAAACAAAATCTTTGAAAAATCGGTTGAAAGCAGGCCAAAAAATAAAACCTGGACTTTTTTGGACGGTCCGCCATTTATCACCGGCTTACCTCATTACGGAAACTTGCTTTCTTCAATTCCCAAAGACATTTTCCCCAGGTTTTGGACGATGAAGGGGTACCGTGTCCAGCGCGTTTGGGGGTGGGACGGCCACGGACTCCCGGCCGAAAATAAGGTTGAAAAGAAATTGGGGCTTAAGCGCAAAAAAGATATTGAAGAAAAAGTGGGAGTGAAAAAGTTTATTGAAGAATGCTTCGCTTACGTCAATCAGGTCTCAGGGGAGTGGGAGTGGTATGTCAATCACGTCGGGCGGTGGGTGGATTTTAAAAACGCTTATCGAACTTGGGATAAAGACTACATGGAAACCGTGATGTGGGTTTTCAAGCAAATCTACGACAAAGGCGATATCTATAAGGGGCTGCGAGTCTCCCTTTACTGCCCGCACTGCAGTACCCCAATTGCCAACTTCGAAGTGGCTATGGATGCCGATAATTATAAAGAGGTAACGGAGCCTGCAACGACTTATAAATATCAGCTGGAAGGTGAAAAAGACACTTACCTTTTGGCTTGGTCGACAACGCCTTGGAATAAGATTGCCACCCCAGCGCTGGCTGTCAATCCGAAATTAACCTACGTCAAGGTTAAACAGGGGGAGCAGTACTATGTTTTAGCCAAGAAAACGCTAAAGATGCTATCCGAGCAACCGAAATATCAAGTGGTTGATGAGTTTAAAGGGGAGACATTGGTAGGTAAAAAATTTGTTCCGCATTATGATTACTATCGAGACAAGGCGGAAAAAGGTCAAAAGCTTTTTGAAATCGTCGCCGGAGATTTTGTCACCGGTGATGAAGGAACGGGTGTGGTCACAATTGCCGTTTATGGTGAGGATGACCTTGGAGTGATGGAAGCTCAAAACATTTTCATGGAAATGCACGTTAACGACGAGGGGTATGTCGAACCCGATGTACCTAAATTTGGCGGCAAATTTTACCTGGACGTTAACGAAGAAGTTGATGCTGATTTGGCAAGCCGCGGCCTAATTTACAAAAAAGAATCATTAACTCACAGCATTCCCCATTGTTGGCGCTGCGGGACACGGCTTTTTCATAATCCTCAAAACGCCTGGTATGTTGATATCCAAAAGTTAAAACCACAAATGAAGAAAACCAACGAAAAAGTAAACTGGTATCCGGATCATTTTAAATACGGCAGGTTTTTAAAAAGTATGGAGGCGGCGCCGGATTGGTGTATTTC
>Ga0209541_10001495_pt1 | contig 46303 bp, 43 predicted proteins | sample RifCSPlowO2_01_FD_184027 | JGI IMG/M metagenome (GOLD analysis project Ga0209541, IMG submission 184027) | Groundwater microbial communities from Rifle, Colorado - Rifle CSP2_plank lowO2_0.1 (SPAdes) (version 2) | ecosystem: Environmental > Aquatic > Deep subsurface > Groundwater | place...
GAAGGCGATAAAGTAAAGATCGGCCAGACGCTGGCGTGGCTGAGCTCGACCGAAAGGGCGGCCCTGTTGGATGCCGCGAAAGACAAGGGGGAAGAGACCCTGAAATACTGGGAAGACGCATATAAGGCCATACCCTTATTGGCGCCGATCGACGGTGAAGTCATCGTCGCGAAAGTACAACCTGGACAGACGGTGACAACTGCCGATCCGGTCCTCGTACTTTCAGACAGGCTCATCGTCAGGGCTCAGGTCGACGAAACCGATATCGGAACGGTGAAGCTGGGGCAATCCGTGACCGTAAGCCTCGACGCCTATCCCGAGAACAAAGTGAATTCTAAGGTCGAGCATATATATTACGAATCGAAGACGGTAAATAACGTGACGATATACGAGGTGGACCTTATCCCCGAAAAAGTTCCGGACTTTTTCCGCTCGGGGATGAACGCGAACATAGAGTTCATGGAAGAGAAGAAAGAGAACGCGTTGCTTGTCCCCCTCGAGGCGGTGCATAAGGATAAAGACGGAAGTTACGTCTTATTAAGCCAGAGTGCAGGCAAAGAACCGGTCAGGCAGGCGGTGACGACGGGGATCTCCGATGAAAAGAACACCGAGATCGTCTCTGGATTGGCCTCCGATCAAAAGATAGTTTTGAAGTCTCAAAAATACGCCCTTCCGAGCACTAAGACAGGGACCAACCCGTTTTCGCCTTTCGGCAGCAGAAGAAGATGATAGAGATAAAACATTTAAGCAAGACCTATGCCAAGGGCGCGGCCGAGGTACGCGCGCTCGACGACGTTTCCCTGAAGATAGACGCGGGCGAATTTGTCGCCATTATGGGGGCGTCGGGCTCGGGGAAATCCACGCTCATGCACCTTATGGGCCTTTTGGACAGGCCGGATTCAGGCTCGTATCTTTTGGGCGGGAAGGATATCGCAAAACTTTCCGATGATGAACTCGCCGCCACAAGGAACCGCCTCGTAGGTTTTGTATTCCAACAGTTCTTCCTATTGCCGAGGATGACCGCGCTCGAGAACGCCGAACTGCCGCTTATCTACGCGGGCAAACGCCATTTAAAAGATAAAGCGCGAGAAAAGATAGAAGAGATCGGCCTCGGAGACCGCGCTTCCCACCGGCCAAACGAACTTTCAGGCGGCCAGCAGCAGCGCGCCGCGATCGCGAGATCGCTCGTCAACGAGCCGTTCATAATACTCGCCGACGAGCCGACCGGAAACCTCGACTCAAAAAGCAAAATAGAGATACTGAATATCTTAACACAGCTCAACGAAAAAGGTAAGACCGTCATCGTTGTCACCCATGAGAGCGAGATCGCCGATCACGCCAAGCGGATAATAAAGATGCGCGACGGGCGGATAATCTCCGATAACCTCAACCAGGGGACGTCCCATAAAGGGACACCCCATTTTAGTTCCGGAACGACAGAAGCTGAGTCGGGTGTCTCCTTTGCAGGGACCTTGCCCCAATGGGACGTCCCCAAGGAGTTCTCGCACCAGGCGGAGTTCCTCGATTATATGCGGCAGGCGGCGAGCGCGATGTGGTCGCATAAGATGCGCACTTTCCTTTCCGTCCTCGGCATCCTGATCGGCGTAGCCGCGGTCATCGCGATGCTGGCACTTGGGCAGGGGGCGCAGGAGACGATATCAAAACAGTTATCCTCCATGGGCTCTAACCTTTTACTCGTGATGCCGGGTTCCGCAAGGGTCCAGGGTATCGCGATGGCGACGGGCACGGTGACGCGTTTTACTTTCCAGGACGTCGCCGCGATCGACAAAATGACAGAATCGATCAGCAGGTCTTATCCCAGCGTCCAGGGCCGCGGACAACTCGTCTATGGCAATAAGAACTGGAACACGCAATTGGAAGGCGACGGCGCGAATTATGCCGAGATGCGATCGGCTGTCCCGACGATCGGCAGGTTTTTTACCGACGACGAGGTAAAAATGCGGAATAAAGTCGCCGTGATCGGCCTTACGGTAGCGCGCAACCTTTTCGGTGACGAAAATCCCGTCGGCAAGATGATGAAGATAAATCTGATAAATTTTAAAGTGATAGGCGTTTTACCGGAAAAGGGCGCGACCGGTTGGCGCGACCAGGACGACGTCGTCATCATCCCGGTCACGACCGCGATGTACCGCGTCTTCGGCAAGGAATATATAGATTCGATATTCGCAGAGGTCAAGTCGCCGGACCAGATAGAGGATACACAGGAGGCGATAACAAAACTCATCATAAAGCAGCACCGCTTGAGCAAAGACAACGAGGACACATTCCAGATAAGGAACATGGCCGAGTTAAAAAAGACGCTCGAGTCGACGACCAAGACGATGGCCCTGCTCTTGGGCGCCATCGCGGCGATATCGCTCCTCGTCGGCGGTATAGGTATCATGAATATAATGCTCGTTTCCGTGACGGAACGCACGCGCGAGATAGGCCTGCGCAAGGCGATAGGGGCGCGAAATGTCGATATCATGGTCCAGTTCCTCATCGAGGCCGCACTGATATCGTTTATCGGCGGGATATTCGGCGTCTTGCTCGGCGCGGGCATTTCGAGCATGATAGCGATATTCGCGGGGTGGGCTGTGAAACTCTCCGCGTTCTCAATAATTTTAGCGACGGGCTTCTCACTGCTCGTCGGTATCGTATTCGGCAGCTGGCCTGCGCACCAGGCGTCCCAGCTCAATCCCATCGAAGCTTTAAGATATGAATAACCAGCCTGGGGGACGTCCCATTGGGGGACACCCCATTTAGCTTCGCGGCCGATCCGCCGCACACACGATTTTAAGCGAATTATCCAGCAGCGTCTCATAATCCCGCGGTATATTTAAATATTGCGAATAAATCCTGCGCCTGTCATTTTTATCGTCGGCCAAGGCCAAATACATCGGATCAACCGTTATCAATTCGTCGGGCCGGCCGTTGACGTAGAAATTGTAACTCGACCACTTGTATTGCGACGGGTCTCGAACAAGAGCTGCTCTCACGGGATTCCTCTCAATGTATCTTCCGCAGTCAAGTAAATAGGCATCATTGTCTATGTGCATATTTTTGTAGCGGCCTTGGAAAATATATCCGACCCTATTATAATTCCGCCTGGCGTAAAAACTGTAAGATTGAATAAGGCCCTGCATAAGTTTCGGTAAGTCTTTCGCGCTTCCGATCCGCAGAAGAAGATGGATGTGGTTCGGCATCAGGCAGTAATGGAAGATCTCAGAGCGAAAGCGGCAAGCGTAGTCGTGGATAAGGGATTTAAATAGACCGTAATCCTTTGAGGTTTCGAACAATTTCGCCCTATTGTGGCCCCTGCTGATGATGTGATAGATCGCATTGTCTTCGATTTGCCTTCTTTGCCTTGGCATGCTAGCCTCCTTTTATCGGGTGTCCCTCAATGGGACGTCCCCTAGGTAAACTGGTGCCAATTTGTCACCAGTTCCAACTTGAAGTCACAATTTGTGACTTCAAGTTTTCATACTCCTCGGCCCTTGAAATACATAGGACATTTTGCTAATTTAATCGATGTAAAAAGTAGGACATATGTCCTACTGAATTAGACCTGCCTCAAGTTCCTCCGGAGTGGGAATCGAATCCTTTAGCCCCTTAGGCAGCTTCTTGGTCAATTTGTATGTCGAAACGCCTATTGGTTTACCGATGCCGCGCAGGGAATACTCCACTTCCACATGATCCCTGTTTTTACATAGGATGACCCCTATTGACTGGTTTTCGCCTAAAAAACGGACTTTGTCATCCAGCAAATTCAAATAGAAATTCATCTTTCCCGCATATTCCGGTTTGAATTCCCCAATTTTCAAATCAAATGCCACAAGACAGCGTAAACGCCTGTGAAAGAACAGAAGGTCTATAAAGTATTCTTTATCCTTCAATCTCATCGGATATTGGCTCCCGATATAACAAAACCCCAGTCCGAGTTCAGAAATGAAATTTTTTAAATTTATGATCAATTTCTTCTCCAGATCCCTTTCGAGGAGAGGCCCAGTTATATCAATAAAATCAAGCAGATAAGTGTCTTTCAAGGCCAGGTCAGCTTGTTCTGCTAAATTTACCGGTAGCGTCACAGGAAAATTGTGAACAGACCTCGTTTGCTTATGGGCTTCGGCTTCGATTTGGTGAATAAGAACATCCCTGCTCCAGCCGAACTGAATGGTGCCTTGAATATAAAATTCCCTTTCTTTCATATTTTTCAGCCTCGACAAAATAACCAGATTTTGTCCCCAAGGAATTTCTCCAACAAGTTGTTGGAGATTTGGGAAACTTCTATATTCAAGATAAAGTTGTCTCATGTACCAAAGATTCTGGGCGGAATAACCTTTTGCTCCCGGGCACTCCTTCCTGAGATCGCTTGATAGCTTTTCAACTACGTTTTTGCCCCATCCAAATCTTTCTTGTCTCTCTACGATATCCTTGCCTATATGCCAATATAGTCTGATCAAGTTTCTATTTAGGCCTTTGTAAGCCTGAATACGGGATGCCGCAATTTTCTGTTTTACTTCTTTCAAAAACTGTAAATAATCAGTCCGCTTTACCGCGTCTCCTCTTTCTCTCATGGTTTTTTCTCCTCCTCTACCGTAATAGACGATAGGGAAGGGGATTTTCTTTCACTAAAATTTGCCCGCATCATATTATTGGCAAATTTTACCCGAAGGGCCCGACGGATTAAATCTCTTTGAGATTTAATCCTGTTTGTCGGGGTGACCCTTTAGGGTCAACTAAATTGGGGGGGGAATGGGGTGTACTCCCCTGCGGGGACCTTGCCCAATGGGACGTCCCCTAGGTTAAAGTTTTTTGCGCAAATAGGCGGGGAGGATGCGGAGGGAATTTCTGTACTTCGCTATAGTGCGGCGCACGATCCTGATGCCTTCGGCTTCCAGCTGTTTCCTGATACTCTCGTCATTTATGGGTTTTGCTTTATCCTCATTCTTTATTATCGTCTCGATCTTCTTTTTGATATTCGCCTTGGATATGATCTCGCCGTCCTTCTTCTGAACCCCCTTACTTAAAAAGGCCGTAAGAGGCTTCACCTCATTATCTATCTGGACATATTTATTGGAAATAGCCCTGCTTATAGTTGAAGGATGCAGGTTAAGCGCCGCAGCCACCTCTTTTAGGGTCAGGCTCAACGGAGTGTCCCCAAGTGACACGTCCCCTTGAAGTTGAAAGGTGAGGATGTAGTCGGTGACTTTGTATATCGTCTCCTCACGCCTTTTTAAGTTATCGATAAGCACCTTCGCGGCGCACATATTCTCTTTTATGAACTTTTTTGCCTCGCCGTCTTTCGTAATCTCCGGCTCATCCGCATAAGGGTTATAAAACCCGAGTTGCGGCAGCCAATCCCTGTTCAACATTAGATTTATCTTTTTATCTTTGACTTCAGCGATCAGGTCAGGTATGACCCTCGGCGCTTCCTTGCTCAATATCGTGCTCGCGGGGCGGGGGTTCAACTTCTTTATATTATCTATGGCATGCCGGACCTTCTCTTTATCGGCATCCAGCTCCTCTGATATCTTATCCACGTCATTTCTGGCCAATTCACCGATAAATCCGGTAACTATATCGTATTCGAGGGATTTCTTCTTTCCTGACCTTTCCAGCTGCAATTGGAGGCACTCCTGGACGTCCCTGGCGCCAATCCCGGGCGGGTCCATACCCTGAATTATTTCAAGCGCTTCTTCGATCTCTTCTTCGTCAGCGGAGAGGGCTTCGGAGAGTTCTTCGGGGTCATCGGGTATATAGCCGTTATCGTCCATCTCGTAGATAAGGTATTCAGCGACCTCAGTCATCCTGGGTTTCAAGCCCAGCATCCTTATCTGGGAGATGAGGGAGAGGCGGGGATTATCTACCTGGCGGATATTTGCCGTACGGTCAAACCCGTCCCTTAATGGGGTGTCCCCCAATGGGACGTCCCCTTTTGATTTCTTCAGGAATGGGTTGGACTCAACAGCGGCATCGACAAACTCAACGAGGTCCTTCGTAGCCATACCGAGGAGCTTGATGGACTGCCTCATCTGGGGGGAGAGGGCCAGCTTAAGGAGGATTCTCTGATTATTGGATAATTTATGCTTCATTTTGATGTCTCATCGGCGTATAGCTGGGGTGTCCCCCAATGGGACGTCCCCAATATTGATGAACAATTATATCACCTATGTCTACACAAATCAACACTAAATATCTTTAAAAAGTCCCTTTCCCTATTGGATTTTCTGGAACAGATATTGCTTATATATGAAAGTGCAGGCTTGTCATAGTATTTCATACACATCCACAAACTAACCATCCATTTTATTAAACAAAGGAGAGGGAAATGGGCATAAACGGTAAGCGTTTATCTATTACGGAAGTCGCCAGGGCCGTAGGAGTAACGCCGCGGACCATCATGAGGTGGGAAAAGGCGGGAAAGATCAAAAAATCAAAGAGGGACTGGCGCGGCTGGCGGTTCTACCAGGTGGAAGAGGTAGATGAGATCCGGAAATTCTACGAGACCGCCTATGAATATGAGGAATTAAACGGTTCAGCGGTTGCTGCCGTAAAAGAGACCGTTCTTCTTCTCATTGCCCTTACCGGCTTTCTCATGTCATCTTCGGCGGTCGTTTATGCCGATGCCAAGGTAGAAGGCGTAACAGAGACCACAACTTCGGTAAATATTGATCTTGATAAACTCCCCGTCGCCGGGACTGTAAGCGGACCAGCGACCGAAGCCGTAAAATACACGCTGGGACCCGATGACGTCATCTTCATAGAAGTTAGAAACCACCCCGAATTCACCGGCCAATATATTGTAAATTCGGAAGGTAAGATCGAATACAAATACGTAGGAGATGTCATCTTGACCGGCCTTAACAAGGTCCAGGCCAAGGAGCGCATTACCCAGATCCTTTCCGAATACATTATAGAGCCTGACGTTGACGTCCAAATAGTCCAATATTTAAGCAAGGTCTTTTATGTTGTGGGCGAAGTGGGCCGCCCCGGTAAATTTTATATGAAAGGCGATACTATTGAGGTAAGAGAAGCCCTCGTTCAGGCAGGACTTCCTACATACGCCGCGGCGATGAGAAGATGCCGCCTTATCACGCCTAACAAAGGCGGTAAGAATAACTATGCGGACGTAAATGTCTATAGTCTTCTCTATGAAGGCGACCTTTCGCGTAACGTCGAGATGAAACCGGGCGATGTATTATATGTGCCCGCAACCGCGATAGCGAAACTTATTCAGGTCATATCACCCGTTACAAACACTGTCAGTCAAACCGCGCGCACAGCCGTAACAGGCGCCGCCCTGGTTCCCTGAAATATATAAAATAAGGAGATATAAAGATGGATAAACAGGAGATAACAGGAACAAAGCACCCCTTAGATTACGTAAAGACCGTTTTTCGAAGGAAATGGCTGATAATTATTCCCGCTGTCATCGGGATCATAGGCGGCATCATAGCCGCGGATATCCTTCCCAAGGAATATGAGACCTCTACACTTATCCTGGTGGAGGAAGGCAGGGTCATAAATCCCCTGATACAGGGGCTCGCCGTCTCGACGAGCGTCGCCCAGCGATTGGCCGTCCTGCGAGAACAGATCCTCGGATGGGATAGGATAAACCAGCTCATCACAAAGCTCGACCTCGCGAAAAATGTCAAAACCCAATACGATTTTGAAAACCTCGTCAAACAATTAAGGGCGAAGATACAGGTAAAGTTATACGGGAATAACATCATAAGGATATCATACGAACAGAAAGATCCGGCCCGGTCGATGAATGTAGTCAAGACGATAACCGACATATTCATCGCCGAAAACCTGCGCCAGCAAAGCAAGGAGAGCGAGAACGCCATCAACTTTATTAATGAAGAGCTCGACCTTTACAAGAAGAAACTCAAGCAGTCGGAAGTCGCGGGAATGGAAGACCAGTTGAAGAAACTTCTCGTCGATTCGACCGAAAAGCATCCTATGGTCATAGAGTTAAGGAAGAAGATAGCGAAGGTAAAGCAGGAGGTTGAGGAGGGAAATTACGAAGTCAGCACCGGTTCAATAGCCGATTCAGGCGAAGAGCTTAAGAAACTCAAGGAAGAATTGAAACAGTTGCAGGACGATTCCTCCTCATCAGGCTCCGCCGCGCCAGTATCCGCCGCCGGAAAAGGCGGTGAGAACAGAAGCATGCTTGCCAGCAATACGAATGAAAAGATCTATAAACTGCTCCTACTTGAAAAGGTGGATAACGTAGCCAAGGAAGATACCAATGTAAATCAGAAGTTATATAACGAACTTTTAAAGCGGCTTGAGACGGCGAAGATAACCCAGCGGCTCGAGGCCTCTAAAGAGGGAACGCGGTATACGATCCTTGACCCGGCAAGGATGCCTCTTAAACCGACAAAGCCGAACAGGCCTCTCGTCTTATTGATGGGGCTGTTTGTCGGGCTCTGTTCAGGCGTAGGGTTGGCTTTCGGCGTGGATATACTCGACAACTCGTTCCTCGGGGTCGACCAGGCGAAGGCGCATCTAGAGCTGCCTATACTCGGGGCTGTGTCAAAGATAATAACCCGGGCAGACCTACAGGCGCAGAAGGTCCGCAATAAGAGGATCACGGGTATCTCAGTTTTAGTGAGCGTCGTCCTGCTTATCGTAATAATCTTTAATGTTTTGATCGCCGGTTAGCGGCGATCAAGAAAGGCAAATACTATGTATGAACAATTTTACGGGTTCAGCGATAAGCCGTTTAATATGACTCCGGACTCGAGGTATTTCTTCGCGAGTTCAAAGCACGAGGAAGCGCTCAACTGCCTCCTGTTGGCTATAAGCGAGAGGAACGGTTTTGTCGTAATAACCGGCGAGATAGGTTCCGGCAAGACGACGGTCTGCAGGGCCCTGCTTAACAGGCTCGATGCCGCGACAAAAGTGGCCCTCATCCTCAATACACACCTCGGAAAAAAAGAACTCCTGACTACCATCCTCGAGGATCTTGGCATAGAATACAGGTCAACTTCCAAGACCCATCTGTTGTCAGCCCTGAACAAATACCTTATAAAGCAGGCATCGAACGACATAAATGTCGTCCTTATCATAGATGAGGCGCAGAACCTGACGCCTTCTGTCATCGAAGAGGTGCGGATGCTCTCTAATCTGGAGACAGAGACGGAGAAACTGATCCAGATAGTCTTGATGGGTCAGCCCGAGTTGAAGCAGAAACTCGCTATGCCGCGGCTGGAACAATTCAGGCAAAGGGTCGTCTTCCACTATCATATAGGGCCGTTAACTCGCGAGGAGACAACCCAATATATTAAATACCGCCTCGAAAAGGCCGGCAATAAAGACGGCCAGATATTTACGCAGGACGCGATAGAGGAGGTATATAAATTCTCAAGGGGCGTGCCGCGCCTCATAAATGTCATCTGCCACAACGCCCTTATCAGCGGCCTCGCATGCGAGACGAGGCAGATAACAGTAACTATCGTAGATGACGCGGTAAAAGAATTGGTCCAGGGACTTGAATATTCGTCGATGGACAAACCCAAGGATGCCGTAACAATAAACGTCTAAAAGGAGGAGAAGTAATGGGCAAGATCACCGAAGCGCTCAAGAAAGTAAAGGACGAACGTATCGCGAGGATACAGAGGAAACCCGATGTCCAATACGTCGTAAAGAGGATAGAAGATTCTAAGATCGACGAGCATATAGTCTCTTTCCACGACCCCTCATCACTGCTCGGCGAGCAGTATAAGATGATACGGACCAACATCCAGACGCTGAAAGCCACAAAGGATTATAAGGCATTCCTCATTACGAGTGCGACAAGCGGCGAAGGGAAGACTGTCACATCCATTAATCTCGCCATGACGATGGCCCATGACCTGAATAATAAGTCTATCCTCCTGATAGACGCGGACATGAGAAAGGGCAAGGTCGCGAAGTACCTGGGCATTTCCTCAAGCCCGGGCCTCTCCGAGATACTTAAAGACGGGGTCGAGCCTGACCTGACTTTTGTAAGCCCGAATGTTGATAACCTGACCATAATCCCTTCAGGCAAGACGCCCCGTAATCCATCCGAACTATTGGGTTCCAGGAAGACCATCAGTCTCATAGCATCTCTCAAAACAAGATTCGACTATATCTTCGTGGATTCTCCGCCTGTCCTGCCTTTGACAGATCCGTGCATACTCGGCTCTAAACTCGACGGCGTCATAATGGTCATACAGGCAGGACGGACTCAACTCGGCGTGATCAAACACGCGGAAAACCGTCTTCATCAGGCGCAGGCGAAGACGATAGGGTATATCATGACGAACGTGGAATACCATTTGCCCCAATATTTGTATAGATACGTCCAGAAGTATGACAACCATTATTCTTATGAATATGAAACCGTTAACAAGTAACAAGAGGGAGGGAAAGATGGGCATTTCAAAATTAGTACTTTTGGCAATCTGCATGATCGTAGTGCCACTTCTGTCCGGATGCCTGGGCGATAGCGGCTCAAGTTCTTCAGGATCTGGTGGGAGCAGCTCTGGTGGAGACTCTACATATGCGAGCGGTTATGGCTCTACAGGCGGCTCTACCGGCTCCATAGGAGGTTCTACTGTAGGATCAGCCGTTCACAACCCTGAACCGGCGACATTAGCTTTGTTCGGAGGCGGATTGATCGCATACGCGCTTTCAAGAAGGAAAAAGAAAAAATAGCAATAATCGCGCATTACTGGGTAAAAGCTCATAGTAATTATATGGCAGGGAAATTCTCATGAATAGTCGAAGATGCTTTATTATTGCTTTATTTCTAGGTGTGATATTAGGTTTTGTGTTAAGCAAGACCATAGAAATAAAAGTAGCAATTCGTCCCAACCTGAAATCTGCGCCATCAGGAATAAAGCACCCTGAAGCTAAGAATATAAAAACAAAAGATATGTTAGAATTATGTTTTTTCGAGCAAAAAGGCGGTCTTAATAAATTCGAAAAGACTAAAGTAAAAACAGATCTTTCGCAAGAGCATGCAAATCAAGGCAAATATTCTTTAAAATGTGTCTTTCCTGACGGCGGCGGAAACATAAGTTTTTATGGAACGCTACCCAGGAATTGGTTTGGTTATAAGTCTTTAAGATTAGATGTTTACAGCGAGGATGACAATATACCCCTGTCTTTATTTGTGGCGGATACAAACAACATTTCTTACCGCAATAGATATAACAAGGAAAGGCTACTGCTTCAAAAAGGTTGGAACGATGTAGAAATACCTGTTTCTGAAATAGGCAAGAAAATTATGCTAGACAGGATAAATCATTTAGTAATTTTCCTTTGGAAAGTAAGCGGAGAGCATGTTCTTTATATCGATAACATAAGACTTGTAAACGCAAATAAAGAAATAGTCGGCAATAAGACAGATGATAACAATATTAAGATAAGCATTTATCCTGAACAAGAAAAATCAAAAATAAACCCATTGCTGTACGGCAGCAATCTATGTCCTAAGATGGAAAGCGATTATCATATTTGGGATTTTTCTAAAGACATAGGAATAACAAGTTTTCGTTTTCCGGGAGGCGGTTCCCCTGGTTGGCATTGGAAGACCGGCACGTCTGATTTTAATCCTAGAATGAAAAATATGCCTTTGGCAAAAATAGATTATTTAATCAAATTCTGCGAAAAAACAAATACAAAACTTATTATGCAGGTCAACATAGAATCCGGCACACCGCAAGAAGCAGCAGAACTAGTCGAATATATGAACAAAAAAGCAAATTTCAGGGTTGAATATTGGGAATTAGGCAATGAGGCGTACGGTAATTGGGATAAAGCATATGCCACGCCTGAAAAATATGCGCGGCTTATTAAAGATTATTCTATAGCTATGAAATTTGTAGATCCTGCTATTAAAATTGGCGCAGACTGGGGTGAAACATATTACGACAAGGCACAATGGGATCAGATAATAATTAAAAATGCTGCTGATTATATAGATTTTGTATCAGTGCATTGGTATCCAAATCATATTGATAAAAGACACGTGTTTGAAGGCAGAAGCCATCCTTTGCCAGAAGAGGTAATGGCGAATTCAATGGCAATCCCGAATATCGTCAATAGGGTAAACAGCCTTATTGAAAAATATGCCCCTTCACGTAAAGGAAAAATAGAAGTCACTTTTTTAGAATGGGATGGTGCATGGGATGCGCCTTTTAGCGATGATTCGCCGTATGCACAAAATGTAGCTCAATGGTCATTAGCAAATGCTATATTTTATGCAGATGCTTTAGGTCAATTTGCTGAAAATGAAGTAACTGTTTCTACGCATTACAGTTTTCAAGAGTGCCCATTTGGACTTATCCGTGGTTGGGATGCCGGGGAAGGCGGTGGCGGCCAAAAATGGGATGGAATAACAATAAGACCAAAGGCATATGCTATAAAACTTTTTGCGAAGCATTTTGGCGATACTTTAATTGAAAGTAAAGTGGAAAACTCCCCTTATTATTACAAAAAAGAAGATTGGTGGCCCAGTTCTTACAGCGGGAAAGTGCCGTATATAAGCTGTTACGCAAGTAAGTTCAGCGATAATAAAAAATTAGGGCTCATGCTTATTAATAAACATACAGATCAAGATCTTAATGTAGAAATATCGATTAGCGGCAATATTAAAGTCAATAATATAGGCAAAATATGGTTGCTCAATGGACCTAATATAATGGCACAAAACGATGGCAAGCCAGAGACAGTCAAGATAAAAGAGATAGAAATAAATAACGTAAAGAATAATTTTAAATACACCTTGCCAGCGCATTCGGTAACAGCGATGGAGATAGAAACCCAATGAACAAGAAGATATATCCTCCGGCCGTAGTTTTAGGAATGACAGCCACAGGCCTTTCCGTAGCCAGAAGTTTAGGCCGGAAAGGCATTAAAGTCTATGGGCTTGAATCCAATAGGTGCGAGCCGGGCATCTTTTCGCGCTATGTCACGCCGGTTATCGTGCCTAACGCCCTAGAAAACGAAAGGGAATTCATAGATTATCTAGTGGATTTTGGCAAAAAATTACCCCAACAGGGCATTTTGATGTGCACGAGCGACGAATATCTAATCGCCGTATCGAAAAATAGAGAAACGCTTTCAGTATATTTTAAATTTAATCTTCCCTCGAGAGAAACTGTAGATAATTTTTCAGATAAACGAAAAAGCTATGATATTGCTCGAACGCACGGAATCCTATGTCCTGCCACATATTGCCTGAATGATATAGAAGAGGTTAGGGCCATCGCAAAGCGGATCCAATACCCTTGTGCTTTGAAGCCTGCCTTGTCACATCTTTGGCGGATCAAACACGGCGGTAAAAAGCTTATAGTGGTCGATTCTCCCGAAGAACTTATTGCCAGATTTTCAGGAATCGCAAAAGAATGCCCCGGTATCATGATACAGGAGCTTATCTCCGGAGGTGATGACAGAATACAGACATTTTATGGCTATTATGATAGCAAAGGAGAACTTCTTGCCTTGTGCATGAAAAGAAAATTGAGGCAGCATCCTATTCATTTCGGCATCGCTTCTTTCTGTGTTTCAGAGGCGAACGACTTAATTAAGACAATGGGGCTAGGGTTTTTGGAAAAAATAAAATATACGGGATTCGGCGGTATGGAGTTTAAGCGGGATGCAGGAGACGGTAAATTTAGATTTACGGAACTAAATATGAGGTTTGTTATGCCCGGGGAAGTGCTCGTAGCGAGCGGCGTCGACTTTCCCTATATTATGTATCGTGATTTGATCGGCGAAAAGGTTGAAAAGATTCTTACCTTTAAAGAAGGCGTCAAATTGGTAAATCTAGAGCTAGACTTAGGTTCATTTTGGCAATATCTGAAAGCCAAAGAAATAACATTATGGCAGTATCTTAGTTCTTTCATAGGAGGTAGATTAGCTCATACATATTTCGCATGGAATGATCTGCGACCGGGGCTGTTCGTATTTCATAGGTTTGTTAAGAACTTATTTAAAAAATTCCTACCTGCTATAAAAATAAAGGATTTTTATCAGAGGCTTCACTTGCCGATACGCCAAGCGACTAAGCAGGTATACAGCTTTGTTCCTCTACGCATACGCAACGGCGACAGGTTCTTTAAGGAATTAGAATTTCTAAATAAGTCCCAATATTGGTCAAGGCAAGAACTCGAGAATTACCAAAATGAGAAATTACGCAAACTCATAGAGCACGTCTATGAAAACATTCCGTATTATCGCGGTCTGTTCAAAGAAAACCGGCTTATGCCGTCCGACATCAAAACAATACATGACCTGCCAAAATTGCCAGTACTCACTAAGGATATTGTAAGAGAAAACTGGCGTAAGATGATTGCTGTTAATTTCAGGCCTGGCCAGCTTAAACTAATACATACAAGCGGTACCACAGGCGAGCCACTGCATTTCTATTCTGACAGGCGTAATGAATACCTAACCGGAGCGCCCGTCCAGTGGAGGTATTTTGGCTGGGGCGGCCGTAGCTTTAAAGATGTAACGGCAGTATTCGATTGCCGCGCAATAAAACCATCGTTTAGCGGTAAAAGGAGATTATTTGAGTACGATCCTGTTACAAAATGCCTCTCTATGTCAATGAATGACATGAATCGCGATAATGTTAGGGAATATGTCGCGGCAGTTGGAAAATATAGGCCTGTATTTTTAAAAGGCTATCCTTCGGCAGTAGAAATATTCTTATCATTACTAAAAAGGGGTAATATTAAACTGCGCACTAATTTTAAAGCGGTCTTTACAAATTCTGAAATTTTATATCCTACACAGCGCGCGTTTTTTGAGGAGTTTTTCGGGTGCAAGATCCTGGATTGGTATGCCCTTCAGGAGAGGGTTTTGGCCGCTGCTGAATGCGGAAACAAGGCCGGGTATCACATCTTTCCTGAATACGGAATAATCGAGTTCAGCGATAAAAAATATTTTGATAATAATGAGGAAGGTTTTGAAATATTGGCAACAGGTCTTACAAATTTTGGTATGCCGTTAATAAGGTACAAAACGGAAGATATAGGTGTACCCCTTGGCATTACTTGTCCTTGCGGTCGGCATGGCCTACCACTTATGAAACCTGCGGGCGGCAGGGAACGCGATTTCTTTGTAACTAAAACTGGCAACCTGATTAGCTCTGTTACTATTGGCATAGACTTGATGACGGAGAATATCAAGCAATTTCAGTTTGTCCAGAAAGAGAAGGGGAAATTTATCCTTAGGCTATCTAAAAGCGATAAGTTTACACAGTATGATATGAATAAGTTGTCAAGAAGATTAGGTGATGTTTTGGGCGATACGGTTACTGTGGGCGTGGAATTTACCGACAATTTTGAGAAAAAGAGTAACGGAAAATTCTACAAATATATGCAATTAATGAAAAACGTACCATGACGAATAGCAGCTTATTAAAAGGACACGCTGTTATGTTTGAGGAACTATTTAGATACCGTGATTTGTTGTGGATGCTGACCTTGAGGGATATTAAGATACGTTATAAACAGGCAGTGATGGGCTTTTTGTGGGCTTTATTTATGCCTGCAATCGCTGTATTAGCAGGCATTTTGGTAAAAACAGCCATTTCTATTGTCTCAGGCAAAGCTCTTAATGTGGCTGATGCGCTTTCTATATCTGTTAAGGTATTGCCATGGACATTCTTTATAAGCGCAATTAAATTTTCTGTGCAGAGCCTTGTAGGCAATAAGGATTTAGTTACAAAAATTTATTTTCCAAGAGAAGTATTGCCTTTGTCCAGTATATTTGCGTGTTTGTTCGATTTTATTATAGCAAGTATTGCTTTAACAATTATTTTAACGATTTTCCGTATAGGCATAAGCATATATATTTTATATATTCCTTTAGCATTAGTTTTTTTAATACTTCTGACCATAGGGCTTGGTTTATTTTTATCAAGTGCTAACCTTTTTTACAGGGATATTAAATATGTCGTTGAAATTATATTTACATTTGGGATATTCTTTACTCCTGTTTTTTATGATGCGGATATATTTGGCAAATATAAAATATTTCTATTGCTTAATCCAATCGGAAGCATATTAGAAACAATAAATAGCGCTGTAATTTTACATCAAATGCCAGATATGTTTTGGTTTGCTTATGCAGGAGTTTTTTCAACGTCAGTGTTTATTTTTGGATTTTTTATTTTTCATAAGCAGGAACCGTTGTTTGCGGAGAATATATAAATGAATGTTATTGAATTCACAAATGTATGGAAGAAATTCAAGGTAGGGCGAAAGTTCAATTCATTAAGAGATACTATACCTAAATTATTCCGAGGGCCTGGTATAAAAAAGGGCGAGTTAAAAGAGAATGAATTCTGGGCTCTTCAGGATGTATCTTTTAATGTAAAAAAAGGAGATGTTGTAGGTATAATCGGACCCAACGGAGCAGGAAAGTCGACAATTTTGAAACTTCTATTTAAAATCTTGGCCCCCAATAAAGGAAAAATAAGTATAGATGGAAACGTATCAGGGTTAATTGAAGTTACGGCCGGTTTTCACCCCGAACTTACGGGAAGGGAGAACGTTTATTTGAATGGGACCATTATAGGAATGAGAAAAAAAGAAATAGACAAAAAATTTGATGAAATTGTTGAGTTTTCAGGCATAGGAGAATTTATTGATACGCCGGTAAAAAGATATTCTTCAGGGATGTTTGCTAGATTAGGATTCTCGGTAGTGGCACATATGGATCCTGATATCTTACTTGTGGATGAAGTCTTGGCAGTGGGGGATATGGCATTTCAGGCAAAGTGTTCTCAGAAGATGCGCGAGTTACTCAACTCAGGAGCTACAATAGTGTTAGTATCTCATAATCTTACATTAGTGCAGAATTTATGTAAAAGGGTAATACTTCTCGAAAAAGGAAGTATTTTAAAAACAGGAGCCCCTGAAGAAATAATCCGCGATTACCAGGATATAGTTTACAAAAAGAGCGAAGCAGAATTAAAAAAGCAATTAAATGTGCCGGATTACAAAGTACAAATAAATAAAGATACCCTTGTTAAAATTTTAGATGTTTCATTTTGCGATGGAGAATATAAAAATAAAGAAAGTTTCAATATAGATGAACCCATATCTATACAATTTGGCTATGATGCAAAGGAGATTATAGAAAATCCCACCTTTTCCTTGGATATAATACGTGCCGATGGCGTACTTTGCTGTTCTTCAAACACAAAGGATAACGGTTATTTAATAGAGCAAATTAATAATAAGGGAATGATAAAGATAGATTTAGGAAATATAAACTTGGCGCCGGGGATTTATCTTATCAAATTATCTATTTGGGATAAAGATATGATTCATCCATACGCCATCAGGAAGAAAGATATTTTCAGGATCGAAACTGCTAAATTTGGCAACGGTGCAACACCTGTATTTTTGCCTGAAATAGAATGGGGATCGCTTAACAAAATAGAGAAGGGGTTTTAAAATGAATAAACTATCAAAATTAGAAAACGAAAGTATTTTTATTATCAGAGAAGCCTACTATCAGTTTAGAAGAGTTGCAATGCTTTGGTCCATAGGCAAGGATTCCACCACGCTTCTATGGCTTGTTCGTAAGGCCTTTTATGGAAAAATTCCTTTTCCGGTTTTTCATATCGATACAGGATATAAATTCAAGGAAATTTATCAGTTCAGGGAAGGATATGCAAAACAATGGAACCTCAATCTTATTGTCCATAAAAACCAAGAGGCTGCCGACAGGGGAGTAGGCCCAACCACAGGCAAGCTTGAGTGTTGCACTGAATTAAAAACAAATGCCCTCAAAGAGGCCATCAGGAAATATGGGTTTAAAGCCCTTTATTTAGGCATCAGAAGAGATGAACACGGGATTAGGGCAAAGGAGAGGTTTTTTTCACCGCGAGATGAAGATTTTGAGTGGAATTATAAAGAACAGCCCCCTGAATTATGGGATCAATATAAGACAAAGGCGCGGGATGAAGAGCACCTTCGGATCCATCCACTTCTTAGCTGGCGCGAGATAGATATTTGGGAATATATAAGAAGAGAAAATATTCCCATTGCTACGCTTTATTTCGCCAAAGAAGGAAAAAGATATAGAAGCATAGGTTGCGAGACGTGCTGTAACCCGGTTGATTCCAATGCCGATACAGTAGACAAGATAATAGAAGAACTAAAAACATCTAACATTTCAGAGCGTAGTGGCCGTGCTCAGGATAAGGAGTCAGCTTATATGATGCAGAAATTAAGGTCATTAGGTTATATGTAATAATGAATAATAAAATGGAGGATTAGATGGATAAAGCATCGCTAAAATTTGTTATAGTCGGCCACGTTGACCACGGTAAATCTACGTTGATAGGTCGGCTTCTTTACGATACAAATTCTCTGCCGCCTGATAAAATCGAGGAGATAAGGAAAACATCAACGGAACTCGGCAGGGAAACAGAATTTGCGTATCTTTTGGACCATTTAGAAGAAGAACGGCGCCAGGGCATTACCATTGATACGACGCAGGTGTTTTTTAAGACCCCGCAGAGGGAATATGTAATAATAGATGCCCCGGGGCATGTTGAATTCGTAAAAAACATGATTACAGGAGCATCTCAGGCAGAAGCGGCGCTTCTTATTGTAGATGCCAACTTAGGCATACAGGAGCAGACAAAACGGCATGCGACAATCATATCCATGCTCGGCATTGAACAAATAATAGTTGTAATCAATAAAATGGATTTAGTCGACTTTAGCGAAGAGATATATCACAGCATTAAGAAAGATGTGACAGCTTTTCTGGCAACGCTTAATGCTCCTGCTCAAATGTTCATACCGATCTCGGCCCTTAAAGGCGACAATATTGCAACGCATTCATCCAAAATGCCTTGGTATAAGGGAAAAACTATACTGGAGAGCCTCGATAATCTCAAAAGTAGGGCATCGCTTGAAAATATGCCGTTTATATTTGCTGTCCAGGACATATATAAAATAGATGATAAACGTATTTCGGTTGGAAGGGTTGAATCGGGCAGGCTTAAGGTTGGCGAAGAAGTTAAGATATTACCCGAAGGGTCTACAACTAAAGTTATGACTATAGAAAAATATATGGAGGAACCTAAATCCTGTTGTGCGGGTGAAAGCATCGGCCTTACTACCAAAGAATCTGTTTTCTTAGATAGAGGCCATATTCTCTGCAGTCCCGAGAAAGAACCGAAGATAAACGATACAATCAAAGCAAATATATTCTGGATGTCAAAAAAGCCATACTCTAAAGGTGAAAAGGTATTGTTGCGGTTAGCTACCCAGGAAATAAGTTGCAAGATTGACCAGATTCACAAGCGTATTAATTCTTCCACGTTAGAGGTTATAGAGGAAAATGCCGATATATTGCAAAACCTGGAAATAGGCGAGGTATTTATAAAGGTTAAAAAACCTATAGTTATGGAAAGTTTTAAAAACATACAGGAGATCGGGCGCTTTGTGCTTGTAAGAGACGAAAACATTATAGCCGGTGGAATAGTAACCGATTAAGCAGGGATGAAAAATGTTAAGTAATCACAAAAAAAGGATATTCGTATTGGGGATAGACGGCGTGCCCTATTCATTTTTAAACACAAAATTCGATAAGGGGGAGATGCCGAATCTTGCCCGATTTTGCAAAGATAACTCCTATAAAAGAATGGATTCGGTATATCCAACTGTTTCGTCGGTTGCATGGACAACATTTGCAACCGGCAAAAATCCTGCGGAACACAATATTTTTGGATTTGTTGACAGAGTTAGCAGTCCTTTTCAAATCAAAATTCCCACAGCGGCCAACAGAAAAGCCAAAACAATATGGCATAAACTTTCCGAGCAACAAAAAAGAGTCATCGTTATCAACGTGCCGATTACATATCCTCCGGAAAAAGTAAATGGTATCCTTACATCTTGTTTTCTGTGTACCGATATTAAAAAATCATCTTACCCGCAGGAATTTTCAACTTATCTTGAAAATAAAGGATACGTAATAGACGTAGATGCTTGGTTGGCGCGCGAGAACAAAAGAGACTTTATGAACAAACTTCATAGTGCCATGGAAAAACGCTTTGAAATAACCTTTGAATTGTTAGACAAAGAGCAGTGGGATTATTTTCAACTGCACATTATGGAAACGGATAGGCTTTTTCATTTTTTCTGGGAAGATCTTGAGGCAAAAGGCGAGTTTTTTCCCGATACCTATGCTTTTTTTGAAAAGCTTGATGAGTATATCGCTAAACTCCAGGATAAACTACCTAAAGATACAAGGTTTATTATTCTCTCGGACCATGGTTTTTGCGGTATTAAGTATGAAGTACAGCTCAACGCCTGGTTGGAACAGGAAGGTTTATTAAAATTTGTAAACGGCGATAAAAAACTAACAGATTATAACAAAGACAGCATTTGCTATTCATTGCTGCCGGGCAGGATATTTATCAATTTAGAAGGCAGGGAGGAGAAAGGAACCGTCAAAAAAAGCGAGTACGAATCTGTGAGAAGAGATATTAAACAAAAACTGCTTGGGTTTACCCATCCCGAAACTAAAGAAAAAATTATAGATAAGGTGTTTTTTAGGGAAGAAATATATTCCGGGCCTTATTTAGAGGATGCGGCAGATATAATAGCGCATCCTAAAACGGGATATGATTTAAAAGGTAAAGTAGGCGATGTTAAGCTATTTGAAAGGTCGCACCTTAACGGCATGCATACATATGACGACGCCTTTATTTGCGCTGTTAATTGCGATATCAACAGAATAGATAACATTCAGGATGTAGCAGGAGTTATTTTGGAGGGTTAAATCAGATGAAAGTGCTTAAAGAGACACACAAAAGGAGCATTGCAAAAAGCATAACCTGGCGTGTAAGCGGCTCCTTAGCCACTACCATAATAGTATTTTTGTTTACTAAAAGATTGCTCTTCTCCTTGGGGGTGGGGGTTGTGGAGCTGATAAGTAAGATGTGCCTTTATTATTTACATGAAAGGTTATGGAGTAAGGTATCCTGGGGCTGTGTTACGCATCCGTTATCTAAAATTTCGCTTAAGCGTGAACCTACGCCTGAAGATATTTCTATTATAAGTGCGAAATTGAAAGAGCTTGGCTATATAGATTAAAGGATATTATAAATGAAACAGAACGTGCTTTTTATATTAGTGGATTGTTTAAGGGCTGATAAATGTTATGGGAATAATAGAACAGCTAAAACGCCCAATATTGATTCATTAATTAAAAATGGGATTTTTTTCTCTAAAACAATTGCCACAACAACAACTACAACACCTAGCGTTGCTAGTATATTTACTGGTTTATATACATTCGCACATGGAATACGGTCCCTGCATGGATACAAACTAGCTAGCGACGTAACGACTCTTGCTGAAATTTTTAAGGAAAACGGCTATAACACCTACGCAGAGGTCACGGGGCCGTTACTTCAAAGTACAGGTCTAGATAGAGGATTTGATAGCTTTTACCACAGACGTTTTAAAGAGTATTTTGTAGGTGAGTGGGGAGATGATTTTATAAAGAAATTTAAAAAAGGTAAGTTTAGGGAACCGTGGTTTATTTTTGCTCATCTTTGGGAATTACACGTTCCACGGCGTATACCCGATAGGTTTAATAACAAAAATTTTGGGACGAATAGATATGATAGAGCTCTTTCCGGGCTAGATGTAAAATTGGGAGAATTGTTACGCTGTATAGATTTTGATTCTACGGTTGTTGTTCTTCATGGAGACCATGGTGAGAAAATTATGAAAAATATGTTCATTGAAGACCTGTATGAATTTAAGGAATATTTGCGATGGATGTCACGAGAGCATCTGGCAGGCTTAATCAGAAAAATATTCCAAGTGACAAAGATAAACTATGAAAAATTACCCGATTTTGCAAAACCTAAATATCATTCAGCAATTAGGAAGCCTAAACCTTTTAGCCAGCTACGCGGGCATGGATTCAACATTTATGATGACGCTATTGTAATTCCGCTTGTTATTGCTGGGCACGGTGAGAGTTTTAAGGCGAATAAAATGATTAAAGTGCCGGTTAGGCAAATTGATATCGTCCCAACGCTCATTGAAGGCCTTGACCTCCGTATAACTGGGAACATTCAATGTACTCATGGGCGAAGCCTTATGCCACTAATTAAAGGTGACGACCTTCCTGAACTCCCTGCATATTGTGAAACATGCGGAGGGATTCTCGCCGACAAAAAATATTGGAAAGTAGGGATAAGGGGTGAAAAATATAAGTACATTTACAGACCGTATCATAAAGATAAACATGAAGAACTGTATGATTTAGAAAATGATCCTTCTGAAAAAAAGAATTTAATAAAACTTAAACCAGAAATCGCCAATCATATGAAAAAACAGCTTGTGAGGATTTCTGCAGATGACCGCAATAATATAAAGTTGGTTGGGGAACAGATGAGCGAAGACGAAAGTATGAAGCTAGCAGAACGCTTAAGAACGTTAGGATATATCTAATGTTAGAGATAGGCTATTGAAATGAACGCGGCTAAACCAAAAGTAGTGATTATAGGGTTAGATGGTGCCACATTTCGGAATCTGTCTCCATGGATGGACGAGGGGCTTCTGCCCAATTTAAAATTCCTAGTTAGTAACGGTTCGTCAGGGGAATTGGAATCCACCAAACCTTGTCTGTCACCTGCTGCTTGGACATCCTTCATGACAGGAGTAAACCCCGGGAAGCATGGGGTATTTGGGTTCGTTAAACCATTCAGGACCAAACGGTATAAGAGAGAAATTTTTTCATCCCATGACATAAAAGCCAAGACGATTTTTGATATACTCTCTGATTACGGAAAGACCGTAGGTGCAATAAGCCTGCCTATGACGTATCCACCCTTCAAAATAAATGGATTCATGGTAAGTTGCGGGCTTACCACTCCTAGCACCGACTTCGATTTTACCTATCCAAAGGATCTCTTTGAGAAAAACGGAATCAAGAAAGAGGAATATATCCTTCATGTCACATGGACTGACTACCCTGAAAATGAGAAAGAGCGATTTTTCTCAGATTTAATTAAGTGCACCGAAGTAAGAAAAAATATAAGCTTTAAACTGATGGATGAATATGATTTGGATCTTTTCACGATTGTTTTTGGCGGCACTGATTGGCTGCAGCATTTCTGCTGGCATATTATAGATCCAACGCATCACAAACATAACCCAGAAGAAGCACAAAGGCTTCTGCCATTAATCAAGAATTACTATCATAAGATAGATTCTATTATCGGTGAATTTATAAACCGAGTGGATGAGAATACATCTTTATTTATCGTATCTGACCATGGATTTGGCCCCTGGCAAAAATGGATTGCGCTCCAAAAATTACTCGAGCAAAAAAAGTTTCTATATTACATAAATAAGTTTTCATTACAAAAAGTCATCAGGAGGGCTAAAAGAAAAACCCAAGAAATACGGGGTGTATTACAACAAACTTCTTCTATTTATCGTAAAATGAAAAGCATCATAAAGCCTGTGGCACAAAAAGCAAAGGCATTGTTTTTCAAAAAATACTTTAAGATACAAAAGGCGAAAAACAAATTTCATAGCATTGTAGCTGGTTCTCTAGATACTGATTACTGGAAGTCAATTGATTGGCAGAAAACCATTTCTTATACTGGATATGCCAATGATACCATCTACCTCAATCTTAAAGGCAGGGAACCTGAGGGGAGTATAAATCCTGGCCAAGAATATCTAAAGGTGCGGAATCAACTTATTGAGTTTTTGAGCAATCTCAACGATCCGGAAACTAAAAATAAATTAAAGATTAAAATATATCGAAACGAAGACATTTACAGCGGACCCTATTCTTGTGATGGATATGACTTATGTCTTGAAGTTGAAGATGGACTTTATACTTTTCAAAATGGAGCTAATTTCTCAGATATTTCTGGTAAAACCGAGACGTGGACTGGAACACACAAAAAAGAAGGTATTGTAATAGCCTATGGGAAACATTTTAAAAAAGCGTACACCATCAACAGTGCACAGATAACAGATATCGCGCCAACCGCTCTTTATCTACTAGGGTTGCCCGTTGTCGACGATATGGATGGCAAAGTCCTTAAAGCAGCATTTCGTGATGATTACTTAAATCAGACTCCTATAACATTTGCGGGAACCTCCAAGAAAACAGAAAAAAAGGCCACATTAAATAGCCCCGATGGACAGGCAACCACGTCCGAAAAACTTGAGAAACGTTTAGCGGATTTAGGATATCTATAGAATGGAAGAGTTTAATATTAAAATCCTGCGAGAACAACTTGATTTCAATATAGCCGCATCCGAGTTTACCGATTTTCCACAAATAAAAAGTATCAGTAACTACCAGGACGCGGCAAAAAATTTTATTGACTACTATACAAAGATAAAAGGCGTATGTGCGATCTATGGTTTTGGAGACGGTTCTGTTCCTGGAATTTCAGATTTAGATTTTATCGTCGTACTCGAGGATCATTATCAACATCGGTATGGTACCAGATATGATATAGATTTTTTTCATGGTAATACAAAATATGTGCTATTTCACTCGCATTTCTTTATAAACAAAGCACTAATGGAAGATATTAATATATTTTTTCCATTTTATGCACTTAAAAAAATTTATGGGGAAGATATACCAATAAAACAACATGATCAAGCGGAATTAAAATTATTTTGTGCCCTTAGATCCCTCGACTATTTAATCGTGCGTATCCCAGCTTTATTCCTAAAGCCGATTTTAAATAAAAAAATGGCGATTCGAAAGATAATGTCTGATATGAATAGTCTGAAATATATCCTATTATATTTTTCGGAAATAGTATCTATTAATAGCGAAGCGAGTATACATTTTATTTCTAAACTTAACTATCTAAGGAGTTCTTGGTTCAAAAATGATAAAACGCATAATTTGAGTGAGTTAATGAGCTGTGTGGAAAAAGCTATATATGCTTCATATTTTCTTATTGGAGAAATTGCAAAATATCTGGAATTAAATTATGCAAATATCGTACTACCGAATTTTTACCATACGCTACCACCTGTTGGATTTAGGCATATCGAAGGCACTACCTATTTTGAAAAAAACTGGGATGCCATGTCAAGCCTTAATAGAACAATAGAGGTTTTTCATGAGACAAATAAATACAATCATTTTCTGCCTTTTAATTTCTGCCGTCACTTATTTTTATATGTTAAATCTGGAGATGAGTTCGGAAACTACATAAATCATCGGCTAATCTACCGTGATAATCTGAAAACAGCAGATGATTTCCTACCTGCTTTAAAACGCGCCGGATACATTAATAAGTATATAGATTTTATGAATAATAAAAAAATTATTGGAGGGGCATTCTTCGCACCTTTCGACTACCGACCAGCTCTGAAAAAGATGCGTGGCGAATACAAATACAGCATTTCTAAGCGCTGGATCGATGAAAAATTAAAAGAATTTAGATTGCCCGCAATAACTAACGGGGGATGGTAAAGTATGGTTAGTGTAATAATTGCGACGTATAATTGTGCCAAATATTTGTCGGAAGCTATCGACAGCGCATTAAACCAAACATATCAGGATTTTGAGATTATTATTGTTGACGACGGCTCATCAGACAACACAAAAGAAATTTTAAAGTCGTATATTTACGAGCATCCTAAAAAAATTAGATATTTTCATCATTCAGTTAACAAAGGTTTATCTGCAACACGAAACGAAGGCATAAAAGAATCAAGGGGCGAATTTATAACCTTTTTGGATGCAGACGATAAGTATTTACCACAATATCTAGAAAAGTGCATTAATTTTTTATTAAAAAATATTAATTATAATTTAGTAATCACGGAGTGGCATGAGAGCGTTATAGATGATAAAGGTGATGAGATTTCAAGGGAGTCAAAAAAGATAAAAAATTTCCCAAATAATTCAGAGGATCTCCATTACGCTTTATTCCTGAACTTTTTTTTAAATTCCTATATGCTGGCAAGGAAGGTATATTTGGATAAAATTGGCTACTTTGATGAGAATATTTTTTTTGGAGAAGATGTAGATCTGTGGAGAAGACTTACAAAAAATGGTGCGAAAATCGGCTTGATACAAGAACCTCTTTTTATATATCGTAAGCGGAAAGATAGTTTGACTACAAATAAAAATTTTAAGAAACTCACAGAACAATTTAAGCTAATAGAGAAATATAGAGAAGAAATTCTTGCTGATAAATATTTAAGAAAACATTATTCTGAAGCACTGTGGGATCTTGGTAGAAAAGCATTCTATCTAAAAGGGAAGCCCGGTTTTATATTTAAATGTATGCTTCAAAGCCAGATATATAGGCCATCATTAATTCGAGCATTGAAATCTTTCCATTCATTAGTTTTGATAAAAATATGAAAAAAATAAATATTTTATATATAGAAAATGGATTAGGCTTTGGCGGGGCAGTTACCTGCCTGGCAGCGTTATTGAGAGGGTTAGATAAACAGAAGTTTAATCCCATTGTCGTATCTTCCCATAATGATTGTGAAACAAAGAAAATAATAGAGGCTGCTGGCGCCGAGTTTTTATATATAAAAGGCTACCGCCGGGCAAATACAGTTAATGTTTTTATCCATAATATTGCAAGGTTCGGATTTCTTGTAAAAGCCGCCGTTTTAACACCCCTATTGGTTGCTGAAAAGATATTACAGGTGCCATTTTTTATAGGAGTGATGCGTGTAGCGAAAACTATGGATATCAGCATAATACACCTTAATACGGGCATTAATATAAATTTGGAAGGCGTACTTGTTTCTAGAGTTTTAAAAATCCCATGCGTATGTCATGCAAGAGGTCCTGCCTACAATTCCTTTGAAGCAAGGTGTATTTCCAGGTATGTTACGAACTTTATTCCTATGTCAAAATTTGTAGAAGATAGCCTTCTAAAATTGGGCGTATCCAAAAAAAAGGTAAATATTATATACGACGGTATTGACATAGATGAGTGCTACAAAAAATCCAATATGCCACAAGATACAATATATCCATTCGCAAAACACAATATAGGGCTTTTTGCATGCCTCCTGCCGTGGAAAGGACAAAAGGTTTTTATTGACTCCATTAATATATTGGTAAAAGAAAAAAATGTAAAAGATTACAGATTTTTTATCGTTGGTGATATACCGGATAAGACATCAAATTATAAGCAAGAGCTTTTAAACATGACAAAAAAGTTAGGTTTATCAGATCATATAGTGTTTACCGGGCATCAGGATAATGTTTACTACCTAATGAGCAGGATGGATATAATTGTTCATACATCCATTGCGCCTGAGCCTTTTGGTAGGGTTATTATTGAAGCTATGTCATTAGGCAAACCTGTAATTGCCACAAATATGGGTGGGCCATTAGAAATCATTGAAAATACGATAAATGGCTTTTTAATTCCCCCCAATAACCCTAGGATTTTAGCTCAAAAAATTTGCGACTTGCCGCAAGACAAACAGTTCCTTGATGATATATCGAAGAATGCAAAAGAAAGTATAAAAAGCAACTTCAGTATAACAAATTATATTGAAGGCGTAGAGGCTCTTTACGATGGTATTTTACAAAAGGCTGTATAAACAATGGCTTTGTTTATTATTATAGGTATATGGTTGTTAGTTTTAAGTTTTGCATTTCCGTTTTTCGGATTGATAAATTATATGGTAATACTTTATCTCAGGCCTATGGAGGTTAATCCTGAGTTAATTGGGTATCCTATCGCTAAAATATTTGCCGTAGCAACGCTTTTTGGTTTCTTATTATTATATAAAAAGAAACAGAAAATATTCTTTAATTTTAAGCAAGATACACTTCTATTTTCACTACTTTTTGTTATATTGCTTTCTTTTAGCGCAGGCTGGATCCCTCGGTGCTTAGAGGTCTTAGACCAGATGGCAAAAAATGTCATAGTTTACATGCTCATCGTTGGCATGGTTAATTCAGAAAAAAAATTAAAAGTATTTATCTGGGGGCTTTTAATTATTAGCGGCATATTGGCTTTTAATACTGTGCAGGAGTTTATCGCTATCAACTATCATTCTTTGGATAGTTTAAACGCGGAGCGATTAGGGGGCTTCAGCGGCGCTTATTTTGGAGATTCTAATGACTTCGCAGTTATTATGAATGTTGTTGTGCCACTTGCATTTTTTATGGGGATAACAGGAAGGCCTATTTTATTTAGACCGTTTGCTTTGTTTTTGATGGTACTTTTTATTGCAGCACTGGTGGCGACGCGGGCAAGAGGGGGTATTATAACATTTGGAGTAATTATGCTGGGTATTAGTTATTTTGGTTTAAAGCTTCCGAAATTATGGCACAAACTTGTCAGCATTATTTTAGTTATTGCGGCCATTGCTGGAATTTTTGCTTTTGCGCCGGGAGTGTTTAAAGAAAGAGCAGAAACAATTTTAAATTACAAGAATGAAGATACTGCATGGCGAAGAATTGAATACTGGAAAACAGGCATAAAAATGTTTTTAAGCAATCCTTTGATTGGTGTCGGCGCTGGAAATTACCAAATCAGATATACTGATTTTGGCGGATGGGAAAAACAATGGCCGGTTCCTCATAATATGTATATAGAGGTATTATCCGAGCTTGGCATACTCGGATTTGGCTGTTTATTCTTACTTTTATTTTTTACATTTAAGAACGGTATGGCTACTTCCAAAATTTTAAGAAGCCAAAAAAAGCCTAACCTTTTTCTTTACAGCACTAATCAAGCGGCGACGCTTAGCTTGTTAGGTTATTGTGCAGGCGGAATGTTTTTAGCAATCTTTACATACCCTATATTCTACATTGTTATAGCGATTAATGTTGCTATTCAGAATATAGTTAATTTATCAGTAATAGAAAAGAAAACAAAATTAGCATGAACGTCTTATTGCTTATAAGCCAACTGCCTTATCCACCTGATACCGGGGCAAAGATAAGGACATTTAATCTGATAAAAAATTTATACAAAAGGCATTCTATTACATTGGTTTCTTTCGGTGATTATGATAAAGAGAAAGATAAAATCATAAGATTAAAACAATTTTGTGAAAAAATAGAATTAGTGCCTAAAAAGCAAATAAACGATTATATATTTGCCTTCAAGAATTTGTTTTCAAGATACCCTTATTCTGTAAGCAAATATTATACTAATGAAATGAAAAGCCGAATAAGCAATCTCTTACAGGCAGATAATTTCGACCTTATTCATTGCGATTCAATACAGGTAAGTTTAAATATTTTAAAATTTAATAGCATCCCGAAGGTTTTGACAGAGCATAATATCGAATCGCAGATTCTGGAAAGATTAGCTCAAAATGAAGACAACTTAATAAAAAAATTGTATTTTTATGTTCAGTATTTAAAATTAAAAAGATATGAGATCTTTGCATGCAAGAAATTCAGCCGTGTTATTACAGTGTCGGAAGAAGATAAAAGGTTTTTGAAAAATTTCATAGACGAAAAAAATATTTCAGTTGTGCCTAATGGCGTAGATTGCTCCTATTTTACGCCTTCAAAAAACGGCATGAAACCGCACAGTTTAGTGTTTACCGGTTCGATGGATTGGGAACCTAATAATGACGCCATTTTTTATTTTATAAAGCACATATACCCGCTGATCAAAAAAAAGGTGCAAGAAATCAGCTTTACTATTGTAGGCCGGGATCCTTCAGATGCGTTGATTAAATTGGCCTCTAAGGATAAATCTATAGAATTAACCGGAAGAGTCGATGATGTCAGGCCTTATATAGCAAATAGCTGCCTATATATCGTACCTCTAAGAATAGGGGGAGGCACAAGACTTAAGATTTTAGAAGCAATGGCTATGGGAAAAACGGTAATTTCCACATCAATCGGCGCAGAAGGATTAGAGGTGACTTCGGAAGAAAATATAATTTTAGCTGATGAGCCGCAAGTTTTTGCTAAACGGGCGCTGGAATTGTTTGAGAACAATAATCTCAGGAAAAATATTGAAAGCAGCGGCAGGAAACTTACTGAGCAGAAATATAGCTGGGATATAATTGCAGATAAACTGGGAGAAACATGGGAAGCAGTCGGAATAAAAAAATAAAATTCTTTATAAAAATAGTAATTTCTTCGTTGCTTTACTATTCAAGCATTTTCCGTCTTTTAAAATTTATAAAGCGGAAAAAGCCTACCGTCCTATGCTATCACAGGATAGTAGAAGATTTTTATGAAGAGAGCAAATATTCTCAAAGCGGGCTTTTAGTATCCAAAGATTCTTTTTCAAAGCAAATGGATTTTATTAAAAAGAATCACAATGTAATATCTATGGATGATTTTGTTAAATATCTGGATGGCAAAGCTAGGCTGCCTGATTATTCTTTGTTGATTACATTTGATGATGGTTATGAAGATAACTATTCAATAGCTTATAATATTCTCAGGCAACATGAAGTGCCCGCCACTATATTTATTGTAACTGATTTTGCTGATTCCCGTAGGTGCCCTTCCTGGGAAAACGAAAGGCCCGTTGGTCAAAAGCTTATGTTATCCTGGGAAGAAATAATCGAAATGAGTAAAGACAGCATATCATTCGGGGCGCATACTAAAACGCACCCCGTTTATAATAAACAGCAATTGGAACAAGAATATTATGAAGAAATACCAGAATCCAAGCAAATCATAGAAAACAACATAAAAAAAGAAATCAGTACTTTTGCTTATCCTGAAGGCACATATAATTTAGAAGCAATGGAATATTTGCAAAGAAGTGGTTTCAAATGCGCTTTTACACTAAATGAACAAAATAACAAAGATACAATGTCTGAATATAAAAGATTTACCATAGGAAGAATCCCGATCAATGAAGGTATGTACAGATTTGGAAATGGCAAATCGCATATGCCTATTTTTGCATGCGGTCTTTTAAATTTTTGGAAGAGTCAAAAATGAAATTACCTATATTATTATACCATGATATAAAAGAAGATAATTTTAATATTGAAGCTGTTGATCCCGGCCTTAGGCCGTATATTTTAAGGGAATCGGACTTCAGGAAGCAGGTTGAGTGGTTGAGAAATAATGCAAAAGTGGCGATTGTGTTTGATGATGGATGGAAGAGCAATTACGAAATTGCGCGCCCTATCTTAAAACAATACGGCCTTACTGCGATATTCTTTGTAACGATAGAAAATATAGGAAAGCCCGAAATGATGACCTGGAGCCAACTGAGAGAAATGGCTGACAATGATATGATTATCGGGTCTCACAGCATGACTCACAGGCCTCCGATTGAGTTTTCAGATACTGAATTAAAATATGAATTAAGCGAATCTAAACGGATTTTGGAAGAGAATCTTGGGAAAAAAATAGATTCTTTCTCAGCGCCGACCGGTTTCTATGATAAGAGGATAATTGATATAGCGCGTGAAGTTGGTTATAAAGAAGTCTATTTTTCCCGCATTGCGTTTAGCGAAGTTGATAGTTTAGCCAATCCCCTGGTTTTATATAAAATCGGCATAAAGCGCGATTGTGATTTTAAAATATTTAAGGCCATTGTGCGTGGGGATAAGTTGGTTCTTGCAAAGCTCAGGTCAGGCCAACTTGTCAGGGACTGGGCAAAGTCAGTATTTGGCGTGCAGAGGTATGAGGGATTGAAGAGATTAGCGTTGAGGCACGAGGGATGATGAAATTTATATTTTGGGTGTCATTTTTTATATTGTTTTACACATACATAGGTTATGCAGCCTTATTGTATGTTGTTAGCTTTATAAAGAGAAACAAAGTTATTACTGATGAAACTTACGCCCCCTCTATTTCATTTATTATAGCCGCTTATAATGAGCAGGTTTCTATAAAGGATAAAATAGAAAAAACATTGGCTTTAGATTACCCTAAAGAAAAGATGGAGATAATCATTGCTTCCGATGCATCTACGGATAAGACGGATGAAATAGTCTTACAGTATGCAAAGCAGGGAGTCAAACTATGCAGGATGGACGAAAGACGGGGCAAGACGCAGGTGCAGAATTTAGCAGTTTCGAAAGCAAAGGGTGAGATTTTAGTCTTTTCGGATGCGACAACTATCTATAAAAAAGATGCGATTAAAAAATTAGTCAGAAATTTTGCCGATAAAAAAATAGGCATAGTTGCAGGAGAAGAAGAATTTATTAAAAAAGGGATTATGTATAAGCAGGTAAGCGTGACGTGGAATTATGAAAAATTTTTAAGGCGCCTTGAAAGCAGATTTAATTCATTAATAGGCGTAAGCGGGTGTATTTTTGCAATACGAAAAAATTTGTATGAAAAGCTAAGCAGTGGCTTGATAGAGGATTTTACCCTTCCACTTTTGGTTTTGGAAAAAGGTTATAAAGTCCATTTAGAAGAAGGGGCCATAGGATATGAAGAGCCTGTTTCAAGGTCTCAAGATGAATTTAAGCGAAAAGCAAGAATAGTTAGTAACGGCATAAGTGTGGTAATGAATATGAGAAGGCTTCTTAATCCCTTTAGGAATTTTAAAATAGCATTTCAGCTGATATCTCACAAGGTTTTTCGCTGGCTGGCCCCGATATTTATGATCTTATTATTTGTAAGCAGCATATCGCTGATGAATACAGGCGTTGTATTTTTTGTTTTCGCAATAGCGCAGGCGACGTTTTATCTGTCGGCAATATTTGGCTATGGCTTGATACGTCATTTTTGTATTGTAAACTTTGCGGGTATTATTGGAATATTCCAGTTTCTTAGAGGCAATAGGAAAGTTATGTGGGAACCTATCAGATGATAAAAGGCAGTAAGATGCAATACGTGCTTGAGTTTTTGTGCCACGGTTTCAGTCCGCGAGCGATAATCTGCGTATTCCGAAAATACGCCTGGTATATTCATGATCATATTGCCGGTATTGCGAAAATAAAGATAGGCATGAATACAAGAATACACCCTACGGCATCATTAAGATGCGCTGAAAATATATACCTGGGAAATAATTCACACATAAACCAGTATTGCTGCGTATGGGCAAGCAAAAATTCCAAAATCGTTTTTGGCGATAATGTGCTCATGGGTCCTGGCGTGAGAATATTTTCATCTAATCACGGGACAGCTAAAGATAAAATTATGAATCAGCAGGATTGGATTGAAAAAGATATTATTATAGGCGACGATGTCTGGATAGGCGCAAATACTGTAATTGTAAGCGGCGTAAAAATTAGCGATGGCGCAATTATTGCAGCAGGCGCGGTCGTAACAAAAGATGTCACTGCGTATTCTATTGTTGCCGGCGTGCCGGCAAAAGCAATCGGGGAGAGAAAGCAGCTATGAGCAAGGTGTTGAAAGTAGCTCATATTGTATATTCCTTACGAGTAGGCGGACTTGAGAAAGTAGCTACGGATATAATCAGCCATTTTGATAAAGAAAAAATAAACGTTTCTGTTTTTTGCGTAGGAAAGAAAGGTGAATATGCTAAAGAATTGGAAAAGCATAACATTGACGTATCCCTGCTTAATGGCTGTAAGTACCCTTTAAAGAATGCGTTTATGCTTGCGCAGATATTTAAAAAAGAAAAATTCGATGTTGTGCACAGCCATAGCGGGGTAGATAGAGATGCTGTATTGGGCGCCGTACTTGCCGGAGTGCATATAATTGTTCATACTGATCATGGAAGATTTTATCCTGATTCTAAATGGTCCAGAATCAATCATAAGTTTTTTTCATGCTTTAGAGACAAAGTTATTACCGTATCAGATGAATTAAAAAGTTTTATGAGCAAGGAAGTAGGTATCAAACAGGATAAACTCACAAGGATATATAACGGTGTGGATACAAACAACAACGATATAGATGTAAGTAAGAAGAAAAAAGAGCTTGGTATTTCTTCGGATGATAAGATTATAGGCATTATAGCGCGCCTTGCGCCGGTAAAAGACCATAATACGCTTTTTTTAGCTTTTAAGAAGGTAAGGGAAAAAATAAGCAATGTAAAACTTTTAGTGGTTGGAGATGGGTCGCTAAGAAAGACATTAAAGAAAGAAGCCGTTGATTTAGGCGAGAAAGATAACATCATCTTTCTTGGCATCAGAGAAGATGTGCCTGAATTATTACAGGTAATGGATGTAGTCTGCTTATCATCAACCCATGAAGGCCATTCAATAACCCTTACAGAAGCGATGGCGAGTGGTAAACCGGTTGTGGCTACCGATGTAGGCGGTAATTCCGAATTGGTGATCAATAAGGTGACCGGCCTGTTGGTTCCTCCGCGCAATCCTGACAGAATGGCCGAGGCTATAATTGAATTATTAAAAGATGATGAAATGAGAAAGTTAATGGGCGAGAAAGCAAGGAAGCGGGTTGAAGAGAATTTTAATATCCGAAATACTGTTAGGCAGTATGAAGATCTATATTTCGACCTGGCTAAACAAAAAGGAATTGTATCGTGAGGATTCTCCATCTTATAAGTAGCAATGGTTTCTATGGAGCGGAAAACGTTGTTTTAAGCATTTTAAGCGCTCTTAAGAAGAATGGGATGCAGCCATTTTTAATTTGCCTTAAGAGTTCAGGCAAAATTGAACCGGAGATATCTTTGCAGGCAAAACAGCAGGATATCCATTCTGAAGTCATTTCCTGCAACGGTAAATTCGATACAAGGGCTATCGCCGGCATAAAAGCATTTATACGTGAAAATAATATAGATATCGTCCATTCGCACAATTATAAAAGCAATTTATATGGCTTATTGGCTTCCAGGCAAGCGGGGGTTCCGATCATTTCTACATTGCATGGCTGGACAGGTGAGAATAATAAAATAAAATTTTATGAATTTATAGATAAACATGTCGTAAAAAAGATGGATCATTTAGTGTCTGTTTCCCCGAAAATTAATGCGAAAGCTACGCTTATACCCAATGGCGTAGATGTAAATAAATTTGACCCGATAAATGTAAAAAGAGACCTACGTAAAGAGTTTGACCTTGGGAATTCATTTGTAATAGGGACAGCAGGGCGCCTTAGCAGGGAAAAAGGGCAGATAGGCCTGATAAAAGCATTTGAAAAAATCAAAGAACAGATACCAGCGGCAAAGTTATTGATCGCGGGCGAAGGCCCTTTGCAGAAAGACCTTGAGAGATACGCCGGTAAAAAATCATTGGCAGGAAGCGTTGTATTCGCGGGTAAAGTAAAAGACATGCCTTCGTTATATAAAACTATGGATATTTTTGTGCTGTCATCTATTACAGAAGGTATACCAATAGTATTGTTGGAAGCGATGGCGATGCAGCTTCCCGTAATATCTACCGACGTAGGCGGTACATCTTATGTAATAGATCCCGGGAAAGACGGTATACTGATACCGCCTAAAGATGTTAACATGTTAGCGGAAAATTTAGTTCTTTTGTTTAAAAGTAAATCATTGAGGTCTGACCTAGGGCAACAAGCCAGAAAGAAGATATTAGACAGATTTTCTCTGGATTCGCTTTATAGGTCTTATTTGAAAATATACGAGGATATAAATAAAAATGCTGAATGCGTTAACAATTGATGTAGAGGATTATTTTCAGGTATCTAATTTTGAAGGTGTCGTAAAAAGGCAAGACTGGGATAAGCATGAGCACCGTGTCGTAAACAACACCCGGAAAATACTCGATATATTATCCCGCAATAACATAAAAGCCACATTTTTTGTACTTGGATGGACCGCAGAGAAATTTCCTGAATTAGTCAGGGAGATAGATGCGCAGGGCCATGAAATAGCCTCGCACGGCTATTCGCATAAATTAATTTATAAAATGAGTAAAGAAGAATTTAAGGATGATCTTATAAGATCTTTGGAGATTTTAGAACACATAACTAATAAAAAGGTATTAGGCTATAGGGCTGCCAGTTGCTCAGTGACTGAAGATTCTTTGTGGGCGTTAGATGTTTTGAAAGAAAACGGCATTAAATATGACTCGAGTGTTTTTCCGATCCACCACGATAGATACGGCATTCCGAATGCAGATAGATTCATACATAGATGGAATAATAACGGGTTAGTCGAATTCCCTTTTTCAACGATAAATATATTGGGACAGAATATCCCTGTGGCCGGCGGCGGATATTTCAGGTTATATCCGTACTGGTTCACAAAATGGGCGATAGAAAAAATCAATAAGGAAGGCCATTCCGCTATAGTCTATATTCACCCCTGGGAGCTTGATTATAAACAGCCAAAGATAAAGGCCGACTTAATATCTGGCTGCAGGCATTATATAAATTTAAGAAAAACCGAAGATCGGCTGAAAGCTTTATTGAGTGATTTTAAATTTACAAGGGTGACCGACGTAGTTAAATCTCAAGGATTAATGGCATAGAGGAGTTATAAATGAAAGATAATGTAAAGAATATCGTAAAATTCATTTCCTGTTTGATCCTTTTGTTGGTTGTATATTTCCCCACACTTAAAACGATGTTTGAGAGATGGGTAGCACCCGAATCTTATTATGGCCATGGGTTTTTGATCCCGATCGTATCGTTATTTGTTGTATGGCAGCGAAGAGATATTTTGAGAAAGACCGGGATGTCCAGTGAACCTATGGGCCTTTGGATCATCGCCGCAGGACTTCTTATTCACATCGTATGCGCCGCCCTAAAAGTATATTTTGTTTCGGGATTCTCTTTTGTCTTTGTTATTTACGGCCTTGTGCTATTTTTCTTTGGAAGAAAGATGGCAAGGAATCTTATATTTCCAATATTTTTCTTACTGGCAATGGTGCCGCTTCCGCTTGTTGTAGTAGGTAATCTTACCGTTAAGCTTAAGCTATTTGCGGCACAATGCTCCACTTTTTTACTCAATAGGATCGGTTTTCCGTCACGATTAGACGGCAGTACGATCTTAATGCCGACTTCTTTTACGGTTGTCGAAGCGCCATGCAGCGGCTTGCGCTCGCTTATATCGCTTTTGACGCTGGGGCTGCTTTTTGCATATGCCTTGAAGGGATCGTATGTTAGAAAGGGGTTGCTTCTATTGTCTTCGGTGCCGATAGCTATGGCGACGAATATATGCAGGATCATTATAATCGCCGTAGTGAATGACTTATATGGCGAAAAGGCAGCTATGGGATGGTTTCATGACTTCTCCGGTTTCTTAGTTTTTGGAGTTGCATTCGTATTGTTGCTGGGCGCATCAAACCTATTGCAGAAAGAAACAGGAAAATGAAAAATAATATGCTCGGGTTTGTGATAATAATAGCTATGCTGGCGATAACGAGCATTTTTTCTCTACAAATGTTCCTAAAAGAAAAGACCGCGCATGACAAGATAAATATCAGCATATTTCCATACACGATAGGAGAGTGGAAAGGAAAAGATCTTGAGGTAAAAGAGTGGGAATATAAGCTCCTGGAGACGCGTAACCTGATATCGCGCCAGTATGTCAATCCTTCGAATAAATCGATATGGCTATTTATCATATATTCCGAGACGAACAGGTCGGTCTTTCATCCGCCTGAAATGTGTCTTTTAGGCAGCGGTTTAGATATGATCGATAAGACCAAAGTAAATATAGATTCAAAAGGGCATAAGATCTCAGCCAATAAGCTATATCTCGGGAAAGATAATTACAGGGAGCTGACATTGTATTGTTATAAAGCCGGGGACCTTTATACATCAAATTTCTATATGCAGCAGGCATACCTTATTACTCATCAGATCTTCGGCAGGCCTCTTGCCGGCGCGACGATACGCGTATCTATGCCATTAGAGAGAGATGAACAAGCCGTTCTGGCTGATATGAAAGATTTCCTCAAAGAGAGCGTTCAGGCACTCGAATCCCTCCGTTAAGGTAGCCGCGTCTATCAAATTCAACACAGTGCACTAAAACGTCTAAATTTTAAATATCGGCTGTTAATGACTGTCATAGTTTGTCATAAATAATCATAATTATTTTAAAATCGCCCTCCCTAACCCCTTTAATATCAAGAGGTTAAAATCCCTTAAATTTTATGAAATTTCCCTAATATTTTAAGTTGGAATATATATTGCTTATATATTAAGTGCTGGAAAGGTATGCAATGCAAAAGTTAATTAATAAAGTAACTGAATTTGTCGAAGACATAAAGAAAGAAATCGATATCTATTTGACTATCAGAAGATGGGTACGTTTCAGGAAGGCATCAGGTAAATGACGAAAAGAAGTCCTCGCCGTAAGTACACAATCCTGGCAGCAATTTTATTGGTAGTGACTATACTCCTGCCGTTAAGCCTATGCTTTGCCGCAACACGTTCTGAATCCCATGTTATCGCTCCGGAACCCAGGACTATACTTTTAGTTTTAACCGGCACCTTAGGATGGCTGATCCGGTTTACCCGTAAACGGTTCCTTGAATTCAAGAGGGGTTTCGATATTGTCGTGAGCGCGATAGGCCTGGCAGTAGTAACACCTTTTGTAGTACTCGTGGCGGCTGTTATTAAGATAGTTTCTCCCGGGCCCGCGTTCTTCAAACAAGAGAGGGTCGGCCTTGGCGGAAAGATATTTAGCATTTATAAATTGCGGACGATGAAGGTTGACGCGGAAAAAAATACAGGGCCTATGTGGGCGCAAGAAGACGATCCGAGATTGATAAAATTCGGCAAGGTCATCAGGAAGACACACATCGATGAGCTGCCGCAATTATATAACGTGCTTGTAGGCGATATGAGTATAGTCGGACCCCGGCCCGAAAGGCCTGAATTGGTAGAGAAACTAAAAGAACAGATTACCGACTATGAAAAGCGCCTTCAGGTAAAGCCGGGCATTACCGGCCTCGCTCAGGTTTGGCATAAATATGATGAGACGATAAAAGACGTGAAGAAGAAGATAAAATACGACCTCTTGTACATAAGGGAGATGTGCCTTATGGTGGATCTGAGGATTTTAGCGAGGACATTTGTTGTGGTTTTGACCGGAAGAGGAGCGAGGTAAATGGAAGATATCATGGGGCGGAAGTTAATCTTGATATGTATTGCAGTTTTAACTATCGCTCTATTTTTTGGTATTTCACAGAAGGTACAAGCAAGTGTAGCGGATGCCGTAACGCTTCAGCTGCATAATCCTTTAGGCAGCAGTCCTGACACAGTTGAACCTAATACTGGTAATCACAATGCCGGTAATAATACTAAAACTCAATTTCTAATGAGCAATAATTCTGATCCCGGAATTAATATTACGCAAATCACGTGGAATTTTATAAGTTCGGTCTTTTTTGATACAACTATCGTGTCTCCGGGGTGGGGTGGTTATCGTGACTATCAAGTTTATCCAACAGCGGAAACAATAAGCGCTGACAGCACCAGTATAACTATAGGGCTTAACAGTGATGTTACTACTGGCTACACTGGACCTACTAGTATTCCTAATGGTAATAATTCTATTATTTTGACGTTTAATGATTTTGGACCGGGTGAAGCTTTCGGGTTTTGGTCGGACCTTGACTCTACAGCCGATACCACAGGACACCTTAGGTCTGACTTGTGGAATGGATCCTATACTGATATCTACTTTGACAATGGAGGCTTCATTCGTCATACCTGGAACATTTCTGGTAATGGGGTAAGCAGGGGCGCTTATGAGAGCACGACGGTGCAAACTAAAGTACCCGAACCAGCAACTTTATCACTTTTGGGATTGGGATTATTGGGATGTAGTTTGATTAAAAAATTAAAAAGGGAAAGGAGGTGAAAAAATAGATGAGAAAAGGTTTGTTAGCTGTCATAGTTGTTGCATCTCTGGTAAGTTTTATGATGCCCAAAACAGCCGAAGCCTTTGAGATTACCGATCCGATATTTGGCGGGGTAGTTTTTTCGCCCGCTGCTACGCCTAATCCGCCTGGTGGCGGCAATCCTACAACTTGGGTTAATGTTGGTCCGTCGGGTTCGGTGACAATCGGTAGTCCTACCGCGGAAAATGGCGCACAACCGATAGGTATCTATGGAGCTGGAGTTCCTCTTGCTCCTCTTGGTTTAACATCCGGGTATGACATATTCTTTGATATAAACTTTGCTACTTATGATTCTGCTTCATATGACACTTTCGACGTTTTAATTACGCAGGGGAATTATCTGTGGAACGGCGGAAGTGTAATCGGAGGATATTCGTGGGGTGGCGCAGATTGGCCGGGCATAGAATTCAACTTTGGACCGTACCAACAACAGGCTACCGTGATGGTTACGCCCGCAACTGATTATTTCTTTAACGTAGCGCTTCAGACGCGGTCGGATGCAGATTATCCTTCATGGGGTACCTTTAGCGATGTTTCTATACAAAAGGTGCCGGAACCTGCCAGCATGGCACTTGTAGGCTTAGGGTTACTGGGCTTCGTTGGCAAAGTGACAAGAAGGAAGTTCAAGGCATAGCCCTTTTCTTGTATTATTAAAGATAGGGGCTTTGCTTGAACCGTTAAGCATGCTTAAATGGGGAGAGCAGAGAACCCCCAAAGTTTTCTGTTCTTCCCCTACAAATTTTTTTAGCTACTTTTTAAGAAAAAGATAGAAAGTTTTTAATATGTCATACAGTATAAGAAAAAATTGGATGGCATCTTTTGCTTTGATGCTGTCAAAACCCATCGTTATCATGCCTTTTTTTATTATAGCCTTCCTCGAGGGTTTGGTGTTGGAATTAATCTATTTTTCTACCAGAAGGCCTATTTCAATTATCGCGGATCCCATTATCAGGAAATACTTCGGGGAGAACTCGTTGCACTATCCGGGCAATATTTTAATATTGCCGAAATTATTTTATTACGCAGGGGTAGCGATTTATATTTTAATCGGCGTATTCCTGATAGCTATTTCTATTAATATATTTAAGAACATCAGGGCAAATCTTCCAATAAAAACAGGCGCTCTTATAAAAAATGCTTCAAAGCAATATCTATCTTTTGTAATTTTCGGCATTATAATGATAAGCCTCATAATCCTCGTAAGAGAACTTAACCTATTAATGTTTTCTAAGCTTAGTTCATTTGGCTTGAAGCATCTGCCCAAAATAGGAACTCAGCCATATGTTATAGGGCTGTTCTTCTTTTTATTTTTGTCAAATATTATCTTGCAGACATTTTTAATATTAACGCTTCCACTTATTGTGATACAGAAGAAATCATTGCTAAAAGCATTGGGGGGCAGTATATATTTGGGCCTCCGCAATTTTTTCAGTTTATTCGGGTTAATATTTCTGCCCTTTTTGATTTATTTCCCCATAACGCTATTAAAAGTAGCATCAGCGAACCTCGCTCAAAAGGCTTTTCCCGAGATAATCCTGTATGTAACGGCGGCAGGGATAATTCTCGGGGTGCTGATAGACTGCTTTATATATATATGCGTGTCTCAATTTCTATTGGAGAGTGAAAAGAGGAGGGAAAGATGAATAGTTATAGATTAGCGCTTTTGGCAATCTGCATTATTGTAGTGCCACTTCTGTCCGGATGCCTGGGCGATAGCGGCTCAAGTTCTTCAGGATCTGGTGGGAGCAGCTCTGGTGGAGACTCTACATATGCGAGCGGTTATGGTTCTACGGGCGGCTCTACCGGCTCCACAGGAGGCTCTACTGTAGGATCAGCCGTTTACAACCCTGAACCGGCGACATTAGCTTTGTTCGGCGGCGGATTGATCGCATACGCGCTTTCAAGAAGAAAAAAGAAAAAATAATTGACTGGATTCCCGCTTCCGCGGGAATGACAGCTTCGCGGGAATGACAGATAGGCTAACAATGATATGAAAAAGACATTATTTATCCTGATAGCCATTTTGGTAGCGGTATACTTAATTCTTTCGGCCCTCGGCTCAGGTGGGGAATACCCGGCTGAAAAATTATTGTATCACGCGATGAAGGCCAATCAGAAGATAATCGCGAATCCCGATGTGGTGCCGCCCGCGTTGTTCGCGTCTGTCGAAAAGAAACTGCAGGCGGTATTTGAAAAGTATCCTAAGACAAACGCGGCGAAAGCTGCCCATATGGTATTAGCGGAATTTTATCTGGTCAATAAAAAATACGATAAATCCCTCCAGGCTCTGGATACCATTATCGGCCTGTATAAGAAAGAGCCGGCCATATTAAGCAAAGCGTATTTTCTCAAGGGTAATATTTATGAGAGACAAAACCAATGGAATAAGGCGCTGAAAGAATATGAGACAGTACGGGATAAATACAGGGAAACGACCCTTGGGTTCCAGATCCCTATTTATATAGGGAATTACTATAGCAGTAAAGGCAGAGACGCTGAAGCCGCCAAAGTATATAACGAAGCCGTAACCTTCTACGGGGAGATAGAAAAACAGAACAGGGGGAAAGGGCTCGGGTATCTGGCGTCAGGTTTCTTAGCGGACTCATATATGCGTCTTAAGAAATATGAGGAAGCGGGCAAGGTCGTGGAAGATACCATCGAAAATTACCCGTCCAAAATGACATACCTGCAGTATTTGCCAAGAGTGGAGCTTATTTACGTTAAAAAACTGCAAAGACCGGATAAGGCGATAGAAATTTATACGAAAGTGAAAGAAAAGACGACTGACAAGAAGCTTAAGGAATTTTTAGATAAAAAGATTGAAGCCCTAAAGGGTAAGGGTAATATGGATTCCCGATAAAAGATTTCGGGAATGACACTGTAACGTCTAATTTGGACAGCAATGGGGTTAAATAACTTTTTAAACTGTAATTTTTTACTTGCATTAGGATTATACATATGATAGAATTTGCAACACCTAGTAAGAAAGGAAATAATTCAAACAAGCATCGCTATAAGAAGGTAGCATGCATGGGCAGGATCTCAATGGGGATAATAAACGACATCTCCGGCCCAATCGATGCTGTAAACCGCTTCATAAATCTAACGCTGAAAACCGTAGAGGAAAATTCACAAAGCAGGGAATTCCTCCTTGAATCAAAGGCCGCCATAAGGGAAATATCGGCTCTTCTAAAAAGACTTAATAATTATGCTAAAAAATTGGACAAAGAGATAAGTGAAATATCCGCAAACAGCAGAGAAGACTAACGTCCTGATCCTGAGCGACGATAGGGCGGCAAAGAGGTCTCTTTATGAGATGCTCTGCCGCAACGGATATTCCGTAAATTTAAGCGATTCCATAGAAGCGACTTTAGCCCACATAGAAGAAGATCCCCGCCAGATAATCCTTACCGACATGCACGCGACCGGCATCGAGTTGTTAAAGGAAGTCGAAAAGACCGGCTATACCCCCCCGATAATAATACTCACTTCTTACGGCAATATAGAGGTGGCTATAGAGAGTATAAAAATGGGCGCTTTTGACTACCTCGTGAAACCAGTCGAGGATAAGAAAATAATCTCTGTCATAGAAAGGGCGTCAGCCAAGATCCCGCCTATATCAAAGGAACGCCCATTAACAAAAGGTTCCCCCAAGGTAAAAGGCGTATATTATGGTTTGGTCGGGGATAGCCCCCAAGTCAAAAATATATATTCCATGGTCGACCGTATAGCTAATACAAAGGCTACGGTATTGCTTTATGGGGAGAGCGGGACCGGCAAGAGGATGATAGCGCGCGCGATACACCAGGCCGATGACCAGAGAAGAGAGAAGCCGTTTATAGAAGTATCGTGCGGCGCCCTTCCGAGGGAGATCATTGAAAGCGAATTATTCGGGCATACCAAGGGCTCCTTTACCGGGGCGATAATCGACCGTAAAGGGCGTTTTGAGCTGGCGCATGGCGGGACGATGCTGCTCGACGATATAGATTCCTTTTCCTTGGAGCTGCAGGTAAAACTTTTAAGGGTGCTGCAGGAGAGGGAATTTGAGCGGGTAGGCGACCATAAGACTATGAAGGTGGATGTGCGGATCATCGCCTCCACAAATCAGGACCTTAAGAAGGCCGTGGCCGAAGGGAGGTTCAGGGAGGACTTATATTACCGGCTCAATGTCATTTCGATAACTATCCCTCCGCTAAGGGAAAGAAAAGAAGACCTGCGTTCATTGATGGGCCATTTCGTGAGCCTGTATTCGGAAGAGAACCACAAGAAAATAAAGGATATCTCACAGGAAACGCTGAATATATTGGCCAATTATAACTGGCCGGGCAATATAAGGGAATTAGAGAACATCATAGAGAGGGCGGTAATATTAGATACCGATAATGTGATAGATAAAGATGACCTGCCTGAGATCATATTCGGCCAGGTGGCTCAATATAAGGCATTCGCGTCCCTTAAGGACGTTTTGAAGGAACCCGAGAAGGTGCATATACTTAAGGTCCTTAAAGAGGTCGGGGGCAACAAGAAGAAAGCGGCGTCAAAATTGGGGGTGAACAGGACGACGCTTTATAATAAATTGCGGCAGTACGAGATTGTTTCCGACACGAACAAGTAATATATAATAGGGACTTATTTATATATAATGTTCTCCAAAGACCCCGATCTTACAGATCTTGTAAATCTTGAAGATTGGCAAGGCATACAGCGCTCTCTTTCAGAAGTCCTCGATATTGAAGTCAATACTTTCTCTCCGGATGGCTCCCTGCTATCTAACGCCGGCCGCCACAATAAGTTAAGTTTTCTGTTTGAATCCCGGATCAAGACTATAGGGGATATAAAGGAGAAGACTAACCTTAAGGGCCCTTTTGGGCTTGAGATCTTTATTGTCCCAATAAAAGCGGTCGGTGATAATATCATCGCCTACCTGGCGCTCGGGCCGTTAATACTTAATAAAAGAAGGGACGTCTCGGAATATTCGGAAGAAGCGGAAAAATTCGGCATAAAATTAGATGAGTTGGAAAATGATCTCATAGAGATAGGCGTCTTTTCATACATTAAAGTCGACGCGATAGTTAAATTGGCTGAAAACATATTTTCTCATATAGCGAAAACAGCCTATCACAAAAAACGCCTGGCGGAGATAGTGCCCGAAGTCGTGGAATTGGACCCTTTATTTTCAAGATATTATGAGGAGAAGATCCTTAATTCCCTGCTTAACTGCTGCACCCTCGCGCTCAACGCGGATTCGGGTTCTATAATGACGTTGGACCATAAGACCCATATGCTGCATATAAAGGTCGCCTCAAAGCTCGACGATAAAATAGTAAATAACGCCGGAACAAAATTGGGAGAGGGAATAGCCGGCGTTGCGGCGGCCACCGAGAAGCCGATCATGCTGCCTAAAGATATGGACAGGGACGGCCTTTCCGGGATGATGAAGAGGCGGTATATAAAGTCTTCTCTAGTGCTTCCTTTTCAAAAGAAAAACACTTCCGGCGTATACGGCGTCATAAATTTGAATATAGTCAGGAAAGAAAAAGAGTTTTCCGAAAAAGATATTACGCTTGTGAAAGAGATGGTAAATATGGCAAGCGTCGCCTTATTCCCCGTTAAAGAAACCTAGGGGACGTCCCATTGGGGGACACCCTATAAATCCCACCGATTTTTTTGAAAGAAAATCCCCTCTTTTAGCGTCTATTACGGTAAAGGGTAATAATGCCCTTGACAAAAAGGAGGAGAAATGTCATACTTTAGTATGAACAAAACAGCCAAAATAGCCATAAGCATCCCAAAGAATGAACTGAAGATCATTGAGTCTTTGCGGCACAAATTAAGTTTGTCTCGCAGCGCGGTGATCCAGCAGGCCGTCAAACATTGGTTGACTTGTCAGGAACGAAAGGGGCTCATTGATAAATACGAACGGGGATATTCAAAAAAGCCCGAGGACCCAAAACATATAGCGGGTTGGGAGAAGGCATCATTTGAAACTTTAAGCAAAGAGGAATGGTAATGAGAAGGGGCGAGGTCTGGTGGGCAGAGCTGCCAAAACCATTGGGAAGAAGGCCGGTCGTGCTTCTTTCGCGGGATGAGGCATATAAAGTAAGGAGCGCCGTTACCGTTGCGGAGGTCACGACTAATATCAGGGATATCCCGGTGGAGGTCCATCTGGGGAAGGGGGATGGGCTTCCAAAGCTGTGCGTCGTAAATTTGGATACAATTATGACAATACGAAAAGATCTGCTCAAAGAATGCATCTGTATGCTGGACTACGGAAAAGTGGAATCGGTAAATAGCGCAGTCAAATTCGCGCTTGATTTGGAGTGATGTCATTTATCGAAGTGAAATAGGGGACGTCCCATTGGGGCAAGGTCCTCGCAGAGGAGACACCCTATAAGTTATCAAGGGCTGGATGAAAATCCGGTCCTTATTTTTTTGAAAGAAAATCCCGTCGGTTTACGTCTATTACCTCAGAGAGACATACTAAAGCCTTGACAGTGGCTGTTTGGAAATGATATAATTTGATAGCAAATGATAACAAGAAAGGGGGTGATGATCAATGCGAAGCCATGAAGAACAGACTCAGCTGGGAG
>Ga0209541_10001497_pt1 | contig 46274 bp, 53 predicted proteins | sample RifCSPlowO2_01_FD_184027 | JGI IMG/M metagenome (GOLD analysis project Ga0209541, IMG submission 184027) | Groundwater microbial communities from Rifle, Colorado - Rifle CSP2_plank lowO2_0.1 (SPAdes) (version 2) | ecosystem: Environmental > Aquatic > Deep subsurface > Groundwater | place...
GTGAAAAATATCACATTTCAGTACTGAAAATAAATCTCTGTTTATTTTCATGTTCCAAAAGGAATTTTTGCCTTTGAGTTGCAACATCCAAAGGCGAACCGATGCTAAAGCCAAAAGAAGACTTAATACATACTTTTAATCACAAAAATTTAAAAGTGGATCCTTCCCAGATCTGGCAAATGGGACCTGATGATTTAAAGCCTGGAAAGAAAGTTAAACGAGCTCTTTTGTCTGCTCAATATTGGACGCGAACCTATACAGAGAGCGAAAGGGTTGTTGGAACATTTGGAATAGGCGTATCTCGATTTAATTTAGAGACCATTCTGGAAATTGGACCCAGTATTGGTATCACTTCTGCCGAACTTCAAGAATTATTTCCCAGGGCGAAGCTTTACGGAATAGACCTAAATTCAGAAGCCCTAATAAAGGCTCGAAAGCAATGCCCTTCTGCCGACTTTCTAGTTGGTGATGGTTATTGTCCTCAAGTATATTATCCTCAACATTTCTTTGATGGCATTTTTATGATGAATAATTTAGCTTTTGCTATTGAAGATCAAATAATGCCTGTCAAAGAGGGGAGAAAGATCTTAGGATATGTACAAAAAGTGCTCAGGTCGGGAGGATATCTCTTTATCTCTGCTGATAACCAGTATGCTATCTTTAAATGTGATGAAGTTCCTACGCTCGTTGAAGCCATTACTACTGGCAATCCACTTATTCGACGTTTAATAGAAGCTATGGATGTAGAGCTTTCCACGGTAGTTTCTAAAATTAAACCAAAACAAAGATCTTTTTCCATATGATTAAAAAAGTAAAAACTTCACATTCCCATTCCTTTGGGCATTTTCCCCTGCATCTTTTTCATTAATTTACCAATATCCCCTTCGCCTTTAAACATCTTCATCATTTTCTTAGATTGCCGATACTGTTTCAATAACTCTCGTACGATCCCTATCTGCACCCCTGATCCTGCCGCAATTCTGTCAATCCGTTCTGCGATCATAATATCTGGATTCTCTAATTCTTCTTTAGTCATGCTATCCATGGCATGCCGCCATTTTTCTAATTTTTCTTCCTGCACGTCCAGTAATTCTTTTGGCAATTGCAATGATCCCATCCCTGGGAGCATCTCTACTAACTTTTGGAATGATCCCATTTTTTTCAGAGATTGCATTTGCTCATACAAATCCGTGAGGTTAAAATCTCCCTTGAGAAATTTCTCTTTCATATTCTCGGCTTTTTCTTCAGAAATAACTTCTTTCGCTTTTTCTAACAATGATTCTAAATCGCCCATACCGATAAGTTTTCCCACAAAACGCTGCGGATGGAACATCTCCAGGTCATCAATTTTTTCTCCCACACCGATGAAACAAATTGGCGCCTCGGTTATCGCACACGCTGACAATGCTCCTCCCCCTTTTGCCGTCCCTTCTAACTTCGTGACCACAACTCCAGTTACTTTACAGGCATCATGAAAAGCGTGAGCTTGCCTTTGCGCCGCCTGTCCAATATCCGCAGAAATAATCAAGAGGCGTTCCTCTGGTTCGCTGGCGGCATTAATTTCATTTAATTCCCGTATCAAGTTATCAGACAACGCATCTCTTCCCGCCGTATCAATAATTACGACATCATAAAGGTTCAGCTTCTCTTCAAAAGTTTTGTAAATGGTCACGGCATCCTTCTCTTTTTTTATGCCAAAAAAGTCCACTCCTACTTGTTGGGCAATTTGTTCTAACTGATCATAGGCCGCGGGTCGCCAAGTGTCCGTTTGAAGTACCGCCACTTTATACCCCCGCTTTTTGTAGAACTTTGCCAACTTTCCTGCGGTGGTCGTTTTTCCCGAACCAAACAAGCCCACCAGCATAATTTGTGTTGGCTTTTTATTAATTCTTATTTCTTTAGCTTCTTTTCCTAAGAAATTTGTCAGCTCTTCATAGACAATGGTAATGAGCTGCTCGCGCTTCGTAATCCCTGGAGGGGGATTTTCCTTTGCTCTCTCTTTAATTTTCTTACTTAAGTCTAAGACCAATTGGACATTGGTATCAGATTGCAAAAGCGCACGTTGCAGATCTTTCACTAATTCATTAATAAGTTTTTCATCTACAAAAATAGCTTTGGTGATCCTTGCTAAGGTGTTCTTTAATGAATCACTGAGTTTTTCTAGGACCATTTACTAGAATAATAGTTGTGTATTTATATAAATGTTATGAGGATGTTCTTGTCGTGTTAACAAATCGCCATTCTCTGTATCCTTTCGCACCTAAAATGTAATTCAAAGAAGGAACTTCAATAGAACAATAGATTTCTAATGGATTAAACCGGCCTCCACTCCATTGTTCTGGATCAATAAGATGATGTTGGGAAAGATTTTTTACTAGACATTCCTGTTCTAGAAGAGAAAGTTCGTTTGCATTCTTAAATTTCTTAATCGCTCTCTCCGCTCTTTGGTCTTCAAATCGCACATAGCCTCTCATTTTTCCTTCTCTATGCGAGCGCACGGCAATGACAAAACAGAGATTTCTCCACAGAGAAAAGAAGCGCCCTCTCCTCGAAATTTGAGAAAAGTAATGTATTGCCGTTCCCACCACTCCAGGAAATTCATACACCCTTACTTTACGCTTTTCCTTCTTTTTAAAGTTATCAGGCTCAGTAAAGTTTATTCTTTGAATAAGAGATCCAGCCACACATTCGGAAGAAAATAATCGCCTTGCTTCTGAAGGGATATATCTTTGTTCTATTTCATTGAGATCTTGTCCATTTCTGGCAACAGCCAGGAGGTAATGGCTTTTATCATACTGTAGAATGGGAAATGATCTTTCTTCAGACATGAAAGAGGGTCTGACTCCCTGATCTTTAAGAAGGTCATGAAAAGATAATTTTACTACTTAAAAATAATAAATTCAGAAAAGTTTATAAAAAGTAGGAAAAAATCTTCAGGAAGTTGAAACAAATGAAAACAAAATCAACTTTCACCAATCCAATAGGATATTTTCTTGCTTTTCTTCTAGGCCTTATTCTGACTTCTTCTTTCTATGCTCATTATTTCCTTTTCACGAAGAGCGTTGAATTTCAAAATCCTGTGACGGCAACTATCTCTGATCTAGACCAAACTGATGTTCTTGTCATTACCAAAACCGTTCCCATCGTTGCTGTTGATCAAGTTGGTGAGCAAGGGCATATAGGGAAGCTTACCTTAAAACTCATTCCGGGAAATTCAAATGTTCTTATTGCGACGAATCCTTTCTTAGAGCCAGACTTGCAATATAGTGCTAATATCGCCATTACCTTGGCAAAAGTAAGAACAGAACAATACTCTCCTCATAAAGATTTTGTCCTTCAATATGAAATACTCGGTAATGTTGTGGGCGGAGGCTCTGCCGGTGCTGCGACCGCCATCGCGGCCATTGCTGCCCTCACCGACAAAAAAATTAAAGAAAATATCGCCATTACTGGTACTATTAATCCAGATGGTTCTATAGGTCCAGTGGGAGGAATTCTGGAGAAAGCCAAAGCGGTTGCCGATGCCGGCTATACGACGTTTCTCATTCCAACAGGACAAACAAAACTTCAATATTATGAAAAAGTTGTGGAAAAGAAACCGTTTCAAGGAGGAACAGTGTATAATACAAAATACGTGCCAAAAGTAGTAGATATGCAAAAAGAAATAGAATCACAATACAGACTGAAACTGATTGAAATAGCTACTATTGAAGATGTAGAAAAATTAATGTTGAGAAGCTAGAATTTCCTATCCCCGCCTAAAATTCCTCCTAAAGCGCTCTCTCCAATTCCGGCAATTCCTCCTCTTTCTTCTCTATTTTTCCAGGTTGCGGCCTGAATTCTATCTGCTAACCGCGAGAATGGCAAACTTTGCAGGTATATTTTTCCTGGACCTCGCAACATCGCTAAAAAAAGACCTTCCCCCCCAAAAAGGGCATTCTTAAATCCACCAATAAAGCGAATATCATAATCGACTTTTTCTTCAAAGCCAACAATGCAACCAGTATCAACACGTAACTCTTCTCCTGTTTTTAGAGTTCTTTCTATAACCGTTCCCCCGGCATGAATAAAAGCTAAACCATCTCCGGACAATCGCTGCAAAATAAAACCTTCCCCGCCAAATAAACCTGCACCTAAGCGCTTGGTAAACGCAATGTCAATATCAATTCCCTCCGCCGCACAAAGAAAGGAATCTTTTTGGCAGAGAAATTTTCCTCCCGACCTTTTTAAGTCTAGCGGAACAATCTTTCCAGGATACGGCGCACCAAAAGCCACATGCTTTTTTCCCGTACCATTGTTCATAAATGAGGAAATAAAGAAACTGTCTCCCGTCAACATCCGCTTAAAGCCTTTCCATAATCCTCCTCCTGTTGAGGTCTGCATCTCCACTTTTTCTTCCATATATAACATCGTTCCTACTTCCGCTCTGACCCCTTCTTTCGGATCTAGTTCAATCTCTACTAACTGCATATCATCGCCTTGAATTTTGTAATCGATTTGGTGTGCCATAATTTAACGTCTCTCCTTTACGTTTATAAAATATTTGTGAAAAATTTCTCCTTTTTTTTTCTTATTATAATCTCAACTCAAAATCTTTACCGTCGACTACTTCTTCTTCCTAATCCACCTGAAGGTGTATATTCAAACCAGTCATCTTTCGTTATAGGGTGAAAATAATCTGCCTCTTCTACTAAAGCTCGGGCCGTCGTTCTCTCCACTGCGGCAATTTCCACCCTAACTCCTTCCGATTTCAAGTGCTGTACTAAGTCTAAATAATCAGAATCCCCGGACATGATAATAATGGTATCAACTTTTGATGCTAATTGTGTGGCTTTAATTGATAATGGAATGTCGGCACTTTTATGGCAGGCTACGACAGAACCATAATAATGAGAATGCAGACGCTCTGCCAGCTTGGAAGAAATATTTTTCCCTTCACGAAAATAAATTAAGCGATTTAATCCTCTCCCATTTAATAGCTTTGGAATAAGTTTGTCAAAATTAACCATCGTTGACTCGCTTCCTGAATCCTCATGAATGCTACGCTCAATATTATTTCCATCGCACAAAATAGCGACAGATTGGTTGATAAGAATAATTTTGTTTTCCATTGTTTTCTCACCTGCTTTTCGCATAAGGAGAAACAACCACTTAATAAAGTTTTTCTAAAGAAACACCCTAATGTAAGTTAGAGGATGTAACCTCTCTTCTAAGGAAAAACTGAGCCTGCCCGGATTCGAACCGGGGTTTGCGGGTATCTGCAAGATCAACTTACCGAAGCCCGCCGTCCTTTGCAGCGCCTGCAAACCCGCAAATCGCAGATTTGCCGCGTGTCCAGGCTAGACTACAGGCCCAGAGGCACAACAATACGATGAATCTTATAAAAACTTTTTGGAAATCTTCATAATCCAATATCTTAAGTTACAAAACAATAATCAATATCAAAATTCTTTATTTGAGTCCTAACAATGCCACCATAATGCCAATTCCTGCCAGAAGCGCAATGAAATGAATTACAGACTCTTTCCAACTGCATTCTTTATGCAACTCGGGAAATAAATTAGTGCCTGCGATATACAGAAATCCTCCCGCGGCAAATGGCAAGATCACAGAAATAAATTTTGCTGAACCGCTTCCTATTGCTATTCCCACGATAGCTCCAACGACAGCTACTCCGGCAGAAGCCAGATTTAACAACAACGCTTTTCCCTTAGAAAATCCAGAGTACAATAAAACTCCAAAATCAGCAATTTCCTGCGGCACTTCATGTAAAATAACCGCTATGGTCGTGGCAATTCCCGCAGGAATACTCACAAAGTAACTTACAGCAATAATGATCCCATCACTAAAATTATGCAAAGCATCGCCGAGAAGATTTAAAATTCCGATATGTTTTTTGTGTGACTCATGAATTAGTGGGTATTCCGCCAAATGTTTGTGAGGCAGTTGCGGCCGTATCTTACAGGTATTTTGCAAGTGAATGAATCGTTCAATAAGAAAAAATACCAATACTCCCGAAATGGTTAAGAGCCCTAGTCTGATGGTAAAACTCCCTTGCTGTTCTATTGCTTCAGGCAAAAGATGTAAAACTGCTCCCCCTAATAAGGTCCCTGCCGAAAGGCTGACGAGAACCAACAAAAATTTCTCAAGCGACTTTCTATTGAATAATAAAGCTGTAACCCCAACGAGGGAAAAAATGGAGACGATAACTACACTCACTAAAGTATACAGTAAAACAGGCATATTCTCCAGAAGAATCAAACAACTTATAAATATTACTGATTCTCAGTATCAATAAGATGCTAAGACTTACTAAACAGAAAAAGCAGATGTATGATCAGCTCTACAAAATAACTTCTTTTTTCGATGCTCAAGAGTTTCATCACCAGATTCTTAAAAGTGATCTTCATCTTGGGATTGCTACCGTCTATCGCTTTCTCAATGATCTCGAGAATAGAGGCGAAATTCACTCTTATCTTTGTGAAAACCGTAAAATTTACTCTCAAAATAAAAACAATCATATCCATTTCATCTGTGAACGATGCGGCGAAAAGAAACATCTCCCATTAAAAAACGTTCATTTCCTTAAAGAAATCACGAATGAAGAGATTTGTCATTTTCAGATCGATGTTACGGGAATATGTTCAGAATGTAAAAAAAGAATTTAATAAATTATCTCTTATTCCAGCATCTCTACTTCCTGCAAGGCTTCATCTAACGTATCGGGATATTTCTGGAGTAGTTCTTCGTCTGTCAATGCTTTTTGACTTGCATCGTCATCAACAGCCGTCGCCTTTTTATCTTTTATCAGCTCGGGAAGAGCACAACTAATAATTAATAAAAGTACGAGAAACATCACTAGTAGATGCATTTTCATGTTTTAATTCCTCGCACAAATTGGAGCCAATCTCTACGCAGATCATTAATTATCTTCTTTCGTTCTTCTGTCTTCGTTGCTTTTCAGTTCCTTCAACTTCTTTGTCAAGAGAATTTTTTCTCCACAATGCTGACACTTGATAATAAAAGAAGGCACTCCTCGGTACGATTTCCTTTTATACGGTGCGGTAGCTTCTCCTTTCTTCTGACATTTGGGACACGTATACACGGTTTGAATTTGTACGCTATCCTCATGGGCTTCTTTGGTTTCCTGATATTTACAGGCAGGGCATTCATATTCCTTTGCCCTTATTTTCACGCTTCCTTTAGAATCTACTGGCTTGCCCATCTTCGCTTTATGGCATTTCGGACATTCCTTGCGATACACCCAGGCGAGAACGTCTCCTCTATTTGTGAAGTATAGACATTCTTTCATTGATTCTGGGATACGTAAAGGCATATTAAGAATAGGAATGATGCTGCTGGTTTAAATAATTTTAGTTTTTGATCATCGTGATTAGAAATATCCTCAGTTTGACTTATAAATCAGTCATTTAGTTTATAAAAGAGAGACCCTTAAGCACTCTTCAATGAATCTTACTCGAACCGTGCTTGCCTTAGGTTTAGCTGCGGTCGTGCAAAGTTGTGATTCTCTACGAAGTTGTAGTTTTAAAAGAGAAACGCTAAGGCTAGAAGATACCGCCAGTATAACACCTTGTTCTTCCGTTTTCTCCGCAAAAGAAGAATTATCTCCTTCCCTTACCGTTATAAGAGAAAATGTGATGTCGAGTCAGACCTGTCATGGATTTCATATTGGGAATGGGTACATTCTTTCTGTCGAACACTGCTTTGACAAAAAAAAGATTGGTGATGAAACTACATTCTATAAATTAGCACCAAGATTTTGGGAAGGTACTCCATATCGTGCTCATCTTTTAGCATCTTATAAAGAAGATGATTTAGTTTTGTTTAGGTCCGATGATTTTTCTCTGCAGTCTTCCCGTTATTTTGTGGATATTGCTAGCACCATCGAAGGCCAGAAGGTATTTTACTTTCCTTTGTTGTTAGAAAGCAGCCAGAAAAAACTTAACGTTTTAAGAGAAAAATATCCCTCCGACTTTCGTATTGATGCGATGGGAACTACAGTTACAGGAACGGTGACTTTTGACGATTTAACGCGTCAACAAAGATATACCTATGCCTATATTCCAACTATGAATGGAATAAGTGGTTCTCCTTTTTTTGTAAAAGAGAGAGGGAGGATCTTTCTCGCTGGCGTCTTCACACGATTTTTCATACAAGGGGATCTTATCGAAGGTTCCAACACTAGGTATGGAGAAAAAGCAATTTTTAGTAATGATGACAGCCTCTGCCGTTTTTTAGAGCATATACAAGAAAAATAATTAGTTTTTCTGAAAGCCAATCACTCCGTGAACACAGAAGTGAAAAGAGCAGTTAGGAAGAACTTCTCTTTACTTCAATACTAATTGCTTTCTCATTCAATCGAATATATCTCGGACATTCTGTCCACTCTAATTTGTTTTTTTGACAAAAATCAATGATTTTTTCTTTCTCATTATCAGTTGTAAAAGAAACAAGGATAACTAATCCCTCCTCTTTTTCATTGATAATTTTAAAATGATCTAAATCTTTCATTATTTTTTGTCTTTTTTCCTGCAGAAACTCTAATCTTTTTGGAAGTTGTTGTAATTTGGCGCAAATAATTTTTAAGGTCTCTTCATCAGTAAATTCTTTGATTCTTAATTTTTCAAATAACTTCTCATCTTTACAAGAAATAAATCCGCCTTTTCCGGCATCAACAGGTTTCCATCTCCCAAAACTTCCAACAATGATATCGGCAAATCTTCCATCACACCGTTCTGTTCCTATGCTCCCGGAACCATCTAAAATAACTATACACTGATGTTTGCAGCACCATTCATAGATTTCTTTCATAGGCTGTTTCGCATGATACCCCCCGGGATTTTGGTAGAGGAGCGCAGAATATTGTTTTTTTGAAAATTTTTGCCGTAGATCTTCGAGGCTGATTCTTGCCTTGTCGCAACAGACTTCTTCTACATTCAACCCTAATTTTTGCGGAGCACTCTTATACGATAACCATCCTCCTTCTTCAGGAATAATGATCGTACTTTCTCGAGGAAGAAGAGAAAGAGCTGCTTCTATGGCGGAATTGCCACGTGACGTGAGAGAAATAAAAATATGTCCGAGATATTTTTTTAATTCTTTTTTAATCTCTAGTGCAATATTGCCAACTATGTTCATAAAAGCTTAGAACAGAGGCTTATTTTTATGCTTTACTTAATAAAGAGAGAGAGGCTGATGCTCATTCAGACAGATAGAAAACACAGGCATTATCTCTTAACTTTTATTCTTTGAATAATTTGATTCTGTCCTTGAATTTTTAATTCCCAAAGGAGGCGATTATGGATCGCTTCTCTGGTGATGATTCCCACTACTTTTCCTTTTTCAACAACCGGAAGGGCCTTTCTTCCTTGTTCAGATAATTTCTGCAGAGCATTATAAACGGTATCTTTTTTTTGTATTTCTTGAACGGCGCTTAATGGTTTAGCAAGAGTTTTCACATTCCTTCCCTCTTTAATTTTCTCTGAAATATTCCCTAGATCTTCCAGTTCAAGAATTCCCTGGAAGGTCTTACTTTTCACAAAAAAAACCTGTTGATTTTCTTTACGGAACTTTGTTACAAAATCTCCTATCTTCATTTCCGCATCAACTACAGGACATTTTTTGATTATAACTTCTTCTACAAGAATAGGTTTTAATACTTCTCGTAAGATAACTTGTTCATAACTAAGTCCAGCAATAAAGTAAAGAAATCCTCCTAATATAATAAACCATAATCCACTGCCTGAATTAGTGAAAAAACTCCAGATCCCTAAAATAATTAGGGAACTCGCGACAATTTTTCCTCCTTTCACGGCAATCCTCGTCGCTTTCTTGAGATCTTTGTAATAATACGATAATAAAGCTCTAAATGCCCGTCCTCCGTCTAAAGGATAGCCAGGAAGAAGATTAAAGAGAGCTAACACAAAGTTAATCTGATATAAATAAAACGCTATCGTCGTAATATAAATTTGTATCTTTGCCAGAAACAACACATAAGAAATTCCAGAAAACACGAAGGAAAATACTGGTCCTGCCAAAGCCATGAGAAATTCTGTAGATGGCTTCATTTCCTCTGTTGTAATCCCGGCTACTCCACCAAAAAAGAATAAAGTAATATTTTCAACTTGGATTTTTTTTGCTTTCGCAACGAGAGAATGGCTTAATTCATGAAGAAGAACAGAGCAAAAAAGCAGTAGTGCTGAAATAATTCCCATACCCCCGTACTCTATTTTCGTCAATCCAGGGAAATGGAGGGGAAAAAAAGCGGTTGCCAAACTCCAAGAGAGAAGAACAAAAATAATCCACCAGCTGTAATGAATGCGGACCTCAATACCTGAAACGCGGAATATTGTGGTTGTTCCATTCATATTTTCATCTAATATCCCTATATTTTAAAAGGATTTGTCTTCATTAAAGAATGAAGAAAGTTCTACTCTTTCACCACAATCTTGCTATCCATAGTACTCATAATCCCGTCAACAATCACACATGTTTCCACTTCTGTAAATGTCCATTCAAATCTTTCTCCTGGGTCAAATTTCTTGCTGCGGACATCAAAACAATTACGTACGCCGATAACCATTCCCACTCCTATACTTCCTTCCCGCACTACTTCCCATACCACCGTTTCACCCTTTTTAATCTCTAATATTCTGGGGTCAAATCCAGTAGAGGTCATCATGACTTGATGCTTTATTTTTCGCGGTACTTCTGGAAGAGGCTCTTCTTCTGATGGTGGAACTTCTTCAACTTTTGTTTCTGTTTCATTTTTACTTTCGTTACTTTCGTCGACAGCAGGTTCAGTTTCTACAACTACAGAACTCGTGATCGTTGATCCGGCCTCGGCAACTGGCTCTTCTTCAATACTTTTGGCAAATAAACTCCCCATTTTTACAAAAAATGAAATCAGAGAAAACTTAATTTTATTTCCTATCCCCAAAACTTCATAGCGAATCTCTTTCTTATCTAAGGCTTCGCGCAGCGCTGCCAGTGGATTTGAGGAAGCGGAAATGGAAGCAATGGTTTCTTGGCTAACATATCCTTTTATGGTTGGCTTTTCCACTTCTCCTTCTTTGATTTGCGTAATTACGCCATTTTCCGTTACTATCCCCATAACGATCTCTTTTCCTTCAGAAGAAAGGTAGATATTGGCCCTTTGATTTCCAAACAGCGCTTTGGCAAAGGCCGGAAGTTCAGTTCCTTCTTTCACATCAATAGGAAAGGGACTTTTTTCCTGCTGGGCGAGAGCAGAGAAACTAAGGATAAAAGCTAAGCAGAACAATAAAGCCATACTTTTTTTCATAATCCCTGTAGGTAAATTAATTAATATAAACTTTTCGTTTTTCTGTACGTATTTAAGTCTGTGGGTGGATCGTGAGCTACATACCGCGGCCGAACACAGCCCTTTGGCGAGTTGGCACTGTCCATAAAAGAGTAGACTTAATACGTACGTTTTTCTCAATAAAAATAAAGAAAAAGAACTAAGAATCTTATCCCTCAATTATAACCTTACCTACTTTTAAAGAAGTTATGGCATCAATGTACTCGCACTTTCCCGATTCTGTAAATGTCCATTCAAATGTTTCTCCAGGTTTAAGAGTTCTGCTTTGCACCTTAACACAGTTTTTCGTTCCTTTGATAAGCATATTTTTCACGTTACCTTCTCGCATATTTTTCCAAGTTACTTTCTCTCCTACTTTTATCGTTAGTTCAGATGGTTCAAAGTTATCCCCTACGACATTAATTACGTTCATCGCCCCTGTCGTCTCTTCCTTAGTTGTCTCTTCAGTTTTGGCAGTTTCTGCTTTAGTCGGTTCTTCTTTTACCGTCTCCTTAACTACCGGACTTTGCGGTTCAACTTTAGGTTGCACATCTATTTTCTCTTGTTTTGCGCATCCCAAAACAATTAAAAAAATACCCAGTACTACAAATAAAATTTCTATTTTTTTCATAAATCATCACCTTTCCCTATTAAAATCTGAATTCCCTTAAAAAATTTGTGGTTCATCCTTTCACGTTTCCAATCGGCTTCAAGGCCACTACTGGCTTTGTGATCCCTGCTTTGTCAAGTGTATCAACAATCGCATCAATGTTTTTATAGGCTTTTCCCGCTTCTTCGGCCAAACCTTTCATGGTTACGGCGTGAACATAAATACCTCTGCGTTCCATGTCTTTTTGTAATTGCTCGCCCCTAAACTCCTTCGTTGCCGCCATTCTGCTCATCGTCCTTCCGGAACCATGAGCTGTAGAGGAAAAAGTTTCGTCTGAACTATCTGTTCCCACTAAGAGATAAGAACCCGTTTCCATCGATCCTCCTAAAATTACTGGCTGGCCTACTTTCCTATATTCCTTTGGTAAATCTTTTGCTCTCTGCGGTCCAAAAGCCCTCGTAGAACCTTTCCTGTGGACTAACAGTTTTTTCTCTTTTCCATCAATAACATACTTTTCTAATTTAGCAATGTTGTGAGCAACATCATAGACTAAATTCATTTCCATTTCTTTTGCACTTTTCCCAAAAACGTTACTAAACACTTCGCGAATTTGATGCGTAATAACTTGCCGATTGGCAAAAGCCATATTTGCTGCACAGGCCATGGCTTTATAATAATCCTGCCCTTCGGGAGAATTAAATGGCGCACACGCCAGTTCTTGATCGAGAATGGCAATACCATATTTCGGCATAACATCAAGAAAGAGACGTAAATAATCTGTCCCAATCTGATGGCCAAATCCTCGGCTTCCACAGTGAACCATAATCACAATTTGCCCTTCTTTTGTAATTCCCATAATTTTTGCGATTTCTGGATCAAGAATGTTCTCTTTCTTAACTTCCTGAATTTCAAGATAATGATTCCCACTTCCTAATGTTCCTAATTGATCAAATCCTCTTTTCACGGCTTTGTCCGAAACCTTAGAAGGATCTGCCCAGTCAATTTTCCCTTGATCTTCAATATGTTCAAGATCAGATTCCCAGGCATAGCCAGCTTTTACACACCATTGCGCGCCATTTTTCATAACTTCCTTAAATTCTTCTTTAGAAATCTTGACAAATCCTTTGCAGCCAACGCCTGCCGGAACAGCTTTATAGAGTTCATCCACGAGTTGTTTGATTTTTGGTTTCACTTCTTTAATGGTAAGATTTGTCGTCATGAGACGCATCCCACAATTAATATCGAAACCAATCCCTCCTGGAGAGATAACTCCTCCCTTATCAACATCAAATGCTGCCACTCCCCCAATGGGGAAACCGTATCCCCAGTGGCCATCTGGCATGCAGTACGCATATTTCTGGATTCCTGGCAAGGTTGCCACATTTGTCACTTGCTCAAACACCCCCGCATCCAGATGTTGCATCAATTCTTCATTGGCAATAATCCTTGCTGGAACGAGCATTCCTTTCTTATAAGAAGTAGGTAATTCCCAGACTACTTCACTGATTCGTTTGATTTCTTTTGGCGGGCCAGGAGGTTGTTTTTCCATAAAATATAGCTTACAGAGCGCGTTTTTTAAAGCTTTTGTAAAGATTCTTTTAGAATTTAAAGTCTAAAATTATTTAAATATCCAGTTCAACAAAGGAGGAGATGGTTGACGGAAAAAAATTTCGTGAATTTTTGGCAAGCTTAGAAAACGATCAACCCGTCTATTTTTCTGGTCGTGGTACTCGTTATAATATCAATTCTGGTGAAGAAAAAGTTGAATTAGTTGGTTATTATATACGTTCCTCTTTTGATCATAGTTTGGTTGAAGTGGTCTTATCTATGGTAAATCCTCCCTTGACTGGTTCTCCTCAACATACCAGAAAGAAGATATTGATTGATCCAAACTATCTCGATGACTATGGAACTTTAGAAAAAAGAAGTATGGTTCAATAATACTTTCATAAGTCTTAAAAACAGCTCTTTTTGGTTCTTCCCTGATGTTAACAAAACAAGAAACTGGTCGGCAGCTCCTCCACGTAGGGATTGGACTTCTTACGGGGCTTTTCATTTATTTAGATATTCTCACTCCTCTCGCTTTATTTCTTCTTATTATTGTTGGCCTCCTTGCCAGCCTTCTTTCGAAAAGAATCCGCCTTCCTCTCTTTTCCTTTTTCCTCGATCATTTCGAACGGGAAGAACAAAAGAAAGCCTTCCCTGGTAAGGGGGTGATTTTTTTCTTTATTGGAGTTCTTTTCGCGATGAAACTCTTTTCTAAAGACATTGCTCTGGCCGCGATTATGATTCTTACTCTGGGTGACTCGGTTAGCCATCTTGTCGGAGAGCGATTTGGTCAAATAAAGAACATTTTTAACGGTGATGGGAAAAAATTGCTTGAAGGAACTTTGGCGGGAACCATGGCGGGATTTCTTGGCGCGGTCTTATTTGTCCCCGCTCCCGAAGCACTTTTGGGCAGTTTTTCCGCAATGCTGGTGGAAGTAGTAAAAATTGATCTTAACGAAAATACTGTAGATGATAATCTGGTAGTTCCTTTAGTTGCCGGAGCAGTGATTTTTTTGTTGAGGAAATATTCATTTTTATAAGAGAAAATAGTACTTTAACTTATTCTTCAACAAGCAGCTGGAAAAAGAAGCCTAAAGAATCAGGGAGAAAAATTATATTTTAAGGATTATACCTTTTATTGAATTTTTCTTCACCTAAACGTTCTCGTTCCTGTTGTTCATAATTTTCTAAAAATTCCATTCCTCTATGAATTTACCGATGCGTAATACCCCCCCTAAGCTTGCTGCGGAGCGACCGAAGGAAGCGGGGAGATGGCCCTCGGCCTAAAAAAGTTTCATTTTCTCACTATCCATTCTCTCAACAACCACAATCCTTTTAAATCTCACTTTTCTCCTTCTCAAGCATGGCCAAAGCAAAGCGAAAGGCGCATAATCCTCATGAAGACGACGTTTATCCTTCAGAAGAACAGGGAATAAGTAAAGAAGAAACGACAGAGGAACGGGAGAAAGAAATGGAGTCTGGAGAATTGCCAGAAGATCCATTGACTGAAGAAGGGAGGGAAGCCCTCCTCGATGAAGACGCCATAGATCCTTGGGAAGCTGGTTTCGCTGAAGGTGCCAGTGAAGAAGGCCAGCATGGGAAAGATGCCCTTACGGGGGAACCATTAATGGATGTAGAAAATGTTGTCGAAGCAGAAGTTGAAGGTAAGACCTATCGCTTTGCCAGTAAAAAAAATGCGGAACAATTCCGGCAGAAAAAGTTAACCGAGAAAAAGAAGAAAAAATAATTTATTTTTCTAATCCTTTTGTCACAACATTAAAACACTTATGTAATGCTCTTTCTAATCTCCAATCCGATTTTTCACTGCTCAGGAGCTTTCCTGGATATTCTATATGCAACGCTACATCAAAAACATGCCGTTTACTCTCCTTGCGAATCTCTTTAAGGTGAACGGTAACCTTAAAGGCCTGGCTAATCTTACGTTGCAGCTTCTCCGCTTCTCGCTCTGTAATGGTTTGTAATACCCTCCTTTGATTTTCAGTCAAGTCTGCTTCCTGCGCTCCTTTAAACTGAATCTCGTACCGTGATTGTTCTTTCAGCGAAGCAACCAAGAGGAGAATACTCTGTAATGTAATTAACCCGCGATATTTCTCTCCTTTCATCACTAACAAATCAGAGACTTTATTATCAACGAGGAAAGTAATCGCCTCTCGCAGAGTCTGGTGTTCCTGTATGGTAATAAGGTTATAATTAGTACTAAAGTTTTCAACAGGCAAATTCGAAAAAGGAATCCAATTAGGACGTGCTGATCTTGTGCTAGCCATTTTACTAAATTTTCTTGACCCTTCCCTTTTTGGCGACCAATTAATATACTTCATTAAAAGGTCAGTATAACTCAGAATTCCATACAACTTTCCTTTCGCAAAGACAGGCACATGGTCAACGTGTTCCTCATGCATAATTCTCGTTGCTTTGGCTAAGGGGTCATCTTTATTCACAGAAGAAACATGACGAATCTTTATTTCTTTAACCTTCCTCTTTGCTACATCAGGCAAATCTTTACACAATGTCAGGAGATCTAAAGCTCTCAGGATCCCGCTAATCTGCCTATTTTTCTGGACGGGAATAAACTCAAAGTTTCCTTGCGACAATAAATAAGCGGCATCAAGTACCGAGGCATCTTCGGAAAGTATCGGAGTCCGCATTAAATAATTTTCAACCTTCGCCTGCTGGCTGTCGGGTTTTGCCCGCAGAAGGCTTTTTTTCTCAACTACACCCAGGTACTTGTCATGGCGGAAAATCAAACCGGCTTTTTTCTCCGCCTGCTTTAACTTTCCCACAAATTCAGTAACGGTTGTATCTTGATTTACAGTAAAGAAATCCTCTGTAATTATGGAACGGATATCCACGTGGCATCACCTCTCATAATTCATGAAGTGTGGGGTGTATTTAAAGATTGTGATTAAGTTTTTTTTTAATATATGTCTTGACCATTACACTAAAAATGAATTTACTTTTTTGGTTTCGATCTAGGAAACCATGGCTGAGAGGCGGTTTAATCGGTATCTGTATTTGTCTCCTCCTCTTTCCGTTCTATATTTTCATTTATTTCCCAATTATTAATAATGTCTATGCTGATGAAATAAAAAGTTATGGTAGTACTCCCGGTTGTACAACAATAATTCCATTACTCACCGGCCATTTCATTCCCTTAATCTCCCATTTTCTTGTTGAAGGAAGTTCTGTTATAACCTTGTTTTGTGAGGCAAAGGAACCACATTGCACTAGCTGGGCAGCAAAAGAAATTGCGGTTGAAGAAGGGTTTAGCTGCATTCCTTGGATTCTGGATTCCGGAGAATCAGGATGTTGTCAGGAAAAAATACTGACGCCGACAGCCGCATGCTCAGAACGCGTAGAATAGGCCGGTTTTGTAGCGATAACGATACTTCTTCTGGGCGTCTATTTCCTCATTGGGGTACTCATTGGCCGATTTGTACAGAGAAAGATTTGAGGAAAAGTATATATACCTAAATTCCGTTTCTTAGTTTAAAAAAAGAGCCCATGGCACTTAATATTTTTTTTGAGCTTACGATTATTATTGCTGTCGCTTTAGTTATGGCTGTGCTTATGAAAGTATTGCGGCAGCCGCTTATTATCGGTTATATCCTTACTGGGGTTATTGTCAGTCCTCATTTCCTTAATATTCTTCAATCCGAAGATGTTATTCAGACCTTCGCCCATCTTGGCGTCACTCTCCTTCTTTTTATGGTGGGGTTAAACCTTAACCCTAAGTCTATTAAAGAAATTGGAAAGATTTCTCTTGTTACCGGAGTCGGTCAAGTCATCTTTACATTTATTATCGGCTATGTGATAGCCAGCTTCCTTAATTTTTCTCATCTCACGTCCCTCTATCTGGCGATTGCCATTTCCTTTAGCAGTACGATTCTCATTATGACGCTGCTTTCAGACAAAGGAGATCTTGAGGCACTCTATGGGCGAATCTCTATAGGTTTTCTTATTGTACAGGATCTCATTGCTATCCTTATTCTCATGGTTGTTTCCACTCTTCCTCAGGGAGTAGATATTTCAACTTTGGCTCTTGGCGCTCTTGTTAAAGGCGTAATTGTACTTTTCCTCCTAGCCTTAACAGCTCTGTACTTCCTGCCCATATTTACGCGCTTTATTGCCAAGTCGCAAGAACTTTTACTCTTATTTTCTCTTAGCTGGTGCTTTGCTATTGCTGCTGTATTTTCTCACTTAAAATTCTCTATGGAAGCTGGAGCTCTCCTGGCGGGTATTGCTCTGTCGCTGTCTCCCTATCGCTATGAAATTAGCTCTAAACTGAAACCGCTGCGGAATTTCTTTATTATTATTTTCTTTGTCATTCTCGGTTCAAATGTGGTCTTCACAGATGCCACAAAATTTCTTGTTCCTGCCTTCGCGTTGTCTTTGTTTGTCTTGGTAGGAAATCCTTTAATTGTTATCAGCTTAATGGGTTTGCTTGGGTTCACAAAAAGAAGCAGCTTTCTTGCTGGGCTTACAGTAGCACAGATAAGTGAATTCTCTCTCATTTTAGTCGCGTTAGGCGTTGCTCTGGGTCATCTTCCTTTAGAAATTTTATCTTTACTGACGGTGGTGGCCTTAATTACGATGGCCGCTTCGACGTACCTTATTCTCTATTCAGATAAAATTTATCCTTTTTTTTCTCCTTACCTCTCTTTTTTTGAGAGAAAAGGAAAAAAAATAGATGAGCATAAGTACCAGCAAGGACATGATCATGATATTCTCCTTTTCGGCCATAACCGTGTTGGGCATGATATCTTGGAATCTTTCCAAAAAATTCGTAGAAAAGTTCTCATCATCGACTACAATCCGGAAATTATCATTAATCTCGCAAAAGAAGGCTACGAATGTAAATATGGTGATGCCGATGACGTGGAAATGCTCGGAGAATTAAACTTCGATAAAACAAAAATGGTAATATCTACCATTCCCACCATGGAAACAAACTTATTAGTAATAAATAAAATCAAAGAAATAAATACTAAAGCTATAATTGTTGTTATTTCTCATCAAATTGATGATGCCCTAAAACTCTATGAAGCTGGCGCTACTTATGTATTGCTTCCCCATTTCTTAGGTGGAAATTATGTCTCCAAGATGGTAAAAGAATATGGGCTTAATATTGACAAATATCTTAAAGAAAGAATTTCTCATGTCAAATACCTTAAAGGAAGAAAAAAGGTAGAACAAGAAAGAAATCATTGACACTTCTTTTCGTAAACCATTAACAAACCTTTTTAAAACAGGAGTGGTTTTAAAGGCCTGCCGCAATGTAGGGTGTAGCTTCCCTGAAGCGGCTGAAAATTTCAAGAAATAAAAGAAATAATGGAGGCTGTACAATGGGATTATATCAACATGTGCGAGAAGCATGGAAAAAACCAAAAGAAGGTCTAGGAGACCTGTGGTATGAGCGTCTTGTTGCTTGGCGCCGTGAACCTTCAACAGTAAAATTGGATCATCCTACGCGAATTGACCGTGCTCGTTCTTTAGGGTATAAAGCAAAACAAGGCCTTATTGTTGTAAGGCAGCGTGTACTAAAGGGAGGCCATGTTAGACCAAAGCTAAAAGGCGGAAGAAGGTCAAAGCGTTATGGTCATGGTCTAACTTTAGGTAAGAGTTACCAACAAATCGCCGAAGAACGTGTTCAGAAAAAATACCGCAATCTCGTTGTCCTCAACTCTTACTGGGTTGCTAGAGACGGGAAATATTATTGGTATGAAGTCATTCTTATTGATCCTTCTCATCCAGTTATTAAGGCAGATGAACACTTTCGCTGGCTGCAGAATGGGAAGAATCAAAACCGCGTCTTCCAAGGGAAGACGTCAAGCGGCAGAAAAAGCCGAGGATTGACACGTTAAGAATTTTTTTCTTTTTTCTTATGAAACAACCGCTTTTATTTACCATTATTATTTTTTGTATAATTCTCTTCTTCATCTTTATTTCTTACTTCCTAACAAATCTAATAAGCGACGGGTTAAAGACTTCGACGACAAATACTTTTGTACAAGACAGTGGAATCATTGAAATTTTCTTTTGTCCTCAAGATAATTGTGAAGAACATCTTCTTATTTTTCTTTCATCTGCAAAAAAATCTATTCACTGCGCTCTGTATGATCTGGGGTTAAATTCTGTGAAAGAGTTATTAATTAAGAAAGAAAAAACTCTCGATGTCCGCATTGTTATAGACGACGAATATTATAAAAAATTTCCGGAAGCCTTTGTTAGAAAAGACGGGAAAAATTTGATGCATGATAAATTCTGTATCGTTGACAATAAAGAAGTTTTGACGGGATCAATGAATCCCACAGAAAATGACGCTCATAAAAACAATAATAATCTCCTTATTATCAACTCTCCTATTCTTGCCGCAAATTACGAAGCTGAATTTCAGGAACTTTGGAGGGGAGAATTCAAAAAGGGAAAGGCTGTTCGCAATCCTAAGATTAATCTCAATGGCATTGTTATCAAAAATTATTTCTGTCCAGAAGATGCTTGTGCTGATCGTATAAAAGAAGAACTAAAAAAAGCAGAAAAATCGATTTATTTCCTAACTTTTTCTTTTACTCATGATGGAATCGCCAATATTCTCCTTTTGAAAAAACGCGATGGCCTTCAAGTGCGCGGGGTTATGGAGTCCAGGCAGATTACAATGGATGCAGAATTTAAACGTCTGCAAAATAACGGCATTGATATCTTGAAAGATGGAAATAAGAACACTATGCACCATAAAGTCTTTATTATTGATGGGCAAACAGTCATAACAGGATCGATGAATCCAACCAGGAATGGTGATGAACACAATGATGAAAACGTTCTTATTATTTATGACCAAAATATCGCGGAAAAATTTGTGAAAGAATTTGAGAAAGTATTTGGTGAAGCAAAAATACAATAAACCTAAGATTTTCTCTTAAAGCGATGAAGAAGTATGAAGCCGGCGAAAAAACAAACTTCATTTCTGATCTTCTCGATCTTGTGGACTTATAACATCTTTGGTTAGAAAATGGAGATGATAAAAAGAGAATCGTATCATTTCACAATAACCTTTAAATAGCTCAATTATTTTGTAGAATACAAAAGAGGTGTTTCATGCTCGGAATCTTCCTGATCATCGTTTTAATTGTGAGCAGCCTCTATATCCTTCTCAAAGGCGCGAATTATTTAATTGACGGCGCGGTTGATGTCTCTCGCTGGTTTCGCATTTCCCCTATTTTTGTTGGCTTGACGGTTGTTGCTTTTGGAACCTCCTTACCAGAATTTATGATAAGTTTGTTCTCGGTTCTTAATGGCGATGCTGACCTTTCTATTGGCAATATCATTGGCAGTAATATTTTCAACATTGCTTTTATTATCGGTCTCAGCGCCATTATCAGGCCACTTACGGTGCGATCAAGTACTCTCATTAATGAATTTCCCTTTATGACCAGCTCCGCGTTCCTCTTACTTATCTTAGCTTCTGATCATTTTCTCTTCGGTGAGAATGTTTTCATTTTAGGAAGGATTGATGGGATTATTTTCCTTCTTCTCTTTTCCTGTTTTATTGCGTACATTTTAGCTAATATGAACAAAGAAAAGAAAATCGTCACTACAGAATTCTTAGCCTTTAAACGGGACCATTCCTTATTCAAAAGTATTTTTATAATTATCAGCGGTCTTGCCGGCCTTATTGCTGGAGGAAAAATCTTCACCTTTGGTGCGACAGAACTTGCTATTCGTGCTGGGATAAGTGAGGCCTTCATCGGTTTAACCATTGCCGCGGTGGGAACATCTCTCCCTGAACTTGCGACTTCTACCGTTGCCGCCTGGAAAAAGCAAATGGACATTGCCGTGGGCAATATGGTCGGTAGTAATATTTTTAACATCCTTTTTGTTCTCGGTATCGTAAGTATCATCAAACCCATTTCTGTAAATCCTCTTTTTCTTCAAATTGATGCCATGGTGATGATTCTCGTTACCATGCTTTTTGTACTTTTTGCGACTCGCAAGAAAATCGTCTCCCGCGGGCAGGGAATATTTTTTGTTGCCCTGTATGTGCTCTATACGGCCTTTTTAATTTGGCAATTGTGATTTAACAGTTACCCTTCTTCATCAACACCTTTAAATACGCCACGGTCTCTTTTTGAGAAAAAAAGCTCCTGACCATGAAATTCAATGAATTTACGTTAGATCCTTTTCAAGAAGAAGCCATTCAAGCCATTGAAAATAATGAATCTGTTGTCGTTTCCGCTCCCACGGGATCAGGAAAGACTTTAATCGCTGATTATATCATTCATAAACACCGAAATGATAATCAAAGAATAATTTACACTGCCCCCATTAAAGCCCTTTCTAATCAAAAATATAAAGACTTTTCCAAAGATTATGGTGAGCAGATGGTAGGTTTGATGACCGGCGATTTTGTCATAAATCCTCATGCCAAGGTTTTGATCATGACCACGGAAATTTATCGTAACATGGCCATCAGCGGTGACGAGGAGGTAAAAAACATTTCCTACGTTATTTTCGATGAAATTCATTACATTAATGATATTGAACGTGGCTATGTCTGGGAAGAATCGGTAATTTACAGTTCTCTGAACGTTCGCTTTCTTTGTCTTTCTGCGACTATACCCAATGCGGAAGAATTCAGCCGCTGGATTAGCGCTATCAAAAAGCATACAGTGCGAACTGTTACCTCGACAGAACGGCATGTTCCCCTTGAGCATTGGTTCTATGACTATGAGCTTGGAATTACCAGCGCTGAGAAAATCAAGAAAGCCATGGAAATTCCTCATTATGATCAGGTTATGGGGAAAAGAAAAAAAAGAAAGTGGGAAAGAGTGCCGGAGCCAAATCACATCGAACTCATTAAATCTCTGGGCCTGGAAAAACTACCTTGTTTTTTTTTCACTTTTTCCCGCCGCGATTGTCAGAATAAAGCCAAAGAATTAGCCCGCCAGAACTTCTTCCCCAAGGAACGGCCAGCGTTAGAATTTTTTCTGCACAAAGTGCATCAAGCCCCCAGTGATGTTCATAAACTCACCTCTGTTAACATTCTCAAAGAGACCTTAACGCAAGGTATTGCCTTTCACCATGCCGGATTGCTTCCGGTCGTGAAAGAAACTATTGAAGAACTCTTCGCCCAAGGCCTGATTCGTGTTCTGTACACCACAGAAACATTTGCGGTAGGAATTAATATGCCCGCAAAAACTGTCTGCTTTAATGCTCTGCGAAAGTATGATGGCCTTAATTTTCGCCCTCTGAACACCAAAGAATATTTTCAAATTGCGGGAAGAGCAGGAAGAAGGGGCATCGATGACAAAGGCTACGTTGTAAGTATGATCTTCCGTCCAACATTTAACTATCATGAAGTAAAACGCATCACTTCCAAAGACATTGAACCAATTCGCTCTCAATTCCGTCTTTCCGTCAATACGGTCTTGAATCTCATTGAGCAACATTCACCAGAAGAAATCGAAAAAATTCTCCGCTTAAGTTTTTATTCTTACCAGAAGTTTGGTGAGAAGTTCGATAAGATTCCCAGCACGGTCTTACTATCCCGCTACTCCAGCATTGTGCGGAAATTAAAAAAATTTGGCTACCTTGAACAGCAGCACCTGACGCCGAAAGGTATTTTTTCTTCCCGTATCTTTGCTGACGAGTTGACGATAGGAGAAATTTTTGCCACCAGTATGGTTGATCAACTTAATGAATATCCAATTCTCTTAACTCTCGCTGTTCTTGTCTATGAACCTCGTGAGACCTACAAGTTTAAACAAAAATTTCCTGATGACGCTCTACATAAACTTAAAGGAATTCTCCACAGAAACGAATATCTTTCCCGGGAAAAGAAATTTTTAGAATTAGAAACGATGACCAGCATTATTCATCCCATGTATCACGGAAAAAACTTTTTCCAAGTGCTTGAGAACACCAACCTTCTGGAAGGGGATTTAATTCGTCTCTATGCGCAAATTCTTGACCGGCTTGGCCAAATTCGCAAAGCCAGCACCAATTATAAATTGTTAGCTAAAATTGCCAATTGTGAAGGCATTATTCGGAAAGTGCTGGAAGGGATTTATGAAATATAACGATGTTATGTTTGGTGGGGGTCTAGGGAGCGAGGGTAAATGAAAATGCGAGCCGCAGCGAGCCATAGATAGTGAGCGACCGTCCCCCATCCGAGCACCGCAACCGCAGTGAGGAGCGCAGAGTTTTTGAATTGCCGTGCTTCCCGGTGCTGTCGGAGTTTCCGTTTCGTAGTTAAGGGTGGGGCGACTAAAATTTTATAAAGTAGTTCGGTTAAGTCTGTAACAATGGCTCAAAAGAGGATGATTTTGAAAGGTAGTGTCATTGGTGATTTGTTTACGAAGTATGGGTTAGACGCTAATGTTTTTGTTGATTTAGTGCTGTATCCCAAAGCAAAAGAATATTTTGAGAAAAGAGGCTATGCTTTTCCTGGAAAATTCCTCTGTACGCTTTCTCAATGTATTGGTGAATGTAAAGGCGTCTTGATTAACCGTTATGGCTACTCGGAAGAAAAAGCGAATACTCAGATTGATAAGATCATGGAAGAGTTCCTGATTGAAAAATTACCTAACGTGGTTATTGAAAATGATGTTTCTGTCGTAGAGGAAATTGGGCAGAAATACGGATTAAATGCTGAAGATGTTCCCCTCATTTACGGTTTTTGGAAGTTGAAAGTGAATATTATTGTTGTTCGAGATAATGCGTTTGAGAATACCTGTAAAGAATTAAATATTAATATAGTCAAATGGCCAAGCTTTAGTTAAAATTCTCAGAAGCAAGAAACTGGTATGCTTTTTTTTTATCTCCATGAGCTTGCTTTAATGCTTTTTCAAAACGTTGCTTTCGGTATTCTTGTGTATTTTGGTAAGAATCTTTTAACGCTGGTTCTTCTGCCATCATGGCATGGATCATCCTAAAGGAAACGGCATCCCACATATTCCTATTGAAGTCCTCTAGCTGATGGAGAACATCTTGTCCAATTTTTTGAACATTCATGGTTTCTTGCATTTTAAGTATTAATACTTAGGGAAGTTTATAAAGATTTCTTGATTTTTGATTCAAAACCAACACTTATCAGAATTCTCTTTTAGCCATCTTTCTTTTTCTTGGTAGTTAGGCATGGCTTGCCCCACCAGTTTCCAGAATTGGTCAGAGTGGTTTCTTTCTTGCAGATGGGCTAATTCGTGTATGCAGGCATAATCAATCACTTCATCAGGAGCAAACAAAAGACGAGTCGAGATATTGACATTATCAGAATGTGAGCAACTTCCCCAGTTTGAAGTGTTGTACTTAAGAAATACTTTTTTGAACGTAAAGTTAAAATGTTTCTCATTAAGTGTTTTAACTTTATTAGCAATATAAGTTTTTTTCTTTTGCGCTACCAAGCGGCTTAAGAGTACAGAGATATGTTTTTGTTGAGTATTCTTTGGAAGAACACTCGAAACGTTAACATAAAATATATTTCCATCAGCTCTGGCAGAGCTACTCTGTTTTTCGCTGGAAGTAAGACAAACTATATATTCTTCATTGGCAATCTGAAGTTTATCCCCGTCGTTATATGTTCTGGAGCCTTTATGCTTAAATTCTGGGGGCTTTTCTTGTATTTTTTCCAGAGCCCACCGTTTTAGACGTAATATCTCTTTAAACTGCTCTTCTCGTGGAATTCCGAGGGGTATTTTCAGATGAATACCTGTTTTTCCGATAGAAACTCTGCTACTTTCTCGAGACTCTAAGCTTATATTCACTACATAATCTTTCCCATTCACAGTAATTTTATCTCTTCTCATTTTGAAAGATTTTTGTATAATCCCATATTTTCAGCTGGTTATTCAAGGTAGCAATTTTCAATCTTTTATATTGTAAACACTCCAAAATCACTGCCATTAATGGACCTCTCCAATCTTGAAGAAGTTGGGAAAGTAAAAATCTGATAAAGAATTCACAGGTTTGGTTATTATTACCGAGAAATTCGATTTTAGCATCTTGAAATTCATCCATCAATTCACACAATCTTTTATCCTGAAGAAAAATAGCCCAAGAGTTATCAATGCCTCTGGGAATTTCTAAATTTTTACTTTCAGTTACTATCTTTCCAATGCTGACTTCTTCTTTTTTGAATTCAGCCAGAGCAATGTCTCTAAACTTCCGATAATCTTTCATCTTCTGGCTAAGAACAAGAAGTTTCAGAAATGCATTAATCTCCTCTTTTGAGCCAATAAGTCTTGGGTATTTTTTTGATTTTCCCAATTTATCTAAGAAAGCATAGACTACTTTATCAGATTCTTTGTACAGCGGATATTGCCATTCTGGAATTTTTTTCATTTTCTTTTCCATTCTTTGATATGTGGTGAAAAATCAAGCTGATAATCTGGAATACCAAGAGTTAAACCGTACTTTGTGACTTTGCTATACTGTTCTAGTTTTGCGCGTTCAACTTTAAACACTTTATTTCTAAAGATAATGTAGTGAAAAGCTTTGTTTTCGAAATCAGCGTACCATGAATGCTTAGAATCTAAAGAAGTGCTCAATTCTTTCGCAATTTTATCACCTTGATTTTCTGGAATTTCTACTGTGTGTAATGTCCATTGTTTAATCCATGGCGTTTTATGTTTTTCAGTAACCTGTTCCACTTTAGTTTTGAGAATCTTTACTTTTTGTAGTATGTCTTTTTTTCTCTAGACTTTCTTCAATAATAACTCCCGTAAAGTTTACCATAATCGTTGAATTTTGCCTATCTTTTTAATGTTTTCCAATAGCGTTAATACCAGTCACCCCACCCTCATCGTAGTTCGTTTTTCTTTGACTATTACTTACCATTTTAGTGTTCAGTACGGAGACAGCACCGTTTAAGGGAAGCAGATTTCCGAGAGGAAGGAGAAAATCTAGGCAATTCGAAAATTAAACATAAGCTACTTAAGCTTGTAGAACTTTATGTTCTACTGAAAAGATTATGTTGAGTAGCCGTAACTTGTGAAGGCGCCACGAGACAATATTCTTTTTGAGTTGTAACGCAGGTTGCATCTTTCGCAAACGAGTAATAATTAAGCTTAAGGCTTTTTAACCTCATTATTGAGTATTTGGGGGTTATAAAAGCTTATACTTGGAAATTTTAATACCCGTAATCAGGAAATCTATTACCCCTAATAAATAATAAAAAGCCACTAGCCACTCGACAACCTCGGCAAAGCTGTATAAAAAACTCTGCTTGAAAAATAACATGGCCGTGAACGAATTTATTAAAGATATATCTTTTCGAGAAAAAATAACAGAGCGCAAGATTCTCCTCACGCTCTGTTTACACAACTCAAACCATCTCTATTTCCTCTGCGGATCATGAACTTAAACCAGTGAAACTAATCCTTTTGCTGAGCATTCGTGGCAAAGGTAAGGTATCCTCTGGCATTTCTTTTATCTTTTCCTTAATTTGATTCACTAAACTATCCCCGGTCATTGTTATTTCTTCTCCTTTTTCTCTGACTCTGACCACAAATTCATTGCCTCCTGCTTCTTTCTCCCCCAACACTATTGTATAGGGAACCCATTCTTGCTCTGCCGACCTAATTCTTTTACCGACACTTTCAACGCGATCGTCTATATCAACTCTCATTCCTAATTTTGTTAGTTTACTCTCTAATTTCAAGGCCAAATCAAGATGATTTTCAACAGAAACAGGAATTAACCGTATTTGTGTCGGCGCTAACCACAGTGGTAAAGTGGGTATTTTTCCTGCCGTTTCCCATAAAGCAGCTCTTTCCAATAAAGCATAGAGAATTCTTTCCACTGCTCCGGAAGGAGAAAGATGCAAGATCAGGGGATGTTTCTTTTTTCCTTCCTCATCAATATAACTAATATCATATCTCTCCCCATTTTCCACGTCAATTTGATCTGTGGTTAGGGCCGAAGCTTTTTCTAAGGCATCAACAAAATTCCACTCATATTTCATACTGTAATAAAAAAAGCGCTTGTCCCACATTTCCACTAATGCTGGCTTTCCCCATTTTTTGACTAAGCCTTTAATAAATTCGTGATGCTTTTCCCAGAATTCTTTTGTTACTCTAATGGCAAATTCTAAATCATCAGGTACAGAAAGGCCAATTCCTTTTTGAATTTCCCAGGCTAAGGCAAAACGTCGTACCATTTCACTTTTTGCCTGCTCTTCGTTAGCGCAAAAAGCATGACAGTCTGGCATCGTAAAAGCCCGTAATCGTCTCAAGCCGGTAAGCTCTCCATGTTGTTCTACTCTGAAACTATAACGCGTTAATTCGTACAGCCAGACCGGCAATTGTTTATATGAAATTTGAGCATTATGCATTTGCAGAAATTGTCCAAAACAGGCCGCAAAGCGCAAAAACACTTTCTTATTTGGTGTCTGGATAGAATATTGCCGTGCCGGGAATCTATTAAGGTAGCTCTTTAACGACGGGTGTTCAAAGTCGTACATAATTGGCGTCTCAATCTCCATTCCTCCTGCGGCTTTTACTTTCTGCGTTACATATCTTTCAATTAAGCCTTTAATGAATCGTCCTTTAGGGTAAAAACGAAGATTTCCTGGATCAGAGCCCGGTTCATAATCAACCAGTTCCAATTTTCTCATGAGCTTGACGTGAGGCGGTTCCTGACTTGCGACACGCGTTTTTGCTAACTCATATGCAGCAAATTTCTTCAGATTGGGAAGATTTTTGAATTCAAAGCCTTTAAACTGTTTTTTCTCTCGATCATAACTAATTTCATGTAAATTACCTTTAACATCAAGAATGTGCCAATAGGAGACCATTTTCTGCTCTGCTTTGAGGGCTTCACTTACATCTCCCTCTTTTTTCTTTTCATCTTTCGTAGCTGTAAATTCTCTGCTTAACTCTGACAAGGGATGTCCTTTATTTGCAATCGTAAACGCTTTATACCAGCCAAATGGAGCTCTATGAACTTCATACTCTCCCTCCTGTCTGAAAATTTTTTCTGCCTCTTTCATTACTTTTTCCCCTACAGAAGGCGTGGCGAGCTCAGAACTAAGATGAGCATAAGGATAGAGAACAATCGTCCTTGCTTTCAATTGAGAAGCAATATCTTTAATTTCTTTGATGTAACGTTGTACTATTGCTTCCTGATGATCTTCATCACCTTTCTCTACTGCCGTAAAAATAACGAGGCATTCTTCAATTCGTTTTTTCCCTTTCTTAACATCCTCTGCGGATGTCAGCGCTTTCTTTGTAACCTCAAATTCGATATAATCAGCATGAATTGTCAAGATTTTCATTTTTCAATACTGAATTTCCTCTTCTTTAAAAATTCATTGGTAATGTATGGCGAGCGTAGATAATAATCCTCTAATTTATACGCGAAATATACTTACGAAAGAGTCCATAAATTTTTGTGGTCGTGTCTTGATCATTCCCGTTAACAAATCATATACTATATATACTTTTATAGCCTCAAAAATAAGAAAATATTTAAGTATAATTATAATCCCTCTTTATCGTTATGGCTGAGCTTCACCTTCCAGGTAATGGAGCACGAGAGTCCCAAGATTTCTTTGGCAGCAATGGGTGTGGCTTTGTTTTTGACCACTATGAAGGTAATGGTTATTTTGCCTATGTTATTTTACAAGATTTGAACTATCAGCGTACCGAGCTTTCGAGACGAATTTACATTGTTTCTGCGCTGGTCTTTCGCATCCATCCGGAGGAAAGTCATTTTTATGGAATTGAGGATGTTATAGATCAGCATCATCGTCTATTTCACCAGACTTATCATGATCCGCACTACAATGAAGCATTAAAGAGAGCTTCTGTATGTCATAAGAATCTACGCGAGGCTGTTGAAGCACATTACTTCTCTTAGAACAGGCTCTGTAGAAAAGTCGCCAATTGGCCCGTTAGTACAGAGCTATTCTCAGACCGCCTTGCCTCCACCATACTAAATCAGCGCGATTTTCTGTGAAATATTTTGCCAGCGGAGGTGCGAACGGGAATGTTTCATATTAGCCATTAGAACAAAAAACTTCTTAAACAAACAATATATTCTAGTATAGATATGTCACAAACAAAAAAGGAAACTATTGTCGTCATGAGCGCCCATTCTGATGACTTTGTCATTGGTGCAGGAGGAACAATTGCTGCGTATACCCATGAAATGAAAAGAGTTATCGCGATCGTTTTTTCTAATGGTGAAAAATCTCATCCTTGGCTTAGAAAGGCCGTTGTAAAAAAGTTTCGGGAAAAGGAAACCCATCAGGCTGCTAAAGTATTAGGCTGTCGCGTTCTTTTCTTGAACATGGGTGATCAGCAAATTTATGAGGATTATAAAGAGAAAAATCTCGAGCCTGAATTGTTGAAAATACTTAATAGGATAAAACCAGCAAAAATTTTCACTCATAGTAATGAAGATCATCATTCTGATCACCGCGCCGTGTACGCCATTACTTCTGAATTATGCGATAAAATAGAGTTCAAACCAGAAGTGTACATTTTTCCGATTTGGAATCCCGTTTCCTTTAAGAGTCATTATCCTTCATTCTATGTTGACATCTCAAAAACTTTTTATCGCAAGCTTAAAGCTGTTCATTTATTCAGGAGTCAACGATTTAACGCCATTTACCCGTTAATGACCTTAATCTTTCAGAGAGCTATCCTCTCCGGTTTTAAAATCAAGAAAAAATTTGGGGAAAGTTTTTATCGAATCAGGTAAAGATGGAAAAACCAACTCTTCTCATTGCTGCAGATACGTACTACCCAAAGGTCGATGGCGTTCTTACGTTTATGGAAGAATTTATGAAGCGAGCTCGAAATTCTTTTACTATCAATCTGCTTGTCCCTAAATTTAGCACCGAAGAAAAGTTTCTTGATATCAAAGTCCAGTTTCTTGCTCTTTCTAAAAGGCTGGGAATGTTCAATTATAAAACCATTCGCCTTTCTTTACAAAACCTTTCCAAGATTAAGCATGCGGTAAAACAATCTGACCTTATTTTCATCCAAGAACTTGGACCGGTAGGTATTTTCTCTCTTCATTATGCCCTGCGTTATCATAAGAAGAAAGTTCTCTATGTGCATAACACTCCTTGGGAATTTCTGGAAAAATATTTTTCCCTTCGTTCTTTAAGCAGCAAACTCATTCGTAAATACTATGTTTCTTTATATAATAAAGCTGATCTTCTCTTAATTCCTTTCCTTGATCTTGAAAAAGAATTTCGTGCTGTTGGCATTACTGCCCCTATAGAAGTGGCTCGTCTCGGAGTAGATATGGAACGTTTCACGCCCTCAATGGACAAAAATAGTTCTAAGCAAGGTCTTAACTTGCCACTGCGGCCGATTATTGGTTACGTGGGAAGAATATCTCCTGAAAAAAATACTTTGACTTTATTGCGTGCTTTTAAGAAATTAAAAGAAGGTTTCCTCATTATGGTTGGAGACGGTACGAAAGATCTCGTTGAAAAATTCACCGCTACTCAAAATTGCCGTGTTACTGGTTTTGTGCCAGATGTTGAGAAATACTTAAAAGCCATGGATCTTTTCATTATGCCCAGTTTAACGGAAACAACTTCTCTCTCCACTCTGGAAGCGATGTCCGCAGAACTCCCGGTTATTAGCACCAGAATCGGTTTCATGAAAAGTTACATTGTACGCGGGTATAATGGGATATTTTTTCCTAAAAATAATGCCAGTGTCCTGGCTTTAAAAATAGAAAAGTTGCTTCAAGATCCTGGGCTACGGCAAAAACTGGGTGAAAATGCTCGTAAGACCATCGTTTACTCTTTCTCTTGGGAGAGATCTATTGAGCGAATTATCTATTTGCTTCAGACACCACTTTCCCAAAATAAATAGAACTATATACCTCATAGACAAAACATTTAAAAATGAAGGCCTGAAGTCTTTTGAGATTATGGATGAATATGATCTGGAAGGAGATACTGGAGAAGAGAGTGAAGCAGAGAGTGGAGATGAAGTAGAAGTTTCTTCAGAAGAGGAAGCCTTCTTGCAAGGCTATAATGAAGATGAGAAGGTTCATATTTGTGAAGAGTGTGGTTCTGCTTTGCGGGAAGGAAAAAAATCTTTTCACAAAGAGATTAATGGGGAAGACCATACCTTTTGTTCCAAATCCTGTGCCGAGGAGTTTGAAGAAACAATGAAGACGGAATGAACCTTATTTTTTCTTTCACAGAGACGCAAACTATTTAAAGAAACCATTGTTTTGGCCTTATCATTACGTACTAATTACGTACCCAAGTAATGAGTTTTTATGGCCAAACAAACAGTAGAAACCCTGGTTGAAGGTGGGAAAGCCACTGCTGCACCCCCGTTAGGACCAGCCTTAGGCCCCACTGGCGTGAACATCAGTCAAGTTGTCAGCGATATTAACAAGAAAACCGCAGAGTTAAAAGGCATGCAGGTTCCTGTTAAAGTAGTTGTTGATACAGTTACTAAATTATTTACCATTGAAATTGGCACTCCCCCTGCTTCTGCTCTTATTAAAAAAGAAGCCGCCATTGAAAAGGGAGCAAGCAACCCTTTAGCGGAGAAAGTCGCTAGTCTTCTCATTGAGCAAGTTATTAAAGTTGCCAAAACGAAATATGATGACCTCCTGGGCAAAGATCTTAAGATGAAAGTTCGGGAAGTTGTTGGTACCTGCCAATCCATGGGAATTCTTGTTGAAGGCATGCCCGCGCCTGAAGCACTGAAAGCTATTGCAGCGGGAAAATTTGATGCTAAAATTGCCTCAGGAAAAACAGAGTTGTCAGAAGAGGAGCTTCGCCACATTGCAGCCGAGAAAAAACGATTACAGGAAGAACTTGAGAAGCGCCGCGCTGAGTTTGAAGCTAAAGCGAAACAGATGCTTCAAGAGCTTACGGGCAAAGAGAACAAGAAAATTCGCTCGGCCATGGCTGATGCGGGAATTCCGCAGAAAATCATCGATGAAGTTTGTCCAGCCGAGAAAGCACCGGAAGCGGCTCCAGGAGCGCCCCCTAAAAAATAGAAAGTTTTCTTTTTATCTTAGCTTAGAAAATGCTTATTTCCCTTTTACTTTATTTATCGCTTTCAATAACAATGTCAGAAGAATAATCGCTTCAATGAGGATAAAAACAACCATAATTCCCAATACTAATAAAACTTCCACTAACGGAACATCTACCCCAAAGATTATCATTTTTGTGTTAAGTAATATGTCTTTGCTTTTAAAGGTTTCTTTACCCTTTCTCGAAGGAGTTAAATTTATTTTCTTAAATTATACAATTTATACTTTCCTCTACAAGGACTCGTATCACAATACCACATTCGTTTCTCTTTAGGATCTACAATACAAGATGAAACCGTACTTGAAATAAAATGCCGACAGATGTTGAAATCTCGTTCTTTATTTTCATGGCTAGCTAAAAAATTTTTTAGTTTAGGAAGAGTATCAATACCATTAATCATACTGTTTGCATATCTTTCCCTTTCAAAACTCGAAGGGTAATCGCCATCTTCATGTGGTCCAAATTCTAAAGAGGAAAAATGATTGGTCTTTATTATACTATCCACAACTTCTTTAACTTCACTTTCTTCTTCATTTATTTCAAGAGAAAAAATTCTTTCTTTATCAATGAGGATAACATTCGAAGGTTTAAATCTGTTCTTACTTCCTAATAAAAAAGAGACTGCTTCCATCGCGCTTTTAATTCCATCGAAGATCGTTACTAACAGTTCAATAGGATGTGTTTGTTTAGGTATTACAGTAGTAATATCACTGCTCCATTTCTGATAGATCTTTTTTATTAAGTCAATCGAAATTACTTCAGACCTGACAAAAGCAACACCTCCTCTATTAATGCCGGCAGCAATTCTTCCATTGTATTTACTTTTAATAAAGAGATGTCCCTCTTTTCTTTCTATATATTCCTTCTCAGGTTCGATCTTATCTCTGTTCTTGAAAAGAAAAAACTTCCCCCCCATTTTTATAGCTCCTATGGTGCACATATTATTTTCCTCTGTTGAATAGGTTCAAGAAGGGATGAATATTTCCTGGAACTAATTTTTTTTTCTTCATAGCTCTATAAAACTCTAAAAGTTTAACTTGGTCAGTTCCCATATATTGTAAGCCTCTTTCTACATCACCAATATCACTCATGCATTGTTCTATAACAGATTCAAAGTGCCGCCTTAGTCCTTTATTTTTTGTTGTGGAGACTTTCCTACAACTTAGTTGACCTCTGGAAGGTGATTTTAAATAATAAAAGTAATCCCTAATATCCCAAACTACAAAGTCAGTGCAAAATGAGGATAAATTATATGGCTCTGGACTCATCCCATTAACTAGATACATTTTAGCAAAGACAAACTGAGGCTTTGCTTTTCCCTCAAAGGAGTAAATTATTCTCGTTTGAATAATAACATCCCCCTCATTAGTCTTTGTTGGTTCAATAGGAAAGTAAGGCATAACTAAAGCAGGCGAAGGTATGCCCTCACAGGTGGTCGGTTTATCTAAGTCTCCAAAAGAAATACCTCTGCCTCCGATAGACATTTTTGAAATATCTTTGATTACGACATACCTCTGTCCTTGTCTTCTCATCTCTTCAAGTCTCTGGCGTATCGCATCAGATCCTCTTATCGAGGGAAAACTGTCATCTTTAATATTAAGTTCATTTTCTCTACTAAATACAACCGCATTATAATAAGGACTATGTTGATTTCCTCTCATAAACAGCCAATTAACTCCTGGAAGATCGATAAAATTGTTAATAAAGCCGTTCCTACAAGTATCTTCATCCCATTGGTTTTTTCGACAAGAGGGTGGGGCAAAATGGCAGCCAAGGTATACGGCTTCACTCTCAGCTAAATCTTCCAGAGCATGTTCATCATACGAGATGGACTTTACCTGAAGTTCATCATTAACTTCTACAACTTTCCAATTTTTTGGATCTTCTGAAAAAATTTTATCCCTTCCAATAAATCCTTTAACCATATATCCCCTCTCTTCAATTGCCTTCTTTACTTCATGTATTAAAGGTGAGACATACGAAGTTCCCTCAATCTCTTGAATACCTAATTGTATGTCAAATACCACGTAGCAATCGTGTCTCACATCCCAGGTGTAGGCTCGGGCAATATTTTCTACTTTCTTTTCTAGTTCACTCGCCTGTTCATAAAGACAAGCAAAAGCGCCTAATCTCTTTCCGCCTCCTAATTTCCCTGAGTTAAGATCCATCATCATATATCCCCCGGGCGTTTTATAAATTTCTATTTCGCTTCCAATTGTAGGTATCATTGATAACTTTCTAAAACAAAGAGAACATAAAGTAAATGGCACTATTGCCACAAATTTTATAAAGAATGACAATATAGTGCTAAAAATGACATCGATCGCTAAACAAGTATGGAAGGAAATAGAAGAAGATGTTATTGTACGCCGGGGGTTAGAAAAAGGAATTATCAGTATGAAGAACCTTGCGATGTATCTCATTAAGAAAAAGAAGCTCTATGCGACGGCCGATGCAGTTATCAGCGCTATACGCCGCTATAAAGAAGACCAGCCACTCGAATCAAAATTTGAAATGGCGCGAAAAGTCATTGCTTCGTCTCAAAGTATTCGTATTACATCTAACATCCTTGAAATTGCTTTAGAAAAAAATAAGCAAACTCAAGAACTTCTGCAAAAAGTATTCTCCCTCATTGATTATGATAAAGGAGAAATAGCTCTCTTTATACAAGGAGAACAAGCCATAAAGTTAATTATCAATGATAAGAATAAAGAAAAAATATTACCTCTTTTTCCTAAGAGAAATATTCTTAACCTGGAGAAAGAACTTGCTGAAATTAACATCCAACTGTCTGATGAAGCGGTACGAACTCCAGGAATAATCAGCGTCCTTTCCACAGAATTAATGATCCACGATGTTAACATTGTTGAAAGCATGAGTTGTGTTCCAGAAATGTTATTTTTTGTAAAGCAGAAAGATGTCGTTAAGAGTTATGAAATCCTCTTCAGTTTGTCTCAGAAAAAGATAGAGAAGTAATAAACTCATCCTACCCCAAAAATCTTCGTAATCTCGCTGCGGCCAAGACTTTCTCTTCCACAACTAAAGTCTCATTTTTTTTCACCGCGGCCAGAATCTGGGAACTCAGCTCTTGATGTTCTTCATTCACTTCAAAATCAAACATCGTTGCGGCTCTCTTCACTCGTTTCTGGACCGGTTCCGGAAAGAAGGCTAAATTCTCCTTGTTGAAATATTGCAAGGCTTCTTTCATATCCGCATCAACCGTTCTGTACGACTGCCGAATCTTATCTAAATCTTGCCCTGAAAGTACTGATAATCCTAATACATCCGGAGGCAAGCCCAACGAATACAACGCCGCGCAAAAGTTAATTGCTCTTGGCAATTGCACTCCCGCTCCGCTCCGTGCATAGCCAAAAAGGCCAATATGTAATTTACGCTTCCTCCTTTGAGGAATAAATTTAGTCATATAGTTCACTTTATCGGCAATAAGCTGCACTTCTTTTCGATATTCTCTCTCCACTTTTTCAATAATCTCTGTGGCAAATTCCACATCAACGGGAATAAATTCTCTTCGTTTTGTTTCTTTAATTTTCTCAACAGCATCAATCACTTCACGAGAGTTATAATCATATTTAAATGCCGATTGAATAGTAAACGTCTGCATGCTGGGATATCCTTTCAACATCGCCGCAGCGTTAGAAGGTTTAAAATTTCCCCTGAAAGGGGCAGACCCACACCCTAAAATAGGGCAAATGTCGAGAGATATTTTTTCCTGCAATTCATGAAGTTTTTGCACGCCAATTTTTCCTAACAGAACTGCGGAAACGGAACCATAATTCAACGCGGTATCACTCCGTGCAAACCATACCCGTTGCATCTCCTTTACTTTTTCAAACTGGACATATTTTTTAACATACTCATCCGCGTGAAGAATGGCTTCCTTGGTCTCAAATAATGGTGTTACCCGAAGCTCTTCAGGTTTAAGCGCCCCTATCCAGGCTGAAATCGTGATGTCATCATCATAAATTTTCTTTTCTTGATTGCCAATGATGAATCTTTTGTAATATTCCTGCACCCGGATAAGATCTTTTTCTGAAGAACACATCGGTACAACGACTTCAAATATCGGTGCAACATCATTTCCATAGAAAGTCTTTCCTAAATCAAAATTGCGGGGAATAGAATGTAAAGCCTCAAGCAAAACTTTTCCTTCTGCCTTCTCTACATCAGGATTTGGCACCCGAAAGGTGAGAAATTTATCTCTCCCTAAAACATTCTTTTTAAAAAAATCCTCATAGCGGGAAAAGAGCTTTTTCACCACAAAAGAATCGACTTCTTTTCCCTCTGCGTCCCAGAGCTGTTCATCAACTCCCAAATGCGAGAAGGCATAAAAAGCTTCTTTCACTTCATCTTCTCCTTCCATCATTGGTTTTTCAGAGAAGAAAGGAATATTGGCATTATCTGGGTGCTGTGTTGACATCACACGTGAAATGCGCATGAGGCTGATGAAGTAAATGAATGGTTAATAAATCTTTAGATTATAGGAAAGTAAATATATTTAAACAAATCCTATTTTTTGATTCCCTGTTGAATCATGAAAGCGGTATTTTTTGAAAAGTATGGAGGAACGGAAGTTTTGAAGTATGGTGAATTTCCAACGCCTAAACCACTGAAAGGTGAAGCATTAGTGCGTGTGAAAGCATGTGGTCTAAATCACTTAGATATTTGGCTCAGAAAGGGCACACAAAAAGTTTCTCTACCTCACATTGTTGGCTCGGATGTTTCTGGAGTTATTGCTGAAATAAATGGTAAAAGTAATTTTAAGATAGGTGATGAAGTTGTCATCAACCCAGAACAGGCATGCGGAACGTGTGAACGTTGCCAAAAAGGCAAATCCTGTGGAATGGTAAATTTACTTGCTCGGCAGACCAAGGGGGTTATGCTGAATACATTTGTGTATCTCTGGAGCAGGTTTATCCAAAACCAAAAAAGTTGTCATTTGTAGAAGCAGCAGCTTTCCCATTAACTTTTCTAACGGCTTGGCATGCTCTACATACTAGAGCTTCTCTCGAAAAAGATGAAACTGTTTTTGTTTTGGGAGCATCTGGAAATTTAGGTCCAGCAGTTATCCAGATTTCTAAGTATTTTGGTGCAAAAGTTATTGCTGCCGTCCGTTCCGAAGAAGTCGGAAAAATGGTAAAATCTTGGGGAGCAGATGAAATTGTGCTCTATCCTAAAGAAAATGTTAGTGAGCGAGTAAAAGAGTTAACCAATGGTAAGGGGGTTGATGTTGTCTTTGAGAGCGTTGGTGAAAAAAGCTTCTCGCATAGCATTGCAATGCTTAAGCCGTATGGTCGGATCGTAGTTGTTGGTGCAACGAGTGGCGAAAAAGTCTCGTTTAATTTGTCAGAGTTCTACCCTAAGCAACTTGCGATAATTGGATCAAGAATGGGAACAAAAGAAGAATTTGAAAAAGTGTTAGAACTTGTCAATGCTGGGAAATTAAAACCTTTTGTTGACAAAGTCTTTCCTCTTTCAGAAGCTGCTGAAGCTCAACGAAGGATAGAAGAAGGTAAGCATATCGGTAAGATTGTTTTGGAAGTTCCATAGATGAGTGAAGCAACAGTATGACGCTGGGATGCTCAACCGACTTTCAATTTTCTTATTTTCTTAATTAACGCATCTTGATAGATTTGGAATGCCTTTCGATTTTCTTTCTTGTAAATATAAGGAGTTCCAATATCTTCTTTGCATTTAGGACAACTTAATATTTGGACAGCATTCAAAGGCTTAGATTCAAGATTAGTCCATTTTTTAGGTGAAAAAATTCTGTCAAAATACAGCCGTCTTAAATTTCCTGGACCATCCTTTTGATACACAAGAATTTTTTCACCGCAAACTCTACAAAACAGATTTAGTAATCTTGAATACGTGCCTCTTGCACTTTTATATTCATCTTTTTTGAATTCAAAGTACATATATATTTATAAAACAAGAAAATTGTTTATTAATCTTTTGATTGGGCGCTCCGAGTAATATTGCGTGTAACTTCACTTAAACCACCATTCTAACGTTTCCTGTATTTTTTCTCCCTGTCCTGCTTCTATTTCCTCATCATCAAAAGAAACACAGCGAATTTTTTGTTCCAGTTTAGGATCTGTCCTAACAATTCTTTCCAGAAGATTGCTATAATTCCCTGAATTAAACCTTCCTTTCCAATAATAATGATATCTCTTAGGAGCGCCAGCTTCACAAACAAAGATCGCACTGCAGCGGGGAATTAAAAAGTCAGTGAGAGGATCACCAACGGGAGGTATTTCAAGACCTTCAAGCATTCCTGGGTCTTCCTTTGCCATTTCCTTATAGAACTCTATTTGCTCTTCTGTTACTTGAACTCCTTCCGCATCACCATCTGTAAAATGCACTAGATAGGCATTATAATCGGACTCGGGATATTCATCTTGTATTATTTTTTTAGCTAAATTAAGTCCTGTGCCCATGTTTGTTCCGCCGCCAGCCTCGAAAGAATAAAAATCATCGCGCGCCACTTCTTGTGCCTTAGAATCATACACAATATGACGATAAACAACATCCTGGTAATGTTTCCGAATCCAGGCATCAGTCCAGAATCCTACATTCTGCAAAAAATCGATCACACCAATCATAGACCCAGAATAATCTAGCATCCAGACGATAACTGCTTTTGTTACTGGTTTTATCTCCTGCCGTGGCGCTTTATAGCGTTCATCTTCTCTACAAGGGATGATCACTGGGTGATTAGAATCATAATTTCCAGATGCTACAGTTCTCTTAAGAGCCTGTTTAAACGTTCTCTTAAAATTCCTTAAAGATCGCGGACCAGAGATCTGAACATCTTTATACCTTCGCCGTGCTGTTATTCCAATATTTCCGCTGAATTTTTCTATCAAATTCGGCAGTTCTAATCTTTCTTCAAGATATTCTGCCGCTTCTTCTAATGATAATTCGGCAAAAGAGTGATCTCCTTCACCAGAGCCATGAGATGATCCATTATAAGCGTCACCATCAGGATAGAACCAATCTCCTTCCTCACCATCTCCTTGTCCAACTCCCCCCATTTCCTCTTCCCCACTAAAAGTAAACCGTGGCAAGTCAAGGCGGTCAATAGGCACACGTAAGGTTTTCCCAGTTGGTTGAGGGACACTTGCTATCTCACGGCTAAAATACTTTTCCAACCCTTCCTTTCGTCTATCTTTGATCTTATCTTGGAAACGCTTCTGATCAGGACCAATATCCAGAGCCATACTTCCACTAATAGCAAAAAGAAGGTATTTAAAACGACTCTAAGAGAAAATTTCCCATAATTTTAAATTAGCCCTGATTCTTATAGGAAAAGAGACTTTCATCATCCTTGGTGCAGTACTATCAACGACTGTGTTTTCTGAATGCCTTCTATTAATTGTAGTTTACCGATAAGAAAAGCATCAAACTCTTCCACATTTTTTACTCGAACAATTGCCACTAAATCTGCTCCCCCAGCTACAATATCCACTCTCTCGACAAAGGCAAATGACTGTAACTCTCTTGTAATATCATATTGTGTTTTCTTTTTCTGCTTGAGTAATTGCAGATCTACTGAAATCATGACATAGGAAACAAAATTTCGTTCCAGTTTAGCATAATCTGCTTCAATGGTAAATTTTTGGATAACTTTTTCTTTTTTAAGCCGCTGGATACGATTGTGAATCGTAGTTATAGGTAATAATAATTTTTTGGAAATCTGCCTCGTAGAATATTCTGCGTGATTTTTCAATATCTCTAAGATTCGGAGATCTTTTTCATCTAATTGGTTCATTATGGAACAATTGTTCCACAATCTATTTAAATTTTTCTATTTTTAGCAACTTTTACCATTTAAACTGGGATAATTTAATAAACTTTCTCTTCTTCCTGATCTAAAATATCTCTGAGGAGGAAATTACGATGTGCGGCATTGTTGGTATATTTGGCATAAAAGATGCCCAAGTAACGCGTTCACGGACTCTTAAAATGGCCTCGTTAGTACGCCATCGCGGACCGGACTGGAGCGGGCTATATGATGATGACTTTTGTGTACTTGCTCACGAAAGATTATCTATTGTTGATATCGAGCATGGAGCTCAGCCATTAAAAGATATAATCACTAAAAGAGTTCTCGCTGTAAATGGAGAAATTTATGATCATAAGCACTTACGTACACTGCTGCAAAAACAACATCAATGGCAAACCAGTTCTGATTGTGAAGTGCTCTTATATTTGTATGACGAATTTGGGCCAGAGTTTCTATCAAAAATAGATGGCATCTTTGCATTTTGTTTGTATGATCCGACGGCAAAAGAGTATTTTCTTGCCAGAGATCATATTGGCATCGTTCCTTTGTATATTGGCTGGGATAAGGAGGGCCTAACCTATGTTGCCAGCGAAATGAAAGCCCTCGAACCATATTGTGAAAAGCTGCAAGAATTTCCTCCAGGCCATTATTACTTTGGAAGCGCAAAACAATTTGTGCGATGGTATAAACCACAGTGGATGGATCAAAAGCCCACTACTCCTATCTCCTATGAAAAGCTCCGCGAAGAGTTAGAAAAATCAGTAAAGAAACAAATGATGTGTGATGTTCCCTATGGCGTCTTAATCTCTGGCGGGTTAGATTCCTCGATTATTGCTTCCATCATTACCAAATTCAGCCGTCGGCGTGTTGAATCAGAAGACCAAGAAGAAGCCTGGTGGCCACGAGTACATTCTTTCTCCATCGGCCTTAAAGATTCCCCGGATTTAAAATTTGGCAGGATGGTCGCAGAATATCTAAAAACAGTCCATCATGAATTTACTTATACCGTGCAGGAAGGAATTGATGCTTTGCGAGATGTAATTTACCATATTGAAACATATGACGTAACAACAATCCGTGCTTCTACGCCAATGTATTTAATGGCGCGAAAAATTAAAAGTTTAGGTATAAAGATGGTTCTCTCTGGGGAAGGGGCTGATGAAGTATTTGGCGGATATCTTTACTTTCATATGGCGCCAAGTGCTAGAGAATTTCATGAAGAAACCGTTCGCAAATTACAAAAATTAAGCAAGTTCGATTGCCTGCGAGCCAACAAATCAATGGCGGCCTGGGGGGTAGAAGCTCGTGTTCCTTTTTTAGGCAAGGATTTCCTTGATTACGCTATGTCTATCGATCCTAAAGATAAAATGTGCGGTGGTGGTAAACCTGAGAAATACATCTTAAGAAAAGCATTTGAAGGGGCTCTCCCGGATTTTATTCTCTGGCGGCAAAAAGAACAGTTTTCCGATGGAGTAGGGTATAGTTGGATCGATTCCTTGAAAGCATACGCGCAAGAAAAAGTTTCGGATGAGATGATACAGCAAGCTTCTCAGCGTTTTCCTCTTCATACTCCTACCACCAAAGAAGCGTATTTTTATAGAAGCATTTTTGAAGAATTATTCCCAAGTAAAGCCGCCGCGTTAACTGTAGAACATGGCCCTTCCATTGCTTGTTCTACTCCCACCGCTTACCGTTGGAGTCAACAATTTAAAGGCCTGGCTGATCCGTCCGGAAGAACTATCGCTGTTCATCATAAAGCTGTTGGAAGTATTTGAAAGTGAGAAAGCAACGAAAGACAGAAATTAGTTATACTGAAAGAACAATAAACATTATAAATAGTTAAAGTTTTGGTATCTCAAAATGACTTCATTCACCTCCATTCAAGATGCTATTAACAAAGCCTCCGGGGCTGTCTCTATCAGGGGCTGGATTTATCGTGAAAGAGGCAGCAATAAGTTAAAATTCATTGTCCTTCGTGATTCTTCTAATATTATTCAATGTGTTTTTGAGAGAACTAAATTTGAAAAATGTTGGGAAGAAATTGATCACCTGCAAGTTGAAGCTTCGTTAACTATTTCTGGAACTCTGAAGCAGGATGACCGTGCTCCTACCGGCTATGAAGTTCAAGTCTCTGATTTCAAAATAATTGGCAAAAGTGAGAATTATCCCATTACCAAAGATCAATCAACCGAGTTTCTTGCTGATAATAGACATCTTTGGCTGCGCAGCAGAAAAATGGTTGCCACGCTCAAAATCCGCAGCACTGTATTTGCGGCCATTCATGACTATTTCCGAAAAGAAGGGTTCTATGAATATCATTCCCCTATCTTTCAGTCTGTGCAATGCGAAGGCGGTTCCACCCTTTTTAGTGTTGATTATTTCGGCAAGAAAGATGTTTTTTTAGGCCAAACCTGGCAGTTGTATGCTGAGCCCGCGATTTTTGGATTAGAAAAAATCTATACTATTTCCCCTTCTTTCAGGGCGGAAAGATCAAAAACATCCCGCCATCTTACGGAATACTGGCATGCGGAAATGGAACTGGCCTGGGCGGAATTTAAAGATATCATGGATCATGGCGAAAAATTGCTTAAACACATCGTGCAAAAAGTGTTGCAAGAGAATAAAGCGGAATTAGAAATATTGGAACGTGATGCCTCGAAACTTCTCCCCACTATTACTAAACCTTTTTTGCGCCTAACATATACTGAAGCTTTGAAGATCCTTAAAGAGAAATGTAAAATAAAAGTAGAATGGGGGAAAGATTTACGGACCATTGAAGAAGAAAAATTAACTCAGCTCTACGATGTTCCGGTTATTGTCACTCATTATCCGAAAATTGTAAAAGCATTTTACATGACAGAAAATCCTCTCCATCCTGATGTCGTGCAAGGCTGTGACTTCTTAGCTCCGGAAGGATTTGGAGAAATTGTTGGCGGCAGTCATCGTGAACATGACTTAGAAAAGATCAAGCAGCGTCTTCTCGACCAAGGCGAAGATCCTGCTGAATACGAATTTTACCTTGATACGAGAAGATACGGAAGCGTTCCTCATGGCGGATTTGGCTTGGGAGTAGAAAGAGTCATCCGCTGGATTTGCGGCTTAGAGAACATTAAAGATGCTATTCCTTTTCCGCGGACGATGGAACGATACAAGCCGTAAATAAGATTCTTTTGCCTCTCACTTACTTTTAAGCCTTCTAAGTGTTCTATGAAAAGAACTTCTATCTATTCCACTCAGACGTGCAGCAGCAGTTGTATTTCCTCCCGTATGTCTGAGAACAGCCTCAAGATAACGCTGCTTCAGATCATTATAACAAAGTATTCTCTTTCCTTCATCATCAAAAATAAAAGCGTCTTCATTCACACTTACTTTTTTCCCCGTGAGATTTGAAGCCACTTGATTCTTTATCTTGCTAATCAAGAAATCTTCAGGTTGTAGCTCCTGACTTTGGCCTGCTAAAGCCACCGCTCCTATAACCGCATTTTCTAACTCTCTGACATTCCCTGGCCATGAATATTGAAGAAACCACTCATACGCTTCCTTGCTAAAACAAACATTTTTTCCTTCTTCTTTATTCGCTCTTTCTAAGAAATAATCTGCTAAAAGAGGAACATCTTGATACCTTTCTCGGAGGGAGGGAATAGTGATGTAAACTTGCCTGAGGCGATAATACAAATCGCTTCGAAATGATGATCCTTCCTGTAAATAATCTTCTAATGGTCGGTTGGAAGCGGTGACAATACGCACATCCAAAGGAAGAGGCGTGGCTCTCTTTCCTCCGATTCTTACTATTTTCCTTTCTTGAAGAACCCGCAGCAATTTTACCTGCATCGCTGGACTCATTTCCGCAATTTCATCGAGAAAAAGAGTTCCCTTATCGGCTTGCTGAAAAAGACCATCTCGTTCTCCTACACCAGTCGCTACACCTTTTTCAATTCCAAACAAATTTGCTTCTAGAAGCTGATCATCCCCAAATTCCGACACATTGACAGGTACGTAGGGGCCTTCCTTCCTCTTTCCATACGTATGTAAAGCACTGGCCACGAGTTCCTTTCCAACACCACTTTCACCAATAATAAAGACAGTTACATTACTGTTAGCAACTCGGGCAATGGTATCATAGACTCTTTCCATCTCTGGACTTTTCCCTATCATTCCATATTTTTCAAATAAAGACCTATCCATTGGCCATTTTCACTCTCCTTCTTTTATAAAACTTTCCTCACTCAGGGGTAATTGTATTATCTCAGATACTATTCAACTTCATGAATGACGGCAAGGCCAAGATGCTTGCGAGGAACTACTATTGCTATGCGCCTGTTGGTAGTTAGTTTTCTTCTGATAAAAATCTCTATTTTTTATACGGAAATGACAGCCAGAAAACCACCGAGCAAGCGGCCCGCCGTCATTCATTCTCTAAAGAGAACAGTATCGTTATCCCAAAAGTATTTTTAAAGCTTAGAAAAATTCTTACCCTTATGCCTTCTGTAGCTGAAATCAAAGAAGTTTTCTCTCATCTCGAAAGAGGACACTCCCCGACAATGCTTGAAGAGTTGGCACATTATACTCCTTTTCAAATGCTGATCATGACGATGTTAAGTTCCAGAACAAAAGATATAATCACCATTCCTATCGTGAAAGATTTATTTACAAAATATAAAACTCCCCGTAATTTTTTAGCTCTCTCTTTTAATACTTTAGAACGAAAGTTATATGGAATCGGCTTCTATAAAGTAAAAGCAAGGAAAGTCAAAGAGTTAAGTACCGTTATTTTAGAACAATATTCCGGCAGGGTTCCCGATACTTTTGAAAAATTAATTTCTTTACCTGGCGTTGGTAGGAAAACCGCAAATTGTATCTTAGCCTATACTTTTCATAAACCGGCACTTGCTGTCGATACGCATGTGCATCGCATTTCAAATAGATTAGGATGGACACGAACAAAGACGCCTGAAGAAACAGAAGAGAAATTGCGAAAAATGGTTCCACGAGATCTTTGGCATGAGGTTAATAGACTTTTTGTAGGTCATGGACAAACAATTTGTAAACCACAAAAGCCACACTGTACCATTTGTCCAGTTTTAAAATATTGTACTTTTGGGAGATCGAAAGTGAAGTAAAATCAGGTTCTTATTTCCTTCATTATCATTAAAAATTGTCTTCCTAACTCCCCCATAATTTTGTTTTGTTTAGAGGGTATTTTCTGCAGTTGCTGAAAATAAGTTTTATGCGGCAATTCAAGAAAGGCAACTGATTCCTCTAATGGTAATTCCTGCTGCAGCAATTCGAGGAATTCTTTATATTGTTGTGATAAAAAGGCGATGTTGTCTTTAAATAACTTAACTTCTTTAATAGTGTTCTGAAAATTAAGAAAGTCATCTTTGAGAAAGCGTCTACTTAAGGTTCTGGCTTTTGAATGATTGCCTTGGAGAATGGCCAACTTCAATTCTACTAGAAAGCGTGCATATAGACCAGATTTTTCATGGATCGTTTGCCCATACTGAATAGCACCGAGTGTTTCCTGAAGAATAGCCAGTTTCTTGTTGAAGTTTTTTTTTTTCTCAGAGGAAAAAGTCACTAAAAAAGGAAAAGGAAGATTAGTGTTGGCTCGAATTGGTTTAAGCCAATGTACAGTGAATTTTTCCACTAATTCAGTAATATTAGGTAAGTTTTGTACTTCTTTTTTTACTTCACGTAAGTCCATGAGAAAAAGACCGTTCTATTATTTATAAAGCTTCTGCTCTACTGGCTTAGTTGCAAGTTAACTTTAATTAAGAAATAAGTCTCCCTACCCTCACAGGTTTAGAGTGAGGGCGGTAGGGAGACCACCAATGAAAAAGAGTTATGATGTAGATGTTAATAAAGTTGTTGTAAAAACTCAGCGATTTCTTAAGCGTCACGACGTACCAACGCACTGGAGCAAAACCAA
>Ga0209541_10001498_pt1 | contig 46244 bp, 50 predicted proteins | sample RifCSPlowO2_01_FD_184027 | JGI IMG/M metagenome (GOLD analysis project Ga0209541, IMG submission 184027) | Groundwater microbial communities from Rifle, Colorado - Rifle CSP2_plank lowO2_0.1 (SPAdes) (version 2) | ecosystem: Environmental > Aquatic > Deep subsurface > Groundwater | place...
CTGACACAGTGGATAACTGCTTAATAGAAAATCAGGCTGGGCAGAATTTTGATGAATGTGCGGGTAATATAGTACTTGATATAGCTACTGCAGGAATATTCAAGTTGGTTAAGCCTCTTGCTGAACCATTAGTGAAGAAATTTGGAAAATTAGTTGGAGAGAAGATAATAGCTCTGATAAATAAATTAGGGCAGCATATTGACCCAAAAGCAATATCTAAAGTAGCAAAAGAAGGCGATGAGTTAGTTAATATGAAGTATATTTCTGACGGCTCAGAGATTTTATCTAAAAATTCTGATAATAGTTTAGGGAAAGCAGTTCAAGAATTACCAAAAAATTTAGACCAGCCTGCAAAAGCAAGGTTTGTAAAGAATTTAGGAGAAATTTCTGCAAAGTATGGTGATGAGGTTGCTGATGATGTTGCTAAGCTAAGTGATGTTAAGGGGGTTGATAAGTTAGCGGGTAATATAGCAGAGCAGGGAGGGGGGTTTCCTTTTGAAGCGAAGGTAGGTAGAATATTAAGAGGAAGAGGGGAAGAATTAGTAGAGTTAAGCGGTAAAATCCCCAATAGCGAATTTGATGTTTTAACAAAAAGAGGGATTAATGAAGCAAAAGATATAGATTGGACAAAACACCCCATAGGTAGTGAGAGCTACAATGGTATTAAGAATAAATTAGGTAATCAAATATCTGCTTTTAGAGAATTTGACCCAACTAGGAAGATTACAATCTTCTTTAAAGGCGATGTTGAGGCAGGGATAAAAGATTGGTTAGTTAATACAAAGAATGTGTATGTGGAGGTAGTGCAATGAGCCAAGAATATAGTTTTTATTTTTTAAATTTAGAACAAGAAAAACATAAGGTATTGAATGCATTTATAACTGCATTAAAAAAAGAAGGTTATCAATATTACAAAAAATTTGGTTATTTTGACGTCAAACAAGGTGACCTTGTTAAAGGCTCTTTTGTAGAAGCTAAAAAGTCTATATTATCAAATGGAAGTGGAGGTATTAATTTCATCAAAAGAGATGAAAAATTAGGAAGTTTTGGTTTCATAAATTTAAGTGTTTTTTTTGCATTTAAAGAAAAATGGATTGGTGTAACATTTGACTCCACTTATACTAGCCTTCCAGATTATGAAAAAAATAAGGATGCTATAAGAGAGGTTATATTGGCTCTTAAATCTGTTGTACAATGTGAAAAAATTGTTGAGGGTTATATCAATCATCCAGAAGAATACACTATTGAGAAATCTCTAAACTACCTAAAAAAATGACCACCAAAAAACCCAACCCAAAAGAAGCAAATAAAAGAAACATAAGGATAGTTTCTTATGTATTATTCTTTTATTTTGGAATAAGACTATTAATATTGCCAATATTAGCGTTCCAAGAAGAAGCGGTGGAACTCCTTGGTTTATTTGGGATTATAATAAATATCGGAATAGCCGTCTTTGGCTTATATGCTACTTATCATTTCAGGAAAATAAAGAAATGGGCGCTGATTGTGCTGATAATAATCTTCATTTTGAACATAATAAGTGTTTTTGTATTGAGCAGCGAGCTCGGAAAGGTAAAGATTCCGGCTGTCCAAATTGGAATACTGGCATTTTTATTATTGATGTACAGGAATTTGAAAAAAGCAAAGATGATTTAAGACTAAAACTAAAAAATGAACTCCAACAATAACTCAGACACTGAATACCTAACGCAAGCAGATTGCTTTAGTGCGGATGATTTTATCAGCCAGAGCATTAATGAAGGCTTGTTTATAATAGAAAAAAACAATATAGAAGAACAAACTCACTTTTTTAATCCAACCTCTCTCAGCAGCTCAGAAGTGGAATATACTTTGACTTTTGATTGTTTCTTAAATGACTTCTCATCAGACCATATTGGGCAGTTTAAGTGCAATGCCAATGCGAAATACAGAACATCTTTTATGTGTGGTGCCAACTCCTTTGATTGGGTAATAAATTGGTTATACTGCAATTTTTCAATTGATTCAATTAACTTCTCAAGGAGGGAAAAGAATATAATAAACTCTAACTCCCCAATTTTAGAATACTTTTTTATCTTTTCCTTATCATTTAGCAATTCCTCAAAAGCAAAATCAGGGGATACTAACCTATATCCAAGCTTTGAGCAGTTCTTTATAACCTTCCTTCTTGATGATTCCGGATTAAAGAAAGAGAATAAAATATTCGCATCAATAACTAAAAACATCTACATCAACCCATGCCTTTTTGCCACCCTTTCCTTTAGCTCATCTCCAAGCTTTAATGCCAATTTATCGGTCATTTCGCTATTTTTTAGCACTTTATCTGCATATTTGAATAGCAATGCTTCTGTGGATTTCTCTCTTAATGCTTTTGATACTATTTCATTCAATTCTTCTTTGCCCATTACTTTTACCAGTATCTCCAATTCATTAGGAATCTCGACTTTTAACTCCGCCATTTTATATTCACCATACTATCTTAATAAAACCATCTATTTAAACCTTGCGGAATTAGAAACCTGCACTGGAAAATACCAATACTGCGATCCGTCAGTAGTTGACGGAACTGGAAAATGCTCAAAATATCCAAACCATATGGATGTATGGGTTGATTATGCTGATACTGGTGTTTCTATTAATAAACAGCCAGGAGATAAATTAAAATTGAATATATTTTCAGAGCAATCAGCAACAGTAAAAATAACATACGACAAGAATGTTTTTGACAGCAATGACTGCTATACATTCCAAATTGTCAAGCCGGGGATAAATACTTGCAATTTGCTTGTTAAGGAGGATATTGGAGATGTTGAAGAAGAAATTAAAGTGGAGAATAAACCCACAAAAGTAAACATAATCACCAGCCCAGATTTATTAATAATAACAGACTCCGAAAAATTATATCAAGAATACAGCCAAGAATCAAACGCAGTAAAAGCAGTCCTTAAGCAGGCATATGCAAATGCAGAAAAGGGCAATGGGGTTGTTTATGACTTGAGCTGGTACAAGGATGAGATGGGAGTTAATAATCCATTTGACAGGTTTTCATAAAAAATGAACCACAAAACACTAATCGGATTGAGCATTTTACTTTTAATAATTTTAGCTCCGATAGCATTCTCATTAACATACAACGAAAAAATATCAAAGCCGTCAATGAAAAATAATGATTATTCAATAGCAGTCTCAAACTTCATCAAGGAAAAATGCGGCAACTGCAAGGACGTCATGATAGTTGGGGATGATTTTGTTGTTCCGGGGTATAGAAGAGAAATTCCAACTTTAACGAAAAAATGGTTCTTCTGGATGAAAGAAGACCTTAAAAATATTTACACAGACATTCCTTATATTAAAAAATCCATGCTTTACTTGTCGGAGTACAAAGAGATATTCAAGAATACAGATGTTGTTGCTAAAGAAGGCAAATACGAAGGCAAAAATGTTTTATTCATTCTGCCAGATTCAATTACTTCGGAGCAAAGAACTCAAATTGAAAGGCTAAAGAAAGCGTTTAATGACAAGGGCTACAAGCCGGATTATTCTGAAAAGAGTGGAACAGACACTTTCTGTTTAGATGAAAGATGGTTTGCAGATGTTAAGGGCAAAACACTAATAATAATCGGGACAGAAGAAAACAACAATGCTTTCAAGTGCATGCCTTTTGTTGCCGGGGATGCAAATCTGGACTCAGCCTTTATGCAGCCGAATGTGTGGGATAATCAAGAATATGCTTTAGTGATAAATACTGATAACCCGGAAATAATCGGAGTTTTAGCAAATCTTGTCGAAACTGGAGAGATTATTGACCTAAAATCAGAGTCAGCTTATTTCTTTAAAGTTGGAGTTACATATGCAAGCTATGCTGCTTTGGGTGTTGGCGTAGGTTCAATGATTTTGTTTACTGGAGGAAGCGCTGCTCCGGCTATATTTTTGACAGCAGGAGCTGCTTTAGACACGATATCAGACATAGGAGATGCAACTGATTCATGCATGGTAAACAATGAGGGGAATGTCTGGTGCGGAACTTCTATAGGATTTGCAGCTTTGCCTTATGTTCCAGCTGGTCCTGCTAAGAGAGTTATAAAGAAATTTGCGGATTCCGGAATTAACAGTAAATTAAAAGATGTATTGGACCCGGTCAAGGATTTAATTGAAAAGCATTTGAAAAGAGTGAGGAAGATAGTTGGGAATATAGCCTTTGAAAATGGCATAAAAACTGTTGACGACAACATCCATGTTGCTAAGGGGGCTGAATTTATTGAGAAAAATATTAAGGGGGGATTGGATAAATTTGAAAAAAATCTGCCTGGAGGAGAAAAATTACGGCTGATAAAAACTCCCGGAAAATATGTAGACGATGTGATTGAGAAGTATACTCATGTGCCCTATACCGGAGAACAGAAGTTTATGTTTAGGGGTGTTGATTCAGGTCGCGTACCTACAAAAGAAATTGATGGAAAACTGATCCCTAATTGGGATGCAGTTGATCAAGGAACAACTCAAATAAACCAAGCAGCAAAATCTTTAGACTATATCAAAAGCCTTCCCGAGGCTGAAAGAAAACAATTTGCAGAACTATCAATGGCACATGTTGGCGGAAGTAATGATATTTTTATAAGTGCTTCTAAATCCCCTTCTGTCGCTGCGAAATTTGCTGATGAAAATGGTTATGTTTTTATTTTTAACACAAGATCAAGAAATGCCTTAGACATGGAAAGTACTATTCAAAAGCAATTCGCTAAGGGTGAGATTCCACTATCAGACTATAAAGTATATCTTGATAACTATGCTTCAGAATTTGAGGTGGATTTTATTGGAGAATTTGATGCTAAGGATATTCTTGGAATAGTAAAAACAGAGAAGATGGGGGGTGAATTTGTAATCAAAGAGGGCAGTTTCATACTTAATCCAAAATACATTGCAGCAAATATAGCTGAAGATAAGGAAGTAGCTAAAGATATTATTGGAGGCGTAATATGATAAGAGATAACAAAACATTGAAACCTAAAAATAAAATCTATTATAGGACAATACCCCATAACAACGGTCACTTTATTACAGCATGTTTTGACAACAAAATTTATGATGAGATTTCAATGACACCTATTTGCTATGAAAGATACGAAGATGTCCTTAAACAACTGATGAAAGCTTACAAAGTAATTCTCATTGGTGATGAAAACTATCAAACAAAAGGAAATAATAATTCTTTATTTGTTACACCACCTCAAAAAATAGAGTATACCCTAAAAACAGAGTTAGTAACAATTGGTGGATTCAAAATAGTGATAAGCAAGAGATTTATTATGAAAAATAAAAGTAAATTCTTAGATTTATTAGGAAAACTTTTTTCAGAGAATTTTATTGAGTCTATACGCGGTTCCTTATCTTATGACAAGGATTCTGAACATGTTTATATCAATCTAAATAATGCCTTTGAGGGCAGTAGTGGTTCTGTATGGAATAATATCTACCTTAATTATGACAATATAAAATGCTTGTTTAAGCACAGATTCAAAGATATTGCAACTTTATTCTATGAAACAAAAAGTATTAGTTCAAAGTTTGTAAAAAAACCAAAAGAAATTTTTGAATATGAGGTTAAGGTTACCGGAAATATAGATAAAAGGAGCTTGTCATTTCCAATTTTAGAGTCTATTGACGAATCAGGCAAGGTAAAAATACGTTTTGCGTACAATAAGTTTAGCATATTAAGCAGAGAAATTTATGCCGAAACATTAGGCGAAGGAATTGATATTTTACATAATGAAATGAAAAATCTCGGATTAGAAATTGAAATTATTGAAAATTCAAAGAGAAAACTTTTGGTGAGATAAAAAAGACGAATTGATGAGATAATGAAAACAAATAAAACACTTCCAACATTGTTATTATTCCTCTTCATAATCAACATAGCCTCAGCCATAACCACCTACGAAGAAACCTCTACAGTCTCAAGAATAGTGGGGGAAAGCCCGACAGAAATGATAAGGCAGATGCAGAGGGGTTCTATTGACTTGGATCATGCTACTTATTTCGGAGATGCAAGATTGCAGGATTTTAACACAAAAAAATCTATTTTGGATGAACAATTTGGGAATGATAAGTATACAATTCCTTCCGGTTGGATTACAAATGATTTGGATAATAAAATTAATAATATTCAAGAAAATGAATTAATCCTATTAGAGACTAAAGGAAAGGTGGATTCACTATATGCGGTATCGCCATATCAGTCTAAATGGTCAGATAAAGAAGTAACTCCAACCCATGTTAAAGACTGGCAACTCTCTTTCGAAACAAACAACCCGTTATTATTATGGGACAGCCCTTATGCAGGCTCTTATCTGCCAAAAGAAGATACTTTCGTATCGAGATTAGTTAGAGACAGTACAATTATCGCACCAACATCATTTAACAGTCCGCAATTTACTAAATCATTCTTATGCCAGTTATTGGATGAAAAAACGATTGGAGAAGTTTTCAAGGATGCAAGAAATTTCCATTACAACGGAGGCTCAGCATCATCAAGCGATAATTTGATAGGCTTAGTGCTTCAATCTTATGCGTTATATGGTAATCCACTACAGATAGTTGACATGGACTGGTCAGAGTCAGACAAAGAAAAAATAAGGAAATACTGCAATAATTTCCTTGAAAATCTAGCGCCAAACATTGAATTCCTAGAGCAAATAGGAAACTACTCAAAATTCAGAAAACATTTAGTTTTTGAAATTCCATCTTATACAATAGACCAAATAGAAAACTTTTCAATAATAAACGCAGAAAATGCATTCCAAAACCAGGAATATGGCGAATTAGTCTTGCCATTAGCAGTAAGGACAACCCATTTCCCAACAAATACATTAATCACAAATTTCTCTCTGGATCATGTTTGGGACAGTGTAGACATATCAGTAAATACTCTACCCTCTTATGAACTTGATTTTGTAAACAGGACTTGCTATGAAGAAAATAAAAGCTATGAAGCTAATTTTGAAAATGCATACGCTGAAAACAGCTTGGATTTTATTGCAAGAATAAGTCCAATAGAGATAACAAACTGCACACAAGGAACTTTTAGATTATACAAAAAATTCAATTATTCTGTTGATTATATTGCATTAAGCCCTATTTTAATAAAAAATATTGGCGTGCCTATTTTAGTCCCTGTAAGCAGTATTGTAAATGTAAGCATTGAATTAATGCCTTTGACAGATATGGCAGTTAACGGCTCATTAGCTATTTTTGATCAAAACAACAACAAATTATGGGAAGAGGAAACAACAACTAATATTACAGATTACAATGCTTCCTTTATTGCTCCAAGTGAAGAAGGCATGTATACTTATAGTGTTGAATTCATGCAGGATAATGAAACCTTGAATTATGATGAATTTTCATTATTTACAACAATACTTGGGCCAATGGCAAGCATACCAGTTTCGTTAAACGAAAGCCCGGTCATCGAAATTAATTTCTATTCTTACTCGGGCAAAAATTTTGATTTAAAAGCAAGGTATTATTTAGCGCATGGCAATAACATTCTGAATGAGGGAAACTTTACAAAAACAATAGGTAAAGGCAATAACCTGCATACAGTATCATTCAGTGGGCTTACAAAAGAAGACCAGAGCTATACCTTAACTTTGGAGCTTAATTACCTGGGTCAGGACAGAACTATAAGCTACCTTTTAACAACAAATAATGTTCCTTTTATTTATGCTGTCACCCAGCCAATTTATCTTGAAAATGACAAGGTAATAATAAATTACACAGCTTTGGATTATGAGGGAGATGATTTAACAGTAACCATAAACGACTCAAGATTTACCCAAACAAATAATGCATTTGAATGGCAAACTACTGCAGAAGATGCAGGGACTTATGATGTTCTTGTAACAGCTAATGATGGTATATTAACCGACAGCCAGGTTGTGAGTGTAACAGTAAATCAAGGTTGTGTACCAAATTGGATACAAGAGGATAATGCCTGTATCGATAATACAAAACTTATTAGCTATGTAGATACTAACAATTGCAATAGCATTAAGGATTTGCCTGCGGATAATGGCACTTATGTAAGCTGTGGACCTGAAAGTGTGCCTGTAATAAATATCCTTAGCCCTATTAATAACACTGTTTATAACATAAATTCAATAGATTTGAATTGGACTTCTGATGAAGATTTAGAATGGTGCGGTTATAGTTTGGATGGGATAGACAATAATACTGATATTTGTCCAACAAATTGGTGTTACCAAGAATCAGCAACTTCTGCTACTGCTTGTGGTGGTTTGGCTGGTGGTACTTACACAGTTGAAGGGGAATGGGATAATTCATATTCCTATGCAAAAGTGTCTAATGTTTATGATGGAAATTGGAATAGTTGGGGACAGGCCGAGGGGCAGGTAGGTGGAATAAATTGTTGCGAAGCTAATATTTATGTTAATTATGTTAAACCCTCTGGAGCACTAAGCACTAGTCTTTGGCGTGTCAAAGATTGGGGATTCCAAACAGATTTTAACATCCCTCAATCATGTTGGGACCAATCAGTTTTGCAATTTAAGATTGTTAGTAGTCACAATCCTATTACTTCGGCATGGTATTGTTTTGATGGCTCTAGTTGGAATGGTCTTAGAGTTGATCATAATATGCCTATGGTTTATGAAGAAGCAATGTTGTGGGAAATGGGTATTGTTAAGGTTCCTAAAAATATAACTCTAACAGGTCTATCAGAAGGAATACATAATATGATAATATATGGCAGAGGCACTGATGCAGAAATAGAACAAAGTGATTATGTTTACTTTGCTGTAAACATGTGTATACCAAATTGGGTGCAGGAGAATAATTCATGCTTAATTAATGATACAAATCTTATTAGTTATATAGATACTAATAATTGCAATAGTAATGAAAATTTGCCTGCTGACAATGAGACTTATGAAAGCTGCAATTATTGCAGTTTTTCTATTGTCAACACAACATGGAGCAGCTGGCAAGACCAAACATCATGCTTAGCTAATGATACAAAACTGCAGAACAGAAGTAAAATAGAATATGATGAGAATTATAGCTCTTGCTATGTTGTAACAAGATTAGAATCTGATCTTTGGAATAATGGAATCAACAACACTTACTGGGATTACCAGTATATAGCATGCGACTACTGCACTCCAAGCATGGCAAATACAACATGGAGCATATGGGCTAACATAACATCATGCTTAGTAAATAACACTGTCCAGCAAAAAAGAAACTTGGTGCAATACGACATCAATGGATGCGGAGAAGTAAGCAACCAGACATTCTATGATTACCAATTTGCAAGCTGCGACTACTGCACTCCTTCATGGCAATGTTCTGGTTATGATGACTGCCAACAAAATGACTTGGAATATTGTAATGAAGCCAGTGATAAAAATAGTTGTTATGAGCAAACAAATTTAGATTCTGACTCCTATAATGGGGACTATTCAGAATTTGAATCTCAGCAATGCGACTATTGCATTCCAAATTGGGCAGAGGTAAATACAAGCTGTATGCCGGATAATACAAAAATAAGGTGGTACAATGATACAAATAAATGTTACCAATTAACAAACCTTAAATCCGACAACAATCCTCCAGAAAATAGAACTTATAGTTGTGAATATGACTCTGGAGAACCGCCTGTAATAAATATCCTTAGCCCTGTTAATAACACTGTTTATGATATTGCCTCAATTGATTTAAACTGGACTTCAAATAAAGATTGGGATTGGTGCGGTTATAGCTTAAATGAAGAAAAAAATAATACAGAATTATGCCCTGATGGTGTGGGGGCTAATATAACAGTAACTGCTATTGAAGGCCTTAATATTATAGTAATCTATGGAAATGACTCCAAGGGCAAGATAGGACAAAGTGACTATGTTTACTTCCGTGTCAATACCTCTGATTGTAATGATTGTGGATTAACAATGCAGGAATGCAGTGCAATTTCAGATGGCATTTGCCCTGCTAATTGTGCTGCTGGCAGTGATGCTGATTGCTGCAGCAATGCTGGCAAATGCTGGTATGGCAATTATGGTTGTAATGATTGTGGATTAACAATGCAGGAATGCAGTGCAATTTCAGATGGCATTTGCCCTGCTAATTGTGCTGCTGGCAGTGATGCTGATTGCTGCAGCAATGCTGGCATGTGTTGGAGAAAAGGAGAGGGGTGTTACAATACCTGTATTTAGATCTAATACTGGTTAATGCAGACACTAAAATAATTAATATGAAAAATTAACCACCACCTTATGACGACTTAAAATAACCACTCCAACACAATAATATTTATAAATCAATATGGGTTTTTTAGAGCAATTCTTTACGTTGGGGGCAACAGATTGAAAAAGAACGGTAAAAATAGAAGTGTATTATTTGTATTTCTATTGGTTTTGATATTTGTTTCTATGGCTGGGGTTGTTAGCGCAGATGTTTTGATTAATGAGTTTTTGGCGAATGGTATTGATGACCCAAAAACAGAATGGATTGAAATCTACAATAATGCTTCTTCATCAGTTGATATTTCAAATTGGAATATATCCGACATAGCAAGTAACGCAAAAAATTTTACTATAATCGATACCATTATTCCATCAAAAGGATTTGTTATACTTGCTAATAATTTTACAGTATTTAATTCAACATTCCCAAGTGTGAATGAAAGTGGAATTAAAATACTTGAATATGGACCGTCAACAAGTTCTCCTTCATTAAGTAACACCGGGGATACATTGTTCTTATACAATTCATCAGGATACTTAGTAGATACAATTACTTATGCTCAAGCCTCTACACAAGAAAATGTTTCTATAGGAAGAATTCCTGATGGGAGTTATAACATATTGAATTTAACTACTTTAACTCCAGGCGACAAAAACGACAATGCCGCACCAGTTTTCAACAAATGGATAACTCCATCCGCAAATAATTCTTTCATAACAGGTTTGATTAATGTAACTGTAAACATAACAGACGCAGTGCATAGCGTTAATGTTTCTTTAATAAACTTCAACAGCACCAATTATACAATGAGCAGAAATAATAATTTGTTCTATTATGTATGGGATACAAGCTTAAACGATGATGTACCTTATAATATAACAATATTCTTTAACGACACTTTAGGCTTTTCAAACACAGACACTTTATTTAACATAACAGCTAAGAATAACCCAAAAATATACAATCCAACCACGCAAGCAAATTCCAGGAATTTTATAAGCAGGAATTCTGTTTTCAACGCTTCTGTAAATGCGACAGATGCAAATTTATTGAATGTAACTTGCACTCTTAATGGCGTAACTGTAGGTAATTTTAGTAAAGAAGGAGATATTCACAAGTGCAGCTTAACAGCGCCTTCAACAGAAAATGATTATACAATAAATTTTATAGCAATAGACAGGGCTGGAAATAGAAATACAACAACAGCAAGATTTACAACAAAATATTCAACAACCGCTTCTTTAAGCCCTATGAACATTGTTGTTTCTAATTTGAATCAAAGCGATAAAGTTGTTGAAGTGAATGCAACACTAACTAATGCTGGAACAAGTGGAATGTATGATACAGGGATTGTAATTGATTCTTTTTCAACAACTGCTATTTCAGCAAGTTCTGTATCTTATAAAAGTTGCAGTTCAAACATAAATAGCACTCAAAGCTGTAATGTAACCTTTGGCATGACAATTAAAGGAGGCACATCAGCAGGCACTTATACTGTTTATTGGGATGCCAACTGGACAAATAACAATTTAACATTAATGGACATAAAAAGCCATGACCTTCCTTTGCCAGTAAGCACTGTTACGATAAACAGCAATTCCCAAATAACTGCGGCAAAAAATATAAGCTCAACAATAAGCCATGGGCAAAACGCAACATTACCCATATTCATAAATTCAACAGGAAATGCCGCTTTGCAGGGTGTAAGCGTAATATTTACATCCAGTACATTGCAAAGCTCTTATGTCAGCATAAGCCCTTCATCATTTACGTCAATTTCTGCAGGCACTAACACAACTTTTAATGCAATAATAGTGATACCAAAATATACCAGCCCTGGAATTTATACCGGCAATATACAGATTAGCGCCTCCAATGCTGAAAGCAAAACAATTTTGTTGACAGTAGAGGTTCCAGAAGATAGTTCATGGACTGCTTCCCCAACAAATATAACAATATACAAAACAACAGGCAATGCAGGGCTTGCAACAACTATAAACCTAAACAATAGCGGAAACATAGGGCAAAGCTATGGCATAGCATCCTCCGGCTCTTTTAAGTCGTACATCTGGAATAATTCAAATCCAACCAGCATTTATGTCAAAAAAAATACAATAGGAGCAATAAATATTTATCATCTTGCAAATGGGCCTTTGACAACCTACGATTTAACTTCAACTATAACAAGTTCAAACACGTCTGCAACAAATAAAATATATATAACTTTAGTCAGAGATAACAACAATCCAAATCTTAACATAACATCTCCATTAAACAACTTATTTGTCAAAGGAAATGTCGAGTTTAATGTCACAGCATCTGATTTAAATTTAAGTACAATAGAATTTTATATTAATAATTTATTGGTTTTGAATGACACTGCTATTTCATCCTCATTCAATTGGAATACGACAAATGGAAGTTATGCTGATGAAGCATATACATTAAAAGCAGTTGCTTATGATGGCGCAGGAAACTTTAATTCCTCTTATATTGATGTGACAGTAAACAATACTGACAGCAATCCGGTCTTAAAAGCAAATATCTCCGGTATAACATTAAATGAAGGAGCAACAACAACACTTAACTTGTCAAATTATTTCAAAAGCATAGATGGAGATAGTTTAAACTATTTATCAATAACTCCAGACAATATAACTGTTTTTATAAATAATACAAACACTACAGTTATCCTGACAGCAAGAGAAGATTTCTTTGGCATTAGGTATATTGTCTTCTATGCAAACGATACATCTGGAAATGTAACACTAAGCAATAATATCACTTTAACTGTAAGCAATGTAAATGACGCTCCAGCAACACCAACACTAGTATTTCCTGCAAACACTTCCTCAGTTTTCTCTGCAACAGGAAAAGTTACACTAAATTGGACAGCATCAACAGATGTAGATAATGTTGCTTTAACCTATTATGTGTTTTATGGCACTAACATAAACGTTGCTTCAACAGCAAATACTCAAAATACTTACCTTACTTTATCCAATTTAAATAATGCAACAACGTATTATTGGAAAGTTTACGCTAGTGATGGAACTGCTAATTCTGCTAATTCAAGTATGTTGCAGTTTACAGTTACACGTGATGATGCTCCTGCAATAAGCAGCTATATACCAACAAATTTAACACCATCTGTTGCTGAAAACTCTACCTTAATATTCAATGTAACAGCTTCAGATCCTGACGGAGGCTTGCTGAATTACACTTGGTATGTTGATGGAAAAATTAACAAAACAGACGGAAACAAATTCAATTATACTCCAAATTTCACAGCTTCTGGAACTCACATAATAACGGTTAATGTAACAGACAATAACTCAAATGTAGCCTCAAACATACCAATATGGACTGTAACTGTAACAAACACAAACAGAGAGCCTGTATTGGATGCGATAAGCAATAAAGCTGCAACAGAAGACTCTCTTTTAACATTCAACATAACAGCGTTTGATCCTGATGGCGATAGCTTGACTTTCACCTCAAACGTAGGTTCCATTACATTCACAAATGCAGCAAACAACTCATTGGCAACAGTCAACTGGACTCCAACTAATGATTATGTTGGAAACAATACAATAAGATTTACAGCAAGCGATGGCTCAAAAACAGATTCAAAGGCAATGATAATAACTGTAAATAATACAAATGATGCACCGACAATAGCGTCATTCTCCCCAAAGGAAAATAAGACTATTGCAGAAGGTGTTGGAAGCCAAAAGTTTAATGTTACAATATCTAGGGTGGATGCAGGCGAACAGCATTACCTTGCCTGGCTTTTGAATGGATCCCTTATTGGCGAGCTTATAATACCACACCTTAATCCTAATGATATAATAAATAACGAACTGACAATATCCAATAAAAGCAAAGGTGTCTATAGCCTTTCAGCTATCATTACTGATGATAACGGATTAGAAGCAAGACACGAATGGAAATTAACAGTAACTACTGGCATGATATCAGATGCATTAACCAGCCCAATTTTGAACCTAAACCAGTCCCAAAGAGAAAATGTAACTAATGTCACAATAAACCAAACAGCATTTGGGGGAATTGATTTTGGCAATAACACATTGAATTTCAGCAGAGTGGCTAATTTAGAAGATGCAGTTAACATAAGCCGCGGCTTAATATCTGTCGACACAGATGCATATCCAGAATTAAAGAATAAATCAGCATCAATAGTAATGAAAGGTCTTAATTATACAAAAGCTCCTTTAATTTACAATGCATCAGGATTTGAAAATACAAATGGGGGTGTATGCCCAGAAGCTATATGCACAAATAAAACTTATGATAATGGGATACTAAGATTTAACGTTCCGCACTTTTCGACTTATTACACAGGAACAAACACCACAAATGGTGCTCCAGTAATAATCTCAACTCCAGTAACAACTGCAATTGAAAGAGCAAAATACACTTATGATGTTGATGCTGTTGATCCAGACGGAGATACTTTAATATTCAGTTTAATTGAAAAGCCAAATGGAATGAGCATCAACAGCAATACAGGATTGATTTCATGGACACCTACTGTAGAGCAACTAGGAAATAGTAATATAACAGTAAACGTAAGCGATAGCAACTTAACAACTCTGCAAAGCTTTAATATAACTGCGGTTAAGGGTCCAAGACTGGTTATAAGCGATCTTGATGTAAAAGTAGATGGAAAAACTGATAAAAACATAGGAAACAGCACTAAGATAGATAAAGAAGCAAAGCCTGGCTCAAAAGTGGAGTTTAAGCTTGAGATAGAAAACTTATTTACAAAAGAAGAGGACCTAAAAATAGAAGATATAAGCGCTGAAATTACTATCGAAGGCATTGACGACGGAGATGACATAGATCAGGATGCAAAGGAATTTGATTTAAAGCCTGGAAAGAGCGAAGATGTTGAAATTAGCTTTGATGTGCCTTTGGAAGTGGATGAAGACGTATACGATGCAATAATAAATATTGAAGGAGAAGATGAAAATGGAACAGTCCATAATACATTATACGAGCTTCAACTTGAGGTTGAGAAAGAAAAGCATGAAATAAGAATACTAAGAGCAGCTTTAACACCATCAGAAGTAAAATGCCAAAGGCAAATATCCATTAGTACAGAGATAATAAATACTGGAGCAGAAGATGAAGAGGATGTGGCTCTTGAGGTTACTAGCGCTGAATTAGGAATAAGCTCATTAACAAAAGGCATAGAGCTTGATGAAGGAACTGATGACAACAGGCTTGCAAAACTTGTTACAGAATCGATAAGCGCTGAGACTTTAGCTGGTATATATCCAATAACAATTAATACTTACTATGGTGGTAAATCAAGCGATTCAAAAACAGTTGACTTGACTGTTGAGGAATGCGAGCTTGTAAAGGAAGTCAAAAAGGTAGCCAGGGAAGAAAAGCCAAAAGTTGAGGTTATCCTTCCTCCAGCTATAATCGAGAAAAAGCCAGTTGCTGAAGTTTCATTTGTGCAAACAAGCGGATACACCACTACATTGGCAATCCTAATAGTCTTATTTTTAGGGACAGCAGTATTCATTGTTGGAGCAGCATATACAGTTTTGAGGAAGTGATTTTATTTTCTCTTTTTAACCTTTAACCTTTCACTTCTAGGCAAAAGCTTTTCCTCTTTTTCCATTAATTGGCCTTCTAGCCTTTTGATTTCTTTTTCATAATAACCGAATAATCCTATATTATCCTCATCCAGAGCTTTTTGTAGCTTCACATTTCTATGCAGCTCTATTTCCTTTTTTAGACTTTCAATGCCTTTTTTATATTTCTTCTTGCTCATGTCAACAACGCTTTCACTTCTTTTAGCAATTTTTCAGCTATAGCCAATAACTTTCTTATATCTGTACCTCTTATAATACTACTTTTTTGTACTTTAATGTCATTTCTTTCGCTGCTATAAATTCCATGCAATTCTTCAATTTTATTTTTTGGTAAGTTATTGCTTTCCAAATAGTTGAATAATGATAATTTTGAGTATAAATTATTGCTCATAATAAGTTTTATCATTAACAAGCCTCTTATCCTTAATATTAAAGAATAAACAAGGCTTCCTATTTCAAAATCCAGTTCTAGACCTTTTTTGTTTAGCTGCAAAACTTTTATAGAACTATCTATAAATTGTTTAGTATTCTTCTTTGTAAATTGATATTCCCTATATTTTTTCAATAAGTCTGGATTGATGATGGTTTTAGCTTCCTTTATTATTGGAAGAATCAAAAGGGCATTATTCTTTAAGATACTCTCAAGCTCTTCTATAGTTGCAGAAACAATGGTGTAGCTGTCAATTTTATTAATTATTTTTAATTTATTGCTTGTTATTGCCAATATGTCTATATCAGAGTCAATGGTCTGTTCATTTCTGGCGTAAGAACCATACAAATATATCCCTACAATATTCTCCAAATACGGTTTTAAAATTTCCAATATTTCAGATTTTATATCTTCAAAGGTTTTGGGCTCTGCTATAAATCTTATTCTTTTACCTAAATACTCTTTTGGTAAAACTACATGACTGCTGTTGCCAAACTTCTGCACTAATTTTGTTTCTATCATGTATATACATATATACAACTTATATTTAAAGTTTTTGGTTTATTCAAGAACAAAACAATTAACTTTTAATTCTCTATGCAATTTATTAATTTTCTCCCAAGTTTTTTCCAGTTTTTTATTTCCTTCTTTAATCAAGATTTTAAAGTAATTTTCGTCAATCAGCAATTTTCCGTTTTTGCCTGCTATGGCATCAATTTTCTCTGTGCCTATCAATTCCATTATTATTCTATTTTTTCCAACAGAAATTATCCCGCTTCTCCTGAAACCAATATTTCTTGCTAAATTTAATAGTTTTTTTGCATTGTTAATATTTTTACAAGCTACATGAAGAATAACTGGTTCTACCCTAAACCAGACATCATCCTTTGGCAATTTTTTTGATTTTGTTATGCTAGAAAAATTCTTTGAATTTTTCGGCACACCAAAAATTCCTTTGGAATTTTTTAGTGTTTTTATTAATTTTTTAAATTCGTTATATTGTATTTTTTTATGTGAGCAGAATAAATATTTAACTTCATTCTTTTTATTTGATTTAGGAATTGTTAACAATGAAATTCTGCCAGCACAGCTGCTCGTTGTATAAAAATCCTCAAGAGAATTTATTTTGTCAACTAATTTCTTAATTTTAATGTCTATGTTTCCTTTCCTGCTTTTGTCTTTTTTAGATAAAAAATCGGTTTTTTGTTTTGTGAAAGACATGGTATTAATGCTTGGGTTAAGCCTATTTTGCTATTTCTTTCTTAAGCCAACTCTGACTATTTCCTGCTTGTTTACGAACTTGCCTAGCAATCTCATTAAATCTTCATGAATCTCCCCATTGTTAATCATCTTTGCCAACTCGTAAACATCAACTGTAGCCAATTTGTCCCACAAGCCAATTTTTTTAACAGCTTCAAAAAACTCTTGCTGATTGGAGTCGTATTTCTTCGGGAAGCTCAATTTTGGGTATGATTTTATGGATGCTTTTACATCAGAGCCGAAAACCATGCTTACTTTTTCCTTTTTAGCATATTCAATTAAAGCCTCTCTTATTTTTTCCAGCTTTTCGCTTAATTTGTCGCATTCCTCTTTTGTCTCGGCAAATTTATTTACTAATTCTACTCCGCTTTCTTTAAGATATTCATTAGGCTCTAATTCTTCTGTCTTAAACTTATGCTTCCATTCAGGGCATATGCTTTGGAATTCACACCAATCGCACAATGTAGAGACGTTAGAAGGAAATTCTTTTTCAGACTCAATCTTTTTTATTAGTTCAATAACTTCTTTTCTCAAATCTTCAAGCTGCTCTGGGGTTCTTTCAGATGACATTTCTTTGTCAAAAGCGAGAAAATGCCATACTAACTTAACTTTTTTGGCATCAGGATACATCTTTTTTATTCCATAAGCGTAGATTGCAAGTTGCCTGTCATCATCCAAATCTTCTTGTGTCGGCAATCTGTTGGAAGTTTTGTAGTCGTGGATTTCATATATAGTATCATCTTTCATGGCCAGCCTGTCAATTCTTATGTGAATGTGGTACTTATCATTTAAATCAACAGTTTTCTCTGTTTCAAGGGCAATAGTCCTTGTATGGTTGAATGGCTTGTACTTTTCATAATAATCTGCAATAAATTTTTCCCCCATTTTCCTATAATTTTCCTCGTCATACTCATCTCTTACAATAACAATAGCATCATTCCAATTCTTTTTCCATTCAGAATTAAAGAAATCGAGCAATTGTTTTAAAGAATTTAATTTCTGGAATTTCAAGTCCTTATACAGCCTTTCAAGCGCTTCATGGACTCTTGAGCCTAAGAAAGATTCAACTGTTTCTTCTATTTCTGTCTCTAATTTGTCAATGTATGCAAATTTAAATTTCAGGGGGCATTGCTCGAAACAGCTTAACCGAGAGTTGGAGTAGAGGGCTGGCATTTTAATCACCTAACATAATTTTCAATATCAATTTTTCTTCCACTTTCACAACCCCTCTATCTTATTTATTTTCATCATCCAGCTTAGGCAATCTACTTCCTCTCCAGTCCTTTTCTTTTACTCTTCTCCCCCTCTTCAAGATAATTCTCATCTGTTATTATCGGCTTTCCTATCCTTCTCTCAGCGTCTTTCCTTGCGTTTCCCGCAACCTCTCCGCCTTCTTTTGCTGCAACTTCGCATTCATCAAATTCCTGCGCGTCTTTGCTCTTGGTTATTTCTGTTGTAACCCTTTCGCCAAGCATGGCAAATATAAGCTCTAAATCATTCATGTGGTCTCTAAGGTTTTCTTTTTTTAGCCCCTTGAGCTTTTGGTATTCGCTTGGTGTAAGCCCAAAAGTGGCTTTTGAGATCTCAGCAGTAAGAATGGCGTATTCTTTGTCGGTTTCCACTCCCCTTTTCTTCCATTCATCAGTAAGCTCATCTCTTATAGCAATTCCACGTACTCTTTTTTCAATCCAATCTTCAGAATAGCCTTTTGCTTTGTATATTTCTTTCATGCGCTTTTGGGCTAATTCCGGGTTTTCTATCTCTTGGACACGCTCATAGCCTACTTTTGCCAGCCATTGCTTGAAAGGCTCTGCTTTTTTGGATGGGATTGACTGGATAATCCTGAAAATAGACTCTGTGTTTGCGCAGTCGGTTTCATAATATTTGCCATCAGAAGCTGCTAATTTCAGTTGGTTACATTTTGTAACCACCTCGCTACCCTCTTCTTTTAACCTATGCTTGAGAACTTTCCAATAGTTTCTGGAGTCTTCGCTGTCTGTTAGGACACCAACTATATCAACTACAGAAAACCACCACTCATCATTATTCCAAATTCTTCTTATCTTTTTTCCTTGAAACACAACTAATGCTTTGTTTTGGTCCATTTTTCACAGCCTCGCTATCTTCCCCGCATCTGTTAATTTCAAACCTTCTTCTGTTGTTATTAAATCCATGTCTCTTAATTCATCAAGCGCCCTGTAGAGCATGGCTGTTGACATATCGACTTTACCAGCAATATCTGAAGGAGTTTCATATTTTCCCTTATCTAAAACTTCTAATATTTTCTTCTCGCTCTCGCTCAGCTTAAAGCTTAATCTTGGAAGATAAACAACCGCAGTTTTATCTTCTTCAGGATTGTAAGCGATTTTCTTAACTCGGTCATGCCTTGCATAAGCAGCAAATAAAAGCCCAATAGCTTTTGTTTTTCTTCCAGAAGTTATATTCACATAGATTGTATCATCCTTTGGCTGCATATCAATTATTTCAACGCATTTTGTGGCTACATTGACAATGTCATAGACATCGGTTTTGACAACCTTTACTTCAATTACTTTTCCTAAAGAATCCTCAATCAGCTTAAGGCTGTTTTCCTGCTCTTTGCTTGGCTCCTTGTCAATCAAAAGAATAAGCCTTTCAGGCCCAAGCCTTGTTGTAGCCAAGATTACAGGCTCAGGATTGTATAAAGTAGCAATCAATACCTTTTTTCCCATTAAACCACCCTCAGCGCTTAAAGGCAAATGCTCATTTATATAACTTTCCATGCAATAAATAAAAAATCACTGGTTTATATTGTTTTCTATTGTTTGGTATAATATTATATCATATAATATAAATATTTAAATATAAGTGAATATTACAATAAGCATTAAAGGTGGTAAAAAATGAAAATATCTGAAAAGCTTGCAATCATCAGGATGCAGGAAGGGGAATTAATGCGATTGTATGATCTAAGGGAAAGCATCGCAAAGCAGAGCTTCAAAGAATCAACAATCAGGACAGAAAAGGAAACATCAAAAGAGATAGAAAAAAAGCAGAAAGATTTTCTTGAAAATAAAAAAGCAAAAGTTATGGAATGCGACAAAAAAATAACACAGCTCACAAAAGAGATTGTAGAGGGAAAAAATCAGGTTAACAAAAAAAATGTTGAGGTTGGGACAGACAAAAAGCTTGCCGAGATAAAATACATGCGCATAGAGCTTTCAAGGCTGATGAAGCTGATAAAAAGCGGCAGGATCTTTGAGTCATTCGACGCTGATGTTTTTGAAGAGCTAGGGCTTGCAACAAAAATAAAAGAGATTGAAGAGCAAAAGCAAAAGCTCGACAACGAAATCCAGAAATCAAACTGGTCAATAGAATTATAGTCCTATGGATTCCATGGGATGTATGATTGGCTGCGCAACTGGGCTGATTTGTTTTAGTCCTGTATAATGGCTCAATGAAAATGCCCCAAAATTGAAAACAGGCATCACAAGGGCGTAGTGCTGAACCACTGGAATTAAAGATTTTCGCCCGACGAACTTATGCTTTTAAGGGGTTTAAAGTGCCATGCCTTGGCATTAAAGATTATCGGCGCAGCTAATCATGCTTTTTATTTATATGATGTGAATATGAAAGGCTGCAACTCAATAAAGCAGTTTGTGTGCAACTACAAATAAAGCAGGTAACATGAAAAAAACAAAAATAAATGAATTTTTCAAGGCTCTAAATGAGTATCCTCTTGGCGAGATTGACAAGAACAACATAAGGTTTATTGTGGATTACTTTCAGAAAAAGTATGATAAAGATCTTTCAAGCAGAAGCTTCATATTTACTGGAAATCCTGGCATAGGCAAGACTTACCTTGCGGAAAAGCTGCTTAACCTTCTGGAAAAAGAGGTTATCTATTTAGGTTGTGCAAAAATAAAGCTAAACAACTGCGTAGTATGCTCTACTATTAAAAATATCTTATCCAAGATAAACAACAATAAAGAGCAGATTATCTTTATGGATGATTTAAACTATCTATTTAACAGAGAAGAATACTCAGTTACATCTCAAGATAGACGGGATTTTATGAAAATACTTGAGACCATCAAAAGAAATCCTAACAAAATGCTTCTCTGCACTATGAACAGCTATGGTGACTTAGATGAGCAGATGATTGACAGGATTGAAGTAAAGATTGATTTTGATATTCCAACAGACCTTAATAAGAAAAGCTTTCTCAAAGCAAATTTCAGCAAACATATCTCAGCCAAAAACCTCAATTTTATAGCGCGAAACTCCATAGGCTACAATTACAGGGATCTTCCAGAAATGCTCAAGCTGGCATACAGGATTGGCAAAGGCAATCTCGATGTAGAAGATATAAGAACTGCATTAAAAGTCTACAAGCCCACACAGCTATATGGATACCGTGTTGAAAATGGCATAACACTCAAACTTAAGGATATTATAGGCAAAAAAGAGCCTTTGAGTCATGTAAAAAGGATTGTCCAGATATATAGGAATGAGGGGCTAAGCAAAAAGCTTGGCTTAAGGAGAGCAAACCTTCTACTATTCCATGGCCCTCCTGGAACAGGAAAGACATTCATGGCAAAAGCGCTTGCAGGAGAGATAGGATTTCCTCTTATTACCATTAGCGGAGGTAATGTGCTGGGAAACCCTTTCCAACAAATCCACAGCATAGGAAATATGGCAAAACGGTACAGGAATTGCGTAATATTCATTGATGAAGCTGAAAAAATATTTGGCAATGCAAGATATGGCGAAGATAACACGCTTATTGGAGAATTTAACGCGCAGTTTGACTGCCTAAATGACAATGATATAAAATCAATTGTGATAATATCGATAAATGAGTTGAGCAGATTTGGCGATTCATTCACTGACAGGTTTGTGCAGGTTGAGTTCAGGAATCCTGAATATGAAGAAAGGCTTGCATTCTGCAGGATGAAAGTAGAGCAATCAAAGAAATATATTCCTAGCCAAATTAACTACGAGCACCTGGCAAGGCAGACAGAAAAGTTTTCTTTCAGGGATATTGAAAGAATCTGGAATGAGCTGATGTTTCATTATATGGAAAAGAAAGGAAGCCTTAACGAAAGTGCAATAATCTCTATAATCAATGGCATCAAGCCCCAGGAAGCTAATATGATGTTTGGTTAAAATGGATTTGGGGTAAAAATCATGGAATGGCAAAAAATCAGAAAGTGGATAATTGAAAACTATGAGGAAATGCCAGAAACTAAAGAGACAGACTTAATCTGGCTGAAGAAAAAGGTAAAGCAAGGAGAGAAAATCAACTGGAGCTTTGTCGATACTGTTGATTATGATATTGATTCAATTCCTAAGAAAAGAGAACTGATATTGGAACTTAAAGTAAAGCCTGAGGAGGTTGGCAAAAAATGGAAAAATTTACTAAATTAGAAAAAGGAACATTTGTGAAAAATGGAAAGGAATATGATTATGTTGTTGAGGTTGCAGATGATTTTCCTAAAAAGAAAATAGGCAATGTTAGATTAAAGATTATTGAGGAAAGGCCTGCAATAAGGAAAATAAGAACAAGGTATGATCCTGAAATAACAATGTATGGAGACAAAGACGCTTCAATGGAGATATCGCTTGGCTATGACATGAAAGAGATTAAGAAAGCGCTGAGAAACCTTTTGTTTACATCAATAGGTCCGTTTTATGTTGCAGGAATGGTTATATTTATACTTAATTTGGATAAAATCCCAAAAGCTTTCCTCCCACATTCGCTTCTATGGATTCTTTTGCCAGCGCTGTTAGTATTAACTCTATTTCTCTTTAAGCATTATTACAAATTTAATATGATGATGTTTGCTGAATATCTCAAAGCAAGGGATTTGAAGAAATTATTGGATAAAGAAGGCTACAGGGAATGAAAAAAAGAAAGCTCAATTCAATATTGCCTAATTAACTATTGGCTGTTTGCTTTTAAGAAATTAAGTGTTATATAAATGAATTAAAATACCTTCAGCTTAAAAAGAGTTAAAAATTTACCTATCAATAAACTCTCTCATCCTGTTGACAAAATCTTCTGCAGCCTTGTAATACCTGTCGTATTCTTCTCCTTTTATTTCTTTGATTTCTCTGTGAACAATCATCTTCATTGTTTTGTAAAAATGCCTCATTATAGCTACATATTTGCGCTCAAGCAGTTTTTTCTTTACTAATTTTTCTTCCAGCAAATCTGCGACATGCTCTGGTGTAGGAGGTATTTCGCCATGCTTCATTAAAGCTGCATGCGCAGCATCTATAACTGCCCAGTATAAATCCAAAGTAGCCTGAAGCAAATGCCACTTGCTGTTGTGCAATGTGTTTGGAGCTCTTATATAATAAGTCCATATGCTTTCTGCTGTAGGTCTTATCTTCCCTTTTTTTAGCAAGACTTGCAGAGGCTCAAAAAATCCAGAATCTATTAGAGCAACACCATCCCTTAAAATATTAATGCCGATAGGATCTCCATTCCTCATATACTCCCAAAAGGCTGTAAATCTTAACGTGGTTATGTGCAGTCTTGTTGAAACCTTTACAATTATCTTATTTATGATAACGCGGTAAGCTTCAATAACCTCGGGGCTTAGGCTTATAGTAAGGTCGTCAATAATAACAAGAATGTCAATATCGCTTTTTGTTGTCGTTGTTTCCCTTGCGCTGGAGCCGAATATTATTACCCCTCTTATTAAGCCACCCATCTCCTTGTATAGGTCATTTGCAAACTGGTATGCTGTATCTACATCATGCTTTTCATATTTTTCCAGATTAGGATGGTCTCTTTTAGGCAAATCAAACTTCATAATAACCGAACTTCTTTTAGAGATTTATAAACATTTATGACTATTTTTAAATGATAAAACAAATTGAGAATGAAAATTAAAGAATAGGGTTTGTTATGTGTTAGTTTATGTTGCCCTTCATTATTATTTTTTGTGTGTGCAGAATCCTATTCTACTAATTGACATCTACCATCAACACATTTCGGTGTAGCAAAACAAGTCCAATGATTTGATATTACCGCAAGACAAGCTATAGGTTTACATTCTGCATTTAATTTATTCTCCCAGTAATTTAAATAATCTTTATTAATTGTAGTTGTTGTTCCTCCCATGCCACAACCACAACAATCAGCACTTACCATAACACATTCTCTATTTTCTTTGCATATATAAATATCGTCATCTTTCAAAGGCTCTTTTTGATCTTCTTCAATAATTATCATTCTAAAATAGACTGTTTGAATTTCTGCTGTTTTGAGCTTTATACCTTCTATTATCTTGTCTTTTGCGTCGTTTGTTGTATTTACAAAAAGGCTGTTCTGTTCAAATTTATCGAATACCACCTCTCCTTCTTCAAAATTGGAAATAAATTCATCTTTTATTTTTGTAATTCATTTTGAGATATATTTTCAGACCTGTAAGGACTACATTCTTTACATAAGATAATTTCAATACTCCAATCATTGATTGTTTCTATTCTTATTGTCTCTTTTTCAATTACGTTGACTTCTTTATCTTTTTCAATTTCATTTATCATTGGTTTTTCTATTAATGTACTTTCTTGTATTTGATTACAACCAATAATAAAAATTCCAATAAATATTAACAATACCCCTATTTTCTTAACCATCAATAAAACAATAACAAAAATCATATATAAACTCTTCTAATTCTGCACACAAGCCAAAATCAATATTTGAATCTTTTTTCGTAGTTTTTATGGTCCATCCATTCTAGAATTATAGAGATTATTGAAACCTCGCTATTAGCAACAGAATAAAGCAATCTCCATCCCTTTGGCATATCATACTTCCATAGATTGTCAATTCCGTATTTGCTGATATAAACCTTTGAAATAAGTTTTTTCGGCACTTGTATGCCGCAAAATACATTATCTTCTCAATCTTTAATTGCCCTAAGTATCCATTTATAGAGAATCTTGTCTTCAACTTTAGAGTCTTTAAGATTACCAAAAGCTGCCTTTAACTTTTCATCGCCAAAATGCACAATTGATTTCATCTTGCTCTAAGTTTGGGGTTTGATAAATACTTCTTAACCAGTTCTGGATTCCAAATCCATGCTATTTTTCCTTCTCTGTCTATTGCAATTTTGTTTGAATACAGCAAATAATCAAAGACAACGCAGAAAGTCTGATACATCATTTTTCTTGGCAGGTTTTCCCATAAGCTCCTTTTTTTGTACTCTCCAGAATGCTCTCTTATATATTCCTCTACCATAAGGATTGTATCCAGCTGCGGATAATGCAGTATATCCTTATCTATTGTCTGTTGCATCATATTTGTTATATAAACTTATATAACTATTTAAACCTTTCGGTTTTGAGATGCGAGGAACACTAAAAACCTAAAACAATGTTACTTATTAGAATAAATCGTAAACAAATTCCCATTTACCAAAAACCTATCTTCTGCTTTAAGATTTTCAGGGTGAAAATGATGGCCATAATGCAATAATTTTCCTGTCAATTCGTTTAGCAGCTTTTTTTCCATACCGCGGTGCATAGGCGCATCAGGGTAAACAAACACCATGTCATATCCTGCTATGTTATGATCATAAAAATCATTGTTATAGAATATTGCATTTGGTATGTTGAGCTTTCTCTGCATCTCTAGTGATTTTAGGTATAATTCATCATCTACTTCAATTCCTACTGCGCGCTTGCAGAACAAGGCTGCTGTTAAAACAACCTTTCCATCGCCAGAGCCCAGGTCAACAAAGCTTTTATGCCTTTGCAGGCCTATTTTTTTAAAGGTTTCATAAACTTCATCAGCTATTACTCCGCCCCAAAACCCCTTTCCTGTTCCTTTTAATGGCAGCTTGCCGCTTCTCAATAAGCTTTTATAGAAATCATCATACTCTTTTTTTATCTGCTCAAATACATAAGGTTTCATTGAATGTACTAATAAAGAGCTGGTTTTTATATTTTGTTGTTTTTGAGTTTTTTCAATAGCAAAACTTAAATATATTCTTAATTTAATTTCTAGCATGGTTGGAAATTTATCAAATTTTACGAAAATTGATATTCTAAGATGCTTGTTAAGGATAGAAAAACCCGTAAGCCGTTCCCAGCTTTCGAAAATTTTGGACTTGGGCGAAGGGACTATAAGGGCTATTTTAGGCATATTAAAGAAAAATAAGCTTTTGGAGTCAGATGAAAGAGGGCATTATTTGAGTGCAGAAGGAAATGCTATTGCCAAAAAAATAAATAATGCTCTTAGTATGAAAAAAGTTGACTTGATTAATATTTTTCCAAATAAAAAAAAGATGGCTGTACATATAAAAAATCCTGGCAAAATAAGCAAATCTTATGTCTTGAGAGACGAAGCTGTTAAAAATGGCGCAGATGGCGCGCTTATACTTAACTACGACAAAAAGCTCAGGCTTTGTGATTTGGATTATAAACAGGATTTCAGCGGAATAGAAGATAAGTTTGATTTAGCCAGAAATGATTTGGTAATAGTAACTTACGCGGATTCTTACAAGCTGGCTGAGCACGGGGCATTGGCAGTTGCAACAGAGCTCAACAGCAGCTTAAGCAATATTATGAAGAGGTTTAATTATAGCAAATGACACCAATTTTTATACAATGGATATGTCATTTGCTTATCCCAGAGGGATACAAAAAAACATAAAATGTTTTTTTCGTATTACGAACGGACAACTATTTGTATAAAAACTATTGTCTGTGAGTATAGATTCTGCAATTATTGCTTTGGACAATAGAAAAGTATTTATAACCGCTGCAAATTTTGGTTGGATATAACATCCAACAAGGTGGTTTTTTGGGAAATATAGAGACGATATTGGCAGAACTGGCTGCAAAAAACTTTATTGCGGCTGGAGGAAGAATAGGGGTAAAGACAGAAGATAGCAAGAAGATTAATAAAAAAGACACTGCACAAAACTCTAAGTTTTCTATTTCCACTATTTTGATAAATTTCGCACTAAAGGAAATTAAATGGAAAATTAAAGGCAAAAGCAAAGAGAATATCTCAGATGAAAGTTTGGAAGAATCTACAGAAGGAGAAATAATCAAAGATGAAAGGAAAATTATTGTGAATGGGGGTTATGGAACAATAAATCCTTATGCCGGAATGTCCCCCCATGTAAGATATACAGACTATGATAAGATATGGAGCCATCTTGGAAGCTTTAGGACTTATGATGCACAGGAAGGTGCTGAAAGCAGAAATGAAATTGCATTAAAAAATGGGGAAAGCACAAGAGAAATGGTAAGCAAAGAAACAATAGAAAAAGCAGCAAGGCATTTTAAGTATTTTATTAGTGGAGACGTAATAAGTGATATTGGTTATGTGCCACCAGTTGGATCAAATATTGATTCAAAAGAATGGGAAAAGTATAGGTTAATGACAAAAATGTCAATTTATCTGCCATTATTAAAGTTGAAGTGGATCACAGCATAAATATCAAATAAATAGATTAAAATGGAACTGCAATTATTGCTCAAAAAAAAGAAAAAAAAAGAATTAAAGGCAGAGCCAAAAGAAGAATTGAATTCAAAGCAAAAGACAGCTTTACATGCTTTGCAAAAGCAATTGCAGGTTTTAAAGCTTAAAGAATGGCTCTTGATGTTCGGCTTTATTGGCGGAGCAGCTATGTTAAGAATTCCAATGCAGGCTGTGCCTTCAGCAGAGCCTTTAACCTTTTTTGCAATACTTGCAGGCTGGCTTTTCGGCAGAAATAAGGGCTTTTTAGCCGGAGCATCATCATTATATATCTCCAATTTCTTCATGTTTGGAGGGCAGGGGCCATGGACGCCATTCCAAGCACTTGGTTTTGGCATAGCGGGCTGGTTAGGGGGATTGCTTAGAAAAAAAGCTTCTTATCTTGAAATTATAGCTATAACAGTTATAGGCACTTTGGCTTTTGAGATAATTATGAATGCGTTTACACCTTTGATGATAGGCACATCAATATTTATAGCATTTGCTTTGGCCTTGCCTTTTACAATAATACACCTTGTCTCAAATTTAATATTCTCTTTAGCGCTGCCATCTGCAAAAAAATTCATAGAGGAGAAGGGAGGCTTTAATGAAAAAGATATTTGTGTTAATATCCTTAGTGAGTATGGTATTAATAGCAAGCTTAGTTGGATTAAGAAACTCAGGAAACTCTGGGGAAAAAAGCAGCTACCACGGTAAAGCAACATTGGTAATACGCACACTGGGAAATACCACAGAAGAAAAACTGGATATTAACGGATTAAATGCGCTGGAAATCCTTCAACAAAATCATAATATTGAGGTTACTGAAAGCTGGCCAAATAAATTCATAAAATGTGTTGATGATGTTTGCGCAAAAAGCGAGTTTTGGTGGCAATTTTTTGTTAACGGAAAGCTTACGCTGAATTCTTTAGACAAATATTATCCAAAAGGCGGAGATATAATATCCTTAAAATATGGTGGGGAAGAATGAAGAAATGTATTGTTTATTTGGTTTTGATTGTATGTTTAACTGGAATTACAAATGCAGTGAATGTTGGCATTGTAGTGGAATTCCCGGATAATAGTGTTAAGACAGATTGTGTTTCTGTTAGTGCTTCTGCTTCTGGTTATGACATTTTACAGCAATCAACGTTTGATGTAACTTGGAGCGATGCAGGTGTATTTGGACGTTCTCTTTGTAAAATTAATGGTTTTGGAGACGAAGTGTCTGGAACAGTATGTGAATGGGATCCCGACTACTTTTGGGCATTTTATATTTTAGATGGGGATGGTTGGGGACTTGCTCCTGTTGGTACTTCAAGTTACAATGCAGTGGATAAAGATGTTATCGGGTTCATCAGAGCTGGATTTGCTTCATGGCCACCAATAGAAAAACCTCCAGTAAAAACATATGAGCAAGTATGTGAAAAACTCAATGTGAAGAATATAAAAGTATACGTTGACGGTAAAAAAGAATCAGGGACAGATGAAAATGGCGGCAAAATAAATGTGATTCCTGGCTCAGAGCTGGAATTAAAAATAAGTGTTGAGAATTTATATGATAAAGATGATAAAATTGATATCGAAAATATTGTTATTGAAGGCATCTTAGAAAGCATTAGTGATGGCAAAGATTTAAAAGATGAAGCAAGTGATTTTAACCTTGCTCCTGGAAGGGATAAAGAGGTTTCTCTAAAATTTAATATTCCCCTGGAAGTCGAAGAAGATAATTATGATTTAACTATCACAGTTGAGGGAGAGAATGAAAATGGCTTTTCTTATTCAAAAGAGATAGAATTTGAAGTTGAGGTTGACAAAGAAAAGCATGACATTATTTTCAACAAATTGAAATTTTCCAATGATAATGTTGAATGCGGCAAACCTGCAATTCTAGAGGTTGATGCTGTTAATTTTGGGATTAATGATGAAGATGTAAAGCTTGCAATCTCAAACCAGGAGTTAGGCATTAACATACGGGAGTCTTTTAAATTAAATAAAGACCCATTTGCGAAAGACAATAGCTTCAGCAAATCTTACAGCATAAAACTACCAGCTAATATTAACCCGGGCACATATACCCTATTTGCAGGCTTATCATATGGAGATAAAATTGAAAGTTCAACTGTTAAATTAAATGTAGAATGCAATGATTTAAATGATAAAAATTCAGAAGAAATGCAATCTACAACAAATAATCCAACAAAATCCAAAAATAACAATCCACTGCCTACAACAGAAACAATGCCTACAAAAATTGTTGGGACTGCAACAAGTACTGCTACAGAAGGAAAAAAATTATCGAACAAAGGTATCTTAATGGCAGGTGTTTTTGTTGGCGAGATAATGCTCTTGATTGGAGGAGTTGTCTTATTTGCGTGCTTATTAAAGAAAAGCTAATAGCTTTTCCTCTCATCTTCCACACCAGCATACTTCCTTATTTTGTACAAAGTGGATCTGCTTGCTACCAGAATGTTTGCAACTTCCTTGCTTGCAGAGAGGTATTTGGTTCTGTCAAGCCTTTCTCCTATCTGGTCTATTATATCTAGGTGGGAATCAGTTAATGTTCCTGTCATGCTTGCATATGCGATGTCCTGCAGTGCAGAATAATAACTGTGAGCCTGCTCAATCGATATATAATCTGCCCCTCCCCTCGCCATTTGCGGAGCTTCTTTTCTTACAGTCCTTTCCAGTTGCTCAGCTTCTTCTTCGAATAACCTTCCAATATTTACTTCATTTCGCCGCGGAGTAATCTCTTCTGCAATCTCTTCTGTCTTTAGATCTTTTTCTGAATCTTTTATTAGCTCTTCTATATTAGTTATTTCTGCCTTTCTTTTTTCTCCTAGCTCTTTCAACCTTTTTAATCTGGCTTGAGGCCTTAATTTTTTCAATTCTATTTTCAATTCTTCAATATCTTCGTTTTCTGGCATCCTAAGAAACCTCGCAGGCTTTTGGAACCACAAAAATGCAGAGCATTTTTTAGGTTTTAAACACTTCAAATTAAAGTTATTTTGCCTTATGAGAATATAAATGTTTTTGTTTATTAACAGTGGGTATAAATTATTAGTTATAGATATCAGTTACTAAGTATAAAACTGCATACAAATTAAATCAAAACTTATGCCGTTTTCTATATTTTGATTAGTAGAACTAAGCGTATTCAATTGGTATGGTACTCAACATCTGCTTTCCCTCTTCATTTTCAGGATCCACTTTAAGAATGGAGTCAATGTTCTTTTTTGCTTCAAAATAAAGCCCCTTTTTTAAGTTTATTTTTGCCCTTTCTAATTTCCTGGCTATTAGCCTGCTTAATAGTGTTTTGTTGCGTATAGTATGCCTTTCCTCAGCTGAAACCGGCATTAAATCCGAGAATACAAAAGTTTTTTTCGGCATATCAACTTTGTTTTCTATAATTTCTGATATCACCTTTAGGTTGTCATCACTGCTTCCAAACTTATGGCCTATTGTAAATTTTTTATTTAACTGCTGCTGAAGGGTTTTAATCTGCATATGTATGCTCAACTCTTTGTAAAGCGCAAGCAGCCCATTGCCCAGCTCTATTTTTCGGGCTAAAAATCCATTGGGGAGGGATCTGTAGACTTCAAGCGCCTCTTCATAAAAATTTTTTGCTGCCTCTAGTCTGCCTATGTTAAGGCTCGAGAATGAATTCTTGATGAGGCCATCTACTTTTGCAATAGACTCATTGAAATCATTTATAAATTTTAAATCTATCTTGTCGTGAAGTTTTTCATAAAGCTGAAAAATTTCCTTATTAAGCTCCTTTTTCTCTTCAAGAAGAAAATCAGGGAAACTGTTTTTCATATCACTTATTTCAGAATACAACTTTGTTGCAGATTCGTACTTTTCCCGTTCTAACTCGTTAACTGCTTTGCCTATAAGCTGCTTTATTATGTTTTTTTCTCTTTCTAGAGATGGAACTAATTTGCCTAGCTTCTCTTTTACTGTATTCCCTACCTTGTTAAGCTCGGCATAAAGGTCGTTGTCCCACTTAAATTTTGCTTCTGAAACTTTATTCCAAAGATCGAAGTAGTGCTTGATATTGTCTTTTTCTTCTTTAGTTATCTCAATAGAAACATCTTTTTCTTCCTCTTTTTCCTCTTTTTTTTCAACTTGGATTTCCTTATCCAAGAATTCATCAATGTCCATTTTACTGCAGGCTACCCCAATACTTTTTCCATAACTCTTCTATTCTTTCCTCTGAGAGGTTTCTTAAATGCGCTTTTTTATAAAACTCTTCTTTTATATAGCTGAAATTTTCTTGCACATACTTTTTCCACAAATCATTTACTTTTTCAGTGGATATACTCCATTTGCTTGCCTTTTGGAAAAATTTATCTTTTGTTATCAGGTTTTTTTCAGGCTTAGCTTGAAGATTTATTTCTCCGCCTTTCTCTTGGCTTATGTAAATGTAAGGTGTAGTGAACTTATACTCTATTCCAAATATTTTTTCTTCAACAAGAAAATCAACTAAAGCTTGTACAATATTAATGGGAATTTTTAAAATTTTTGCAGTTTCTTCTACTGATATTTTTTTTCTTGATTTCACCAATTCGTACAAATCGTCAGCGCTTGTTTTTAGAACTGTATTATCCATTTTAACATAAATTTTATGAATTTAACTCACTTAAGTCAAATGGACTCCCTTGGTATAAAAACTTTGTTTATTTTTTTTGAGTAGTGTCATGGAGTTGGAGGGCATTTTAGCACTGCATTAGGCGTAAGGTTGTACCTGACTACATGGTCTAAATCCAATTTGAAATTAGGAAAAAGAGGAAAAGGTCCAGTTATTCCATTCACAATGTAGAGATTGGAGTTAGGACAAACTGGAGTACTGCTCCAATACTTATAATCAGCATAACTCACATCTTTATCTGAAATAGCAGGATTATTTGGATTGACTATGCTTTCAATGCCGCAGCAAGTTGATGCAGAGAGGTCATTTGTAAACCTCATAACAAAGCTTGGAGCGTTGCCATTTTCCCAGCGCGTATAATTTCCATCTCTGATGAAGTCTTTTACCTTTCCAACATTCCACTCGTCAAATCTTGTTCCTGATTTTCTTATTTTGTTTGCATAATTTCCTCCTGTGCTTACCAGGTAATAGGGATCATTAAAATTTTCAATTTCTATTTCTGCCTTTATTATGGCATTTTCTTTATTCCAAGATGCTGTTTCTGAATTAACTGAGAAGGATACATTAGCATCAACATTGACAAACCACGGCCTTATTTGATATACTTTTACGTTATTGATGGTAAAGGTTGTATCTACATTAAACACATTTTTTGATGCGTTTACTATCTTATTTGTCAAATTGGTGTAGGTGCTGTCTTTCATTATATTTTGGCCTGTGATGCTGTCTATAGGCACTTTATTTATAGTTCCATTCAGTATGACTTCTTTAAAATTAGCCTCAAAATTTGTAAGAAACCCCCTAGTTTTGTTAGTATAACTGATCAGGGAAATTATTGTTTTAATGCCAGATGACTCTAATGTTCTTGCTAGATAAACATCTTCTAAATCCAGAACATAGCTATTTACATTTGAAGCTCTAGTTTCTACAACAGATATATCTTTTCTTAAATTTACATCAGAAGGCGTAAACATTATTATAAGCACTGCTATTATGGATATTGATATGAATGTTAAGAACATTCCTTTTTTTCCTAATTGTTTTATTGCCATACAAGAACCTCTGCAGTATAAGGGCCAAACATCTCTCCAGTCTCTTTATTCACATTTCCATATACTATCCTTTTTGAAGGAATTAAAACTTGCGCAGCATTTTTTGAACCCACTTGTTCTGTGTTAGGATACAATAGCTGGCCATTTATCCAAAACTCAAATGCGTATTGTGGTGGTAATGTGTTTTTCGTCAAATTAACTATAAACTTTCGAGCTAGAGCAAGATAACAGCTATTACCTGCGCTTTTTTCGTAAAACTCTGCTAACTGCTGCAATAAAGTATTTTCTGAATTTTGCGTTAATTTTTTTCCTGGGCATAAGCCACCTGCTTGCCCTTCTTTAGCCCATAATTCACCACCTAAACCAGCATACAAATTATTTACATCCTTGATTTTATTGTTTGCAAAAAAGTCCATTACATTATCTGACAAAATTGTTGATTGTTCTTTTGACGGGACTTTTGTATACATTGAAAATATCAAAAATACCCCAACTATAAGCACTCCTAGCGCAATTACAGAATCAATAAGAAAAAAGTATCCTCTTCTATTTACTAAGCACCTCTTTTTCATAATACTGTTTTAAAAATTAGTATATAATAAGTTTATGTTTTTTAATTAAGAATTCTATTTAATTCCACTTTTTAATTGTCGGTTGTTGTACTTAAATAACGGCTCAGGACCGCCATGAGTAACAATTGCAAGTTTTCCTTCCCAATCTATTGAGCCATACTCATGAATTAGAAATACATCAAAATTTCTGCCATCAGCAAGCTTAAAAAGAAATGCTTCTTTCCAACCGCTAAAAGTTGAGTTTGAATCTTTTGGTGGACTTATTGATTCTCTCTGACTTGTTAAAGGTTGAATATCTGCAACAGATTCTAAAAATAATTTTTCCTCTTCGGGCTCAAGACTCCTTGACTCATATTCGTGATTAAAAAAACTATCCTCTTTAGGATCATACTCTGGATTTTTATAGGCAAGCCTAACCTCTCCGGCATGACTAACTTCATAATTCCCACCAATAAAGCTTCTATGCAATACATCTTGCCATTTTACTGAGAAACCAATAAGCCATGGTTTTTGCTCTAATGTCCTTTTTAACCTTCTTTCAAATTTGTCTTCAAAATGAGTACCAATTGCAACTGTTGATGGCCATGTATTGGGATTGTTTCTTTGTTCAACCATGTATGGTTTATCTCTACAATATGCAAGAACAGCTTCATTTACATCTGTGTACCCAGCAGGGTTCCACACACTGTCATCTAAAATTTCGCAAAAGGAAACAGGATATGTCAAAATCTTATGATAAGGCCTATTAATCAATTCTTCCCTATCCAAAATATCAAAAAATGATGGATGAGAGTGAAAACTCTTTGCATCTGCAAGAAAATCTTTCCAATATTGTTCTCTCTGCTCTCGTTCCTGCGCTTCTATTTCTTCTTGAGTAGGCAGTATCTCACCATCGATAATTTCAGGATGGGCATGTCTCTCTAATCCTTTTATCACTCCAGTTACGTTTCTAGAATGAGCTTGAAGGATTTCAACATCTGTAGATTCACCATCAACACCCCAGCCAGAATCCCCATAAAAGAAGTCCATATCTATTTGAAACTTATTTTTATTTGTTGGGTCGTCACTTCCAATTTTTTTAATCAATTCTCCAAATTCCACTACATCAGGCACATTATTATATCCATGCGCAGATGAAAATTTTATGAATTTTCTCATTTCCCAGGCCATACTGCCTGCATTTGGCCATTGGGCTATTGCTTCTAATGCTGACGCAACACCCTCTAGTGCTTTAAGATGAGGGGAATAATTTACAACCCAACCAACAGTTTTTCCAAAATTGTATCCACCTACACAAACATCCCTATAATATTCCTGCCTTTCAACTGCAGATTCATCATACATCCGATGAAGCTTATTCCTAAGTTCATTAGCTCTGTCAACAAACTGCTGCCAAGTCATTTCAGCTATAGTTTCTAAATCTCGGCTAAATGGTATTAGTTCATCTTCTTCTGTCATTTTCTTTGGAGTACTAAGTGGATTTATAAAGATTTCCATAGTAACTACTTCTAAGTAAGACTATTAGAAAAATTTTTATGCTTCTGTCATTATGACTGCTTATTTCTCTTCCTTCTTCAAATAAACCTCAATAATGACATTTTCATTCTCTTTTGGCTCTAAAACAACAGCTCTTGCATAGCCTAAGTTCAAAGATGCAATCTTTGCAAAAACTGCGCTTAGGATTTTATTTATTGCTTGAATATTGTTTCCTTCAAAAGGCGATTGCACAATCTCGATAGACATTTTTTCATTTGATATTTTTGTTTTGAAATTTCCTCCAAGCTTTTTTCCAATATCTGCGCAGGCATCTAAAATTTGATCAAAACTCAATTTTTGAACACCATAAAAATTAAGATACATTTGATTAATCTCCTCTCCAAGGCTTATTCCTGCATTTTCAGAAAGGTTTTTAAAGTCATCTTTCGGCATATTAACGGTTATATTAGCAACTATTTTACTCAAAAAGCTTTCTTTACTTATATTTACAGGAATATACCATAATTTAGCCATTCCAAACTGTTTAAAATCAATTAAAGCCCTTTCTTTAATAATTGCTAAATATTTTGTTATTGTCATCCTGTTAAGGCCAACATAACTAGCAATATCAGAAGAAGTAACTCCTAATGGGCTTTTTTTGACAAAATCAATAATCTTCTTTTCAATTTCTAGGTTAAACATATTGAAATACCCCTAATAAGTATATAAAGAACATATATGTGTTGGTTATATATAAAGATTACTATTATTGATTATCAATAAACGAAAAGTTTATATAGTTGCTATACAATTAATTGATTATCAATGCCTATAATCAGGCAAAATAAGAAATAAACAATCCATGGAGGTGAAAACCAAATGGAGAAAATGATCGGCCAATACTCCTTTATTGGAGGAGTAATAATTGCAATTGTACTTGGCCTATTTTCAGCAAACTTAGGAACTGCCACAGTATGGCTAACATCTTTGTTGGTCTTACTAGGTTTAGTAGTAGGATTCCTAAACGTAACTGGAAAAGAGACTAAGGAATTTATGTTGGTAGCACTAGTATTGGTACTAGTTAGCTATGCAGCACCTGGAGCATTAGGGAAGCTAAATTTTGCCCAAATACCACTAGGAACATACCTAGACCATATATTTGGACAAATAATGGCTTTTGTTGTCCCAGCAACTATAGTAGTTGCATTAAAGGACATCTGGTCTCTAGGAAAAATGGACTAAATTTACTTTTTCTTTTTTTTATTTTTTTAACTTCAATAAGTTATTTATACCTCTAAAAAATACTTCTTCTTATGAAGATTTTCAATGATATAGAGCTAATAGATCTGGCAATTTACACTAATAAAACACTAATAGTTACTGACTTTCATATTGGTTATGAGGAAGCATTGAATAAGCAAGGCTTGTTAGTTCCAAGATTCCAGTTTCAAGAAATTATGATAAGGTTAGACTCAATACTTGATAAATTGAAAAGTAAAGAGATTGACAGAATTATAGTCAATGGAGATATAAAGCATGAATTCGGCACAATTTCTGAGCAAGAGTGGAGGCATACTTTAAAGCTGCTTGATTATTTTGGCAAGCGCTGCAAGGAAATTATATTGATTAAAGGCAATCATGATACTATACTTGGCCCAATAGCAAGGAAAAGAAACATTAGAGTCATGGATCATTTTACTATTGATAATATTTTAATAACTCATGGAGATAAGATACCAAACAAAGATTTATTGAAAAAATCAAAAATAATAATCATTGGCCATGAGCATCCTGCTGTTTCTATAAGAGAGGGCCCAAGAGCAGAGCTGTTTAAGGCTTATTTAATAGGCAAGTGGAAAAATAAGAATTTAATTGTACAGCCTTCATTTAATTTAGTTACAGAAGGTACTGACATGTTGAAAGAAGAGGTTTTAAGCCCATTCTTAAAGCAAAATTTGGGGAATTTTGATGTTGTTATTGTTGCTGATAAGCTGTACAGGTTTGGAAAGATAAGGGAGTTAAGTTAAGTAGAAATCATCCCCTATACAACTTACTCAACAAATCAGCTTTTGTTATTAAGCCAACTAATTTCCCGCTGTCAGAAACCAGAACCATTGGGTAGTGCCTTAACAAATTTGAAATTACCTGTATTGACGCTGTTTTTGAGACTATTGGCGGGCTTTCGTCCATTATGTCTGCTGCTGTCTTTTTATCTTTCCTGTTCATTAAAGCATTTAATAAAGTTGATTCTGATACCAGCCCAACAACATTATGGCCTTCTATAACCGGCATTTGCGAAATTCCAAATTTTTTCATCTTGTTTATTGACTCGTTTACATCGTCATTTGGCGCTACGCTTATTATTTTTTTATTCATCAGTTCTTCAGCCTTGACTTCTTCTTTTTTCTCCAAGAAATTTAAGGTTTCAAAAATCCTTTTTGTTTTTGTAAATGTAGGGTCTATTTTTCCAGACTCTATTTTTGCAATAAGGCTTTGGGAAACATTTGCCTTTTTAGCCAGGTCTGTCTGTGTTAGTCCAAGCCCTTTCCTGATTTTCTTAATCTCGCTTAATTCGTATGGCATGTGATACGGAAATTAATAACAGTATTTATTCCTTTCGGAATATTTTTGTCAATAAGCTTTTTATATCAACCTAAGAAGATTATACTAAAATGCTAAAATCTTATATGTTTAGGCGATAAGGCATTTTTTTATAAATAAAACTAAGGTGATGAAAAATGGCAAAAGTGGAATATTATACATCTGAAAGTGTAACTGAAGGGCATCCGGACAAAATATGCGATCAGATTAGCGATGCTATATTGGATGATTTAATCAGACAAGACCCTAAAAGCAGGGTTGCTATAGAATGTTTAACAACAACTGGAACTATTCATGTGGCTGGTGAAGTAACAACCAAAGGCTGGGCAAATGTGCAAAAAATAGTTAGAAATACTTTGAAAGAGATTGGATATGTCAATCCTGAGTTTGGCATTGATTGTGAAGACGCAGGTGTCTGGGTAAGCATTCACGGCCAAAGCGCTGACATTGCGCTAGGCGTAAATGAAGATACTGCTGCAACCAAAGAGCAAGGTGCAGGTGACCAGGGAATGATGTATGGTTTTGCTTGTAATGAAACTCCAGAATTAATGCCCTTTCCAATTATGATGGCCCATAAATTAACAAGAAGGATGGCTTATGTAAGAAAAGAAGGCATCATCAAAGGCCTTGGGCCAGATGGAAAAAGCCAGGTTTCTGTTGAATACCACGACGGCAAGCCGAAAAGATTGAATGCAGTTGTTATAGCCCAGCAGCATATAGATAATATATCTGAGATAGAATTAAAACAGCAGATAAACCAGCATGTCATAAAGCCTGTTTGCGGTGATTTTTTAGATGAAGGTACAACAATACACATAAACGCTACTGGAAAATTTGTTATTGGCGGCCCTGAAGGAGACACAGGAGTTACAGGAAGAAAAATTATTGTGGACACTTATGGAGGCATAGGAAGGCATGGTGGTGGCGCATTTTCAGGAAAAGACCCTAGCAAAGTTGACAGATCTGGTGCTTATGCGGCAAGATATGTTGCAAAAAACATTGTAGCAGCCGGGTTAGCAGACAGGTGCGAGGTGCAGCTAAGCTATGCCATTGGTGTTGCAGAGCCAACATCCATCAATATTGACACATTTGGAACAAATAAGATTCCAGAAGAAAAAATAATTGGATTGGTAAAAAAACATTTCAGGCTAACTCCAAGGTGGATTATTGAAACACTCGATTTGTTAAGGCCTATCTACAAGAAAGCTGCTTCATATGGACATTTCGGCAGAAATGATCCTGACTTTACATGGGAAAATACAGATATTGCAGATGTGTTGAAGAAGGAAGCTGGATTGTAAAAGACAGTTGCAAGGAAAATTAAGCCTGAAATTGATGTAGAAGTCTAGTTGCTAAATATCTCCTCGCCATATCTTTGCTTCGCCCTTTGTTTTAATTCTGTATATTCTTCTTCATTAAGATTTAGATTGTCCTTTATTTCCTCAAAGCTGGAATACATTCCTAAAAAGTTCAAAGCTTTATCAATCTTATTTTCTTCATAACTCATTACTATCACCTCGAGTTTTACGAAGAGGTGCAAGAAATTTCTAATTTCTCGGCACCTCTAGGGAGTTTTTTTATTTGAATTTTGATTTAAAAAGGTTGCTATCTTTTAGTATTCTAGAGCATATAGTTTGGAGTGGAATAGTTTAGTGAGTTTTGTTTAACGATAGATTTAAAAATAAGAGATTAATCCTGTTTGAGGAAATATAAATAATTATTGGGGCTGTGGGGTAACTTGGCTAGCCTTTCTGGTTTGGGACCAGACGACCCCGGTTCAAATAGCCCTTTTTCAGAAGCATAACGCTACTGGGGCTGGGAAAGTCCGGGCAGCCCCATTTCGTATAATTTAACATAAAATGGTAAAAATAGAGAAATTAGGTTCTGCAAAAAGATTTGGCGCAAGGTATGGCAGTAAGACTAAGCATAAGTTTGCTAAAATAGAGAAAGAGCAAAGAAAAAGGCATAAATGCCCTTACTGCAATAATGTAAAAGTAAAACGCGTAGCTGTTGGAATATGGCATTGCAGAAAATGCAATGCAAGGTTTACTGGAAAGGCATATTCTATTGCAAAACCAATAGTTTTAGAGGAAGCTTCTAAGGGGGAAAAAAGTTTGGAAAGATTACCGAAGGCTAATCTGGAAGAATCATCTTCCCGCCAAGGGAAGACTGATTTGGAAGAAATGCAAGGAAATGAGCATTTCGACAAAAAGCAAAAGCTTTTCGACGAATTTCAATCAGAAAAAACTGAACTAGAAGAAACTAAAGAAGAGGTTGCTTAGAATGGTAGAATACAAATGTTTTCAATGCAATAAAAAAGTTGCCCAGGATTATTTGAGAAAAAAAATCAGGTGCCCTTATTGCGGCAGCAAGATGCTTTTTAAACCAAGAAGCGTTACTACGAAGGTAAAAGCAAGATAAAATGGCGGATATTTCTACGGAAGCAGAAAAGAAATTGAACCAATTGCAGCTGGTAGAGCAAAGCATGCAAAATCTCTTAATGCAAAAGCAGCAGTTTCAATTGCAGCAGGTAGAAATTGAATCAGCATTAAAAGAACTTGAAAATGTTGATGAAGCGTATAAAATTGTGGGAAATATAATGGTATTATCAAAAAAAGCTGATCTTAAGTCTGATTTAGACTCCAAAAAGGAAATTATAGGCCTAAGAATAAAAAATATGGAGAAGCAGGAAAACCAGCTAAGGGATAAAGCAACTAAATTACAGGACGAAGTTATGAAGGAGATGGGTCAAGATTGAACTAAAAATGGAGCATAAAGAAATTGAGGGTGTAGGAGAAGCATTAGCTGAATTAAAAGATGATACTACTGTTCCTAAGAATGTCAGATTAAAGATAGAAAAAATAATGGGGCTGCTCAATGGGGAAACAGAGACGCAAATTAAAGTCAGCAAAGCCCTTAATGAGCTTGAAGAAATTGTTGATGATGTAAATTTGAAATCTTACACAAGAACCCAAGTGTGGAATGTTATAAGCGCATTAGAAAAAATAAAGTAAATCAATAATGAAAATAGCCCATCTAATCAGGATAAAGGTTTTTTCTTATGAAAAATTTAATGAGAATGAAAAATTAATTCTTGGCAAGTTTCTGCAATTATTTCCATTCAACATTAAAGATGAAAAAATAGAGCTTAAAAAAACAGAAGCAGCAGGGTTTCACGAGAAGAAAATAACAATTTTTGAAATAGTTTTGACAAAAGAGAAGCATACTAATCTTTTTCTGGACAATTTAGCTAAAAATTTTGGTGAAGAGCAAAAAAAATTAATGATTTCTCAAGCAGAAAGCAGGCTTGACGAGAATCTTAATTTTTTTCTCAGGTTTGATAAAAACGAGTACTTAAAAAACAATAAATTAATTCTTACAGATTCCGGAAATTGCTTCCACATTGAAATGAGCATAGCCTCATTTCCAAAAAAAAGGGAAGTTGCTTTGGATGTTATAAAAAAGATTTTTGGGCAAATAAGATAAATTTATAATCTTAAACATTCGGAAGAATCAAAATGCCTGCTATACTAACTGCAATAGCTTTGTATTTCTGGGAGCTCCTCAAGATATGGGGATCCCTATTTGCAGCTCCATTTACAAATCTGGAAATGCTCTGGATTATTATTCCAACATATTTAAACTGGATTTTCGCGGATTTATTCCAGGAAAAGAAAGGGACAAGCTTAGGCAATGCAATCAGCAATGCCATAATTATTTTATGGGTTTCAATAGACTGGAGCAGAAGCAGCATAAGGTTTTTCTCTGACAAAATCATAAGCAGCTGGCATCTTACATGGAATATAGTTGCGTCAGTAATAGCATTTTTATACGGGATATGGGTACTAAGCGAAGGTATCAAGGGAAGAAGCATCACCCATCATATCGGCAGGATAAGAATTATAACATATATTATTCTGATGGTAACCCCATTGATATACACTTCTAACATACCCTTGACCAAGGCAATAATCGCAATGGCAGTATTCTTCTTTCCTTATTATTATATTATTGAGCTTATCGATCATTTGCTGCCCGATCCTGCGAGCATAAGGGAAGAGGGGGAAAAATCTGGCGGTGTTAATGCAGATGCAGGTTTTGACAGCAGCTTTTCTAATAACATTAGCAATCCGAACACTGGAAATGATTTTGGCAGCTTAAAAAATCAGAAGAATAATCAGAACAGAAATTTTAATGACTTCAGGAATTTTAAATTGTAAAAATTGTAAAATATAAGATATTATTCTATTAACTTTGCAATAATTCATTCTGTTTAACAAAAATGTAATAATTCATAAAATTTCAATATTGAAAATAATTAATCTCCGTTATTATTGTTTTCTGCTTGTTTATGCCATTAATAATGCTTTATTCAACAATAAAAGGACAAATTAGTTCCATTACCCTATTTTAAAACCTATATAAAGTTTAAAATCAATAAAAAAACAAAATAATCAATACAAAATATAAAAAAACAAAAATAAATCTCTTTTTTCCTAAAAAAGCCATAAATCTGCTTATTTCTTAATTCTGGTAATAATAAATAATTTATATAAGTACTAATTTATTCTTAGTAAAGGTTGGGGGGTAAACTTTGTTAGAATCAGTTAAGCAAGCTAAAATTGGAACTATTGTTCCTGTGTGCAATGAAATTAATGAGGAAATTAATTCTTTTGAGTACTTTGCAAAGCTTTCAGATTATGGCAGAAAAAAAAATTCTGTGCTTTTAGAAGATAATGAAAAAACTTTTGGGAGCGCAAATCCTTGTCTGGCAGTTACAGGAAAAAATGATGATTTTGAGATAAAGGCTTTAAACAATTTGGGAAAAAAATTCTTGAGTTTTATTAAAAAAGATTTTGGCTTCTGCGATAAAGTAGTTTACCACAAAGACAAAATATACGGCAAATTAATCCCTGCAAAGAGAGCTGTTAGCGAGCAAGAAAAACTCAAATTAAAAACACATATGGATATAATAAGGGCAATAGCTTTTAAATTCAAGCCAACTGCGAAACTTTTTTGCGGGCTGTTTGGAATGGTTTCTGCAGCTCCTGATAACAGGGAAGATATACTTAAGGATCCTGATTATATTTTTTATTTCCTCGATAATATGTTTGTTGTTGATCATAAGGCAAAGAAAACATATTTCATAGCAAATGCTTTGATAACCGACAATAACAAGGAAAAGGCTTACAATGATTGTTCCAAGACAATAAGCAATTATGAGAGGCTTATGTCTAAAAAAACTCCTAAGGGAAAAAAGCCGAGGAAAAAAGAGCTTAAATTAATCTATGATACAAGCAATGAAGAATTTCTTGGGGCTATGGGGAGCTTGAGGAGAGGAATAGCTGACGGCAGCATATTGTACGCAGCGCCTTCAAGAACAGCAGTAACAACCTGTAATGCAGAGCCTCTTGATGTTTATGCCGGAATCAGGAGCCATGGCAGCAGTTTTTATATTAATGACAAAGATGGAATATCTATTGGAGCTGGAACGAATACTGTTCTGAATGTCAAAGGCGAATCTGAAAAAACAATTGAAATGACGATAACAACAAGCACGAAATTACGCGGCAAAGTAAAGGATGAAATAGAAAAAAACCTTGACAATAAGTTTGAGGCATTGCTGAAGGTTGATGAAAATGAAATTGCTTATAACATAATGTTGTTGGATGCTTTGAGAAATGATGCTGCAAGAATCTCTTTGCCTAGGACAAGATATGTTGATAAGATGCTTGTTGTCGATAAGCAAACAGAATTTCAAAACCTTGTTTCCAGTGTTAAAGGCGTTTTGAAAAAAGGTTTGGATGCATTGCATGTGTATGCAGCAGTTTTGGCTCCTGCTGCAACAAATGGCGTGCCTAAAACAAAAGCTGTTGAGCTGCTCAATAAGCTTGAGAAAGAAAAAAGGGGATTTAGTTCAGTTTTGTATGTGACTCCAGGTAATGACCTTCAGGCAATATCAACTAACCCAATCAGGATAAAGAAAGACAAAGCATATTTCAGCGTAAGTTCCAGGGTTTTCCATAACAGCAGTGATGATGAAGAGCTCGAAGCAAGCAACAAAAAAGCAGCTAAACTTCTGGATGCCATTAGATTTGGAGGCTCAAAATGAAAATCCTTTTCATAGATAACTTTGGATTGTCCACATACAATTTAGCAGAAGAGTTTGAGAAAAATGACTGCGAAGTTTTGGTTTATGGAAATGATGCTGATATGAAAGTAATTGAGGGTATTGTAAAAAAATTCAAGCCAAAGCTGATTGTCATAACGCCGGGGCCTGAGAATGAAAATGATTCTGGAAATTCTGTTGATGTTGTAAGGGCTTGCCAGGGCCAAATACCTATTTTTGGCATAGGCCTTGGATGCATAATACAAGCTTTTGATGGCAAGATGGGCAAGTCTGCAGCCAATCATAACAGGATAGTTAAGATAAGCCACGATGGAAAAACAATATTTAAGAGAATTGAAGGTTCATTTAGTGCAGGAACATATAGTTCTCTGGCAGCGTCAGATGTTCCATACAGCTTAGAGGTTTCTGCAAGAAGCGAAAATGATGCTGTAATGGCTGTAAGGCACAAGGAGTGCTTTGTAGAAGGCATTCAGTTTGATCCCAGCAGCTTGTTGACTGCTTCTGGCAGTTTGATTATTGAGAATGTTATAAAAGACGTTGGGAAAAAATAGGTTATTACTTCTAAGTGATAAAGATAGAAAGATTTATAAATAAGTGAATTCTATAAATTGCTGATATGGAAAGGCCAAATCCTACAAAAAGAATCATACTTGAATTGACTGGCGGCAATCACGGTTTAGTTAGTGCTGCTCATCATGGATTATATGAAACCTCTTTATCTAGCTTTTATCCTCATCTGGATTTAGACGAGCTGATTGCATTTGAGGCGTCATCATGGATGAGAAGGAAGAAAGAGCCTCTCGTATTTGACGCTGTTGTTTTTACCTCGGATATTTACGCCATTTTTAATGAAGTTTATAAAATTGGCATGCCATGGCTTAAGAAAAACAAAAAAGTATCAGAAAGACTTGAGCCATTATATAAAAAATTAAACCCTTTTGGTGGAAAAGATTTAAGAGACCGGCTTCAGGCTGTTGATGTTGATGCAGTGCAAAATTTAAAAGAAAAATTACAGGAACCTGTTAACCAATATGTTTTTGAATGCCAATACCAGGATGCAAAAATGAAACAACATGGAGAGAATATTGGAATCAAAATTATGGAATTCCAACCTGTTTATCCTAATAAAGAAACAACAGTTCCTAATTTTGCTGCAGAGATAGCAAGAATTATTTCACACTATCCTCAAGGATATAAGCATTTAGAGAAACCACAGCTTCCTTTACCTTAAAACAAAATGCGCTCAAAAAACTACAATAATCAAGCAGATTCTTTTACGCCTTTGCAGCCTCAGCAGATGGTTAGGGTTGCTTTAGTTGAGGGAATGAAGCCGAATTATCCAGAGCCAGAGAGGCAGAGGTATAGGCGCCTTGTAAAACAGTATCTTGGCATAAGAGAGGAAAGGATTGACAAATTGTTTAATCTTTTGGAAGTAGAAAAGCCGTCACAAGCCCAAAAAAGTTTTCTTAACGACATTATTGCTCAAGCCGCTTATGACAGCAAATATTGGAGCAGCTTAGATTATGAGCACCTTAAAAAAGAAGATGTTATTATTGAATATAACGGGAATATAAGGGGCATTGCGAGATTATTGCAGGGAATAGATGAAAGCAAAGTTATATTTGTGCCTTCTATTGGCGAAAGAGCAGTAACTCCTGAAGACGAGCCCGATTACTTCAAGCATGTTGATTGGAGAAATAAGCTGGTTCTTAAT
>Ga0209541_10001500_pt1 | contig 46234 bp, 40 predicted proteins | sample RifCSPlowO2_01_FD_184027 | JGI IMG/M metagenome (GOLD analysis project Ga0209541, IMG submission 184027) | Groundwater microbial communities from Rifle, Colorado - Rifle CSP2_plank lowO2_0.1 (SPAdes) (version 2) | ecosystem: Environmental > Aquatic > Deep subsurface > Groundwater | place...
GAACAACATTTGAAAGATTGTTCCGACTACACAAGTGATTTCAATTTTCTGATACGGTCTTCTGCGTAAAGAAAAGTTTTCTGGTGCGGATTGTTCTTTGGTAATTTTAACACGGGTCTGTTGCCGGTTCTGGTAAACACACCGGGGATGAGCAAGAGACGATGTCGAAGAGTCGCGACCGTATACGGTTGCCAATCGTCCGGCAAACAAAGCCGCCGAAACCAGATCACGATGTTGTAGGCAAGAAGCGATAACTCCGCATACAACGCATTGGCCGCAAAATTTCCAGTAGGCGCCGTTCCGAACGGATAATCTTCTTTGAGAGTACGGACAGTTCGTTCCATTGCAGAGCGGTCTTCGTAAAAGGCGAAAACACCATGCGGAGTCAAAGAAAGATTGGTAACGATGACGTGATACGCGTATGCTCTCATTTTGAAGAGTGTCAGCTGCGCATCTCGTTTATCCGTCAGTTGTTCCCGCAGGACGACAAACCGGTGTTTCTGTTTCCACCCATGCGGTTGATACTGAAATTCAGCAGCGGCATAGACGGAATCAATTTTTGTGTATCTTAAAGCGGGAATTTTGTGTTTCAACGGAGCGGTCATATGCGCCACCACCGCAAATTCAATCCGATTATCGCATAATTGCTGGATAAAATCACCATCATAGAATCCTGCGTCAGCCCGTATACGAATGGTTCTCGTCAAAGGTGGAAGTGTGGTCAATACTGTATTCAACATAACATTCACTCCGCTTGCCGTGTGCGCGTTTCCGTATCGAAGTTCGCCCCCAAGACAATCTTGGAAATGAGCTTCGGTACAGATCAATGGATGATATGATTTCTTGCCGGGATGATGGGGATTGTATCCTTTCAGGGCGCCTTCCTGATTTCCATACAAGGTTCGCGCCGTAGAATCAAAATCAAGCCAGTAACTGGAATGGGATTCCGGCAGAATCAGAAAGCGGGCGCGCAGAAGGTTGTGAGCAATACGGAGTTTTGGAAGCAGATCTTCTGTATTCCGAACGAGGAAACGCCGCAGGGTGCTCGGGTTGGGAATATGCGGAAGGCCGGTGAGATATTGGAAAACCCCGTTGGTGCCAAGAAGTGCGGTCAGCTCAATCTTGTCGAGCCCGAGGATCATCGGATAGAGCAACGCGAACATGCGTTCGGTAATGCTGAAATGATTGTTACGCTCCGGCGTATACAGTTGTCTCGAAAGAAAAGTGCGGATTTGCAACTGTTGGAGAAAACGGTGTAGCAAATATATTCCGCCAAAGTGTGTCAGTTTACCTGCTGAAAAGGAAACTGTAACATTCCTTGAGCCTGTTCGATGCATAAACACAAACCTAACTAAAAGTTAGCTTTGTGTCAAATCAGGATTTACAGCAATTTTCCCCAATTTACTGGATAATTGTAAAAGTTCTGGTCATTTTCACGCAGGATTTAAGTTATTAATATCTTTTACAAGATGATGCGTTGTGTTGGCGTAGGTGCTTGCGTAAGGTTTGCTTCTGCCGCTTCCGCGCTGGTCGAAAACAATAATGCAACACTTCTCCGGATCAAAGAATCTCCGTGCATTCTCATCACAACCGGCACCGGGCCCCCCCGTGAAGATAGAGTACGGGAACGCCGTTCGGGTTGCCGCATTCCTCATAGTAAATTTCGTGCCCGTCGCCGACCGAAAGATAACCCGAATTATACGGCTCAATCGAAGGAAAAAGCTTCTCAACGGTTTGTCGTTTCATTGCGCGCTACTCCTGGGTATTGAATTGTCAAACTATATTATACCATGTTCGAAATGTTTTGTAAACTTTTCTGGTCGATCGGCTCCCATCAAACCGCGCTTTGGAAAAATAGCTTCCGTCTTCGCCAAGGCCCTGGGTGTTTCAATAGAAGAATTATTAAAGTAAAGTAAAAAATGATAGACTTGAAATATGACAGAAAAAAACTACATTGATTATTTGGTTTCGCTTGAACCAGCTTTCGATCGTGGGGCAAAATTAGCGCTCGCAATGCAAAAAGACGTCGTTGTCCACAAAAAGCTAAATACGGGCATTGCCGAAGTGGACATCGTTACGGAATCCGACATCATGGTTCAGGAATCCGTCCTTGCCGAGGTTCTCAATACATCACTTGCCGGCTGCCGACTCTTCGCAGAGGAGTCGACGCCATCGGTTTCCAAATTCAAAGGAACGAACGGCTATCTTCTCACGCTCGATCCCATTGATGGTACTGCCATTTACGTAAGAGGCGGCTCCCTGTTCTCGATAATCGTCACCCTTTTCCATGGAAACCGGATTATTTACAGCTATTTCAATTATCCGGCCGTCGGATGGTCGCGCCGGATGACCGCAAAAGGAATTGTGGATTTCGGAACCTTGCCGCAACTTCCTTTGTTGTCGAACATAGACGGCCCCCGAACGATTGCCTACACGATCGGTAACCCGAAAGAGGCGGCTCCGGAGATATATAATGAGCTAATTTCAAAAGGTTATGTATTCCGCCAAAGATCGGAACTTGTTCAGAACGCGGGTTCGAGCATTCTTTTCTACCTCAAGAAAGTCGCAGGCTATTACATAGATCACCCTCAAATCTACGATGGGTTGGGCGTATACCAGTTCGCGCAGGTACAAAAAATAAAACTTCTTTCGGAAAATATAGACCTGGCGCATTTTGTTCGCGGCCCTTACGGATTTTGTTATCCGGGATGGTACCTCGCAATGTGGTAAAATTCGAAAACGATTATGACCTGGATGAGATCTAAACAAATCGGCTTGAACCATGTTTTGCCTGTGGTGAGCAAAGTCGAACCATAAGGGCAAAAGGAACTTTTCATAAAGAATCTTTTATGTTTCATTATGTTGGCATACTTTTTTCATTTATCGCGTTAGTTAGCTGGGGATTCGGAGATTTTTTTATACAAAAAACAACGAGAGTAATCGGGAGTTGGAAGGCTCTGTTTTTCATAGGAATGGCGGGCCTCATAGGACTGTTTCCATTTGTAAAAAACGATCTTACTTCTTTAAACAGCGCCAACCTTTTATTGCTCGGTTTACTGGGAGTAGTGGTTGTTTTTGCCGCTCTTTTTGATTTTGAAGCCCTAAGACAGGGCAAAATCGCAATCGTAGAGCCGATTATAGGTTTAGAATTGCCTATGACTGTCGGATTGAGTCTCGCATTAGCAAATGAATCGCTTTCATTTTTACAGTTATTTTTAGTTGGTATTGTTTTCATTGGAATTGTGTTAGCCATTACCGCACATCACACCCGCCTTCATTACCATAAACGAATTTTTGAAAGAGGCGCTATTCTTGCCGGCATAGGAGCGATTGGCATGGCACTTACTAATTTTCTTGTTGGCGTTTCAAGCCAAGGAATTTCTCCTCTCATAACAATCTGGTTTGCACATTCATTGTTGGCTGTGGTGTGCGGCATTTATATTTTGTTTAAGGGCGAATTTGGGAGTTTAATATCTGATTTTAAAAATTATCCTAAACCGATAATTGGGCAGAGTGTCCTTGATAATGTAGCTTGGGTATCTTTTGCGAAGGCGACGACTTACATTCCGATTGCGATTGCAACAACTATCAGTGAAAGCTACATTGCCTTGGCTGTTTTACTCGGATTGTTTGTGAATCGAGAAAGATTGAGAGTTCATCAAATTGTTGGCGTTGCTCTCGCAACAATTGGTGTCATAACACTTTCATATTTTTCTTGAGAATTTGCCGCCAAGTAAAAATCGGAGCACTTAAATTTTGAGCGCCCTGCCCTGGTTCGGGTCGCACGATCGAGCGCCCGTTCGCCGCGCCTCGCCGACTTGTCCGCCGAAAATTTGCTTAAGGCGGAAGCCTTGGTGAAGGCGGTGGGGACCGGGCGTGGTCAGCCCGTTTGGAGCTTGAGGTTTCCTTGGGGTCGAATAACGAGTATGATTTGACGCAGCTTACCATGGATCGAGAAATCGAGATTGGTCAAGATTTCCCCGGACCTTCTCTGATCGGCCTTGGGCGATCCGAATCCACGCCCTTCTGGGAAATTGAACTAACATGAACAAGATTTTAGATTCCACAAACTTCGTTGTTCAAAACTCTCGTTTTGTAAAAATAAATAAAGCGAGGGTTGCAGAATTTTCTATGAGCTTTGAACACGGGAGAATAAATCATTGGTTGAGCCAAGCTCCTTTCGATTTCTCAAATTTTAGCGAAGACGAGGAATTGCGATTCACGTTAATTTTCAACTCTCTTAGTTTTTGTTTTTGGGGCGATCCGAAATGGACTATAGAAAATAATGGGAGGTTTTTTGACGGTGCGTGGGGAATGGTTGTTGCCCTGGGCAGGGCCATAAAAGAAAAATTCCCATTGCTTGATTTTGAATATTGTTTGAAATTAAGCAAAGATGATTTTCAAAAGATTTTAAGAGCAAACGCAGAAATTCCCCTATTTAATGAGAGGCTGAATATCTTGCACGAAATCGGAACTGTTATGGCTGAAAAATATGGAGGCAGAATAGATTCGCTTTTAGAGCCGGCTAACGGAGACGCCTTAAAGTTATTGGAAATAATTGTGCAAAACTTTCCATCTTTTCGGGACGTTTCCCGGTATAAAGAAAAAGAAATTTACTTTTATAAACGGGCGCAATTGCTCGTTTCCGATCTTTGCCAGATGCTCAGTAAGCGAGGTATACTATTTAAAAATGTGGACCAGCTTACCGCTTGCGCCGACTATAAGCTGCCGCAAATTTTAAGGAGATTCGGGATTTTCGAGTACGTGCCCTCTCTTGCCGAAAAAATAGACAACAAAATTGAAATCCCCCATGATTCTAAAGAAGAGATTGAAATACGCGCCAATACGATCCGGGCTGTTGAATTTATCAAGGGGCAAGTAAAAGCGCGGAATCCGAAAATAACCTCAATGGGGATAGACGATCACTTATGGCTTGCAAGCCAGGAAAAATTTCCGGACGAAAAACCGTACCACCGCACGAAAACAACTGATTATTGAACGCTCGTCAGGGACTCGAATCGAAATCAAAACAAAAACCAGATTTTAAATACTTTTTCGAGTTCGGTTCGAATGGTTCACGGCAAGCCGATTTGAGCGGACACCCGGCAGCGCCAATTCGTAAATAGGTTATCTCGCGTGAGGAATGTAACGACCTTGGGCGCATAAGACGCGTTGTGATTGCCGCAACAGGCGAACATCGGTGAAAACCCGCCCGCGAGCGGGCGGTTTTCACTCTTACATAGAATTAACTGCTAGGCCGCGAGGAAGTGCCAGATAAAAAAACCAAAGATAAACAAGCCACCCAGAACCGTGTTTATCATTAAGGCTCGGATGCCATTTTCGGGATTATTCGATTCCTTCATTCTGGATAATGCCAGGTAAAGTACGGCAAAGACACCTACCGCAAACACACTTTTTCCGGTCCAATGATGGCGTGCGACGCTTACGAAAAAATCCTTGAGGGGTTTATAAATCTCTCCGTCTATTGTGACTGCCACCAAATACCATATTGTGACTATGGACGAGCGAATGAGAGCTGTTGTGTTTATCTTCATAATGCTTTTAGTTCAAGCGCGCTTCGCATGCCGCTTGAGATTAAATAGCCCATTCCGGCCATGGAAAATGCCACCAAGACTATAAAGCCCGCGAGAATCATTATTGCCCGAGCAAGGTCCCTTTTGTTTTCTATCAGGTCATTTCCATACTGTTTGAGCGTTCCCCAGACGACGATCGCCAGAAATGGAAGGAAAATGAAAACGTGTTCTTTGGTTTCCGTGATAACGCTGTGCGCCCATGGATATGGACCGGCCTTTATCACCGCCTTGACCGTGGCTTGATAATCGGTGAGGTAATAATAGCCGCCCGTGATCCAGGAAAGAAAAATCAGAATCACGCCGAAGCCGGCGATCATTTTAGCACGGCGGATGCGGCCTTCTGTAGGACTTAGCATTTCTACCATTACCCAAAGAAAAGCCAAGGCGCTCAATTCTCCCAGGACCGCATGTAAACCTATTAAGTAGTGCATATACCAAATATTATATAATAATTTGTGCAATTAGCACATCAAGGGTAACCGTAACCTATGCGGTTATTTTGGTTGAGAGAATCAGGAATCGAACCTAACATTTTTTGAACTCACCCAATTGTGTTGATAAAAACGAGATGGCGTGATACGTTTGAAATAGCATTGATGTTGAAAATGAGGAGACTTGCTCGATGAGAAACCGAAGGATTTTCTGGAAATTTCTGTATTTTCTGGCAGCAAGCATCGGCATTTCATTTCTTCTCTCTGTCCGGGCGATGAATGCGCCGCAGCCTGAATTTATGGGATCGCCGCCGCGTCAGAATCCGTATGCGACGCCGCGGAGCCCTCTTGATTTAAACTATCGCGGCACCGGGATAGAAAAGTTCTGGAAATCGCTCCGGCCTACCGGATATTACAAATTATGGAGTCCGTCATTTTGGGCAACGCCTATCGTTCATCATTTTGTCGGGTGGGATATCCTTGAAGAGGATGTATGTTTGCGGGGAACAATAGTTTCTATGCACATTGCCGATGACGGGGATATTAATTATCTCATGGACCTTCTTTCCGAGTTCAGCCGTTATGCCTCGCCTCATCCGAAAGACAATCCCGGACAAAAAACAATACTTGTTGAAATCCCTCTGAAAATGAGAATGAGCTTTCCGGCGGTGTACGACATTGCCCTCGGTGATTCGCTGTATGTTTGCGGCCGGTACGTATTTGACCGCAATCACGGCGGCTGGACAGAAATTCATCCCCCCCGATGGATATGCCTCATACGGCCGGATGAGCCGTGCGTTCCCTGAAGCTATGGCCCCAGGGAGTTTTTTAACCGTATCGAAAAAAGCCGCCCGCCAATACGCGCGGCCTTTTCATTTTTTGGCAGTTGGCATATTATTGGGTATATGTCATTAGCCGGACAGATCAAGGAAAAGATCGACGCGGTCGGGTTTATTTCTGATTTTGTAAAGCTGAAGAAAGCGGGGATGAGTTATAAAGGGTTGTGTCCGTTTCACAAGGAGAAAACTCCTTCGTTTATTGTTTCTTCCCAGCGGCAGATTTGGCATTGTTTTGGGTGCGGAAAAGGCGGCGATGTTATTAAATTTGTCAGCGAATTCGAGAACATTGAGTATGGAGACGCGTTAAAGACATTGGCGGATCGGGCAGGCATCGATGTTAAAAAGTTCGGATCCGGAACGGGACGGGATGACTTTGACGTATTGTATGAGATGAATGAAGCCGCTACCACCTTTTATCAGGAGCAGTTAAAAAAGCATCCGTCAGCGGCGCAGTATGTAAAAGAACGCGGCTTAAAACCCCATACCATTGAGGAGCTTCGCGTAGGTTTTGCTCCGGATGCTTTTGATGGAGTCGTCACGCATCTGGTGAAAGTGGGATATCGCGTGCAAGACGCGGAAAAAGCCGGGTTGATCATAAAGTCCGACAAAGGCTTGTATTTTGATAGGTTTCGCGGTAGAATCATGTTTCCTATCGTTAATCATTCGGGGAGAGTGTGCGCTTTTAGCGGCAGGATTTTGCCTTCGGTTGAAGAGGGATTGGCGGCGCGGGGCCAGGAGGTGGCAAAGTACGTCAATACGCCGGAAACGCCGATTTTTTATAAGCATAAAATTCTCTACGGATTTTTCAAAACGAAAAACGACGTCCGGAAAGAAAATCGGGTATTTCTGGTTGAGGGGCAGATGGATTTTCTTCTTGCGTGGCAGGATGGCGTTTCAATTGTTGCGGCGACTTCAGGAACTGCCCTTACCGAAGATCATTTGAAAACGCTTAGGCAGTATAGCGAGAATCTCGTTCTCGGCTTTGATAATGATACTGCCGGAGGATATGCGAGTGAGCGCAGCATCGATATGGCAAACGCGCTGGATTTCAATGTGGGAATCGTCAGCTTCGGCGAGCACAAAGATGCTGCGGAATTCGTGATGCATCGGCCCGGAGAGCTGTGCGAGAAGGTAGGGCGCGCGCAGTCTGCCATGGAGTTTTATTTTGCGCGCTATCTTCGGCCTCATGAAGACGCAGTTGAACGGAAGAAGCACATCAGAACGCTGCTCGGCAAAATTAAGTTACTGGGAAGTCCGGTGGAGCAGGCAACTTGGATTAGGGCACTTTGCGAAAAAAGCGGCATCGCTGAGCAGTTTCTTATTGCCGAGCTTCAATCGCTCAGAGCCCATGCTGTAGCAAGCCGCGCGCCGTATGGCGGCGCGCAGGAGAAAACAGATACGGCCGCGAAGGAGCGTTTGCATGTCGTGGCGGAAAATTTGATTGCGCTTGCGACGATCAAAAAAGAACTGCTGGCTAAGCTTGACGAACACGTGCGTTATTTGCCGGAGCCGTATCAGAAAATTTATAATTTCCATAAAGGTGGAGGGGATTCGCAAGCTGCGCCGGACGTAGGAGTGGCATTGGATTATGTGACACTCAAGTCCGGATATCTTTTCAATACGGAAGACCCCGACTATGAAGCGAAATTGGCGGATGAAGTTGGGTCGTTGCTGCATCAGTTGAAACTTGAGTGGTTTAAAGAGCGGCGAAAAGTTCTTGCGTCGGCAATTAAAGAAGCAGAATCCGGAGGAAGGAGCGAGGAACTCTCGCGTGCGCTTGAAGAATTTCATCGTATCTCGGGCGAATTGGCAAGTTTGTAAAGGGCTTTGTCCAAAATTACGATCCCGAGTTTGTCGAGGGAGAAGTAATTTTGGCAACAAAACCTTTACCCTGAGCTTGTCGCCCTTCAAGTTTTTCAGGGCGACCCTGAGCGGAGCCGAATGGGTCGAAGGGTTTCAATGCTGTAATTCTTCGACTGCGTCGCGTTAAACGCGACTTCGTTCAGAATGCTCCATTTTGTAGCGAGATTTTCTTCGCCGCGAATGGAGCTCGAAAATCTCGACAAAATGGGCAAATCCAAAAAGATGAAAAAATTGAAGAAGAACAATAAACCGAGATTGCATTCGCGTCATCGAAAGAGGCTGCAAAAAAAGCGAAAAAGAGGACGGATCCGTCGGCGAATTCGGCGGCCGGCTATTTCCCGAAAGCGGCGCCTGATGCGGAAGAAATTCCCGCAAGTAAAAAGGCGTGGCCCCAAGGTCGCTCCGCCGATTGACGCCAAAGAAAAAGAACGGATCACCCTGAGTCTGATTAAAAAAAGCAAAGGGCGAGGATTTGTGACGGATTTGGAAATCCTGCATGCGCTTCCGAATATCGAGAAGAACTTGGGTTTCCTCGAAGAGGTATACGAAAGACTGGAGCGCGCCAATATTAAAATCGTGGAAAGCAAGGATTTCCTGGAGGGACCGGACGATATCGGCATCACGCAGGAGGACTTGCGTGAGGCGATGTCGATTCCGTTCGAGGGAGAACTTACGGATGCAGTGCAGATGTATCTTAAAGAGATTGGTCGCGTTTCGTTGCTTACCAGGGAAGAAGAACGGGAGTTGGCGAAAAAAATTGAAAAAGGGGATGAGCAGGCCCGTCATCGCCTTATTCAAGCGAACCTTCGGTTAGTGGTTTCCATTGCGAAAAAATATGTCGGCCGCAGTCCCAATTTGAGTTTGTTGGACCTTATTCAGGAAGGAAACATCGGCCTTTCGCGCGCGGTGGAGAAATTTGACTATCGAAGGGGCTACAAATTTTCCACGTATGCCACGTGGTGGATTAAACAGGCGATAACGAGAGCATTGGCAGATCAATCGCGCACCATCAGGATCCCGGTGCACATGGTGGAGCGCATTTCAAAATATACGCAGATGAAGCGGCAGCTGCTTCAAGAGCTTGGCAGGGAACCGCTTCCCGAAGAGATAGGAGTAGAGATGAACGTGCCCGTCGACAAGATACGGCACATTCAGCGGATTTCTCAAGAAACCGTTTCTCTGGAGGCGCCGATTGGCGAGGGAGACGACGACTCGACGCTTTCAGAGTTCGTCCCGGACGAAACCAGTTTGACGCCCCAACAAGCCACCACGCAGAAGCTTTTGAAAGACCAGATTGGGGAAATCCTGGTTGATCTGACGCCGCGCGAACAGAAAATCCTTAAAATGCGGTTCGGTCTTGACGACGGCGTGACGCATACGCTTGAAGAAGTGGGCAAAGTGTTTAGCGTCACGCGCGAGAGAATCCGCCAGATTGAAGCTAAGGCGCTGGACCGGATGCGCGTACATCAAAGTTTGAAAAGGCTTGAGGGATATGAGTTGAAGTAGTTACTGCCATCGTGATGTCAAGCGATGAAATCAGAAAAAGATTTCTAGAATATTTTGAAAAACGAGGACACATAATTGTGCCCTCGTCATCGTTGATTCCCGATGATCCTTCGGTGCTTTTGACGACTGCCGGGATGCAGCAGTTTAAGCCGTATTATGGAGAGCTCGATCCGATGACGACTGTACATCCATCCATTGGAAGGCCGGTAGGTGAAAATGTCGCGTCGGTTCAGAGATGTTTCAGGACGTCCGATATCGACGAGGTGGGGGATGAATCGCATTTGACGTTTTTCGAAATGCTGGGGAATTTCAGCTTCGGGGGTTATTTTAAGAAAGAAGCGATCCGGTATGGATATGATTTCGTCGTGAACGAAATGAAGTTGCCGATCGAATATGTTACGATTTTCGATCCGGCGAGAGTACCCGGCGGTGACTGGAGAAAGGAAGGCGTGCCATTCGATCAAGAATCATACGATATTTGGAAAAATGAAATTGGGCTGTCGGAAGAAAAAATCAAGCGTGAAGGAGTCGATAATTTTTGGGGTCCGACCGGAAATGAAGGTCCATGCGGGCCGACAACTGAATTGTACGTCAGGAGCGTGGACGGAAAAGACATTGAGGTTTGGAATATCGTGTTCAACGAATTTTACTGCGACAAAAATCGAAAACTCATGCGCCTAAAAACGCCGGGGGTTGATACCGGCATGGGCTTGGAACGATTGGCCATGGTGGTTCAAAAAGTCCCTACGATTTTTGAAACCGACCTGTTCGTGCCGCTTATGGCGTTCATCCCCGAAGCAATGCCGACGGATCGGAAACTGATTTTTGCCGATCATGCGCGCGGTTCCGCGTTTTTGATTTCGGACGGAGTCCGTCCCTCGAATAAAGAAGCCGGCTACATTCTGCGGAGGCTTTTGCGGAGAATTATCGTACACATGTATTTGGAACAGAATCCGGGCTTTGATTTCAGGAAGCTTTTCGAAACCGTCGTGCGGAACTATAAGGATTTTTATCCGGAACTGGATCATGAAACGACTGTGTCGGTATTCGAGGAAGAAAACAGGAAATTCCGGAAGACGATCGCAAACGGCCTCCGCGAATTAAAAAAAATGCCCTTGGTGGATGGAAAGTCCGCATTTAGATTATATGAAACCTTCGGGATCCCGTATGAAATTATCAAGGAATTATCAGATGATAAGGGGAAAAATCTTCGGCGCGAAGACTTTGATAAGGAGTTTAAGCGGCATCAGGAAATTTCCCGTGCCGGACAGGAAAGGAAATTCGGCGGGCACGGGCTCCTGCTCGATACCGGAGAATTGAAGGCCGGCAACGAGGAGGAATTAAAAAAGGTGACCCGTCTTCATACGGCAACGCACTTGCTTCATCAGGCGCTCCGTGACGTGCTGGGTAACTCGGTCCGGCAGATGGGATCGGATATCACGGTGGAGCGAACGCGATTCGATTATACCCTCGATCGCAAAATGACACCCGAAGAGATTAAAAAGGTAGAAGCAATTGTGGATGAGAAAGTGAGCGCAGGGCTTCCGGTTTCTTTCAAAGAGCTTCCGCTTAGAGAGGCGGAAAAGACTGGGGCGCTTCATTTTTTCAAAGCTAAATACCCGTCGCTCGTGAAGGTGTATTATATCGGCGATTCAATTGAAAAAGCCTACAGTAAAGAATTCTGCGGCGGTCCTCACGTGAACAATACCGCGGAAATCGGCAGGGTAAAGATTTTAAAAGACGAAGCAAGTTCTGCGGGGGTAAGGAGAATTAGGGCGGCAGTTGATTGATTGACAGAGCGCCATTTTTTTAGGTACGATTGCGTTAGTTGCTTGAGAACGGAACAGAAAACGCACCGCTTCGCTGATCGTGAAAGGAGAAGCATGGTTTTCGGACCGAACAGAAGGGGATACATTGATATTAGTTTTGCCAGGTTTCTGGGTTCGTATATCCCGATCAGCTTGGCTGTTACGCTTATTCTTGTTGTACTTGGGCTTCTTTGCTCTTCTATTTTTGGATCAGATTCGCAGCAAAGGCGCTCTATGCTAACTGCTCTTAGTGGTCGCGAGATTGGTCATGATGACGAGAATCGCGTTGCGGCTTCGCTTGTGCGGCAGCTGCTTGACGGCATGTCGTATGAGGAGGGCGAGGTTTTTCTTAGAAGATTGGGCGCGGTGCGCCGGTTAGATGTATTTAATTCCTTGCCTGCGGTAGTTGATTTTCTGGCGAGAGAGGAGAAGTTGAGCAGCCTTGTTCTTAAAGACGACGGCCATGCTCGACTTCTGATAAAGGCTGCAGGCGAGAACAGCGGAAGAGGCAGAATGTTTTTGTTTGCGACGGCGCGTAAGCGTTTTTTCACGGATCTCATGAGCGGCCGCAATAGGGCGAGTATATTGAGCGATCTCTACGGATTGTCTCAGGATAGTGATCAAGGTGGCGATTATTATGTAAGCTGGTTGTTGAAGCACCGCCAGGAAGTATTGGGCGTTATGCACGGCCATGCAGATTCGGTTGAATCTATCGACAGGGACCTTTTTTCGCCTGCCGATTTTTTGAAATATCTTTTCCTGGGAAGTTGGCTGTTCTTTGGCTTGGTCGCCACGGTGGAATATCTTATTCGTACGGCAGCGTGGAAAGAAAATCCGTTGGAACTTCCGTGGAAGTTGGCATGGGTTTATTTTGCGGCGGCTTGCATGATGTCCGGCATCGTTGTCGCTGCGCCGTTCGTATGGGGTATTGCTGTTTTCACCAGGAATAGAAATATTAAGCCGCAGCTTCCGCAGATTGGCTTCGCGCGTCGTACCTGGCGAATGCGGATGCGGGGGGGAGTGGAAGTGCGATCGTCCGCCCCGCTGGAAGAGCGCAGGCAGTTATTTGCAGCGCGCTGCACAGCTGCTAAAGAAAACTTGGCGGAGTCGCGGGCACGGTTTGTTCGGCATGGGAAGGAGTTGTTCTGGCCGCAGACCGCTTCTGTAGAAAGGCAGATAGCAGGATTGAAATCCCAAGCTTCATCGTATGGGGAGCAGCTGCAGAGGATTCAGAGGGAGATTGCAAACAAGCAGACCGCTTCTGTAGAAAGGCAGATAGCAGAATTGAAATCCCAAGCTTCATCGTATGGGGAGCAGCTGCAGAGGATTCAGAGGGGGATTGCAAATAAGCAGATTGAGCATGACAAGTTCGTGGTTGCATCAGGGGCAGCGGAGAGTCCTGGAATAACCGACATCCTCTTGAGCGATCTGGAGCTTATGCTCGGCTGGCCTTCGGTAGCGGCGTACGAAATAAGCGAGGACAACACCTTGCATGTTTACACAAACCCTATTGTTATTCCGTACAAGGGCAAAAGATATGAAATCGGGAATTTCGAGATCAAAATTTCTCTTCTGGGGGCTGGGTGCGTTCTGGAAGTGAAGAATTTTTGTTCTACGCATCCGATGGGAGAGCAGCATCCGCATCAGGAATCTGATAGAGCAACGCCTCATTGGTGCAAGCAGATTAATCGAATCCATGAGCATTTTCGGAACGGTAATCTGCTTGCCGGGATAAGTATTATTATACAAGAGTTGTACACTTACCGTCCGGGGCAGATACACGGCGGCCCCATCAAAGAGTGGAAGGAGGTAATTGATGCGTAAGCCCGTTTTTTCCCGTTCGTGGCCTCAGCTCGATAGTGGTAAGCGTGCTCCGGAGGGCGCTGAGGGGCGAGCAGGAAGTTTCAACCCGGCGGTTATTGACGGCTCTTTGTATTCTCCGCCTGAAGTTCGAATTCAACCTGCCGCGATTCAGAAAATCCTTGCGTATGCGGATTTTTGTCCGGTTGAGATTAACGGATTTGGAATCGTCAAGCGGCTTGAGGGCAATAAATTTCTAATCACGGACGCGTTTATTCTGCCCCAAACAGTAAGCAGCATTTCGGCAGATATGGATGATCTTGCGTACAATCGATTCATTGTTGAATTGGTTCAGAATGGACTTGATCCGTACGCATGCAAGCTTCAATGGCATTCGCATGTCGACGCGCCCGCGTTTTTTTCTCCGAAGGATTTGCGCACCATTCGCGGTTATCTTACAGACTTTATGATCAGTTTAGTTGTGAATAGGTGGCGTGAATACCAATGCCGAATTGATGTGTATAAACCGTTTCCGTTGAGCCTGGATGTTCCGGTTTTGGCTGTTTTGTCCGAGGCGTCGCAGGAAGTTTTGGATGGGTGCATTGAAGATATCCGTGCAAAAGTGAAGCGCCGCAGACGTATTCCATTTCTTGGCGAAGAGGTTGTGCCGGAAAGCGATAGGCGTACCGACGCTGTTTCTCGGGCCGATGCAGAGAGGTTCGGGCCATGAAGACAGATTTCACCAGGCAATTGGACATTCTGTCCCCGAGCGAACTTGTCTATCCGGTAACCATTGTGGGCGCAGGAGGCATTGGCAGTCCGGTTGCGCTTTGTCTGGCTAAGATGGGATTTAGCCGCATTTCGGTGTATGATCCTGACTTCGTTGAGGATATTAATGTTCCGAACCAGATATATCGGCCGGCCGATATCGGGAGTCCTAAAGTCGACGCCCTCGGCAGTCTTATCGCAGAGCTTACCGGTACTTCCATTACGGTCCATCAAGAAAAATTCGAGGGCCAACGACTGTTAGAGGGTATTGTGGTTTCGGCAGTTGACCGCATGGAGATGCGCATGATAGTATGGAAAGCAGTCCGGTATAATACCGGCGTGCAGTTCTTTGTCGACGGCCGTACCGGTGGTGAAGTGCTTCAGGTGTTCTCCGCCGTGCCGTACCAGATTGAGGATGTGGAATTATACGAATCGATGCTTTTTCCGGATGAAGAAGCGGCAGAGCTTCCATGCACTGCGCGCTCCATTTTTTATGTAGGATTTATCATTGCCGGACTCATCTGTCTGAACGTAAAGTTGTGGGTCCGGCAGCAACAGTACGGTCGCCAAATTACATATCATCTTGTACCCGGAGTTTTTGTTTCGCAGGAGTAGTGCAGTACAGTAGAGCAGTGCCACCCCAAAACCCGAAAGCAAGGAGAAAGCCATGACCACTGCAGCAGAGCCAAGAAGAGAATCAACCGTGCGGTTGGTAGTGCAGGATCAGACGGAGCGTGTTCCTTTCACCAGCGGGTTGACGGTTGCGGGCCTGCTTCAGAGCAAGGGCGTTGTACCGAATGGAAAGAATACGGTGAGCGTCAACGGCGAGCCGGTTCGAGATCCTAGAGAGAGGACCGTTCGAGAGAACGATCTGGTAGTGGTCACCCCAAAGGTGGCTAACGGTTAATTCGCAGCGAGCGAATGCGTGATTTCCCCATCCGTGCGGTGGGGAATTTTTATTCCAAAAAGCCTTACGAATTTGAAACGACTCGTTGCAGGACAAAGCTATCTGGCCAAAATAGAAAAAAGGCTTTATGGTGGAGTATAGTACCTTTGCAGACTGGGCAACGCGAAAGGATGTGTTTGAATGAACGCGCTCATGCGGCGGCTGCAAGAATGGTATAAGGATTGGGTTAAAATTCGCGAGGCGTGCTTTGACCGGCGCGCGGGCGTGTTGTTGAAGCCCCTGGCGCTTGTTATGTGTCTGGACGCCGGACTTACGCTTTTGGGTCAGCGGGAGGCGTACTGGAATCACTTTGCCAAATATATAACCCCATTTTCCGGCGGGGCGAATGAGTTGGCTCTTTTTGGAATAGGAGAGTTTCTACTTAGTGTCCATCCGCTTGTTTTTTCCGGTTTATTTGCTGCATATGCGGCATTCATGTATTTGCTCGTTCTGCACCGGCATTTGAAGAAGAGGAAGGGAATTTACGTAGGTACCCTGTTGGTGCTTCATGCCGGAGCGGCTTTTGACTGGTTGGATACCATTGCGTTGTGCGTTTTTAAGAATATTCCGGATGCCGTAATGGCCGATTCTCAGCAAATATGGTTGTTAAAGATTTTTTACGTTTTTTTCCTTGCGTACTTTACGACAAAGGCCTGGAGAGCCTATCGGCGCCGCATGAGACGAGTGCTTCATTAACTTAATTTTGTCTGCTCTATGACAAAAAATACTGTATTTATGCGACGTTTTGTGACAACGATGGTATCAAAATTAAGTTAATTCAGCACTAGCAGGCGCAATCGGACAAAAGGGGTAGAAGCGATAAACATTACGAGCGGATGAGCCAAATCCGCTCGTTTTAAAAACTCCTTGATTGGCTTAGGGCTTGTAAATAAATAACCTTTGCAGATTCGGTTACAGATTTGCCCCAGATTCGGTTTTTCCGATTGAGCGGAATCTGAAGCGCAGCAGCGCTACGGTGAAGATTCTGCGATTGAGGAAAAGCCGAAGATGGGGTGAAGATGGAAGCGAGATGGGAAGGTTATTTATTTACAAGCCCTTAAGCAGCAGGCGGTGTGAGTTATTAACAACAACTATTCTCGATATGCTATAATGAAGATTAAGATTGTAAGGTGTTGTTGGACCATTGTTCCTAAAGGTCGGATTCTTAACCCTTTTTGGTTACTTTTATGGTTATTCAAACGTGGACTGATGCATTGGTGGATTCGTTTTGGCGGCTGTGGGGCGGCGTGGCTGGTTTTTTGCCGTCTCTTGTCGGCGCGCTGGTGGCGTTTATCGTTGGATTGGTGGTTGCCTCTGCGCTCGGTTCTTTGGTTGAGCGCTTGCTCACGGCGGTCAAACTTGACTCCGCCCTCGCCTTTCTTAATCCGTATCTTGAACGGTCCGGATTGAAGCTGCGATCAGGACGGTTTTTCGGGCAAGTCGTGTTTTGGTTTTTGTTGGTGGTGTTTCTTTTGACGGCTTCTGAAATCCTTGGTCTTTTTGAGCTCTCGAACTTTTTGCGGCAGGTATTGCTGTTCGTACCCAACATTGTCGTTGCGGTGTTGATCATGGTGGCTGCACTTATGATCGCCAATTTTCTAAGGGGATTGGTGAAATCATCCGCATCGAGCGCGAAAATTCATTCGGCGAATTTCTTGGGATCTTTGGCGTGGTGGGCGGTGGTGTTGTTTGGGCTCTTTGCTGCGCTAGTGCAGCTTCGAGTCGCCGTAGCGCTTATCAATACGCTGGTCACCGGACTTGTGGCAATGCTGGCGCTTGCCGGAGGGATCGCGTTTGGTCTTGGAGGAAAAGATTATGCCGCGCATCTTTTGGAGCGGCTTCGGGAGCAGTTTGAAAGCAGGCATCATCATTAGATTTGTTCGATTAATTCAGAATTACTTCAAGTCCCGCACGCTGCGGGATTTGTGGTTTTGCGCCACTTCACTTTATTCAAACACGCTGCCTCAACATATGTTACGAATGCTTGATAATATTTCCCGGAAGTGCTATACTTGTAGCAGTATTTCGGAAATTGACCTTGGTGGCTTGCTTGAAAGGAGGCGGTTTTAATGCTTGCCAGAAGAGGCGTATATATCTTCGGCAGTTTCGCATCGAGAGTAAAAGCGTGGTGGGATAATTGGGATTTGAAGAAGGTATGTATCGGGCATAGCCGGGTTGCGCTTATTACGCTCGCAACTTTTTTTGGCACGTACGGCATCTTTGGGAATCCGGTTGCCGCGGCAGTATGCGGATTTCTGGCATTTGTTCTCGGCCACGGTTTCATTTTCAGCTTGCTCTACGAAGGAAAGGTAAGGCGGAAAACAGCAGACACTCAATCATATGACGACGTGGTTTTTGTTGGTGGCTTGCTTGGACTTTGTGTAAGCGTCGTTGCCGGTTTTATCGTGGGCATTACTGCCGATTCCATTCACGCGGGTACCGGCTGGTGGTATGCCTTTGCTTCGGCGGGCGTTGTTTTCAATCTGTATTTTCTGTGGAATGCAATGACCGAGTCGTGGCATTTTGTCCGTGGTCTTTCGCATTGGAGAGTTTTCGGACTCACGAGCGCGTGGTATGTTGCGCTGTATTGCCTTGTGTTCTCATTCCTTTTCGGTTTTTCAAGCCAGTGGCTTTGGGTTATCCTGGGAACTCTTATATTTGCCGCGCCCTCCTTATTCAAGAAACTCGGAGAGAAAATATATGCCGTTATGATTAGCGCGCCTGCGTCCTTTCTTGAAGAAGACCGGAGGATTATCGAGGAGCTTGAGGTGAATTTTCACGCGTTCAGCTCCGCGGCAAAAGACGTTCCGCTTTTGGCCGAAGTCGTTGACTGGTTTGAGGAGTTTTGGGAACGGCAGCTTCCTTTGTGGCTTTCCCGCCGCCGTTCGCTTGAGGCGCAAGTCGCCTCTGTTTCGGGGAATATCAAGAAATTGAAAGCGATAGGAGATGCTGTCGATGAAGAAGAAGCGTTGCTTGGGAAAGTGCGGGCTGCATCACGTGCCCTGGATCGCGATTTCGTTAAGATGAATTCGTTTCTCTTGGGACAGGCGTTTGAGGCCATGAACATCAAGACTCGTTCGGGAGCGAATCAGGGGAACTTTGAGGATATTAAAAAGCGTGCCGATGAACTGCGCAAGGCCCTTGAGGAAGCTGATAGTGATCAGCTTGCGGATGCAATTGATGCTCTTGATAAGCCGAAGAGTAGGCCGCGTATTCGCTGACCCGGATTCGAAGAGGTAGGACGTAGTTTTCTTGTACTATTGTGCAAAGGGTCTCTTGTGGAGAGGCTCTTTTTTCGTAATTCACAAAGAATTCCCATGCCGTAATTTTGTTGACGCTTGGACGTTCTGACGGTATAATAGTTCAAGCTTCATTCATTTCTCGTAAACGGGAACGGAGGCGGTCAGATGATGGGATGGACCCCAATCGCAGTTTACGCGTTTGACGTGAACGGAACGCTCGTTGACGATACTGTCATTTTTTTGACGACGATTAATATGATGCGGCGGCGGTACGGCCTTGCGTCCATGCCTCATGAGGAGTTGCGCCGCAGATTCGGCCAGCCGTGGACCAAAATATTTACGGATGGGGGCGTTGTAAGAACCGATGAGGAATTTTATGAATCGTATAATGAGATTTACACTTCGTTTGCGCCCGCCGAATGCGCACCCGGGGCCCTCGATACGTTGCTTCGCCTTCGCGAACTCGGGTTTCGTCTTGCCATTGTCACGGCGCAGAAATACTGGGTAAGCGAACGATCGCTTCGCCGCTTCCTGCAGATGAATTTGTTTTTGGAAACGCATTTTGGAATTGGCGATAAAGCATCCGTGCTTCGCGGGATTTCGGATAGCCTCGGCCCCCTTGCGTATGTCGGTGATCAAGTTGGAGATGCGTTGCACGCCAAGAAAGCCGGGGCAACGTCCGTCGCATATACCGGCGGTATTCATTCGGAAGATATGCTCCGGGCAGTAGAACCCGATTACGTGATTCATGCATTTCCCGCGCTCGTATCTTTGCCAGTTGAGGCGTATCGTTCGCCGTCCGCGTGAACCTTACGAGAAAATCGCTATGACCGTCCGAAGGCTTCGGGCGGTTTTTTTGAGGCCTTCTCGCGCATAAAAGGATAGCCTTCAGATTGAGGATGGAGCGTAGCCTACGGCAATCTAGATTCGTTCATGAATTTTCGGTTATCCACAAAGAATTCCCATGCCCCCTTGACAAGCTGGAGGCCGGGTGTATAATATGACTACGATGAAGATTATGAGATATATAGGAAGCGAAACTTGACGCGTCTTTTGTCGTCCGGTTGAACTCACGCCGCTTCCCAAAAGTATCGTAGTTTGAAAAAGGAGCGGCGATTTTTAATAGCTTTGTCCAAAATCTGGAGTTGTAAACGAGCAAATTTTGGTTACAAAACATTAACCCCGCACTAATTTTGCCGTAATTTTTGTGAGGGATAAGGATTTTGTAATAAGCGTGCCATGCGCTCGCGAAGCGCGGGCGGCGAACCTTGTATCAGAATCGGTGCGGGGCGCGGTAGCTCCGAGCGAAAGGGAGCGGCCTGCCTCGTAGTGAACGCGAAGCGTTCTACTTCGGGGAGCGTTTCGCTGTAATCAATTTCGCAAAATTTAGTGCTGGGGTAATTTCCAGATTTTCGCTCATCAATTCCTGTCTCGATGCGTCGGGGTAGAGATTGCTGAATGAAAGAAATGGTTGAAATTCCAGAACCTCGAAAACCACACTTCGTAGTTTGCCGTCTGGCGGATATACGGAGTATATAACGGAAATAAAAGATTAGCCCGCCAAAATTTTCTGGAAGACGGAAAATTTAAGCGGGCAAGCAGGTAACACGCTCATCCTTGTGCTTCGCACAAGGAAATTCGAAGCACGAAGCACGAAATTCGAAACGAAGGTTTCGAGTTTCGAAATTCGAATTTCGGATTCCCTCGTGCGGAGCACGAGAAGTTATCTTGATGGGCGTGGGGATTAATTAAATAAGGGCATATGGTGGATGCCTTGACTTGAGAAGGCGATGAAGGACGTGGCGTGGCTGCGATAAGCTTCGGGGAGGCGCTTAGCAACCTATGATCCGGAGATTTCCGAATGGGGAAACCCCGCCGTGCAAACCACGGCGAGCTTTGCACAGAAATCCGAAGTACGAAATACGAAATCCGAAACAAAAAGCTTCGAATTTCGATATTCGAATTTCGAGTTTCCGCGCAGAGCGCGGCGGCGTACCCGCTGAATTGAAACATCTTAGTAAGCGGAGGAAAAGAAACCAACATTCAGCTCTACGCTGTGCTAACTAAGTTACCTGCTCAATTTTTTGGATTTGGAGAATAAAAAAAGAGGACCGTCGCGCGCGGCGGTCCCAGAACTCAAGCACCCCGAGGACAGAAGTCAAGCAAGGGATGCTGATAGTATTATAGCATGCTGGTAGGTTTTGTCAAGAGTCCAAAAATTTGAGCAGGTATAAGGTTGGAACAGTGTTCTACTGAATCATTCCCTTAGTAGCGGCGAGCGAAAAGGGAGGAGCCTAGAGCTCGGGTGTGCAGCATCGGGAAGCTTCAAATTTCAAAGTCCATATTTCTATTTTTTTCGCGAAGCATATTTCAAATTATTTCAGAAATATGTGGAAATATATAGAAACTCAGAAATATGCGGACATATTTTGTCATTTGGAATTTCCGCTGCTGTGCATCTGGGCAGTTGTAAGATAGTAACGTCTTCCTGATTTATCAGAGAGGGGGGGTGTAAGTAAGACTTCGTTAGTAGAACAACTTGGAAAAGTTGGCCAAAGAGGGTGATAGCCCCGTATGCGAAAACGGTCTTATAACCCCAGTTATTATCGACTCTTTAGAGTCGGAGCTATGATATTTTTACATGTCGTAGTTTCTTGAGTACTTCGACGACAGAAAGCGTCGGAGGAAACCGCGAGTACTATCTCGCAAGGCTAAATACTTCTCAAGATCGATAGTGAACAAGTACCGCGAGGGAAAGGTGAAAAGTAGCCCTATTAGGGCAGTGAAATAGTACCTGAAACCATATGCTTACAAGGAACCGAGGCTGAGCATCTCACTGTCGTGAGATGCGGAATATAGAATCTTGAATTTTGAATTTGGAATGATTATTCCAAATTCTCCCGCCAATCTCCGAAGGGCGAAGCCCTAGGCAAGATTGGCGAGGATCCCGTACTGTCCGCGATGAAGATAGGACAAAATCTTCATTCGGAGATTGGCGGGACCCTAGCCAACTGTAGCCGCTCTCCCGCTTTCAGCGGGATCGCGGACAGTTGCGGGACAACTTCTTCCGCCAAAGGCGGATCCGCCTCAGGCGGAAAATTCTGCACCGAACGAGAGTGAGGTGCTTGGTGACGGTGTGCCTATTGAAGAATGAGCCAACGACTTTATCTATGTTGCAAAGTCTAATCCCGAAAAGGGAGAAGGCGCAGGGAAACCGAGTGTTAAAAGCGCGTTACTTTAGCTCGATAGCTTTTTAGCTCAACAGCTCGTTAGTTTTCTATCGAGCTAACGAGCTAATCGGCTAACGAGCTTAAGTTAGCAGCATGGATAAGACCCGAAACCAGATGAGCTTGCCATGGCCAGGATGAACGCCGGGTAACACCGTCGGGAGGTCCGAACCGGTGGGTTGTGCAAAACCCTCGGATGAGCTGTGGTAAGGAGTGAAAAGCTAATCGAATCTGGTAATAGCTGGTTCTCCCCGAAATCGCTTTAGGGCTAGCGGCGTTTTATGTCATGCCGGAGGTAGAGCTACTGGATGATCCTCAAAGGGCGAAAGCTCGGATGATCAATCAAACTCCGAATGCCGGCAGGATTACAACGCTAGTTAGACCGTGGGGGCTAAGCTCCATGGTCGAGAGGGAAACAGCCCAGATCGCCGTCTAAGGTCCCTAAATTCTTGCTAAGTGTAAAAGGTAGTAATCAGCCGAAGACAGGTAGGAGGTTGGCTTAGAGGTAGCCATCCTTTAAAGAGTGTGTAACAACTCACTATCATATCGGCCGCATCTCACTAAGGCGAGATACTTGAATGACCAATTTCTAATTGACCTAATTTCTAATAAATTTCCAATACCCAATTTCGGAATTCGGTTACTGGGATTTATTTAGAAATTAGAAGTTAGGATTTAGAAATTTGAGCACCGAACTTTAGTGAGGTGTGTACGGCTCACTGTTGTAAGCCCTCGTCAATGTCAGCGATAACTATAATCGTTCTAAGGTAGCGCAATTCCTTTCCGGGTAAGTTCCGGAGCGCACGAAAGGCGTAACGACTGGGCAACTGTCTCAACGAGGAGCTCGGTGAAAATGCGATCCCCGTGAAGACGCGGGGTACCTGCGGCAAGACGAAAAGACCCTAGAAGCTTTACTGTAGCTTGGTATTGGTCTTATGGTTTTAATGCGTAGCGTAGCGGGGAGGCTTTGAAGGCCTGCTTTCGGGCGGACTGGAGCCGCCAATGAAACACCCGTCTTTAAAACTGTAAGCTCTAACGAATTGGGAATTGGTTTTCCATAAACCCAGTTTGGACAGTGCCTGGTGGGCAGTTTAAATGGGGCGTTTTCCTTAAACGTAGTTCCACCTCCGTGGAACTACAGGGGGACACCGCCAAGCGGCGGTGAAAATCTGGTGTATATGCTGGAACATCCGTGGTGTCTTCAAGTACCTTCTAGTCGAGAAGGTGAAAATCTTGGAGCGGTTTCCGATTAAAATCGGAGCGGCGGACAATCAGCAGGGAACCGTGGCGCATGTTCTGTGCCCGGAACACCTCAGAGACCACAAGCCAGAACGGCTATTTCGGTAGCTGTATGATATGGTCCGAACTGCATAGCGATATGCAGGCCGTGCGATACGCGCGGCGAACCTAATGAAATGAGATCAAACGAGATTGAAAGTTTCAAAAAGAAATTGAAACTCAATAAAAAACAGAGATCTATTCTTGTTGGATTGCTTTTAGGCGATGGTCATTTGGAAACAAGCAATCGCAGTCGAACATACCGTCTTAAAGTAGAACATTCCTTGAAACAAAAAGAATATGTAAATTGGTTGTATGAGGAATTTAAGAATCTTGTTCGTACAACTCCGCAAGTTAAAATGCGAAAGAGAGCACAAGACAGCTACTGGTTTTCTACATATTCTCTTGGGGCGTTTCGTTTTTACGCCCAGCAGTTTTATGAGGGCGGGAAGAAACGAATTCCGAAATTGATTTCGAAGTTGCTCGATCCATTGGCACTCGCGATATGGTTTATGGATGATGGATCTTACAAATCCGAAAAGCATAAAACCTACATTATTCATGCACTCGGATATGGCAAGAAAGATCTTGAGTTAATAAAGGACGTGCTTCAGAAAAAGTTTGACGTTGAGATTGGACTACATAAGCAATACGACAGATGGCGAATTTATATTTATAGCGATTCGGCCAAAAAATTCGCAGAACTTATTGGTTCGTACGTCATACCGTCACTGAAGTACAAATTAGGGAACACATTGCCTAAAAAGTAACGGAGGAGTTTATTAAGGTCGGCTTAGCTCGGATGGAAATCGAGCTGGACGCGTAAAGGCAAAAGCCGGCTTAACAGCAAGACCTACAAGTCGCGCTGGTGCGAAAGCAGAACTTAGTGACCCGACGGCTCTTCATAGGAAGGCCGGAGACACCGGATAAAAGTTACTCTAGGGATAACAGGCTAGTCTGGCCCGAGAGTTCCTATCGACGGCCAGGCTCGGCACCTTAACTTAAATCGGGGTGCTATGACAGCAATGTCATACCTTTCGGTACTGAAACGATGTGTTCGGTACTCGAAGAATAAAAATCTGACTTATAACGGCGGACTCCATATGATACGATTATCGTATGGACAATGCCGTGGGAAGTTTAACTCAATTCCAAAAATCATTGATCATTGGAACAATTTTGGGAGATGGTTACTTGCGTATATTACCGAGGAGCAAGAACGCATTGCTAGAAATCAATCATTCTTACAATCAAAAAGAATATGTTGATTGGAAATATCGGTTATTGAAAGATGTTTCAGCCTCAGCTCCTAAAATAAGAAAGGGAAATGGAAACAGAATTGCCTATCGTTTCTACACCAGGCAGCTTGAAGGCCTATCTAAACTTTATAGAATGTTTTATCGGAATGGTAAAAAAATCATTCCGGATGAACTCAATTTAGATGTGGTCAGTCTAGCGGTTTGGTATATGGACGATGGGAGCAGATGTAGATCTTCTGATGTGTATCTGAACTCTCAGCAGTTCGATGTCAGTGATCAGAAAAGGTTGATCGCAGTTTTAAGAAAGATGAATTTAGAAACTAGCCTAAATAGAGACAAAAACTATTTTAGATTACGTTTTAAAAAATCATCTTTATCCAGGCTTAGAGAACTTTTGGCTGATGCAGTTATTCCATCAATGAAGTACAAAATTGAGTTATAACCCCGTAGAGACTTTCCGATTTATTCGGAAGAGTCAAATTTTTAAAGATTTGACTAATACGTCAGCGCCATTACTTGAAAGTAAAAATAATTGGATGAAGACATAGTCCACACTGTTAGTAATAACGGAACAATGTACGATGTCGGCTCACCCTAGCGCCCCGCTGGAGAAGGTGGGAAGCGTATGGCTGTTCGCCATTTAAAAGGGTACGTGAAAGTTCGCGTCTTCCTCGAGTAATCGAGGAATGTGAATCAACTTATATCGGTGGAGCCCTAGAATCTCGAACCCGATTTTAGGATAATACCGAGGGAAGATTAGTGGAAAAAAGCGATGCGGTATAAATTTCCACTATATCCCCGTAACGACTTCTTCGATATTAATATCGAAGGGAGTAAGGTGAAATATCCTTGCTAATACGTTGATATCCCATATCCATAATGGGATAGTGATATAGTCTATTCTCTTGGTAACAAGAGGTAATAAATGGAGCTGGGTTCAGACCGTCGTGAGACAGGTCGGTCTCTATCTGCCGCAGGCGTTGATACTTGAAGGGAGTCGTCCCTAGTAAACGAAAATTGCTACTTCTCGCAGTAATGCGAGATGACAATTCGGCTAATAACGGTGAAGGCTTTAGTTTGTAAAAGTTTTGCGGTCCAAAACTTTTGGATAAACGAACTAGAGTTAATACCGTGGGAAGTTACCCTGAGTTTATCGAAGGGTTGACCCCGTAACGACTGACCGAAGCACATAAGTTTATGTGCCCGGGAGATAGATGTTTTTGAACATCTATAATACGCCGATACCCAAACCTGCCATTCGCCAACCGGCGAAGACTGGACGGGTAAAGATATAGTCTGCACACATAGTGATATGTGATTATGTGACGAGAGGACCGGGATGAACGAACCTCTGGTCTGCCGGCTCTGCCACCAGGTGGAACGCCGGGTAGCTATGTTCGGACGGGATAAGCGCTGAAAGCATCTAAGCGCGAAGCCTCCCCTAAGATAAGGTATCGTTTGAGGATCGTGGAAGACTACCACGTAAAAACCAGTGCTTCGCACCGGAAATGTCTAATTTCTAATTGACCTAATTCCTAATCAATGTTTCAATGCCCAAATGGCCAATTTCTAATATTTTGGTTATTGGGATTTCGAAATCTGGATTTGATTAGTCATTAGAAATTAGGAATTAGAAATTCCAGTGCGGAGCGCTGGCTGATAGGCTCCAGGTGTAAGATCCGTAAGGATTTCAGCCGAGGAGTACTAATAATCCAAAAAAATTAATCCCCACACCCATCGGAGGTAATAATTGACAATTGACACTTCGGTGAAGCCCTATTGCTCATCAGAGCAACCCCGAGGTTGAACTTATAACCTGGGTTTGATAGGATATAATACCGAGGGAGGTTATTTGTTTTACTAACATGGAAAAATCAAAAAAATAGAGAAACAAACAATTGCTGAAAGGTCGTTGGAGATTCGTAAAAAAAGGAGGAGCTGGAGAATGAATTACAACGGATGAAAGATTTTGAACTAAACCTTGGCATAGATGGAGATAACCAAAGGTTAAGAGATATCCGGGAAAGGAAAGATGAAATAGACGATGAATTGCTTCGACTGGATGATCGAGAGCGTGAATTAGGGGAATCGGAATAAATAATCCCGTAGAAACTTAGCCCTGAATTTATTGAAGGGCAGCCCTGACGTTTCAGTCGGAGAATGCGTCAGCCAACCGTTGCGGAGCAACGGAAGCGCAAATACAAAACAGGATATTTCTATTTGTTTCGCGAAGCATATTTCAATGTATTTCAGAAATATGTGGAAATATTATAGAAATATATGGAAATACTTTGTTGTTCGAATTTCTGCACTTTGTGTGGCTATAGAAAGAAATATATATGAGTCGAGAAATGCGTGAACCACATCGCCCGGCCCATTTGCCGGATGAAGAATATGTAAGCGAAGAATTGGCTCAAGTCGTTGCGCGTGCACGTGAGCTGATTGCTGCCGACCTGTCGCGGCTTGCAGGGAATAAACAAAATCTTGAATCCCTATTCGGAGACATATCGGATACGGAATTTAAGCTTGTTCAAATAGCTACTGACGCGGAAAGCGATCTGTTAGATCAACTATCGAAGAAGAAAAGAGAAGCGGAGGAGGAGCTTTTAAGCTTGAGGCAGGCAGAATATGGAGTTTGAGGCGGGTATCACCTCATTTTATTCCGACCCCGCCCCGCTTAAAATTTTGGACTTCCCAGCGGTTAAGTCATGTGTGTCCCATCCCTCCCTCCCGCACTAAATTTTCTGCAGCAGCTTCCCGGTGATTTAGTTTGGCGTGACCCACCCGTTCTCATTCCGAACACGGAAGTGAAAGCGTCAAACTCTGATGATACTCGCTGCTTCGGTGGCCGGGGAAAGTAGGATTCGCCGGGATACTATTGCAGAAAATTAGTGCGGGATTATGAAAAAGGTTTTTAGAAGCGAAAACAGCGGACATTCCGCTGTTTTGCATTGTTGAGCATATATTATTGATTTGATGTTGCTACCGATCGGCTAGGAATCCTTTGACCTGGAGATCGACCATTGTTTTGTAGGTGGGACAGGTTTTCATGAGTTTTGTGTGAGGGCCCCGACAGATGATTCTTCCGTCCTGTAGCACCATGATCGTATTTGCGTGGCGCACGGTGGAAAGCCGGTGCGCAATGATAAGCGTAGTTTTTCCTTTCATGAGTTCGTTTAATCCTTTCTGAACCTTCATTTCGGTGATGCTGTCCAATGCGCTTGTCGGCTCATCGAGCACCACGATTTTTGGATTTTTGAGGATGGCCCTTGTGATGGCGATTCGTTGTTTTTCTCCTCCGGAAAGACGGATGCCGCGCTCTCCGATCAGCGTGTCATATCCTTTCGGAAGCTTCTGTATGAAGTTGTGAGCGTGCGCCTGTTTGGCCGCGCTGATAATTCTTGCTCTCGTAGCTGCGGGATCGCCGTAGGCGATGTTTTCTGCGACCGTTTCGTTGTACATTGCGTTTTCCTGCAGTACGGTCCCGACGTACTTTTTAATCTGTTCGAGGTCGAAACGCCCCAGATCGATGCCGTCGATTGTGATCGTGCCGCTCGTGGGGTCTGTCAGTCTTGTGAGGAGCGTCATTACGGTTGTTTTTCCGGAACCGGAGCGTCCCACGAGCGCGGTAGTCTCGCCAGGTTTGATGTCAAACGATACGTCACTTAATTCAAAGCCCCCACCCTCTTTTGCGTAAGAAAAAGAAACTTGGTCAAACGCGATCTCTCCCCTGATTTCAGAAATTCTGATGGGGTGCGTTGGATTTCTTACGCGATCTTCTTGTGCCAAAAGGTCGAGTAATCGCTCGATATGCTGGGCGCGCCTCGTGTATTGCGGAAGAATATCGCCTAATAGGTGAAGCGGCGTCAAGATTTCGTTGAGTAGACCCATGAACATAAAGAGAGTTCCGAGCGTGACTGACCCGTTTTTTACGAAGAAGATGCCTACTCCGAGTACCAGGAAGCGCGCGAGAGCGTCGGGATTCAACATTTCCGCGAGCCGCCATTTTTTGTTGAGTTCAAACTGCGCGGCGCTCGCGCGATCGCTATACTCCGCATGCCTTTTGATAAAAATGTCCTCGTGCGGATTCAATTTATAGGTTACGATGTTCATAATTTGGTCTGAAAGATGTTCGTGTTTTTCTTCCCACATTTTGTTTACGGCTCTTTGTTTGTCTTCGTATTTCTTTACGTGGCGGATGATGAACCATAGGGTCGGCGGGATGATTGAAATCGCGATCAGGGTCATTTGCCAGCTTACCGAAAGTGCGATTACGAGCATTCCTATAAAACCCAGAACGGCGGACGAAAAGCGTCCAAGCCACCAGTTGGTCATTTCCCACATGCTTACGTCCGCGTCGTCAACGATCTTGGAATATCGGCTTGAGTGTTCTTTTATGTGCCGGGCGTAGTCGAGCCGTAGGAGGCGTCGGTAACCGACTATCTGCACTTCTTGTGCGCTGCGATTGCCGATATGCCATACGAAGAATGATTTTTGCGCGTTTGTGACGTTGAGGATGATCGTGAGGATAAACCAGATTGTCACCGCGGCAAAGAGCGTTTGTATCTGGACCGACGCGAAATTTTTTTGGATGAGTCCGGCGGCGAGAGCGTCCACGACCACTTTGTAAAGATAGGGCTCTGCGAGTCGGACGCCCACGCTTATAAAAAGCAGGAACGCCAAAAGTTTCACAGACCGTTTCTGTTTCAACGCAAGAGCAAAAAGGTATTTTAGATAGTTTGGCATTGTTAGTGAAAACGCCCCGATCATTTCGGCCGGAGCGTTCTTTGTCTTAAAGCTATAGAATAGACGACATTCTTTCATTATATAACGATTCAAGCGGCTTTTAGTTTCATGAAATTTTTGATTTTAATCTCGTTGTTGCCGGGTGTTATATTGTAGTGACTTTCTTAATCCGTAGATTTTGGTATATTCTGAAATATGTCTTGTCGTCTGCGTGCCGGCAGACGGGGTAGGCAGGGTAGGCGGGATTTTTCAAGCAGGCCCCAATGGGGGGAGTTTACTATTATCGAGGCCGGTTCTAGAATAGAAAAATGAATAAGCGGTTTCTCAAACAGGTCGTATACGGATTGTTGTATGCGTGCATCTGGTTTGGCGTTATTGCGGTAGTTGTAATTTCTTTCAGGCCCGATCCAACTTGTTTTGATGATGTGCGGAATCAGAATGAAACCGACGTGGATTGTGGCGGTGTATGTATGCCGTGCTTGATTAAACGGATTTTAGCGCCGCAGGTTATGTGGGAAAATGTATTTCCGGTAAGCCACTCGCAGGTATCGGTTGCTGCTAAGATTCGAAATCTGAATCTCGATGCGGGCGCGAAGAGGTTCGCATATGAATTTCGGGTCTTTGGCCCGTTCGGCATTAAATTGCAATCGGTGGCAGGAGAGTCATTTATTTTTCCCGGGGAAACGAAATATCTTATTGATGTCGCATCTCCCGTAGATTACAGAGAGGTGACGAGCGTTTCCCTTGATATTAGAGAAATTGATTGGCAGCCGCCGGAGCGATTGCCGAAGCGGCTTGCATTGGAAACCCGAGCGATTACGGCACAGTTCATGAGTGAGAATAGGTTTGTCGAGCTTACCGGTTTTGTGGTTAATTCGGCGCCGGTTAAACTGTCGCGCGTACGGGTGAAGGCAGTAGTTTTTGATCGCGCGGGTTTGCCGGTATTGGTGTCGAAAACCGAATTGAATGATCTTATTCCCAAAGAGGAACGTGCGCTACGCATGATTGTTCCTTCACAATTCATTGACTTCCGGGGTGTCGATTTCTCGCACATCGACGTGGAACCGGAGGTGATACAATAAGCGTTTAGGGTATAGCGGTTAGCGCATAGTTTATTATGAGCTTGCCAAGCGAATTCTAAACGCTAAGCGCCTTGCTATCGTATTTTAAAAGACTCGATTGGCCTCTTATGCTCGCTCTTTTTTTACTGATGGCGCTAAGCGCGGTAACGCTTGGTGGCTTTTCTTATCGCGACAATCCGCAATTCGTTCATTTATATAAACAATTGACCTGGTTTTTGATCGGACTCGCTGCATTTTTCTTTTTTTCAAGGTTCGATTACAGAATTCTTATAAGTCACACGTGGCCCATTCTTGCTGCGTATGCGTTTTCGATAGTGTTGCTCCTGTTGACGTTCGCCGGCCCCGAAATAAGGGGCGCTCATGCTTGGATTGTATTGGGGCCATTGCAATTCCAGCCGGTAGAATTGTTAAAGTTTGTTTTGCTTTTGGCGTGGGCGAAATATTTTTCTCGCCGGCATGTTGAAATCGCGCTGGCCAGAAATTTGTTCGGCTCGGTTCTTTTTGCGGCAGTGCCCGCAATTATTATCGCGCGGCAGCCTGATTTGGGCTCTATCGTTATTTTGGTTTTTCTATGGTTGGTGATGGTTCTCGTTAGCGGTATTACCATAAAGCATTTAGCAATAGTAGGAGTTGCGCTTTGCGTTCTGTCGTTTATTTTTTGGCACGGCTTCCTTCAAGAGTATCAAAAGGAAAGAATTTTGAGTTTTCTGTTTCCTATGTATGACCCCCTCGGCGCGAGTTATAATATTATCCAGTCGAAAATAGCGATTGGCTCCGGCGGTTTTTTGGGGAAGGGAGTGGGAAAGGGAACGCAAGTTCAGTACGGCTTCCTGCCGGAGGCGAAGACGGATTTTATCTTTGCCGGAATTGCGGAAGAATGGGGACTCGTCGGTGCCCTTTTTCTTATCGGAGCGTTTGGTTTTATGATCTATCGGATTCTGGTCATAGCTTATTTCACGGGAGACAATTTTTCGAAATTGTTTTGCTTGGGCGCGGCAGGGTTGTTTATGATCCAGTTTTTTCTGAACGTGGGGTCGAATATCGGCCTTGTGCCGGTTACCGGCGTGACGCTGCCGCTTATCAGTTACGGCGGATCGAGCATCTTGATCAGTATGGCAATTTTGGGAGTTGTTCAAAGCGTCGCCACGAGAATGCGATGACCTTCATGTATAGCACGCAAAAGAAATCCCTATTTTTTGCAGGGGCCGCGGTTCTTGGCATATGCGCCCTTTGTTTTTCTTATTTCTTCTATCTGGTGTATGCGCCGTTATTTTCTCCCGGGGCGCAGACGACGCGGTTTACGGTAGCGAAGGGAGACGGCCTTCGGGATATTGCCTTTCGTTTACGGGAGACCGGGGTTATCCGCAGCCGCTTGGTTTTTGAGTTGTATGCGGTTGCAGCGGGACACGGAGCGTATTTGAAACCAGGTGTTTATGAATTGGATTCCGGCATGTCCATCGCTACCATTAGTAAGGTACTTTACGATGGGCAGGAAAATACGATTCGCCTTGTTATTCCCGAAGGTCTCACGCTTAAAGATATAGAAGAAAAACTTGTTGCGAACGGCATTATCGAGGCGGGAGCGTTTGAACATTTTCCCGTCGAGACATTGGGGAGTCAGTACGGTTTTTTGGCAGCGGCACAGTCGCTTGAAGGTTTTTTGTTTCCCGATACGTATGAATTTTTTCTTGGCGGTGATCTTCGGGAAATAACGATGAAGTTTTTGGGCCGTTTCTCCCAAAAAACCAAACATATATATAAAGAGGAGTTTGTCGTTCTAGGCGGTACGCCCGTTTCGTTCTATGAGGTTTTGACGATGGCGTCTTTGATCGAGCGAGAGGTTTTAACCGACAAGGACCGACGCATTGTTTCCGGAATTTTATGGAAGCGTTTTGGCGCGGGAATGCCCCTCCAGGTTGATGCCAGCTTGAGCTACGCGAAATGTTTGGGAAAGCTTTCGAGCTGCGATAAACGATTAGTGGCAAGGGCCGATCTGGACATCGACTCCCCCTTCAATACGTATAAGTTTAGCGGTTTGCCTTTGGCCCCCATCGCTAATCCAGGCATCTCTGCGATTGAGGCAGCTCTTGAACCGGCCCCTTCCGCGTTCTGGTATTATCTTTCCGATCCCAAAACAGGAGACACTATTTTTAGCAAAACGCTTGATGAACACAACGAGAATCGAGCAGTATACCTCGGCGTTTAACATGCGGCCGCGAAAAGCGTTAGGTATTACACCCCCTTGTTTTTCTTTTAATGGGCGTTTATGCTGGTTTTAGTTCCTCTTGTATCAATAAAAGCAGCGAGGCCAGATGGCGCGTATTTGCATGGATCAAATCGAAGAGGTCAGCGAGTTCTTGAAGGGGGTACAGCTTGAATTTCGGGGTATGGATTGGTGCGGTGATGCTTTCCCGCCACCGCATCACCCGGGCGCAGTACATTTTTTCTTCTTCTTGATGCTTCACGATTACGGCTTTTGGCTAGGAGATGACTTTGGGTACGTGCGCCCGATTTATGGAACGATTAACGGCATCGAATATAAGGGATCGGATTTGTTAACAAGAGCCCTAAAGAAGGTTTACGACACGGACTGGAAGAATTTTCTGCCGCACCGCCTTTCAGTGATTTTGCACCGGGGGTTACGGTATGAGTTTTTCCGAGACGACAAAGGCCCCATTCCCCTTTTTGATTTTATGCAGAGATTGCACACTACGAGAAAGTACGGCAGCTGGTTTGTTTTCCGGAAGACCCTGCCAGACGACATACTGCGTCGCGCAAACGAGGCCAAAGAGCCCCTCCGATCATTTCTGGAGCAGATAAAAAAAGTTCCCGGTTATGATCAAGATCCTCTTGAAAAAAGAAATATGCTTTTGGCGATGGCATTGGCCAATCGACCGGAACGATTTCTCCGCGTGGCCGATTCGCGTAACTGGCGTCCAATTATTGACTACCACTTGATGCGTCTTGCGCTTCGCGTTGGGCTTGTAGAGCTGTCCCGTCAAGAGATTGCAAAAAATGTTCAACGCGCATGGGTAGGTGATGAAGCGGAACGCGATATACGGCTGAAAGTTTGTGAAGCCCTGCGCATGGTTATGGAAAAATCAGGACGCTCTCTTATGGAATTAGACGAGACAATGTGGATGGCCCGCAAGTACTGTCCAGAAATGAGCGAGCCAGACTGCCCGCGTTGTATCTTTAACCCCGTATGTGAGAAATTAACGGAAAGGTTCCAGCCGGTTTTTCGTACAACCGCGTATTGATATTCGCAGAGGTGTCGCTACCTCTGTTTTTGTTTCGCCATCCGGCGGAGGATTCGAGCAGATGTTGTTGTCGGTGGCAAGCGGCCAGGGGGCGAATAGCGGATTATATAACTTCTTAATGTCCCGAGTTGGTCGGGTGGTCATATCGGGATTCGGTCATCACGTGTCCGTTTATAGGAAATAAAGTTATTCACATAACCCCTTTTTTGGGGGGCCTTGACAATTTCCCCTCATCAGTTATAATTTAAGATAATTTAATACTACTTATGGTGGCTGATTCTCATATTGCCACTAATTGAATAATCGTACCACATAGCGACGAGATGTTTTGCGCGCGTTAGTTTTTTTTGTCTTTATTTTATTTTTATGCAGCAGAAACTAGTTAAAGTTTTTTCGACCCATCCCGGAAATCTTGTTCCTCTTCCTAACTTGGTTGAAATTCAAACCAGGTCTTATGATTTGTTTTTACGGAGGGGGTTGCGTGAACTAATGAATGAAATTTCACCGATTAAAGATTATACGGGAAAGGAACTTGAATTGTATTTTGACGATTATTATTTTGATGATCCCAAGTATGATGAATTTAAATCGCGAGAAAAAGATTTAACCCACGAGGCGTCTTTGCGGGTTAAGGCGCGCCTGGTGCATAAAAAAACAGGTGAGGCGAAAAAACAAGAGGTGTATATGGGAGATTTCCCTGTTATGACGCCGCGCGGCACGTTTATCATCAACGGAGTGGAGCGCGTAGTAGTGTCCCAACTGATTCGTTCAAGCGGAGTGTACTTTACCGCGAATATGACGCGAGGGAGAAAATTGTTCGGCGCGAAAGTAATTCCCAATCGTGGCGCATGGCTGGAATTTGAAACCGATCCGGACGGCGTGATCGGCGTGAAAATTGACCGTAAGCGTAAGATACCCGTAACTTCATTAGTGCGTATTTTCGGTCTCACGGATAACCATGCGATACTTGACGCCATTGGCAAAGAGATTGAACCGACGTTGAAGAAGGAGCCTTCCAAAACCCTGGCCGAGGCATTTATCGAAATTTACAAACGCATCCGGCCGGGAGATCTGGCGACTGCCGAAAACAGCAAGAGTTTGATTGAGGGTATGTTTAAACGCGCCGATCGATATGATTTGTCGGAGGTGGGCAGGTTTAAATTGAACCAGCGGCTTAATTTGAAGGGTGATTCGCGCCTGCTCACGTGTGATGACATTGTGGCGATTATCCGTCATATCATTGTGCTCAATAATGATTCTGATGCCGAGCCGGATGACATTGACCATCTGGGGAATCGGAGGGTCCGTGCGGTTGGAGAACTTTTGCAGAATAAATTGCGGGTAGGCTTTGCGCGTATGCGGAGAATTATTCAGGATCGTATGTCGACCATCGAAGTCAATTTGGTGACACCCGCCCAATTAATCAATTCACGTCCGGTGGTTGCGGCGACCAAGGAATTTTTTTCCGCGTCGCAGCTATCGCAGTTTATGGATCAAGTTAACCTTTTGGCGGAACTAGAGCATAAGCGAAGGATTTCCGCAATGGGACCCGGAGGACTTACGCGCGAGAGGGCGGGCTTTGAGGTGCGCGACGTACACAGCAGCCACTATGGCAGAATCTGTCCGATTCAGACGCCGGAAGGAGCCAATATCGGGCTGGTGGGCCATTTGGCGATTTTTTCAAGGATCAACGAGCTCGGATTTCTTGAGTCGCCGTATGTGAGGGTGAAAAACGGACGGGTGACCGGCGAGGTGGCGTACCTTAATGCATACGAAGAAGAGAAATATCGCATTGCGCACGGCGGCGTCAAATTTAGAAAAGACGGAAAACTGATCGACGAAATCATAGAGGCAAGAATTAAGGGCGAACCGGGTACGTGCCGCCGCGATCAAATCGATTTTATCGACGTCGCTCCGTATCAGCTGATTAGCGTTGCAACAAGTCTTATTCCATTTCTGGAACACGATGATGCAAACCGGGCGTTGATGGGGTCAAACATGCAGCGTCAAGCGGTTGCGTACATCAAGCCGAGCGCACCCCTCGTAGGAACCGGCATGGAGGAAAAGGCGGCGGCAGAGTCGGGTTTGGTGGCGCTTGCAGACGAGCCGGGCACGGTGACCGAAGCGGACGCAAATCATATTAAGGTGAAAACGGCTAAAGGATATAGAAACTATCGGCTGCACACGTTTACGCGATCAAACCAATTTACGTGCATTTCTCAGCAGCCGAGAGTAGAGAAGAATCAACGAGTGGAAAAAGGAACCGTACTGGCGGACGGGCCATCTACGGAATACGGAGTGCTTTCGTTGGGACAGAATCTCGTGGCGGCGTTTATGTCGTGGGCAGGAGCGAATTTTGAAGACGCCATTATTCTTTCTGAACGGGTGGTGCGGGAAGATTTGTATACTTCCATTCACATAGAAGATTATTACTGCGATGTGCGGGATACGAAATTGGGTCCCGAGGTCACCACGTATGATATTCCGAACGTATCTGAAGAGAAATTGAAAAACCTGGATGAGGAAGGAATTATCCGGGTCGGCGCAGAGGTGGAATCAGGAGATATACTCGTCGGAAAGATCACGCCCAAAGGAGAAGCGGAGCTTACGGCGGAAGAACGTCTGCTGCGGGTTATTTTCGGCGAAAAATCACGCGACGTGAAGGATACATCGCTTACGCTCCCGCACGGCAAACGAGGAAGGGTGGTGGGTATTAGAATATTCTCTCGTGATCGCGGCGATAAATTGGAGGCCGGAATCATCATGCGGGTTCAGGTTGAAGTCGCTCAACTCCGCAATATTCGCGCCGGAGATAAACTCGCCGGACGTCACGGCAATAAAGGGGTTGTGTCGAGAATCGTTTCCGTCGAGGATATGCCCTATCTTGAGGACGGCACGCCGGTGGATATTATCTTAAATCCCCTTGGGGTTGCATCAAGAATGAACATCGGGCAGATCTTGGAAATGCATTTGGGATGGGCGGCGCATACATTGGGATATCGCGCAATCACCCCTGCATTAGCAGGCGCAAACGAAGACCAGATTAAAGGCGAGTTGAAGAGGGCCGGCCTTCCGGAAAACGGAAAGGTGACGCTGTATGACGGCAGGAATGGTAGGCCATTCGACCAAAAAATCGCAGTCGGATATATCTACATGATGAAACTGAATCACTTAGTTGAAGATAAAATTCATATGCGTTCCGTCGGTCCTTATTCTCTCATTACTCAGCAGCCCTTGGGTGGGAAAGCGCAGTTTGGCGGTCAGCGGTTCGGCGAGATGGAGGTGTGGGCGCTTGAGGGATACGGAGCCGCGCATATTCTTCAGGAGATGCTCACCATAAAGTCCGACGATGTTGTGGGGCGGGCTGCGGCCTACGAGTCCATGATACGGGGCGAACCCATTAGAAGTCCGAACATTCCGGCGTCATTCAATGTATTGGTGAGCGAATTGAAGTCTTTGGGCATGTCGGTGAACCTGCTTAAAGGGGGGAGTATCCAGGTGCCTGCAGTAAGCGAGTTAGAAGAGGAGAAAATAGAACCTGTTTCACAAGAGGTGGCGGAGGAGTTGGCCAAAAAAGGGAAGGATGTGACTGGGGTAGTCGAGGATGCGCACGAAGAAGTCGCCGAAGAATAAATTTTTAGCTGCAAGCTATAGAGTTTGTGAATAATGGAACTTGATTTTGAAGCTATACAATTAAAAATTGCTTCTCCGGAAGAGATATTGACTTGGTCTCATGGCGAAGTAATAAAGCCTGAAACTATCAATTACCGCACCCAGCGGCCGGAAAAAGATGGCCTGTTTTCGGAGAGGATTTTCGGACCGACGAAAGATTGGGAGTGTTACTGCGGAAAATATCGCAGAGTCCGCTATAAAGGGATTGTCTGTGATAAATGCGGCGTGGAGGTGACGCGCGCGGTGGTTCGAAGGGAACGGATGGGCCACATCACGCTAGTTGCGCCATGCGTGCATATTTGGTTTTTACGAGGCGTGCCGTCGAAAATCAGCTTACTCCTTGACATCTCGCTGCCTCAGTTGGAGCGGGTGGTCTATTATGCCGCCTATGTGGTTGCGTATGTTGATGAAGCGGCGAAAGAAAAGGCGAAAGAAGAAATTGTACGTGAATTTAAATCCAAGAAAAAAGAGGGTAAAGAGAGCACATCGCGCCATGCGGTATCGCTTGAGCTTGCAAAAAAGAAAGCGCTGGAAGAATTGAATCAGATCAAAGTGGGCAAGGTGCTGTCGGAGAGCGAGTTTTATACGTTTAGCTTGAAATACGGCAATGTATTTGAGGCTGGAAGCGGAGGGGAAGCGATCCGGCGCATGCTCGAGGCCATTGATTTGAAGAAGCTTATTCGAGAGTTGGGGCGGTCTGTTTCGAAAGTCTCCGATTCGCTTGTGCAGCGGAAGATTCTGCGCCGACTCGATCTGTTGCGGCATATGCGTCGGGCCGGTGTCCGTCCGGAATGGATGGTGATGACGGTGCTTCCGGTGCTCCCTCCGGATTTGCGGCCGCTCGTTGCGCTTGACGGCGGGCGATTTGCAACCTCTGATTTGAACGATTTGTATCGTCGTGTCATCAACCGCAATAATCGTCTGCGAAAACTCATCGAGTTGAAAGCCCCGGAGGTGATAGTCGTAAATGAGAAAAGAATGTTGCAGGAGTCGGTCGATGCGCTCATAGACAATAGCGCGCGATTCGGCACCCAGCAGCTGTCGTCTCAGCGGCGGCCATTGCGGTCGCTTGCGGACATGTTGAAAGGAAAACAGGGTCGTTTCAGACAGAATCTTCTTGGGAAAAGGGTAGATTATTCCGGCAGATCGGTTATTGTTGTCGGTCCCGAGCTTTCTCTTAGTTCATGCGGCCTTCCTAAAAAGATGGCGCTTGAGTTGTTTAAGCCGTTTGTGATTAATAAAATTATTGAGCTTGGCCTCGCGCACAACATACGAAATTCGAATCGCCTCATTGAGGAGGCCCCTCCGGAAGTCTGGGCGATACTGGAGGAAGTTATTAAGGATAAATATGTGCTGCTCAATCGGGCGCCGACGTTGCATCGTCTCGGTATTCAGGCGTTTAGACCAGTGCTCATTGAAGACTTGTGCATCCGTATTCCGCCGATGGTATGTACGGCGTTTAACGCTGATTTTGACGGAGATCAGATGGCCGTGCATCTTCCTCTTTCTCAAGAGGCTCAGAATGAAGCCTCCGGTCTTATGCTTTCTTCGATCGGGCTGATAAAACCCGCCACCGGGGAGCCGATTGCCATTCCTACTCAGGATATTGTGCTGGGATGTTATTATCTTACTAAAGCGAGAGAAGGATCGCTCGGCGAAGGAAAGATTTTTACGGGCGAATCCGAAGCGATCATGGCATATGACTGCGGTATCATCGATTTAAATGCGCTTGTGAAAATTCGGGTTGACAAAGCGGATAACAAACTTATTGAAACTACATGCGGAAGACTGATTTTTAATAATACGCTCCCAAACGACTTTCGATTTATCAATGAATCGCTCAACAAGAGATTGCTTTCCAGAATTGCCGCCGAATTGATTACTACCTACGGACTGGAACATTGCTCTGCTATTATGGATGAAATTAAACGGGTTGGGTTTGAGTATGCCACAAGATCCGGAATCACTTGGGGTATGGATGATTTGACGATTCCGGTTGAAAAACCGGAAATCCTCAAGAGGGCCCACAATGAAGTGGCAAAGATTCAAGAGCAGTTTAATAACGGATTGCTTAGTTCCCAGGAGCGGCGCGCGGCAGTGGTGCGGGTGTGGGAAAAAGCAAAGGCGGAAGTTGCTGCCGTGATTCCCAAGTCTCTTAACCCCAACAATTCGGTATATCAAATTATTGATTCCGGCGCTCGCGGATCGTGGTCCCAGCCGACGCAAATGATGGGCATGAAAGGGCTTGTGCAGAATCCGAAAGGAGAAACAATAGAGCTTCCCGTTACATCTTCCTATAAAGAAGGTTTTAACGTGCTGGAATTTTTCATATCGACGCACGGCGCACGGAAGGGAACTACCGATACGGCGCTTAAAACCGCGTCCGCAGGATATTTGACGCGCCGCCTTGTTGATGTGGCGCAGGATGTCGTGGTGCGCGAAATTGATTGTAAGACGAAGAAAGGGATTGTTATCTATCGTTCGGATAGCCAGGCATTCGGACAGGTCTACGGCGACATTCTTTTTTCTCGCACCGCGCTTGAGGATATTAAAGCGGGCGGGAAAATTATTGTTCGGGCCGGTGAGGGCATCGATCACGTCGCCGCCAAGTTGATTCAAGATTCGTCGCTCGAGGTAGTCCGCGTGCGTTCTCCGATAACGTGTAAAACGCTGTATGGAATCTGCTGCCGTTGTTACGGATTGGACTTGGGTTATAACAAGCACGCGGAGATTGGAATGGCGGCAGGCATTGTTGCGGCCCAGGCGATTGGAGAGCCCGGCACGCAACTGACCATGAGAACGTTTCATACCGGAGGGATTGCCGGTGCCGACATCACGCATGGACTCCCGCGCGTTGAAGAGTTGTTTGAAAATCGTTCACCTAAGGGCAAGGCGTGCATCAGTTCCGTAGACGGCGTTGTTGATAAAATAGAGGAGCGAGGTCCGGATAAAATTATTAAAATCCTTCCATCGTCGAAAACGAAAGAAGACAGGCGTCCGAAGAACTCCGGGGGCGCCGCAAGAAAGAAAAACGCGGTCGAGTTTATAATTCCGCGATCGATCCTCGTGTTCGTCCGTGACGGCGAACGGGTAAAAAAAGGCGACCAGTTATCCGAGGGGAATCTTGACCTTGCCGAATTGTTTACGGTTAGCGGCAGCGAGGCGGTGCAGCGTTATATTGTTAAAGAAGTGCAGCGGATTTATGTGTCAGAAGGCGCATCGATTAACAATAAGCATATCGAGATTATCATTCGGCAGATGTTTGACAGAGTGCGGATTACAGATGCCGGGGATTCCGGCTTTACGCCGGGGAAGATTATTGAGAAGTCTAAGTTTTTCGATGTCAACCGTTCGCTGAGGGCTTCCGGAAAAACGCCCGCAAAGGCGCGACAGCTGCTTTTGGGCATCACCAAGGTGGCGCTTTCAAGCGAGAGTTTTCTTTCCGCTGCTTCGTTCCAAGAAACTGCGAAAGTCTTGATTAGCGCTGCCGCGGAAGGAAGAATAGATAACCTCCACGGCCTCAAGGAGAATGTCATCATCGGAAGGCTGATACCAGTGGGATCCGTGTTGTTGAAGAGGACGAAGGGCAAAAGAGAAGAATAGCGGAGTATACCTTGGGCATTGAGGCAGTTTGATATATAATAAACATATGCCCGATTTAACGAAGCTCCGGTATGAACCGGTACAAAAAGCAGCGCAATCCTCTGCCAGCGTTCTTGATGAAGCAGAGGTTGACAGGTCGGTATGGAAGGCGGCCCTTCTGGCAGTGCTCACGTGCGCGTTCGCATTCGGCTTTTCTCTTGGCGTGAGGGACTATTTTCTTGAGACGAAAATCCTGTCGTTCAGTCCGACCCACTATATGATTTTTATCGCGGGGAGCGCGGTTGGCTTTTCGGTCATTTTTTTTCTTCAATCGCTGTTTCTCAAAAGCTTTGGCCGTTTGAGTTGGATGGTATTCTTAAATGCCGTTGCCCTCTCCGTTCCCTTTTACGATAGATTCTCGCAGAGTCTTCTTCTGGCGGCGGTCGTGGTGTATCTACTGCTTTTGCTTGCGGCCCGCGCGGGATGGAGCGAGCTTCGTCTTCTTTTGAAGGTGAGGTTTTTCAGGCTATGCAGGAGGGTTTTTCCGAAAGTCATTACCGTCATGGCCCTTTTTATTTCTCTAGTGTTTTACATCGGTCTTCAGGAAGGAAAGACCGCGGCATTTAATAAGGACGTGTTTTATGCCTATATGTTGAATCCATTGGAGGGATTGTTGCGGTCGATAATTCCAGATTTTGATTTTGAGCAGACGGGGGATGAAATCATAGCCGATATCGTTACGCAAAGATTGGAAGATTCTGCAGAAGCAAAATCATTGACCGCGTCGGTGAAAAAACAAGTTATCGAGAAGTCTGTTTCTCAAACCCGCGATCAGATCGAAAGCTTTTTGAACATAGACATCGATTTTAAAAAGACCGCGGGAGACGGTTTATATGAGTTATTCACCGAGCAGATTGTAAAAACCTCGGGTCTTGGGGGATGGATTGTCGGAGGCAGCATTGTTCTGCTCGCTTTTTTAGTTCTCAAGGCGCTCGGAATCGTATTCGGCTATACACTTGTATTCGTCAGCTTCATCGTATTTGAGCTTTTGATTGCGGTTGATTTTGCAAGAATTGTGCTTGAGAGTAGAACGAGGGAAATTATTATAATGAAATGAAGGAGAGTGAGCTTGTAGCTTGTAGCTTGTAGCTTGTAGAGTTCGTTCTAAGAGGCTAAAAAGCTACAAGCTAATAAGCTTTTTAGGGTGGCTGATTATTATAACATTTTAGGTATAAATAAGAGTGCTTCTGAAGAGGAGATCAAGAAGGCATACCGCCGTCTTGCGCATAAATTCCATCCGGATAAGGCGGGGGGCGACGAGAAGAAGTTTAAGGAAATTAACGAAGCGTATCAGGTGTTGTCAAATAAGCAGAAGCGGGCGCAATATGACCGGTTCGGCCGCGTGTTTGACGGCGCCTCCGGTTTTTCTTCGGGCGCAGGGCGTGAATGGGGATTTGAGGGATGGCCGTTCGGCCAAGGGGTGGAATTCGGGTTTGATCCTTCTGCGTTTGAGGATGGAGGAGACCTCGGCGGCATTTTTGAAAGTATTTTTGAAGGCCTGGGGGTACGGAAGAAACGGAGAACATACCAGCGCGGCGCTGATATGGAGCTGGTTTTGGAGATTTCTTTGGAGGAAGCGTTTTCCGGAGCGCAGAAGTCATTGCGGTTTGACGCATGGATAAGCTGCGCGGCGTGCGGCGGACAAGGAGCGGATGCAAAAAGCGGATTTAAAACATGCGGGCGCTGCGACGGCCGCGGTGAAGTGCGGGAAAACCAGAAGACGTTTTTTGGCGATTTCTCGCGCATCAGGCCGTGTGTCGAATGCGAAGGCGAGGGTCGTATTCCTCAAAAGCGTTGCCACGCATGCGGGGGAACCGGCAGAATAAGGTATGCGAAAGAGATCGCGGTAGATATTCAGCAGGGCATCGGAGACGGCCAGCTCATTAAAATTGTCGGCGCCGGCGAGGCGGGCATGCGGGGAGCAACGGCAGGTGATGTATATGTACGAATTAAAACAAGGACCCATGCACAGTTTCGGCGCGATGGTGATAATTTGCATTACCGCGCGAAGGTTAACCTTGTCGACATTCTTTTAGGCAAATCGTTCGAAGTTTTGACAATCGAGGGAAAGAAGGTGCATTTTACCATTCCTGAAGGTTTTAATCTGCGCGATTCGATACGGATTCGCGGGGCAGGTATGCCTCGTCTCGGCAGCCATGAGTGCGGAGATTTGATCGTTGAATTAGATTTGGCGACGCCCAAGTATTTTTCTTCGAAGGCGAAAGAAATACTTGAGGACTTGAGAAAAGAATTGGAGTAAACCCCAGTACCCTTATGGGTGTGGTTTTGTCCGGTTCTCGCTTCGCGAGATAAATTAGCATCCATCCACGGCCTTACGATCGTGGCTTTTTGACCGACGTTTTTTTGCGCCGCCGGAAAAGAGATATGGCGGCTCTCGTTTATACATACCATTGACAATCCTCCGGGGCCTCTTTATTCTTGAGGTAGCTCACGAATCCCATATCAATAGTAAGGGGGCGCGGGTGGCAGCGCATAAGACGATTATTCAGCCGCAGACCGTTCGAGAATTTCAGGAAATGAATGCATATATCTATGGCAAGGTTAATGAACGTTATGACGATCCGGACCTCATTTTGAGGCTTTTGGAAGAAATCGCCAAAATCATGGAAATTGCGCGCAAGGATGAATTGGAGAAACTGCCTTCGCAGCTCGCAAGAACATATTCATGGTGGAACGCCGTGGGAAATCGATTCGGCATTGATCTTCAGGAGGCATTGTGGGTTAAATATCCGGGAGTCTGTCCGTACTGTCTGCGCGGCGAAAACTGTGCTTGTGCCATAGAGCATCCTGTCATATCCGACAGAGAAAAGACGCTTCGCAGGTTAAGAATGGAGCGGGATAAGGATCCAAAAACGCTCGCCGGATACCAGGCGCTTCATAAGAGGCTGTATTTTCTGCAGAATAGGCGAATTCTCGTGCTGCACACTGCTGCCCATCTTGGCGAGGAAGCCGGAGAGATCAGCAAAGAGGCTCGGCATCATAACAAGAAGGGACTGGAAGACGAGATGGCCGATGTGGCTTCGTGGATGTTCGCGTTGGCAAACCGATGCAGAATAGAGTTAGCCGAAGAAGTGTGGCGACAGTATCCTTATGAATGTGAAAAGTGTCACCTGGCGGTATGTACGTGCGAGTGCAGCGATTCTCCTCAGGCAAGTTAATAACCGGACAAGTTTATGGGGCGGGATATATACCCGCTCTGTTTCTTTTTGGTAATTGTTCGCTCCGTTACAATACGGAAACCCCAGTATTTGGGTTGGTTTTGTAACTGATACTTCGTTTGACACCACCCTTTTTCTTTGATATAATTGGATTACTCGTGAGGATAAAGAGATTAATGGACACGAGGGAGCGGAATGCTCTAGGCGCACTTCGACAATACAACCTGGAGGCGTACGGTGGTGACACGGATTCACGGCGGTCGCGAGACCACCAGCTATACGTCTTCCGTGCTGGTGCCTCAAGACGAATTCTGCGACGCGTTCTTGCTGCTTGCGGACAATGATAAGATCAGCGCGGACAGACGAGGAACCCCCCGTTTGTACCTGAAGAATCCGACCGGCGGAGTTGATGAAACTGCTCCGGTTGAAGAGTTTTTTTCGGCGCTTGAAGATAGCGGCCAAATTGTCTTTGGCCAACTGGTTCGGTATCGCGCTGCTATTAGTGCGTGGCAAGAATCTTTAGGGCGCGGTAAAATGGCGCTTGACGGAGAAGACCTTGTGCGTCGAATTGTCGGCGCTTCCGAGGTGTGGGAGGAAACCGGCGGAGACAACGGCGGTTTTATCGTGGATCCCGGAAGATTCGAAACGATCCTTGAGGTTCACAAAAACAGCCGCGATGGATCCAGCGTGCACTGTCATACTTTCTATCTGAGTGCTCCGCCGATCGGCGATTGCACGATTACCGGCAAAGGCATTGAGATTTTGCTTGTAGGATGGATCCGGGCTAAAACCATTTTTGACATCGTTTCGATACAGAATCAGAAGGCATGGCGCGAACTCGAAAAATATATGGAAATATTCATGAAAGAACATCCGGCGCTCGCAGAAGACCTGAAGAGATTCAAAGATGAACATCCGGAATCGGGTGATGTCCGCTTGTCTGGCGTGGTGTCGATCCATGCAAGCGCGCTTGATTTCTTCGTAGCGCGGGAAGAAGAAGATCGGCTCATCAAAGGCGGATATCCCCAGACACTTTGTTATCTGGCTGCGGCAGAAGAACGCTGCATACGGGATTCGGCGCAGAGCCGCACTGCTTAAGATCTTCGGACGTGTTTCGTTCATGCCCCCTTTCCGTCTTGCGGAAACGGGGCATTGACTTTGTACGGCCCCCATGCTATAATTGAGGCAGCAATTCAGCGCAGCGGTAGTTGATTATGCGCTGTGCCGTCTGTATCACGTGACCAGAAAGAGAGGAAGCGTATGCGTTCGTGCGTTGACGTGGAGCCGTCGCTTGCCAAAGACATTGGCGAGTGGGCCAAGCGGTTCTTTCCGCTTAATGAGTTCGTCGGCGTTCAGCTGAATGCGACGCTGTTCGGAGATGATGCGCTTAAAACCAGGGGCATCAGTTGGAACGAAGACTTTGTTCATTATGAGATCGAGCGTACGCGCGGGTCTAAGAAGTTGCCCCCGACCATCCGTTTCTATTTCGAACCGACGGCCGAAGCGATGGGGAACCAGACGTTTTCATATCGGCGGCTTGCCGAAGAGTGCGTGAGATTCGATCTCGTGTTGAGTCGATTCACTTGGACATTCATGCGTAGCATCGTCAGAGGGGGCCTTGAGATGGCAGGGGTGCGCGAGTCAGAGTTTGTTAAGATTGGTTTCGGTCGAGAACATCCTAAGAAATCGTGGTTTACTCCCCATCCTCACCTTCTTGAGCTTGCAGATTTCTTGCCCGGCAGCCCGCTGCCTCATCCATGGAACGGATTCGAACCGCTCTGGATCGCTCTACAGCATGGATCTTTCATGGATACGCGCCGCAATCTCCGCCTTACCCCGGTGTGGGATACGGAAAAGATGGAGGTGACGATGTGTATCGATGAAGAGCCAGCAGATACGCCGGAGACGATCAAGCAGATCGAGCTGTAGTTGATACGGGAGGGGCTAAGCACCTGCTTCGCCCCTCCCCCGGATTTTTTAAAAACTTCGACACGTAATGAGAGTTTAAGGGTTGTCATTGTAATAAGCAGTGGCAAGCCATAAGCTCTTTCGAGCTTATTCCCAGCACCCCACAACTCAACGGGAGAAATCC